>JAEEGL013420116.1_pt1 | contig 36716 bp, 33 predicted proteins | sample 9134231 | NCBI WGS metagenome assembly JAEEGL01 (sample SAMN16246548, study PRJNA631951) | gut metagenome | biome: gut microbiome; feature: rumen; material: fiber-attached | host: Bos | place: Iran: Karaj | collected 2018-10 | reverse complement strand
AGGTTTTATGAGTCAGACCGAATCGAACAGGGAACATATAAGACAGGTCATTATAACGGTGATGAAACTGCTGCACTATACGGTAACGTGCGGCATTTTTTATATATTCTGGATCCTGTTCAGGTACGGGAGCTTTTCGGAAGCTTCGGAGATCGGATTCAGATATAACTATTTCGTGCTTCTGGGATACGGAGCCATACTGTTCTTTTTCAACAGGACATATAACTCATATCTACTGGGATATAACAGGATAAGGACCGTGGCTTTTTCGGAATTCCTGGCACAGCTGCTGACGCTTCTTATAACTTATGCGGGGGTCTCAGTTGCCTGGAATAGACTTTATAATCCGCTGTGGTTCATACCCATGCTGTTCTGTCAGGGGATACTCGATATCCTGTGGTCATATTATGGGAACCTGATTTATTTCAAGCTGTATCCCACAAAGAAGACCATTCTGATCTACAGGAATGAGCTTGATAAGCAGAGATTCGGTTCCATAAAGGGGAAGCCTACGGAGAGATTGTACCGCATCGAAGAGGAGCTCGAATATAAAGGGAACAGTTTCAGGGAGATAAGGGACAGGCTGGAAGGTTATGAAGCTGTTTTTGTGACCGGAGTGAATGCCAGATGCCGGAACGGGATCGCCAAGTATTGTAAGGAGATGAACAAAACCGGTTTTTTCCTTCCTCATGTAGGAGACGTGATCATGCAGGAGGCGACGCACATACAGTCATTCGACTCGCCGGTCATGTATCTGACAAGGACCCATTTAAGGCCGGAATACATTTTCATAAAGAGAGCATTCGATATCGTTTCTTCACTTTTGGCAATTATTATCTTGAGTCCGATAATGCTGATCACTGCATTGACCATCAGGTTGTATGACGGAGGCCCTGCACTATATAAGCAGGTGAGGCTGACAAAGAACGGAAAGACATTTAAGATCTGGAAATTCAGATCCATGAGAGTTGATGCAGAAAAAGACGGGATAGCCAGATTGTCCACCGGAGACAATGATGACAGGATCACACCGATCGGGAAGATCGTCAGGAAGTGCAGACTGGATGAACTTCCTCAACTGTTCAATATCCTTTTCGGTCAGATGAGTATTGTAGGGCCGAGACCGGAACGTCCGGAAATAGCGAAACAGTACTATGAACATATCCCTGACTTCAAATTGAGGCTACAAGTCAAGGCTGGACTTACAGGATATGCTCAGGTGTATGGGAAATACAATATCGATCCATATGAAAAATTGGAATTTGACTTGCTGTACATAAATAATATGAATGTTCTTACAGATCTTAGATTGATATTTGCAACTATTGGAATTCTCTTCTTGCCTGAAAGCACCGAGGGCGTTGATCCCGGTCAGGTAACCGCTCTGGACTACGAAAACGAGGCAAATCGCACAGAAAAATGGGAAAAACGGGATGAACATTGGGCAGATTGAACAAAAAACGGGTCTCATCCCGGAGCTTATGAATATGTGTGCCTTCGGTGGAATGCTTTAAGAAGAGGGCAGGGTAATGTAGCAAATACATTCTGAGCTGTTGGTCTATGCTATGTGCCTTTGATAGTTTCAGGCAAGAAGAGACACATTAAGGAGACGGGTATAAACCGTCGATAGTTTCAGGCAAGAAGAGACTGGACAGGGATATGTAGATTACCACGGGGACGATGACGGTTCTGGGAGTGCTCCGAGGTCTGTGTGGATGACATAGAAACCGATGCCATTAACTCAGGTGTTCTATTCGGAGAGTATCGACGGCGATAGTTCCGGACAAGAACAGAGCGGATAAAGGGACAGCTTGCAGGTCGGAAGTGCCTGTGGATAGGTGAAAAATGAGGTCCTTAACCGGTTAGTTCTATACGGAGAGTATCGACGGCAGGAGCTCAGTATAGTTGAACTTGTAGATAGGAGCTGATCTGTGTGATCAGGAAAACGAGAGAGTAGAAAATAGCTGCTCCGAAGCGTGATATTGGCTTCAGAGCATTTCACTATGTTTTGGGGGATTTGATTCCCGTAAGGAAATTCCATATTGAGGAGATTAGAAAAATGAAATCATTGGTCACAGGCGCGGGTGGAATGGTTGGTTCACACATGGTTGAACAGCTTTGCTGGCGCGGCGATGAAGTAATAGGTGTATGGCATAAGAACAAAAAGAACGTTGAGCAGGTTGAAGCACCGGTGAGATTTGTTCAATGCGATCTCCGCTACGGCCAGGGTATTGATCAACTCATTATGGATAATCTACCTGAAGAAATATATCACTTAGCTGCACAGTCTTACCCGACTGTTTCGTGGGTAAGCCCATCTGAAACCATTGATGTAAATCTTTGTGGGCAGATTGCTGTATTTGAGGCAATTAAAAAGGCCCGAAAGTATATTGATCCTAATTATGATCCGATGGTTGTTATTGCCTGCTCTTCAGCAGAGTATGGGGAGACTTTGAACAAGCTGGAGGGGGACGAGGTTTACGTCAAGGAAACAGCACAGCTTCTTCCGTTACATCCCTATGGCGTGAGCAAAGTTGGACAAGACCTTCTTGGGTTCCAGTATTTTATGAATGACCACATTCGTTGCATCCGAGCACGTATTTTCAATTCAACTGGAACTCGAAAAGTAAACGATGTCACATCTGATTTTACGAAACGGGCTGTTCTGGCTGAACGTAGCGGGGATCACACTCTTCGGGTTGGAAACCTTGACACACACAGGGCAATCATGGATCAACGAGATCTTGTTAATGCGTTGATGCTTTTGGCTCAAAAAGGAGAGGCCGGAGAAGTTTATAACATTTCTAGTGAACATGTTTATCAGATGCGAGACATTGTCACGATGATTGAGAAAGCAGTTGGTTTCAAATTTGAGATTGAAGTTGATCCGGCACTGCTTCGTCCTACGGATGAAAGAATAATTGTTGGCGATGTAACAAAATTGAAAGCTGTCACGGGTTGGGTGCAGAAGATACCGATGGAGCAAACTGTGGCTGATATGCTGGACTACTGGCGAAAGGTGCTTTGACTTTATGGAGAAGATTTGTCTTATTACATTCTCAAATAACGCAGACCATCAAAACGTCATATACAGCATGTATTACGCTCTTCAGGGTAAAGCGGATGTGTACACGATAGGAATTAAGAACCCGAAAAGTCATATAGCTCCTCATACGGACAAGAATTTCTATTTTGACTGTCCTGAAAGACCCGGCATAGAACCCAAAACACTTAGGATTGATATTGTTTGGAAGATTGCAAAAGCCATTAAGGATAATGATATTAAATTCTTCTATTTTGAAAGTCTTCATGTATGGAACATTATTCTAATGTGGTTGTGCCCTCAATGCATTCGAGTTGAAGCAGTTCATGACGTTGTTCCACATGATCTTAGCAAAACTGTTGTGATGTGCACTAAGTTGGCCTGTAAAGTTGCGGATCATGTCGTCCTCAGAAATGAAAAGTATAAGCAACTTCTTTCGGACGAGTACGGGCTTCCACTGTCAAAGATCACATGTTTTGCACCCTGGAGATACTTTCCAGAAGAAGATAAGAGCACTCATTCACGAAAGTTCTTGTCCTTTGGCCGAATCAGAAAATACAAGGGTTTAGATAAGCTTGAGGAGATAGTCAGGGAAACACCTGATGTAAGCTACCAAATTGTTGGAGAACCGGACGAGGAAAGCAAGCCAATCGTTGAAGCTTTAAAGAAGTATGAGAATGTCGAAATGATCGATCATGAGGTTACTGACCAGGAAATGATTGGTTATTTCCATAACGCTGACTGGAGCGTACTTCCGTATACTTCAGCAACGCAAAGCGGTGTTATTGCGGATTCATATCGTTTGTCTCGGCCTGTGATTGCCTTCAATGTGGGAGCAATTAACGAGCAAGTCGAAGATGGAGTTACTGGTTTTCTGATCAATGCCGGGGATGGGCAGGCGTTTGCAGAAGCAGTAAAGAAAGCGGCGGCAATGAGTAACGAGGAAACCGATCGCTTTACTCATAATGCGTATACAAAAGGATACAACAAATATGCAGCAGCAGCTGTTGCTGACAGGTTTTTAGAAGCTATCACCTCTCTGAAGAAGTGATATAAGGCAGGAGAGAAGAAAGATGATTATCACACGGACACCGTTTAGAATGTCGTTTTTTGGCGGCGGGACTGATATGGAAAATTTCTTCCGTGAATATGGGGGAGCCGTCATTTCAACCACTTTTGATAAGTATTGTTATGTGACCGTGCGTCATCTTCCCAGATTCTTTGACTATACAACGGAACTCTCTTATCAAAGTACAGAACGCGTGTCCAATGTTGATGATATCAAGCATCCGGCAATTCGAAATGCAATGAAAATGCTGGATATGCATGAAATCAGACTCACCTATGAGGCCGATTTACCAGCACGTTCTGGACTCGGCACCAGTTCTTCTTTTGCTGTTGGCATGCTGAATGCTTTCTATGCTTTGAAGGGCAAATATGCGGATAAGAAGAAGCTGGCGGATGAGGCTATATATCTTGAGCGCGTGATGTGCGCTGAAGCTGGTGGTTGGCAGGATCAGATTGCCGCATCATTTGGAGGATTTAACAGGATCAACTTTAATACGGATGGCTCCTATGATGTATTTCCTCTAATTATTCACCCGGATAGAAAGAAGCAGTTAGATGAAAATCTAATGATGTTCTTCACCGGGTTTACTCGCTTTAGCTCAGATACGCAGAAAGCTAATGCAACCGGATATGCTGAAAAGATTGCTCAGCTTAAAGACATGTTGGCTCTTGTCGATGAGGCAGAAAAAGTTCTAACAGATAAACATAGTGACTTGGATGATTTTGGACGGCTGCTGGATAAAACGTGGAGACTAAAACGGCAAACCGGTGGCGCAATAACCACAAATAGCATTGATGCTCTTTATGAGAGGGGAATTGCTGCTGGTGCGCTTGGTGGAAAACTGCTCGGTGCTGGTGGTGGAGGATTCTTGCTCTTTTACGTACAGTCCGAAAAGCAGGCTGCAGTGAAGGAAGCCATGAAAGACCTACTCTATGTGCCTTTTCAGTTTGAGGATGGCGGCACACGAGTAATTCACTATACGCCGGAGAGTTATATCCCGAAGGAAGAGGAAGAATGAAGACAGTAATCATGGCAGGAGGAAAGGGCACACGGATTAGTTCTGTGGCTTCTGACATCCCAAAGCCGATGATCAAAGTAGAAGGTAAACCGGTTCTGGAACATGAGATCGAGTGCCTAAGGGATCAAGGTTTTACAGATCTGATTATAACCGTTTCTCATCTCGGCTCCATTATCATGGATTACTTTGGGAATGGCAGCCGCTTTGGCGTGAGCATTCAGTACTTCAACGAGGAAACTCCTCTGGGAAATGCCGGAGCATTATTCAAACTGAGGGAACAGCTTACAGACGATTTCCTACTATTTAATGCTGACGCTATCTTCGATGTGGATTTTAATCGATTCGTCGATTTTCATCGTGCGCACGGTGGGCTTGTCACTCTCTTCACGCATCCAAACAATCATCCCTATGACAGCGGGGTATTGATTGGCAGTGAGAACGGAGCAGTTGAGCAGTGGCTTACAAAAGAGGACATTCGTCCGCAGTGGTATCGGAATCGTGTGAACGCCGGACTTCATGTGATTAATCCGTCTGTTCTGGATATGACCGGAATTGATCCAGAGACGGTTGGGCTGGAGGGTTTAGATGGCAAACCTGTCAAGGTTGACTTGGATCGGCAGATACTCAAACCCCTCTGTGGAACCGGGAAGATGTTCTGCTATGACAGCCCAGAGTATGTAAAGGATATGGGCACGCCAGATCGATATGAGGCAGTGTCCAGAGACTTTGCTGCAGGACGAGTCAGGGCACGAAATCTCCAGCAGAAGCAGAAAGCGATATTCCTCGACCGGGATGGCACGATAAACAAGTACGTGGGATTCCTGCGAAACATTGATGATTTTGAACTCCTGCCCGGTGTGGCTGAGGCAATTAAACGGATCAACGCTTTCGGTTACCTGGCTATCGTGGTTACAAATCAGCCGGTGATCGCCCGGGGGGAAGTGACTGTTCCACAGCTGCAAGAGATCCACAATAAAATGGAGACTCTGCTCGGAGCGGAAGGTGCATACCTGGATGCCATATACTACTGCCCACATCATCCTCATAAAGGCTACGAGGGCGAGATTCCGGAACTAAAGATCGATTGTGATTGCCGGAAACCAAAGCCTGGAATGCTGCTGAAGGCGGCAGAGGTATTCAACATTGACCTCAGTAATTCCTGGATGGTCGGCGATGGTGAGAACGATATCAAGGCCGGTAAAGCTGCAGGATGTAAGACCGCACTGATTGGCTCTGAAGATTTCGGTCAGGATGTGGCAGTTTCTTCCCTGTTGGAGTTCACAGAGAGGTTTTAATGTTTACTTCTTTCCTCGCGAAGCGAGGAGCGACGCAGCGGTAACGCTGAAACAGCGTAGCTGTGGAAGGAAGACAGTATATGAAGACGTTGGAAAAAAGACTCGAAAAACACATTGATCTGCTGATTGAACGCTACCCGGCATTGGATGTTTGCCGGCAGCAAATCATCGACTCTTATCTGATCATGGAAGAGTGCTATGAGCACGATGGGAAGCTGCTGATTGCTGGAAATGGCGGATCCGCGGCGGATTCCGAGCATATCGCCGGCGAACTGATGAAGCGATTTAAGACTCCGAGACCAGTACCAGCTGAGTTCGCAGAGAAGCTGAAGTCCATTGATCCTGATCGTGGAGAAAACCTGGCTCAGAATCTTGAACGTGCGTTGATGGCAATTCCACTGGTTGCCCACGAGGCAATGACCACAGCGTACATCAATGACGTGGATGGCCTCGGCGTGTTTGCTCAGCAGCTCTATGGCTTCGGCCGTCCGGGTGATGTATTCCTGGGAATCAGTACAAGCGGTAACAGCAAGAATGTGATGAGCGCGACGGTGGTAGCGAGAGCTCTCGGCATCAAAGTCATCGGACTGACCGGTTCCAAAGGCGGAGAACTGGCATCTGTGGCAGATGTGTGTGTGAAAGCTCCGTCGGATGAAACTTATATGATTCAAGAATTCCACCTGCCGATTTACCACTGCTGGTGTCTGATGCTAGAAGATAAGTTTTTTGGAAGTTTGTAGAATATAAAATGCGACTAACTATGCAGGGAGAAGATTGAAAAATGCACCCTAAAGTTTTAATAGTAGGTACAAGTCCATATAGTACATCTGGAACAAGTAGGACATTTGATGCATATTTCCATTTCTGGGAGAGAGACAGAGTCGCTCAAATTTTTAGCAGAAATTGGGTTCCGAATAAGGGGCATTGCGCAGAATTATACCAGATTACTGATGCCCAGATCCTAAATCGATGGCTGCATAAAACAAAAGACACAGGAATTGTCTATAGATATGAAGATCTGAATGAACAGAGTGGCATTCAAGAAGTAGATAATAGTGCATCTATAAGTAAGCTGTATGGACTTGGGGCAAAGCATTCCCCTACTATTGAACTGCTGAGAGGTGCTTTGTGGAGAAAAAAATACTGGTGCACTTCTAAGTTGAATCAGTGGCTTGATGAGTTCAAACCCGAATGCGTGGTGTATAGCTTTAGCAACCACATTTTCTTTCAGCAAGTTGCATTATATGTTGCCGATAGATATCAGATACCGATTGTTACTTTGATAGGCGACGATTTTTATTTCAATGATAAAAAAACATTATCGCTTCCATATTTAATATTCAGGAAGAAGTTTAAAAAACTTACAGAGAGAATTTTATTCAGAAAGGCAAGTAGCGCCTCCTACTGCAGCGATAAGATAAAAAACAAGTACAACAGTTATTTTCACATGTGCGGCCAAACTGTTTATACTAACTCAACAGTTGAAAGAAGAGAATATAGGCCGATAAATGTTGGAAAACCTCTAATCGTTTATTTCGGAAGCATTCGTCTTGGTAGGAATAATGCTCTGATAGAAATTGCAGATGCCCTTAGGGGAATAAATTCTGCCTACAAGCTAGAAGTTTATTCTGGCGAAAACGATCCTTCATATTATGAAGCACTTAAAGCACATCCGAGTGTGGTTTATGGTGGATCAATTCCGTATTCAGAGGTGCAGAAAAAGACTGCTGACTGTGACATATTCGTTATTGCCGAAGGTTTCAGAGAAGAAGACCTTAATTTTACAAGATATTCACTATCGACAAAGGCTGCTGATAGTCTTGCTTCTGGTGCGGCCATACTCATGTATGGTCCAGAGGAAGCTGGGGTTGTTGGGTATATGAAAGAAACCGGTGCTGCATTGGTTTGCTCGGATCAAAGTAAACTCAAGGATGATTTGGAACAGCTTATTCAAAATCAGGCACTACAAAAAGAAATGTATGACCGAGCTATTGAGGTAAGCAGAAATAATCATCTTGTGGAAAATACAGCAGCACAGTTTACATCGATCATAGAAGAAGCCATAAATGAAAAAGCGTAGTAAGGGAAACTAAAATGATAGTATACGGGGTTGTTATTGCAATCACCTTAGCTTTATATCTGTGGTTTAGATATGGAATGCATTTTGAGAAAGAATATGTTGATAGGGCAACTGTTATGTTCTTTTTCATTGCATATCTTCTTTTGTTGTGTCTAAGAGATGTATCTATTGGAACAGATACAAAAGTATATGTTTATCGATTCCAACAGTTACAGGTAATGAGTTGGGGAGATGCACTTTCTTATTCAGGCAAAGGTGACGAGTTTGCATTTATTCTACTCAATAAGTTAGTTGGCATGATTGGGGGGCCGAGATTATTAATTATAGTTGTATCTTTAATCGTTGTAATACCCGTTATGCGTTTTTATAGAGATGAGTCAGAAGGTGCTATTTTTACAATATCTTTCTTTCTTATTTCTCTGCTGTTTGGGATGTTTTTCTCCGGAATGAGACAAAGTATTGCAATTGCGATGGCTGTTCCTGCTTATTATTACTCCAAACAAAAAAAGATAATACCGTTTATTTTGACAACGATTCTTGCTTTCTTGTTTCATCGTACAGGAATTGTAATAGGAGCCCTTTATCCGATATATCATGCCAAAATCACACGCAAATGGTTATGGTTTGTGGTTCCGATAATGGCAGTTATATATTTTTACCGAGATATCATTTTTGAGTTTTTATTCGCTCTCTCCGGTGAAAACTATGTTAGAGGATATTCATACTTAACAGGGACATCGACTCAAGGCGCTTTGATGGTTCTCTTTATTTTGCTTTCAATTTATTGCTATGTTGTTTTAGATGAGGATCAAGCAGGGGAGGAAGAAATAGGATTGAGAAATATTCTTCTTCTCGCGGCATGCATCCATTTATTCACACCTGTTAATTCAATTGTTGCACGGATTAATATGTACTTTATTCTGTTTATTCCTGTTGCCGTTACGAGGATAAATAACCGTTGTAAGGAAAACTATTATACGATAACACAAATAGCGACTTTTGTGATGTCGGCATATTTTATCATTCACTTTTTGACTTCATCGGGAAGCACAACTCAATTTGAGAATTATAAACTGTTTTTCTGAGAACCGGAACAAGCAAGGATGAGAATTCATGAGATTACTTCAAATTAACTGTGTATTTGCAGCTGGCAGTACCGGAAAAATTGTATATGCAATCCATGAGTATGCTAAGAATCAGGGAGACGAGCCATATGCAATATATGGCCTTGGGCCAAGGATTGACGATCCAACTGTATTTAGAACTACGCCTTGGGCTGTAAGAAAAATCCAGTCTTTTCGTTCCCGAATCACAGGTTACCCTTATGGCGGCTGCATATGGGGAACAGCAAGAGCGATACAGTTGTTAAAACAGATCAATCCTGATATCGTCCATGTGCAGTGCATGAATGCATATATGGTAAACATATATCGAATTCTGGAGTATCTGAAGCAGAATCACATTCCAACAGTCATTACGAACCACGCCGAGTTCATGTATACCGGTGGATGTACGCATACGGTTGATTGCGATAAGTGGCTTACTGGCTGTCATGACTGTGACAAGATTAGCAAGGAACATCCGATCTCTTACTTCTTTGACAGGACAGAACAAGAGTGGAAGCTCTTCCAGAGAGCCTACGACGGTTTTGAAAAACTGACCATTTGCTGCGTATCCGACTGGGTACGGGATAGAGCGTGCCAATCTCCTTTTTATAAGGGCCATCCCGTAATAACAGTCTTAAACGGGCTTGATACAAATGTGTTTCACCATTCTGATGCATCTGAATTAAGAGTTAAGCTCGGTTTGAATGGAAAGAAGATCGTAATCCACGCAACGCCAAACTTTTACAGCATTATCAAGGGCGGACAGCATGTGATCGAAATGGCCAAGCGTTTTCCCGATGTGGAGTTTGTGATTCTCGGTAGTGAAGCAAAAGATGATACTGCGCCAAAGAACTGCCGCTTTATGGGGAAAATAACGGATCAGAGACTTCTTGCGCAGTATTACTCCATGGGCGATGTTTGCCTTCTCACAAGTGTTCGGGAGACTTTTTCAATGGTCTGCGCGGAAAGCCTGTGTTGCGGTACTACTGTCGTAGGATTCCGGGCAGGAGGACCAGAGACAATAGCATTGCCTGACTACAGCAGTTTTGTTGAACAGGGCAACGATGATGAACTTGAAGAAGCACTTGGAAAGATGCTGGATCTGGAATATGGGAAAAAGCCCTTGTCAGAGATAGCTGTTAAAACATACGGACAGGAAACCATGTGTAAGAACTATTATGAGGTATACAGAAATATCCTTAGATAGTGAGGTTGTTTTTTGAACAAGTACAAAACTATATTCAAATTTTTGCTTAAAAGAAAGTTCTAATAGTTCAGGTACAGAGGAATAGAGCATAATGAATAAAGTAGCAAAGAACGCAACTTGGATTATTGCTTGCAGAATCGTTCAATCTGTGTTTGCTTTAATCATAAACATGTTGACGGCTCGATATTTGGGGCCATCGAACTTCGGGTTAATTACATATGCGTCATCTCTAGTTGCATTTGTTCTGCCTATTATGCAGCTTGGATTTAGTAATATTCTTGTGCAAGAGGTAGTTAATAATCCGAAGCGTGAAGGTAAGACGCTTGGAACGTCTATGTTTCTGAGCTTATGTTCCTCATTTTGCTGTATTATTGGCGTTACTGCATTTGCTTTCATTGCAAACAATGATGAACCAGTAACTATTATTGTCTGCCTTTTATATAGTTTTACTTTAATTTTTCAGGCTTTGGATTTGATGCAGTATTGGTTTCAAGCCAAATACCTGTCAAAATACACATCCGTTGTAAGTCTATGCGCATATTTACTAGTTTCTGCTTATAAAGTATATTTGCTTGTAACAGCAAAAATCGTGTACTGGTTTGCTATATCTAATGCATTCGATTATGCATTGATATCCATTAGTATCTTTGTTATCTATCACAAACTTGGCGGTCAGAAATTGTCTGTCTCTTTTGAACTAGGGAAAGAGATGTTTTCGAGGAGTAAACATTATATTCTATCATCTATGATGGTAACCATTTTTGCTCAGACTGATAAGATAATGATTAAACTGATGATAGATGAAGCCGCGACAGGATACTATGGTGCGGCAGTAACCTGTGCAGGTATGACCAGTTTTGTCTTTACAGCCATTATTGATTCATTTAGGCCATCAATATTTGAGGGTCGAAATATAAGTGAAGATATATTTGAGCACCGATTAACGATACTATATTCAATTATAATTTACCTTTCACTGGCTCAGAGCATTGTAATGACAGCTTTGGCGTGGGTAATAATACATGTTTTATATGGATCCGCTTATTCACCAGCAATTGGTGCATTGCAAATAGTTGTATGGTACACGACATTTTCTTATATGGGTGCTATACGAAATATATGGATACTTGCAAACAACAAGCAACATTATCTGTGGAAAATTAATCTTATGGGCGCATTGGCAAACGTTGCCATTAATGCAATTTTAATACCAATTATTGGAATTTATGGGGCGGCTATTGCCTCTCTGATTACTCAATTTTTTACTAATGTAATTGTCGGGTACATCATTAAACCTATCACTCCTAATAATGTGATTATGATCCATGGATTAAATCCTAAATACGTTATTGAAGCTTTTCAAAAAATTAGGGCGTCAAGAAAAAAGTGATTTTTTGATCTGAGGTAACAATATGACAGTTGATTTCCAGCTTTTAAAACAACTTAAGATAGTCGAACTTGAGATTTTTAAATCTTTTATTGCCGTTTCAGAAAAGCTTAATCTTAAGTATTATTTGATGGATGGAACATTGCTTGGCGCTGTGCGGCACCAGGGGTTTATCCCATGGGATGATGATATTGATGTCGGCATGATGCGATCTGATTATGAGATATTTATAGCAAATGCTCAGGATTACCTGCCGTCATATTACTTCCTTCAAACATTTCAAACCGACCCGGGGGTTCTAAATAATTTTGCAAAAATACGTGACAGTAGGACAACTTTTATAGAAACAAGTCAAAAGAATCAGAAAATTAACCATGGGATCTATATTGATATATTTCCACTTGATTATTTCCCTGATTCAGAAGAAGCCCGTAGGGCTATCCATAAGAGGAATAGAGTATTATCCCTTAGGATTAGGAAAGAACTAAGCCTTCCATCGGAATTTAAAGGACCCACATATAGGGAATTATTAAAAGGACTTGCAGGTACCATAGCGAAGATTAGATATCCATCTCCGCAAGATGCCCTTATTGAAAGAAATAAACTATATCGGGCATGCGATAACAGTGGAAAAGTTATTAATTATTGCGGAGCATATGGGACAAAATCGGTATGCCCTGTTGAGTGGTTTGGTGATGGTGAGAGAATATCTTTTGAAGGCGTTGAAGCCATAATTCCCAAAGGATGGGATCTATACCTTAAACAGGTTTATGGTGATTATATGCAATTTCCTCCTGAAAACAAAAGGGTACCACATCATTATGCAGAGATAATTGATCCAGATAAATCTTATTTAGAATATATTTAATCACACGATGTAAGGAGAAATATCAATGAAAGCACTAATTCTTAATTCTGGCCTCGGCTCCCGTATGGGAGTCCTCACCTCGGAGCATCCAAAATGCATGACGGAGATTTCCGCGCATGAAACAATTCTCTCTCGTCAGCTGAAGCAGATCGCCGATGCCGGGATTGAGGAGGTTGTAATCACAACAGGCTATTATGACGGTGTGCTGGTCAACTACTGCAACAGCCTCGACCTGCCGCTGAACTTCACCTTTGTGAAAAACCCGATCTATGACCAGACTAATTACATCTATAGCATTTACTGCGCAAAGGATTACCTGGATGACGATATTATACTCATGCACGGCGATCTGGTTTTTGAGCACGAAGTATTTGACCGTGTGCTTGCCTCCCCAGTGTCTTGTATGACGGTTTCATCTACGCTTCCTCTGCCCGAGAAAGACTTCAAGGCAGTTGTTCGTGACGGTATGGTCATGAAGGTCGGCGTGGAGTTCTTCAACGAAGCGATGGAGGCCCAGGCACTTTATAAGTTGCTGAAAGATGACTGGAAAGTCTGGCTGAACAAGATCGTGGAGTTCTGCGAGAACGATAAGCGGAAGGTATATGCCGAGAACGCCCTGAACGAGCTGGAAGGTGCCGCAAACATTCACGCTCTGGATGTGGAGAACCTCCTTTGCTCAGAGATCGACAATCCGGAAGACCTGGCTATTGTAACTGCCAAACTGAAGGAGATCGAAAGCCGCACCGTATACATGTGCTTCGCTTCCGATATCATCCATGGTGGCCATATCGCCATCATCAAGAAGGCGCAGAAGCTAGGCAAGCTGATCATTGGTGTATTGTCTGATGAGGCAGTTGCCTCTTATAAGCGTATGCCACTGGTTCCTGCATCCGAGCGTAAGCTTATGTTTGAGAATATCGCTGGTGTGTACAAGGTGGTTGATCAGGATACGCTTTCTTACCGCGCCAACCTTGAAAAGTATAAACCATCCATCGTTGTCCATGGGGATGATTGGGTAACCGGTTTCCAGCGCCCGATCCGCGACGAGGTCACCGATATCCTTGCAACCTACGGCGGCAAGTTGGTGGAGTATCCTTATAGTTCCGATCCGAAATATGCGGAGATTGATGCAAGAACAAGAAGTGATCTTGCTATGCCGGACATCCGCCGCGGTCGGTTGAAAAGGATGCTTGATGCCAAGGGGCTTGTGACGGCAATGGAGGCACACGACGGCCTGACCGGCCTGATTGTGGAGAATACGGTTGTGCACCAGGAAGGTGGTGCCCATCAGTTTGACGCCATGTGGATTTCTTCCCTGTGTGACTCAACGGCGAAGGGAAAACCGGACATCGAACTCGTGGACATGACTTCCCGCTTCCGCACGATTGAGGATATCACTGAGGTCACGACCAAGCCGATCATCTTCGACGGCGACACCGGCGGAAAGACGGAGCACTTTGTGTACACCGTGCGTAGCCTGGAGCGCCTTGGCGTGTCCATGGTCATCATTGAGGATAAGACCGGTCTGAAAAAGAATAGCCTCTTTGGTACAGAGGTCGTTCAGACACAGGATACGATTGAGAACTTCAGCGCTAAGATTAAGGCGGGGAAGAAAGCGCAGCGGACTAAGGAATTCATGATCTGCGCGAGAATAGAATCCCTTATCCTTGAGCAGGGTATGGAAGATGCTCTGACCCGTGCTTTTGCCTTTGCGGAAGCTGGTGCGGACGCCATTATGATCCACAGCCGGAAGAAGGATCCCTCCGAGATTCAGGAGTTCATAGAGAAGTTCCGTGCGAAGGATCAGACGACACCTATTGTTCTCGTACCTACCAGCTTCAACTCCGTGACAGAGGATGAGTGGAAGGAACGCGGTGCGAACATCATCATCTATGCGAACCAGCTGATGAGGGCTGAGGTCCCTGCTATGCAGAAAGCAGCAGAGACTATCCTGCAGAACCACAGGGCGGAAGAGTGTGATGCGATGCTGATGCCATTTAAAGATATTATCCGGTTGATTCCGGCAGAGGTTTGATTATGGCACAGAAGATACTTGAAGCAAACGGGCAATATGGTGTACTGGATGCGTGGTTCGCTGAGAATCATGTTAAGCGCGCTATGCTCGTTTGCGGCAAGTCGATAAAAAGGCAGAAGATAAATAACTACCTAGAAAACCTGTCGTCTCGCCTGGGTGTGAAGATTGTCCGCTTCATGGATTTCCAACCCAATCCCCTCTATGAGAGTGTAGTAGAGGGCGTGAAGCTGTTTCAGGGAGAAGACTGCGATGCCATCATTGCTGTTGGCGGCGGCTCTGCAATGGATGTCGCTAAGTGCATAAAGCTGTATTCCAACCTGCCCGGCGACGGATCGGATGGAGCCTGGTTGAAAGCGGAGATTGAATCTAGCAATATTCCATTCCTTGCTATGCCCACAACATCCGGAACCGGATCGGAAGCCACACGCTTTGCTGTAATCTATTACAATGGCGCGAAGCAGAGCATATCCGATTATAGCTGCATTCCGGGAACTGTCCTGATGGATACCAGTGTACTTAAAACGCTGCCGGATTATCAGAAGAAGGCTACCATGATGGATGCTCTTTGTCATGCGATAGAGAGCTTCTGGTCAGTCAACAGTACTGAGGAGAGTAAGGAGTATAGCCAGGCTGCAATCCGAGGTGTGATGGAGCACATGGACGGCTACCTTGCCAACAATGATGAAGGCAACGCCGGGATGCTCCTCGTTGCCAACACGGCAGGCAAGGCCATCAATATCACTCAGACTACTGCTGGTCATGCTATGTGCTATAAAATCACCAGCTTGTTCGGCTGTGCACACGGCCATGCAGCGGCCCTATGTGACCGTATCCTGTATCCCTGGATGATTGAGAATGTGGATAGATGCAGTGATCCGCGAGGCCAGGAGTATCTGGAGAAGATATTGGACGAGATTGCGGCAGCAATGGGCTGTGAGAATGCCAGAGCAGGAGCAGTGAAGCTTAACCGGATTTTTGATAGCCTTGGCCTGGAAATCCCGACAGCTACAGAAGAACAATTCGAGATGCTGAAAACATCTGTCAATCCTGTTCGACTAAAGAACCACCCGATGTCCCTGGATGTGAATACTATCGATGAGTTATACCATAAAATCTTGAACGGAGAAAACAAATGAAGGTTGAAAAGCTTGTAGAGATTATCGGATCTGATTTCTATACCGGAGTGCCGGACAGTCAGCTGAAGGCATTGTGCAACTATCTGATGGCGACATATGGAATCGATCCTCATCATCACGTGATTGCTGCAAATGAGGGTAACTGTACAGCGCTGGCAGCCGGGTATCATCTCTCAACTGGAAAAGTGCCTGTGGTCTACATGCAGAACAGCGGTGAGGGCAACATCATCAATCCGGTTGCAAGCCTTCTCAACGATAAGGTCTATGCCATTCCTGTTGTATTCATTATCGGTTGGCGCGGTGAGCCGGGCATTCACGATGAGCCACAGCATATTTACCAGGGCGAGGTTACATGTAAACTTCTTGACGATATGGATATCGCGAACTTTGCTATTGGCAAGGATACCACTGATGAAGAAGTCGAAGCGAAGATGACTGAGTTCAGGAAAGTCTTGGAGGCAGGAAAGGATGTGGCTTTTGTCATCCGTAAAGGCGCTCTGACCGATGCTCCAAAGGTGGAGTACAAGAATGACAACCATATGATCCGCGAGGAGATCATTCAGCATATCGTAAAAGCCAGTGGTGAGGATCCGATTGTCTCTACAACCGGGAAAGCTAGCCGTGAGCTTTTCGAGACTCGTGTGGCAAACGGCCAGAGCCACAAGTATGATTTCTTGACCGTTGGATCTATGGGTCACAGTTCCTCCATCGCGCTTGGTGTAGCCATCAACAAACCGGATACTCGTATCTGGTGCGTGGACGGTGACGGCGCTGTCCTCATGCACATGGGTTCGATGGCGGTGTTAGGAGCTAACAAGCCGAAGAATCTGATCCATATTGTCATTAATAACGGAGCCCACGAAACGGTCGGCGGCATGCCAACAGTAGCAGCAGATATCGATCTCGTTGGCGTAGCTAAGGCTTGTGGATATCCGTATGCTGTGTCTGTTGACAGCTTTGAGAAGCTTGATGCAGAACTCGAAGCGGCAAAAGTGCGTGGAGAGCTGAGCATGATTGAAGTCAAGTGCTCTATCGGCGCACGTGAGGATCTTGGACGCCCGACTACGACTGCTCTTGAGAACAAGCAGAACTTTATGGGGTATTTGAAGACACTGTAAGCCTTTCTTGGCTGGTGTAACGGATTCAGGGAGGATAAGCAAAATGAGTGCGTTTAATGGAGCAACATTGATGATAACAGGAGGAACGGGGTCGTTTGGGAACACGGTTCTGAAGCACTTTCTGACCACAGATATTGGGCAGATCCGCATTTTCTCCCGAGATGAGAAAAAACAGGATGATATGCGCCATGAACTTCAGGCGAAGTATCCTGATTATGCATCAAAAGTAAAATTCTATGTTGGTGACGTGCGTGATCCTCAGAGTATTTCGGATGCCATGCCCGGGGTTGATTTCATCTTCCATGCTGCTGCGCTGAAGCAGGTACCATCATGTGAGTTCTTCCCGATGCAGGCTGTTAAGACAAATATCGAGGGTACAGATAATGTGCTCCATGCAGCGATCAACGCGGGTGTCAAGAGGGTTGTTTGCCTTTCTACAGACAAAGCAGCATACCCAATCAATGCTATGGGCATAAGCAAAGCCATGATGGAACATGTCATTTATGCGAATGCACGTGTGGCAGCTGAACGTGGTGGGACAGTCATATGCTGTACTCGCTATGGTAATGTCATGTGTTCTCGTGGGTCTGTCATTCCTCTTTTTATTGATCAGATCAAGGCCGGAGATCCTATTACAATTACCGATCCGAATATGACACGCTTCCTCATGAATCTCGATGAGGCAGTAGAACTGGTTCGGTTTGCTTTTGCGCATGCCAATCCTGGTGATCTGTTCATTCAGAAGGCAGATGCTTCAACAATCGGTGACCTTGCTAAGGCTGTCCAACAGCTATTCGGTGACACCGGAACAAATATCATAGGTACTCGTCATGGAGAAAAGCTCTATGAAACGCTCATGACAAGAGAAGAACGCCTCCGTTCCGAAGACATGGGCCACTACTTCCGTGTGGCTGCAGACAACCGTGATCTGAACTATGATAAGTACTTTGTCAAAGGCCAAGTACAAACTATGGCTGAGGAAGCATACACGTCGCATAATACATACAGATTGGATGTTGAAGGAACTATAAAAAAGCTTCTCACAACAGATTATGTTAGGGAAGCCCTTGCTGAAGATAGATCAAAGTAAGGGGATTTAGAATGAGGTTTTTAGTAATTGGCTGTAATGGTATGGCCGGACATATGATCAGTTTATATTTGCATGAGCAAGGCCATGATGTTACAGGGTTTGCACGAACTAAATCTGTATTTGTTGAAACAATTATAGGGGATGCATTTAACTCTGAAGAAGTGCGCCAAGCTGTAAGTAATGGGAAATACGATACAGTGATTAATTGTATTGGACTACTGAATCAGTTCGCAGAGAATAACAAAGCAGGAGCAGTGTATCTAAATAGCTATTTTCCACATTATCTAGCTTCCATTACAGAGGGTACAGACACGCAGGTTATTCATATGAGTACAGACTGTGTTTTCTCCGGTAAGCGTGGCCAATATACTGAGGATGATTTCCGCGATGGAGAGACGTTCTATGATAGAACGAAGGCTTTGGGTGAGCTAGAAGATGAGAAAAATCTGACTTTGCGTCAGTCTATTGTTGGTCCGGATATAAAGGCTGCGGGCATCGGACTCTTAAATTGGTTCATGCAACAGCATGGAGAGGTAATGGGATATACTGGTGCTATCTGGACCGGACAAACAACGTTGCAGCTGGCTAAGACAATGGAAGAAGCAGCCAAAACAAGAGCTCACGGTCTTGTGAATGCAGTTCCCGATCATCATATTACCAAGTGCAATTTGCTGGGACTTTTTAATAAACATATGCGGAATGGTGAATTAACAATTGTTCCTGTCGACAGGATGGCTGCGGATAAATCTCTTAAAAGAACCAGATTTGAGTTCCCGTACCTTATTCCAGATTATGATGAGATGGTATCAGAACTAGCGGATTGGATGCGAGATCACAAAGAGCTCTACCCTCATTATGAATTGTGAATAGTTCAAAGAAGACGTTGAAATGGGAGAATAGCATGGATACAGCATATAGAAAGTTACGTTTGATGACGGTTGTGGGTACCAGGCCAGAGATCATAAAGATGTCTGCGATAATCAAGAAGTGTGATAAATACTTCGACCACATTCTTGTCCACAGCGGACAGAACTACGATTATGAACTTAATAAAGTGTTCTTTGAGAATCTGGGCCTCCGTGAGCCTGATTATTATCTAGGTGTAGTCGGAGAGAATCTTGGACAAACGATGGGTAATGTTATCTCAAAGTCCTATGAATTGATGCAACAAGTCAAACCAGATGCTTTAATCGTGCTTGGCGATACGAATTCCTGCCTGTGCGTTATCTCTGCAAAACGTTTGAAGATTCCAGTATTTCACATGGAAGCAGGAAACCGTTGCAAAGACGAAAATCTTCCTGAGGAAGTTATTCGTCGCATTGTGGATGTAACCAGCGATGTGAATCTGTGTTACTCTGAACAGGCGCGAAGGTATATCCTCGATACTGGTGTCAAACCTGAGTACACCTATGTTGTTGGCTCCCCTATGGCTGAAGTGTTGACCGAGTATCTTGATAAGATCAATAACAGTACGATTCTTGATCAGCTCGGTCTTGAAAAGGGGAAATATATTCTTCTCTCGGCGCACCGTGAAGAGAATATTGACATTGAAGCGAACTTCTTTAGTTTGATGAATGCTGTCAACGCAATGGCTGAGAAGTATGATATGCCGATACTCTACTCTTGTCATCCCAGAAGCAAGAAGTACATTGAGGCACGTGGATTTAAGTTTGATTCACGTGTTATCCAGCACAAGCCCCTTGGCTTCTTTGATTATAACAAGCTTCAGCAGAATGCCTTCTGTGTAGTGTCAGATAGCGGAACAGTTCCTGAAGAGGGTGCTTTTTTTCGGTTTCCAGCTGTATCTGTCAGGACATCTACAGAACGGCCAGAAGCTATGGATAAAGGTGTATTTACTATTGGCAGTATTAGCACTGAACAGGTACTTCAAGCTGTCGATTTGGCAGTCTCTATGCACGCCAATGGTGATGATGGAATTGATGTTCCAGCATATGTGGATCAAAATGTCAGCACTAAAGTGGTGAAATTAATCCAGAGCTATACAGGAATTGTCAATAAGATGATTTGGAGAAAGAATTAATAGTTGATGTACCCGGTCATTCGGATTATAGACTGAAATCTCCAAGCAAGATGGGAATGTCATGAAGGAAAAACTGCTATTAGTCGGTGCAGGCGGATTTGGAAGAGTGGTCCTTGAACATGCAATCTGCAACTTTGACTGTGCGTTTGTGGATGATGGACAGGATATTGGGGCTGTAATTAACGGTACCCCTGTAATTGGTAAGACTGGCGATCTAGCAAAACTGTTTGCTGAGTATAAAAAGCTCGTAGTTACTATCGGAAATAACGCACTCAGAGAAAGAATCTACAGGACTGCAGCCGAGATTGGATATAGCTTTCCCAACATCATCGTACCATCTGCTTATATCAGCCCGTTTGCAGTTGTTGGAAATGGCTGTGTCATTCTGAATAATGTGGTGATTCAGAATAATTCAAAGGTTGGTGACGGTGTAATCATAAATCCAGGTGTTGAGATTCACCATGACAGCGTGGTTGAAGACTACGTGCTGATATATACGAACTCTGTTGTGCGATCCCTTGCGCATGTTGGGAAGAGAGCGCATCTCGGGAGCACGTTGACAATCAGCAATGAGGTTGTCATACCAGATGATGCAGTTCTCTGTGATGGAAGTAGGACATCTATAATATGATTGGAGTAGTCAGGAAATGCGACAAGTAACTGATCTTAAGGAAATGCAGTCATTAGCCCTGATAATACTGGAGGGAATTAATGAGTTTTGCAACGCGCGTGAAATCACATATTATTTAGCCTATGGAACGTTGCTTGGTGCAATTCGGCATAAGGGTTTTATACCTTGGGACGATGATATTGATCTATGGATGAAACGTGAAGATTTCAATTTATTCTGTGAGGAATTCCCTAAATGGGGGGCAAGCCACGGTCTGTACGTTAATTCAATCAAGACAGTTAATAACTATAATCGAGTACAAGCTAAGGTGTGCTTAAGCAACACTACACTTAGGGAGAATGACAGGGAGAATCCGTTTGAAGAGGGTTATTTTATCGATTTATTTCCGTTGGATGGTACACCAAATAATAGTGTTAGAAGAAAATGGCATTTGACGAAACTTCAATTTCTGAAGAATATAGTAACATTATCTGCTTATAACAGGAATGCAACAGGAGTTATTGCTGCAGTTGCAAGGCTGTTTAGAAATATTGATACATACAGGGTTCTTGATGCTTATGAACAAATCGCCAGCAAATATAGTTGTACCAATTCTGAATATCTTAAGGTAATGGCGCCAGGAAAAAAGAAGGGAAAAGACTTTTTGATAAGGGCAAATAATTTTTCAAGTAGTATGTTGATTCCTTTTGAAAACATCACTGCATGCGCGCCGTCAGGATACGATAACATTTTACGACAAATATATGACAACTATATGCAATTACCCCCAGAGGAAGCGCGTAAACCGCATCATGACTTTACATTATTCATAGATGACTGACTACAGATATTATGCTGAGGAAGGGCCAAACTGTATTGAGAATATTAAGTGCTTTTGTTTTTACATTTGGTTTTCCATTATGCATTAGACAACTATGGAGAAAGCGAAATGAAGGACGAAGGAGAAAAAACGTTGTTATATGGTTCCTTTCTCTTTACATTGTTGTGCTTCTTTTGATCACGCTCGGAATGAGAGGCAAAAGCAACGATGCTGTTGCTTATCTGAATCCAGTCGAATCATATATGAAAGTGTTGGGAACGCTTATTGAAGGCATACGGGAACATGCCTTTTTACAAAGATTCCGGTGGGTAAGTGCAGCTCTTGAAGGGTATGTTTTAAATGTATTGTTATTCGTTCCATTGGGTTATCTTTTACCAGCTGCTTTTTTGCCACTACGGCGCTGGTGGAAAGTGATGTTGCTTGGCTTCGCATTCAGTTTGCTGATAGAAACTACACAGCTAATTACCCACCTGGGTTGGTTTGATGCTACAGACTTAATCCACAATACAATCGGAGCGATTATTGGCTACGGATTATATAACAAATTCCTGCACGGGATTTGATATACAAGAATATGTGGGGCATCAGTCATCTGGGACACTTGATAAGTACAGAACTGATATCTGTTTTGAAAAGACGTGATATGGCTGAAGACACCTTCGTGTTTCAAATAGTAAAACAGCCTCAATTCCGAATCAGGAGGACCGGAGAAGCTGTTAGCGCCAGGCCCGCCGCAATACCATCCGCGCGATTTCTTGTCCTCTCAGTTGTAAGGGTGGATAAGGAACGAGAGATGGGCGGTAGGGTGACGAGGATTGGCAGTTGTCGAAAGACTCGGCGGATGCTGCCACGGCGGGTTTCATACTCGTCCACTCTATACTTTCGAAGCGTAGTGGTGGAGAGAGGGAAAGCCAGTGCGTCGTTAGAGAGAAAGCAAAAAGCGGAATCAACACCGTAACAGAGGTTCTCTTGTCACTGTATTTTGCCATGTTCATCTTCTGAACCTGTTTTGGCTTCAGGTCAGAAAAGGTGTGTGTGAGAATCACGGGCGTAGTGCGCCCAAATGAATCCGTGAAGAGCGGAAATACAGTGTCAGCGGCAAAGCCGCAGAAAGAGAGAACGAAACGAATGCGTGTTGTTATTCAAGAGAACTACGATAAGATGTGCAAGTGGGCGGCGGATTATATAGCTGCCAAGATCAAAGCCCATAAAGAGGACCGGCCCTTTGTCCTGGGCCTTCCGACAGGTTCCTCCCCCATTGGAGTTTACAAGGAACTGGCGTGGCAGAATCAAGCCGGAGAGCTTTCATTTGCCAATGTCGTGACTTTCAATATGGACGAGTACCTCGGCCTTCCTCGTGAGCATGACCAGTCCTACTGGTATTTCATGCACGACAATTTCTTCGACCACCTGGTCGATATGAAGCCGGAGAATATCAACATCCTCAACGGTATGACCGACGATCCGGAGAAGGAGTGCGCGGATTATGAAGCGAAGATTGCCTCCTATGGCGGCATCGATCTCTTCATGGGCGGTATCGGCGTTGACGGACATATCGCTTTCAATGAGCCATATACCAGTCTTTCCTCCCGTACCGGTGTGAGAAACCTGACCACCGATACGCGGATTGTGAACTCTCGCTTCTTCGGCAACGATCCAGAAAAGGTGCCGAGCCAGGCGTTGAGCGTTGGTGTAGGAACGGTGTTTGATTCCAAGGAAGTTTTGATCCTGATCAACGGCCACAACAAGGCGCGTGCGCTGGCGGCGACCGTCGAAGGCGAAGTCAGCCAGAAGTGGACATGCAGTGCTCTGCAGCGGCACAACGGCGCTATCATCGCATGTGATGAAGCTGCCTGCGGCGAGCTGACCGTGGACACCTATAAATACTTCCTGGATATTGAACGTACCCAGCGGCTGTGATGGAGGAAAAGCAGATGTATACAATTACCGATCTCTATGATCTCGACCACACCCTTGCAGCCGATTATCTTCGGCAGTTTACATATCCATGGGAAGCGCTTAAGGGAATCAAGGAGCTGATCCTTGCTCTGGGTCCGACGCTTGGTGATGAGTATGAAGAGCGAGAAGAGCACGTGTGGGTCCACAAGACCGCGAAGGTCTTCCCGTCCGCTTACCTCGGTGCTCCCTGCATCATTGGGCCGAATACTGAAGTTCGGCATTGTGCTTTTATCCGTGGCTCTGCCCTGGTCGGCGCTGACTGTGTTGTTGGCAACAGCGTCGAGCTGAAGAACGTGATCCTGTTCGATCATGTGCAGACTCCGCATTACAACTACGTCGGCGATTCCATCCTCGGCTACTACAGCCATATGGGAGCGGGTTCCATCACTAGCAATGTAAAAAGCGATAAGAAGTTGGTGGTCGTCCACAACGGGACAGAGCAGGTGGAAACCGGCATTAAGAAGTTCGGTGCCATGCTCGGTGATTATGTAGAAGTCGGCTGCAATGCGGTCTGCAATCCCGGTACGGTCATTGGCCGTCACAGCAATGTTTATCCTACCTCCTGCGTGAGAGGTGTTGTGCCTGCGAACTCCATCTGGAAAGATAATGGGGTAGTAATTACGAAGGAGGAGCGGTAATCATGGGGAAGTATTTTGGAACTGACGGCTTCCGGGGAGAAGCCAATAAGGAACTGACTGCAGCAAAAGCCTTTAAGGTCGGCCGTTACATTGGCTGGTATTACGGCCAGCAGCATGAGGATGGTAGAGCCAGAATCATCATCGGTAAGGATACGAGAAGATCCTCATACACGCTTGAGTACGCGTTGTCTGCTGGTATCACTTCCTCCGGCTCCGATGCCTATCTTCTCCACGTCACGACAACTCCGAGCGTAAGCTACTGCTGCCGGACAGACGGTTTTGACTGTGGCATTATGATCTCTGCATCTCACAATCCGTTCTACGATAACGGCATCAAGATCATGCGGGCCAACGGTCAAAAGATCGAGGCGGAGATCGAAGAGAAGATCGAAGCCTACATTGATTCCGATGAGGATCTTCCGCTGGCAGAGCGTGAAGCCATGGGTAATGTTGTTGACTATGCTGCAGGCCGGAACCGCTATATCGGCTATCTGATGACCGTGCCCACCCGTGCTTTCAACGGCTACAAGGTCGGTCTGGACTGCGCAAACGGAGCGTCCTGGAACATCGCCCGTGCTGTTTATGAGGCGCTCGGCGCGAAAGTGTATGTGATCAACAACACACCTGATGGCGTCAACATCAACCAGAACTGCGGCTCGACGCATATGGAAGCGCTTCAGCAGTATGTTGTGGAAAATGGGCTGAACGTGGGTTTTGCTTATGACGGAGATGCGGACCGCTGCCTGTGTGTCGATGAAAAGGGCCGTATCGTCAATGGCGACCAAGTCATGTTCATGTGCGGCAAGTACATGAAGGAAGAAGGCCTGCTGGACGGGAACACCATTGTTACGACCATCATGTCCAACATGGGTCTGTACAAAGCTTGCGAAGCAATCGGAATTCACACCGAGAAGACGAAGGTGGGCGACAAGTACGTTGCTGAAAATATGATGGCGAATGGCTATGTTCTCGGTGGCGAGCAATCTGGTCATATCATTTTCGGGAAGTACGCTACGACCGGTGACGGCATCCTTACAAGTCTGATGGTCATGATGACCATGTTGGATAAGAAGATGCCGCTCTCTATGCTGGCGGATGAGATGAAGATGTACCCGCAGTGCCTAAAGAACGTCAGAGTAAAGAGCAAGCCTGATGCTCAGAACGATCCTGATGTGCAGGCTGCTGTGAAAGCTGCGGCTGATGCGCTGGGTGAGAGCGGACGAATTCTGGTCCGTGAGAGTGGCACAGAGCCGAAGATCCGCGTGATGGTTGAAGCCGAGAGCGATGAAGTCTGCGAGAAGTACGTCGATTCCGTGATCGAGGTCATCAAGGCAAAAGGGCATATTGCAGAGTAACTGAAAATCTCCCCGGAGTCTGCAATATGACTCTGGGGAAGTCCATAAGCGCAAAAGTAATTCTTCGATGTAACTCCGAAGTTGATGAATTAGGCATCTGAGTACCAATGCTTGTATTGTTAAAATCCTAATCATGCGTTTTCCTCCTCGAAATACTCATAGCAGTAACAAAAATAGCATCGGAGCGGCGGATAGAAAACAGACCACGTCAACTTTATGAATGAAGTTATAGGCGGTTAAGTATATGAAAATAGATTTACATTGCCATACAAAGGCAACGAAGAAGGGCGACGGGGATGCCAGAAATGTAACCCCAGAGTTATTTCGAGAAAAGGTTGCTAATGCTGACGTCAAGATTTTGGCTATAACAAATCATAATCACTTTGATTTGGAACAGTATAATACATTGCGTGATGCAGTAAAGGATTTTTGCCAAGTGTGGCCTGGCGTGGAAATAGATGTTCAGGGAAAGACAAAATGGCACCTGATTGTTGTCTCGAATCCGGAGAATGCCGAACTGTTTACTGCACAGGTTGCAGGTTTGTTTATTGGAAAGAATCTTGATAAGTGTGCATTATCAATGGAAGAGGTATTTGGTGCTCTTAACAGTTGTGACGTGATTTATATCCCACATTATCATAAAAGTCCTGGAATTAAAGAAGAAGATCGGAGACGGCTATCTGAGTTGGTTGGTGATGAAGCGAGAATTTTCCTCGAGCTATCAAATCATCGATCGCTGGGTGTTTATACAAATTATGGTTATAGGTCGATAATAGGAAGCGACGTTAAGGATTGGAACACGTATGATCAATGTGAATTTGCTGAACTGAAGCTGCCAGTAGAGAGCTTTTCTCAGTTTTGCCTTCTTGCAAAGCGAGATGAGGCTATTGTGGAAACTCTCCTGAATAAAAAACAATCTCTTACGCTTATTGGTAAACCACATGAGTCTGTATCTGTCGAAATAAAACTTTATCAGGATGTTAATATCTTTTTTGGACCAAAGGGCACAGGCAAGTCTGAATTAGTCAAGTCGCTTCTTAGTGGAATGTCATCAAGGGGACTTTCTTGTGTCAGTTATTTTGCGCAAGAACGTGGAGAAGAATTTAAAAAGCTTACATCTACTGCGGGTATGGAGAGAGATATAACCAAAGTAAGAGCCCCATTATGCGATGAGGAATTTCTTGTAATTGCAAATTGGAAAGATACAAATGCAACACCGTTTGAGCAGTATATGAACTGGTATCAAACCAGAGAAAACAGCGCAAATAAGCAACGTATGAAAATTACGGAAGCTTCTACGCTTTCATTTACAAAAACAGAAAAATACAATCAGCATAAAGAGGATAGGTCCTTAATCGGAAGAATTTCTGAGAATATTGACGAGATAGATTTGGATGAATATCTGAGTGAAGATACCAAGAAGAAACTTGTGCAACTGTTGATGGAACTTGAAAGTCGCATAACTTCTGCAAGAGAGAAAGACTTGATTGATGAGCATTCAACAAAACTAACCAACACAACTATTTCGAAAATTAAAGAGCATGCTGATAGAAGTACAGATACTGTTTCAAAACCATCTACCACAGGGCTGATCGAATATGCTGAAAACAGAATGACGCTTTTGCATGCGGTTACATCTATCCTTGAAACACTTCTACTCCCAGAATACAATGAAAAAGAATATCTTGGAGAGTTGGAAGATAAAGGGCAAATATTCATAAACTATCGATATAGATTTCTGCAAGCAAGCGGATCTTATACAAAGGAGTTTGATAGCAGCATTGGAATCAATAGGCTTAAAGATATCGTAGCCGCCCTAAAAGCCATCAAGGAGAATATATTTGCAGATGATATGGCTTCACAAGTTGATGATCTTAATCAAAAACTTCAAGAGGCGGATATTATGTCAATAAAGCCATTCCTTGGAATTTCTAAATTTGTTTGTGATGAAAATGGTAATGAGTATACAGCCTCAAATGGTGAGCAGGGTATTCTTCTTCTGCAGAGGGCCCTTCAGAAAGATGCGGATGCGTATTTTCTTGATGAACCAGAGCTTGGGATGGGCGGATCTTATATTGATGCGAACATCCGACCTTTAATCGTAAACCTGGCAAGACGTCGCAAATATGTTGTTGTAGCCACCCATAATGCGAATATTGCTGTTAGAACTCTTCCTTATACATCAATATTCAGAACTCATGAAAATGGTCAATATTTCACGTATATTGGTAACCCATTCAATGATGCTCTTGTGAATATTGAGGATCAGAGCGACATAAGGAGCTGGGCGGAGGAATGTCTGCATACACTCGAAGGTGGAAATGAGGCTTTTTATGAAAGAAGGGATATCTATGAATCAAAGAACAATTGATGTCATATTAACCACTCTCGGCGAAGATCGAGATGTTCTGCGTTTTAACATAACGGAAGATTCTATTATAGATATTGACCTTGATAGTTCCACATGCCAAACAGAAATTAAAAAATTATTTTCGGAGATCCTTATGCTGGCTGTAAACGAAGACATTAGTTTTAATTTCTCTACAGAGGAGGGGTTCCCAAGAGAGTTGTACAAGGATGTCTGCGAAGAGTATATAAAAGATATCACACGAGAATTGCAAACAAGCACAATAGCGATCAGAAAATAAGGTTTCCTCCATGGATGAGAGAGGATAAGTCATATGGATCTTAAGACTGAAGAGGTTACCAAAACTATAAACACATGTCAGATGAAGGCTGTCGCCGAAGAAAAGGTGAGGTACTAAGCTTCACTGACCGGATAAAGTAAACTGCCGGAAAAGGCGTCTGGCACGAAAATGCCACCTTTCCGGCTTTCTTTTCCAACTGCTATGTTGTTTTGTGACGGTTATGTACTTTGCGCAAACTGTCCAGAAGAAGGAGAACACTATGCCCCGTAAACCAAAATACGAAAATCCCGAGGCAGTAATAGAAAGTTTCTACTCTGCAGTATCTGAATCGTACCATCGTCCAAGGTGTGCGGATGAGGTCGGGGATGTGCCGGGAAGAAAAAAGCAGGAACTCCTGGCAGAGGAGTTCGGCATCAGCCGGATCAAAGTGAGGAAGATTCTCATCACGACCGGAGATCTGTGCTATCCTCTCACAAGCCAGATCGAGAAGCTGCTTGCCGCCGGAATGAAAATAGACGCTGTGGCTGAAAAGCTGAAAATCAGTAAGAGCACAGCGAATAGCCTGATTCCATATCAAAACGGCATCTACAAACTGAGTGAAGTATCAGCGGCAGCGGAGCGAACAGCATTATATCGGGAGAGGAAGGCCTCCATCGCATCTCTAAACGCCGCAATTAACGAGGGCAGAGTGGATGAGCAGAGCGTGTTACTCTGGAAAGCGATCATTGCTTTTGAGGGTTATCCCTTTCAAACATCTGGTCGTGGCTCCCGTCCCGGTGTGAAGTTCACCTATACAGTGAGCCGTAGTAGTGGAAACAGTGGCCGTCACTACAGCGGTGCAAGCGTGGACGGCTACGGCAATGAGATCTGGTTAGTCGTAAATGGTGAGAAACGGGAGAAGTCAGTAAGCAGGAGCACTGTTGACCTGGCGTTGAAGAACGCTCTGGAAGAACAGGGCAGAGAAGGGTTTGTCAGCGGTCCCCGGAAGCTTGGCGTGCCAGGCGTGACTAGTTATCTGTATAGCTTGTTTCTGCGGTTCGGGGTGATAAGGGACCGGGAGTGAGTCGTTATTATATGTTGTTTTGTGACGGTTATTCCACATCATCCAAATAATCCACCAACTCGCCATGGATCTCGATGATCTTGTCAAAGTCGATGGTCTTATTCAGAGCGCCTCTGCCTTCTGTGGACATCAATACGACCTTCCGGTACACCGAGTCAACCTTCTTCACTGCGTCGGTGATCGATTCGTAACTGCCGCCAGCCTTGTGCTTGTCCGGGACGAAAACGGTGAAGCTGATTTCCGGATGCTCGCCATCATCGATCACATCGGCGATCAGGCTGAGCTTCTGATTCAGCCGTTCCAGTTCGTAGCCTTCCAGGTGAATCTGTGCGTCGGTCTGACGCTGCTCCTCGGCTACCATATCGCTATAACCGGCGAGAGCATCAAAAGCGGCAAACTGTGCGGCCCGGTCGTAGAGAGACATGTGCGGACGGGTGGGAGACTGCCAATGCGGATGATCGATGATGTCCGGATAGACGTCTCGTCCGTTGGGCTCGCCTTCTTTTAATCCCTTGGTCACAGATCATCACCTCCATCCTCACAGGATGCAATATCCTTCTCTGTCATGAGTTCGGGATGAGAAGCAGGGGTTGACGGTGTGGTAGATCGTGCTGGTGTCGGCTGTGTGGCTGCATGGCCGCCGATCTGACCGTTGCGCATGATGGTTGTTGCGCCTTCCATGAGGTTCATGCCCTTCAAAATAGCATTTTTCCCATACCGGCTTTGCAGCTCCAGCGTAGCCTTCTGAATCTTTCTCTCACGATCATCTGCCGCTTTCTCAGCGGCATTCTTTTTCTCCAGCGCCTCATAATCTACGAACAGGTTCAATTGCTCCGGCGCTTCCTCAGGAATCTCATCCTCTTTTATTAGGTTCACGGCGACAACATTGACCCGGCGGATGGTGAGATCAGGATCAACGATCCGGTTATAGAGCTCCATCATGACCGTCATGATCCGCTGAGTGGACGATGTCCATCGGTCAATGTTCCCGGTCCCGTGTGCATGCTTGGGACAGGGGCGTCCGTAGTAATCCAGACCGACGGTGCCATGGTAAGGCTTGCCGGTGGTTGAGTATTTGTACTGATTCTCTTTTGGATTCCTGCCCTGATAAGAGAGCGTGACAGACGTTCGGTCATACCCGATGGTCAGCTCGATCTTTTTTGTCACGAGTCCTTTCTTCACCAGGTCCAATACCAGCAGCTCCGTCATCTCTTTTGTGATTAGCCTGGCTTTCTCAGCCGTGTATGGCTCCATGAGCACCTGCCCGGCACCGAGGGAATTCGACTGCGGTCTATAGCTCTTGATCGTTGCAATGTCGGTCGGCTCCCAGCCCCAGGCGTGGTCGATGACCAGCTCTGCGTTGATGCCGAGAGCGTTGTACAACTGGGATTCAACTTTTTCGCTCAGCCTCGCCACATCGCCCATGGTGAAGCAGCCGAGTGCCTCAAGCCTTCGAGCTATGCCAGGACCAACGCGTCAGAAGTCGGTAAGGGGCTTATGGCACCACAGAAGCTCTCGGTATGAATTCTCATCCAGTTCAGCGATGCGAACACCATCTTTATCAGCTGGGACATGCTTTGCAACGATATCCATGGCGATCTTGGCAAGATACAGATTTGTTCCGATCCCGGCGGTAGCAGTGATGCCAGTTGTATAGAGGACTTCACGGATCATGGTGATCGCCAGCTCATGGGCGGTCATGTGATAGGTGTTCAGATAGGCGGTAACATCCAGGAAGCACTCGTCAATGGAGTACACCACGATGTCCTCGGGCGCTATGTACTTCATGTAGATGGAGACAATCTTTGTGCTGATCTCTTCATATAGTTTCATCCGGGGCGGAGCAATATAATAGGTCAGCTCCAGGGATGAATCAGCTTCCAGGGCTGGGGCGTTGAACGAGGACCCGGCGAAATGGTACTTGTGGTCGGTCTCATCCTTTTGTACCACGCCAAGCCGGATCGCTTTTTTCAACCGTTCGGCATTTACCTCTTTTACCCGCTGCACAACCTCAAACAGCCTGGCACGTCCGGAAATCCCATGAGCTTTCAGGGATGGGGACACAGCCAGGCAGATAGTTTTCTCGGTTCTGCTTGGATCGGCAACGACCAGGTTTGTGGTCAGAGGATCGAAGTTGCGATCTGTGCATTCCGCTGAGGCGTAGAACGATTTTAAATCAATCGCAATGTAGGTACGCTGGGAATGTGGCGGGGAAAATTTGTCACCCACAGCCTTCAATCCTCCTTCCTAGCTTGGATTTTTGCTGGATTTCTAGCAGACAATTCTATAACATCAAGATCAGCCGTAGGGTCAATAACGACTCTGCGGCTTATTTTTTTACCTTTTTTCAATCTGGGCACACCTGAGACCGTGTTCATGGTGCGGCCGATGAGAGAGCAGAGGAGCATCGGGAACTTACGGAGTCACCGGACACTCCACCCACCAGCGGCCGAGACGGCTTTTGTCAGACACACTTGTGCGCTCGAAGAACAGATGCTTCTCCTCGCCCTTGATGATCACCGTATAGCAGTCGCCGGAATGACCGGGGCCGAGGGTAGAAGCAGGGCGAAAGTCACGGACAGAATCGATCTTGAAAGTGCGCCCATCCTTCCAGGTAATTGCCCTGGGGGTTACGGAGCCTACGGAATCGAAGTCAGAGTTGACTTTCACATAGACTCTGATCGGTGGCTGTGGTTTCGTAAATGCCATAAGTCAACTCCTCCTTCCTGGTGTGTTTTCCAATGGTCTGCAGAAGAACGGCTTAACCTTCCACAACCTTGAGAGCTTCGAGATAGAGGGACTGATCCTCGTAGCTGGGGATCATTGCCTGATCAATCTTCCCAAGCACCCGGCCGACAACGACAGCGCCTTCTTCATAAGGGAAGATGTCATCATAATCCGGATTGATGGAATGCAGCCGGTCATATGCCTTTTGCTTAATGACGCCTCCCATACCAGGAACATAGAAAATACCGATATCTCCGTTGTAAAGATCCACGGTATGCTCCACCAGTACGCGATCTCCGTCATGGAACTGAGGCTCCATGCTCTTTCCGGTGACGGTAATGATTTCATCGGCGCGGGCGACCATAGGACTGTCAAAGAGGATGACTTCTTCCTTTTCCGGATGTTCCGGCCAGTCAGTACCATCACCTGCAGCCGCGTAACGGCCCCAGTCTTCAACGCCGTTCATTCGGTCATATGCAGCGAGGAGTTTCCGTTTGTGGGCTTTCTTGCTCATGGCTTCAACGAAGGTTTCGACGTCTTCTTTTCCTGCGTCATCCAGCGTCCTGTAGTTGTCGACCAGATCCCGCTCGGATGTGGTGAGCAGGGTACCGATACCGGAAAAGCCGAAGAATTCATTCGGTTCTACATCCAATATAGAAAACATCCGGTACAAGAACTCCGGATCGGGACGGGTAAGGCCGCATTCCCAGTTCCGGATAGAACTCTTGGAAATCTGCAGAGCATCAGCAAGCTGCTCGGCAGTCATCCCGGCCCGATTACGAAACGTTTTGATTTTTGAACCGTATGTTTCGAGGTTCCTTTGTTTGATTTCTTCCGGGGATAACTTTTCGAGACCTGCGATAGTACTATATCCTTTTGCTTTCATGAGCGTCCTCCTAGCATCAAGAATGGCGGCAGGGATCAGCAGATCTGACAGAGACTGCATTGTCAGCAGTGTTCGCTGCCATTTTTGGTGGTGTCCCTATTCTAAACCACGTAAGATGGTTTTGTCAATAGGGCATCAAGAAAATTCACAAAGTCTTTGAAACGGGCTTGACCAGCATTAAGCCATAAAAAGCGGCAGAATATTTACAAATCAATCATTGACAGGCCAGTTAAGATGGTGTATTATAGTGGCACGCTATTTCCACGGCGGAGGAAGTTGACCACGATTGGTGGCCCGGGTTGAGGAATTAACGAGCCAGCGATCAGGACATGATGGAATGCCGAGTGTCATGCCGGTGGGAAAACATACCTTGTACGAAGAAGGATGAAACGCATATGCCCGAACGATATGAGGAGAATTATAGATGGATGAAACCTACAACGACTTGTATCCCCTCCAGCTGAAGGACCTGGAGATCCCGGATCAGGAGGATTGCTCAAGCGATACAGTACCTGCCGGTACGACGAATATGGAGGGCAAGAAGAAGGTTCTTGTCCCGGAGCTGATCACCATGACAAAGGTGCTTTTCGACCGGCACAGGCTTACCATGTATTCCTATCTCAACAGATGCCTGCGTAATGGCGATCTTGCAGGCATGGTAGGCTATAAGATCAATACGAGGGTTATCAATCATGAGATTTGCTCATTCCCCAGTGTGACTTACTGGCGGATCGACCGGAAGAACTTTTATGCTGACGTTACAGTAGAACTCAAGCTCCCGACCGTCTTCGGCACCGTCGATTGGAAAGGATACCTGGTTTTCTGGTGCGGTTTTGATGAGAACGGTCTCTATTGCAGTATAGAGGATCTGACGGACACGCTCGACCGAAGTGACGACGGTTTCGATATGCTGAGCCCTTACCTTGTCCCGTATGTGGGCTTTGCTTATGACGGCGATGCGGATCGCTGCCTTGCTGTCGATGAGAAGGGCCGCGTTGTCAACGGCGACCAGATTATGTTCATGTGCGGCAAGTATATCAAGGAAGAAGGACTTCTGGACGGGAACACAATTGTTACGACCATCATGTCAAATATGGGTCTGTACAAGGCCTGTGATGCAATCGGCATTCATACAGAGAAAACTAAGGTAGGCGACAAGTACGTCGCTGAAAATATGATGGCGAATGGCTATGTACTTGGCGGTGAGCAGTCAGGCCATATCATCTTCGGGAAGTACGCTACGACCGGTGACGGCATCCTTACAAGTCTGATGGTTATGATGACCATGCTGGACAAGAAGATGCCCCTTTCCATGCTAGCGGACGAGATGAAGATGTATCCGCAATGCCTGAAGAACGTCCGAGTAAAGAGCAAACCCGATGCTCAGAACGATCCGGACGTACAGGCAGCTGTGAAAGCGGCGGCATTCGCACTGGGCGAGAGCGGACGTATTCTGGTCCGCGAGAGCGGAACCGAGCCGAAGATCCGTGTGATGGTTGAAGCTGAGAGCGACGAGGTCTGCAAGAAATATGTCGATTCCGTGATTGAGGTCATCAAGGCAAAAGGGCATATTGCGGAGTAAAACAAGGAGATTGCCGGAGGGCGTCTGGCGCAAAAATCGCCAGCTTTCCTGCTTTCTTTTCCAAGAAGCTGTGTAGAATGACATGTGTAGGAAGGAACGTGTCCTATGAGCAAAAAGAAGATAACTGACCCCGAGGGAGAGGTTACAGGACCGAAGGGCTTGAAAAGCTACGGAAGCAGCTATGTGTACAGCATCTTCAAGCGGTTCGGATTGGTGTAAGCGCGACGATTGTCATGGATTTTCGTGAATATGAGCATGTTGGATCGTGATGCTTAAAATGGAGAATGGGGATGGTTTTTGTGCCATCCCCTTATTTTTTCCATTTTGAAATTTGACTTTCTTTGCCCTTCTGCCCTACAGTGCATCCGCGCTATCGCTTCCATCACGTCTTGTTCAGCTTGAGTTTAAGCAACTCATTCATCATCTCGGTTGGTGAAGAGAAACGATCCTCGGGTTTGTAAGAGCACAGGCACAAGCAGTATCCACGCTGATCAGTTCCGATTACAAAACCCTAGGCAAGAACATCCGCGTGATCAATGCGCATGCGGAACTGACTGAGTTACTCGGTGATATCCCCTTCACCACGTTTAAAGGCTATGCCTCCGTCTACTACTATCCTCAGCCAATCTACAGGCCGAAGGGAGATGTAGCGGCTGGTCAGACTACTGCCATCGGCTATAACAATGAAGCTTATCGTACAGAAAAGAGTATTAAGAGAGTCGACAATAGGACTGAATGAAAGAAAATGGGCTAATGAATAGGAGAAAGTCTTAGATGCTTATGGTGCTTTGCCAATGTCTTTTATATTATTTCACAAGAAATTGAACGTAACAACCTGACGGATAAAGGAAGAAGTTTACCTTTGTTATACATTATGTCGGTTGGGGCCTTTTTTTTGCAGACAATATCAGGAATAAGATCAATGTTAGGCATTTCTATAGTAGCTGTCTGCTTTTATCGTGAAACAATAAAGAACAGAAGTGTGTTAAACCAACTTTTGGCTATGTTGGTGTGGGATATTTAGTGAATCTTAACTCCATTAAAGAATTAGTAAGGGTTGTTTTTATAAGAATTAGAAAATAAAATATAATGCAAAAAACTAACAGCCTCAAAGGGAGCAGGCATATAAAGGATTTCAGAATATATTTATATTCAAGAGAAATGAGAGATATTAAAAAAACTAAACGAAGAAAGAAGGCATGACTAAATACCAATGAGTCGATTTAGTCATTGGAAACAACGATATACTATATAGAACTAGAATTATAATATCTCTGATTACTCAAACACCTTGCTCTTGTGCTTTTTAATTGCATACAGGAATATCAGTCCAAGGATCCCACAGGATATAAGTTCTCCGATAAATACGGTCAGATAGAGGAAGGGCATGGAGTCCGTAACTTCGTATACAAGTTTGAGTATCGGAGGGATAATCAGTGTATTAGCCAGTATCGGAGGGACAGGAGCAAGTTTTTCATTCTTTTTTCTTAACAGATAGGTGAATACAGCTCCGATAAGAGTAGCTAGGCTGCCGAATATGATATCCCAGACGGCTGCTCCGGTGAGGAAGTTGGCAAGCAGGCACCCTATATAAAGACCGGGAATAGCTGCCGAGGTGAAGTAGGGGAGTATCGTAAGCGCCTCCGAGAAGCGTACCTGGATGACACCGCTTGCGATCCCAAGAAGGTTGGCCAAATATGTGAGTACCACATATAAAGCCGCGATCATGGCACTGTGTGCCACGAAGCGAATCTTTTCTTTCATAATATTAATCTCCGTAGTTTTGTTTTAAGTGAGGATGGTTTCGAACTCACTAGTTTGGAATTATGTCATGTTTTATCTGTTTTATCAAGCCTTTCCCAAGACAGAAGGCAAGCAATATGTACATCATGATATAATAAAAAAAAGAGAGGT
>JAEEGL010181638.1_pt1 | contig 36716 bp, 24 predicted proteins | sample 9134231 | NCBI WGS metagenome assembly JAEEGL01 (sample SAMN16246548, study PRJNA631951) | gut metagenome | biome: gut microbiome; feature: rumen; material: fiber-attached | host: Bos | place: Iran: Karaj | collected 2018-10 | reverse complement strand
GTGCGTGTTCCTCCCGCTGACGATGATCTCCGGCATGGCCGGCATCATGTTCAAGCAGCTGGGCTGGATCGTCTCCATCATCATGATCGTGTCCACGACCGCCGCCCTCACCCTCGTCCCGATGCTGTGCTCGCAGCTCCTCACGATCGAGAACAAGAGCGGAAAGCTGTACCATTTCATCTTCGACCCGGTGAACCGCTTCCTGGACGCCGTGTCCCGCGGCTACGGCCGGATGATCGCCTGGTGCATGAACCACAAGAAGCTCGTGATGCTGGCCGCGGCCGTCATTTTCGCCGCCGTCATCGCCATCTATGTCCCGCGGATGAAGACCGAGTACTTCCCGACCGCGGACCAGGGCCGCATCCAGGTGTCCGTGGAACTGCCCATCGGTACGGCGCAGGATGTCACCCGCGACCTCGCGGAACGCCTGTATGAGAAGATTGTCGCCGACGTGCCCGAGATCAAGGTGCTCAGCTACAACTTCGGCCAGGCCGACTCCCAGAACGCCTTCGCGTCCATGCGCAACAACGGCACCTATCTGATCTCGATGAACATCAACATCGGGTCGATGGAAGACCGCAAGCGCTCCACCTCCGAGATCGCCGACCTCATCCGCGAGGACCTCAAGCTCTTCCCGGAGATCAACAAGTCCACCGTCACGGAAGGCGGCATGGGCATGGGCGGACGAAGCGCCGTCCAGCTGGAAATCTACGGCTATGATTTCGAGGCCACGGAGACCGAGGCCCGGCGCATCCGCGCGAAGATGATGGAGAACCCGATCTTCGTCCAGGCGGTCCTGAGCCGCGACCAGTACACGCCGGAATACGAGGTCGATTTCGACCGCGAGAAACTGGCGCTCAACGGGTTGACTTCCACCACCGCGGCCGCTGCCGTGAGCGCGGCGATGAGCGGTACCGTGGCTTCCTACTACCGCGAGGATGGCGAGGAATACAACATCCGCGTCCGCTTCGCGCCCGAGTTCCGCGAGAGCGTGGAGGACATCGAGAACATCGTGGTCCACAACGCGATGGGCCGCGGCATCAAGGTGCGCGACCTCGGCGAGGTCGTCGAATCCAAGGTCCCGCCCACCATCACCCGAAAGAACCGCGACCGCTACATCACCGTCTCCGGCATGATGGCCCGCGGCCACGCCCTCAGTGAAGGCGTCGACTTCGTCACCGCCCTCATGGAGGCCGAGCCGCTCCCGGCCGAACTGTCCTGGGACATCGGCGGCGACTATGAAGAGCAGCAGTCCATGTTCTCCGACATGATCCTCCTGATGCTCCTCATCGTCATCCTCGTGTACATGGTGATGGCCTCCCAGTTCGAATCCTTCCTGGGTCCGCTGGTGATCATGTTCTCCATCCCGTTCGCCTTCACGGGCGTCGCGCTCGGAAACATGCTCCACGGGATGGCCGTCGGCGTGATGAGCCTCATCGGCATCATCATCCTGCTGGGTATCGTGGTGAAGAACGGTATCGTGCTCATCGACTACACCATCCTGTGCCAGGAGCGCGGGATGAGTGTCCGGGAATCGTCCGTGACAGCGGCCCGGAGCCGTCTCCGCCCGATCCTGATGACCACCCTCACGACCGTCTGCGGCATGCTCCCGATGGCCTGGGGCCGGGGCGAAGGTTCCGAAATGTGGAACGGCCTCGGTGTCACCGTGGCCTGGGGTCTTTCCATCTCCACCCTCATCACCCTCGTCATCATCCCGGTCCTTTATTGCGGGATTACCGAACACCTCGAGCGCCGCAAGGCCCGTAAAAACGCGAAATCATGAAAGCGATATTCATAGTGTATAACCAGGCTTACAATCAGGAGATTGTCGAGCTGCTGGAAGCCTGCGGACAGCGTGGGTATACCGTGTGGGAAGAAATTGGCGGACGGGGGAGCGAGACGGGTGAACCCCATCTGGGAAACCATGCATGGCCAACCCAGAACCATGCGGTACTCACCGCGGTGGACGATTCGCTGGTGGATGAAATCATGCTGCGTCTCCGGGAAACGGACCGGGACAATGCCAAGCTGGGCCTCCGGGCCTATGTGCTCCCGGTGGAAGACGCGTTGTAAAAATTATTTGCTATATTTGCGAAACGCTAAAACCCTTTGATATGCCGAAAGTAGCAACCAATACCAATTTCGAGGAGCTTCTCCAGGACGGGAAGCTCGTCATCGTGGATTTCTGGGCCACCTGGTGCGGCCCCTGCCGGATGCTTTCTCCGCTCCTGGACGAGGTCGAGGAGGAGATGGCTGACAAAGTCACCGTCGTCAAGGTCAATGTGGACGATGCCGACGAAATCGCGATGCGGTACCGCATCATGAACATCCCCACGCTTCTGTTCTTCAAGAATGGACAGCTGGTGGACAAGACCGTGGGCGCCATGCCCAAGAATGTCCTGGTGGACAAGATCAACGCTAACCTTTAAATAGTTATGAAGAAAATTCTCGTCGTAGCCGCCCTTTTCGCTTCGATGGCGGTTGCCAGCGCCCAGCAGTTCGGCGTGATCGGCGGACTCGCCCTCTCCACGTTGGACGGCGCCAAGAACCCCAAAGAAAACAAGCTGATGACCCTGTACCAGGCCGGTGTCGCCTTCAAGGCCGACCTCGGTGCGGGCTTCGCTCTCCAGCCCACCCTGACCTATCAGGTCAAGGGCGCCAGCGTCAAGCAGGGCAATGACATCACCTCCACCTCCAAGACCGGTTTCGTGGAGCTCTCCGTCGGTGCCCAGTGGGGACCGGACCTGCTGGCTTTCCGCCCTTACCTGTTCGTCGAGCCTTACGTCGGCTATGGTGTCGGCGGAAGCGAGAAACTCGGCTGGTCGAATATCAGCGAGGAACTCCTGAAGAAGTACAATACGGCCCTGAGCGAAGCCAAGAACAAGCTCGAGTATGGTGTCGGCGCCGGTCTCGGCGTGGAAATCGCCCAGCATATCCAGCTCTCCTGCCAGTTGTTCCGCAATTTCGGCCCGCTGTATAAGCAGGATAAGTTCGGAGAAGGCGACCTGGCGAAGGTCAAGACCGCCTATGACGGCCTCAAGAACTATCAGGGCGTCAAGATCAACCTGGCCATCCTGTTCTAACCGATGCCGGAGCGTAGGGCTGTCGTTTTCTGCTCGGCCAGTTACGACATCGATCCCAAGTACAACGAGGCAGCGCGTGAAGTAGTTCGCGCGCTGCGTGCTTATGGATGGACCCTGGTCTCGGGCGGCAGTTTCCGGGGAACGATGGGCGCGGTTGCGGACGAGATGGAGCGGCAGGGAGGCTGTCACATTGGCGTGCTGCCCCGTTTCATGGCCGGTCTGGAGTATCCGCGGCTGAATGAACTGGTGTGGACCGATACGATGGCGGAGAGGAAGGAGCGGATGCGGGAAGGCGCTTCCGCCGTCATCGCCCTTCCCGGCGGCATCGGCACCCTTGACGAGTTGATTGAAACCCACGTGCTGGCCAAGCTGGGCCGTTTTCAAGGAAAGATCTATGCCCTGAACCTGGATGGGTTCTTTGAGCCTTTCAAGGCGTTGCTGGACCACTATGAGAAAACCGGCATGCTGGATGCCCGCGACCGCGGCCTGGTGGTTTTCGCCGATACGGTGGAGGAATTGGCCGGATATCTGAAATAAGGAAGGATGGACCTGCAAGAAATCAAAGTTTTTCTCTCCGGCCCGCTGGCGGAGGTGGATGCGATGCTGGAGGAATCCCTCCGGAGCGACATCGCGCTGCTGGATGCGACGAACCGGTCCCTGCTTTTGCAGGGCGGAAAGCGGATGCGCCCCGCCCTGTCGCTGCTGTCTGCCGGGGCCTGCGGCGGCATCAACCCGGATTCCATCCGCTTTGCGGCCGCTTCGGAACTGATCCACAACTCTACGCTTCTGCACGACGATGTCGTGGACGGGGCGACGCTGCGGCGGGGAAGGCCGACGGTGATGTCCATCCTCAGCGGCCCGGCCTCGGTGCTGCTGGGAGACTTCTGGCTGGTAAAAGCCGTCCGATGCATCCTGGATGCCTCCCGGGAAAGTGAACGGGTGATCCGCCTGTTTGCCAAGACGCTTTCCGATCTGGCGGAAGGGGAGTTGCTCCAGATGCAAAAAGCATCCTCCGCAGATACAACCCGGGATGATTACCTGCGTATCATCTATTCCAAGACCGCGTCCCTGTTCGAGGCGTCCGTCCTGTCCGGGGCTGTTTCCGCCGGGGCGCCGGAGGAGTGGACGGCGGCTCTCGCCGGTTATGCGCGGAACCTCGGCCTCGCCTTTCAGATCAAGGACGATATCTTCGACTATGCCGGCGGAGATTCGCTTGGAAAGCCGGTGGGCATCGATCTCCGGGAGCAGAAAATCACCCTTCCACTGCTTTCTGCGCTGGATTCCGTACCGACGGAAGAGGCCGCGGAGGTCCGGTCCAAGGTCCGCCGGATCGTCGATGCGCCGGAATCGGCGGAACCGGTGCGCGACTTTGTGCTGACGCACGGCGGTGTGGAAGGCGCGGCCTCCGAGATGGAAAAATACATTGATACGGCGATTTTCTGCCTGGAGGAACTTCCCTCTTCCACGGAAAAATCGTATCTTGCACAATTGGCCCGTTATGTGGGCGAAAGAGCTTATTGAGAGATGGAAACCCTGGCCAGCAACGCACCGGTAGCGGCGGCCCTCCACCAGATGGCGGAGAGCGGCCGGATCCCGCATGCGATGCTGTTCCACGAGAACGACGGCGGGGGAGCCTTCCCTCTCATCCTCGGCTTCCTGGACGAGGTGTATGGGCATAATCCCCGTGTCGCGAAGCTCATCCATCCCGACATCCATTTTGTCTTTCCGGTCACCGGACCGGCCAAGGACAAGCCGGTTTCGGACCAGTTCATCCGCCCGTGGCGCGAATTGCTGCAGGAGAATCCCTGCTTTTTCGAGAACGAACTTTACACGGCCATCGGCATCGAAGGGAAGCAAGGGCTCATCTCGGTCAACGAAGCCCGTTCCATCCTGGATAAACTGTCTCTGTCCGCCGTAGAAGGCGGGTATCGGACGGTCGTGATGTACTTGCCCGAGAAAATGAACCAGCAGGCGGCCAATGCCCTCCTGAAGATGATCGAGGAACCGCCGGAGAATACGCTTTTCCTGCTGGTCACGCTTCAGCCCGAAAAGGTGATGACGACCATCTTCTCCCGTTGCCTTTTCCTGCGTGTCCCGCCATTCTCGCGGGAGGAGGACCGTGCCATCCATGCGAAGGAAGTGGCGGAGACGACGGAATTGTCCGATTTGTTCCACGACTTGCTGGACGCACTGGTCCGCAAGGACCTTCTGGGTGCCTTGGAGACGGGAGAGGCCGTGGCCGCCCTGGAATCCCGGGAAAAGCAGAAGGCTTTCTGCCGGGTGGCTTCGGACGGACTGCGGAACATTTTCCTGCTGCAGCAGGGACTTCCGGATCTGGCGGACCTTCTAGGGGACGAGCGTCCATTCTTCGAGAAGATGGCCGGGACGCTCCGTCGCAACTTCCCCCGCCAGGCCCTCGCCGCCCTGGACAGGGCGCTTTTGCTGCTGGAGCGGAACGTAAACCAGAAAATCCTGTTCACCGACCTGGTGGACCGGCTCTATATATCAACGCTATGATGGATTCAAACGAAAATGTAAGATATGACTGCTTCCGCGGGTGCGTAATCAGCGGAAATGAGGAGACAGGGATGGAGGAGATCCGCTACCGCCAGGGTTGTTGCAAGCTGGAGGTGTACGACTACCTCAAGGGCATCGGCCAGGAGCAGTTCGGCAACCTCTTCGAGGTCCGTTTCAAGAATACCCGCAAAGGCATCTATGTCAATGCCTCCGGCCAAAGCATCAAGACCGGCGACCTGGTTGTCGTTGAGGCGCAGACGGGCCACGACCTGGGCATCGTGACCCTGGAAGGGCCGATCGTCGCGCGCCAGATGAAGTGCAAGGGCATCGACCCGGAAAAGACGGTCTTCAAGAAGATTTACCGGAAGGCGAAGCCTTTCGACATCGAACGCTGGCAGGACGCCATCGCCCGCGAGCAGGAAACGATGATCCGCTCCCGCGTGCTGGCCGCCAACCTGGGCCTGGAGATGAAGATCGGCGACGTGGAATTCCAGGGGGACGGTACGAAGGCCATTTTCTATTATATCGCCGATGGCCGCGTGGATTTCCGGCAGCTGATCAAGGATTTCGCCGAGGAGTTCCATATCCGCGTGGAAATGAAGCAGATCGGCGCCCGTCAGGAAGCCGGCCTCATCGGCGGCCTGGGTATCTGTGGCCGAGAATTGTGCTGCGCCAATTACATCACGGAGTTCAAGTCTATCACGACCTCCGCGGCCCGGGTGCAGGACCTTTCCCTGAACCCGCAGAAACTGGCCGGCCAGTGCGGCAAGCTCAAGTGCTGCCTGAACTATGAGGTCTCGGCCTACATGGATGCCCACACCCGGATTCCGAAAGTGACGGAACCGCTTGAGTTCGAGGACGGTCTGGCTTACCTTGTGAAGACGGACATCCTCCGTGAGACGATGTATTTCTCCTATGAGAAAGGCTCCCTGGCAAAAATGTACCCGCTTCCGGCCTCCGAAGTGCGCGAAATCATCATGATGAACCGCAACGGCCAGAAACCGGAAACGCTTCTTCCCGATGTGGAGCCGGCCGCCCCGGAATTCGTCTCCGCCGTCGGTGACGACAGCATCTCCCGCTTCGACGAGGCGCGCAAGAAAAAGCACCGGAACAAGTCTGGGAACCGGAATCGAAAGAATAACAAACCTAGGAAAGATGCGTAGATCGGGTATGACTTCCACAAACCGTCGCTCCGCGACCCCTCCCATCAAAGATGGGCCCCTCCCTCTTATGCGCCCGAGGGTGGGCACAGGTTTGTTGAAGTCATACCCGATCTACATCGTGCTATTGATAATCTTAGTGTCGGGTTGCAAGGAACCGATGTCGGTGGAGCGGTTTGTGAAAGGGGAGGGACCGTATACGTTCTTCGTCGATCTGAGTGACAGTACGGCTACCTATGATTTTGAATTCTATACGCGGGTGGATGCGCCGCTGGACTCCCTGCGGAAGTTGTCGGCCCTGCCGCTCCAGGTGACTTGGACCTCTCCTTCTTTCCATGTTTTCCGGGAGGAAGTGTACATGCCCCTGGAGGGTAGGACTACCTTCTTCTCCCGGGAAGTCCGGGCTCCCTACCGGGCGGATATCCAGCCGGTGGAACCGGGACCCTGGACGCTGATGGTCCGGGCGGAAGACCTTCCGGAAGGATTCTGCGGACTGGGATTGGTTGTCAAACGGAATCGACAGTAATGGGACACGGTAAACTCAGGAAATTTGCGGAGAACGAGACTTTCCGCTGCCTGCTGCAACCGGATGCGGCCTCGGTCCTGGCCAAACCGGAAGGTTCGAAGGAATTGATTCTCAGGGACCATGCCATCAAGGGCCGGTGGAATGCCGAGATGTTCGCGAAGCCCCAGCCCATCGTCGTGGAACTGGGCTGCGGCAAAGGGGATTACACCATCGCCCTGGCCCGCCGGCATCCGGAAATGAATTTCATCGGCGTGGATATCAAGGGTGCCCGGCTGTGGAAAGGGGCCAAGGAAGCGACGGAGGACGCTCTCGGGAACGTGGCCTTCCTCCGTACGCGCATCGAGTTCATCGACGCCTTTTTCGGGCCCTCCGAGGTTTCCGAAATCTGGCTCACCTTCTCCGACCCCCAGCTCCGCGGCAGCGAGAACGCCCGCCTCACCTCTCCGCTCTTCCTGCAGCGCTACAGCCGTTTCCTGGCCCCCGGCGGCATTGTCCATCTGAAGACGGATTCCCGGTTCCTGTACGAATACACCCAGTCTGTCATCCGCGCCAATGACCTGCAGGTGCTGGCGTCGGGTGTCGACATCTACAATGTCCCCCCTGTCATTCTGAGCGAAGCGAAGGAATCTCTCCGGGATCTGGATGCCGTCTTCGAAGTCCAGACCTTTTACGAGACGATGTTCCTGAAAATGGGCCTGCCGATTACGTATCTGGCGTTCCGGCTGGAGCATGCGGGGGAAGGGTTCGCGTATCCGACGGACTTCGATGCGGCCTACTGGCGTGAGGCCGAAGGCCCCCGCCGGTCGTTCAGCCACCAGCCTTCCAAGAACGCTTGAGCGTCCCGCCTAAGTATTTGACTGACTGTCAATTATGAATAATTCCCTGGTGCAAATGTACCAGGGAATACTGTATAAGTGGCTGACTGTGAGTCGATTAGGTGGGACGCGGAATCAGGGCCGGACCCAGTGGATACGGACGCCGTCGCGCTCCATGCCGCGGAACCAGGTCATCTGCCGTTTGGCGAACTGGTGGATGGCGTTGGCAAGGAGGATGTGCATCTCCTCGTAGGACAGTTGACCTAGCAAATACTGTGTAACGAACTTATATTCAAGCCCATACCATAGCAGATCCTCAGCAGGGACGCCGCTGTCCAGGAGGCCATGGACTTCTTCGACGAGGCCCTCTTCCAGCCTTTCGTCCAGACGGCGGTCAATCCGGGAGACGCGTTCTTCGCGGGAAACCAGGGTGCCGATGTAGAAGGTCTTCTGCGGAAGCCGGTCACCGGGGACGCCGTTCTCCTTGTCGAACTTGTAGGCGCGGGTGGCGGCTTCGATATACAGGCCGGAGCCGCCGCACAGGATGGGGATGCGGCCCCGGGAGCGGACGTCGGCCCAAGCCTCGGCGAAAGCCGACTGGAACTCATAGATGTTGTATTTGCTGCCGGCCGGCACGATGTCGATCAAGTGATAGGGCACCTCGCCATACTCCCCGAGGTCCTTTCCCGTCCCGATATCCATGCCGCGGTACACCTGCCGGGAATCGGCCGACAGGATTTCGGCATTGCCCAAGGCGCGGGCCAGCTGCACCGCATACCGCGTCTTGCCGGAGGCGGTGGGCCCGAGGACGCAGATGAGGTCGATGTCCCCGTCGGCACAGGCTTTCGCCAGGGCGGCGGTGTCGATGGTTTCGGCCTCGGGCATCGCAGCCATCGGCGGAATACCGGGCCGGTCAGGCAGGAGATTGGTTTTGTTCGGGAGACCCATAGTACAAAATTAGAGAAATTTCCGTACCTTTGCAACCCTATGCCGAAAGCGAAGAGTACCATCCAGATCAAGAACCGCCGGGCCTCGTTCGATTACGAGTTCCTGGAGACCTATACCGCCGGCATCCAGCTGGTGGGTACGGAGATCAAGTCCATCCGGGCGGGCAAGGCCTCGCTCCAGGACGCGTATTGCTTCTTCGCCGGCAACCAGCTCTTTGTCCGCGGGATGAACATCGCCCAGTATCACTGGGGCTCCTGGGGGCAGCACGAGCCTGTCCGGGACCGTCGGCTTCTTCTGAACCGGAAGGAACTCAACCACCTCTTCATGGAGGACAAGAAAGCCGGTCTCACCATCGTCGCCGTCAAGCTCTTCATCGCCGACAACGGTTATGCGAAGCTCCTTATCGCCCTTGCCCGGGGCAAAAAGGAGTACGACAAGCGCAACACCATCAAGGAACGCGACGTCCGCCGCGAAATGGACCGGGGTGACTATTGAAAAAAGTCAAATATTTTCTTGCGGATTCAAAAAATAGTCGTACCTTTGCCGTCCCAAAAATAGAAGTGGAGAGATTTGGATTGCTTGCAACCACGTTAAAAAATGCTAAATTACATTTCATATCAGTGTTTTGTGTTTTTAGCCTCTGCATTCTAGCTCGGGGCTAATTTTTTTTTGACATGAACTACTTATTCACTTCCGAATCGGTTTCCGAAGGCCATCCCGACAAAGTGGCCGACCAGATCAGCGACGCTATCCTGGACGAGTTCCTGCGCCAGGATCCCGAGTCCAAGGTTGCCTGCGAAAGCTTCTGTTCCACGGGCATGGTGGTCGTGATGGGCGAGGTCAAGTCCGAAGCTTATGTCGACATCCAGTCGACGGTCCGGAATACGATCAACCGCATCGGCTACAACAAGGCCGAATACATGTTCGACGGCAATTCCTGCGGCGTGATGTCCGCCCTGCACGAGCAGAGCGCCGACATCAACCGCGGTGTGGAACGTGCCGACGCCGATGACCAGGGCGCCGGCGACCAGGGAATGATGTTCGGCTACGCCTGCCGCGACACGGAGGACTATATGCCGTTGCCGCTGTACCTGAGCCACTTCCTGCTCAAGATACTCGCCGACATCCGTCACCAGGAGCCGGAACTGATGCCCTATCTCCGTCCGGATGCGAAATCCCAGTTCACCATCGAGTACGACGGGGACACCCACCAGCCGGTGAAGGTCCATACCATCGTCGTCTCCACCCAGCACGATGAGTTCGTCCCGGCCAGCTTGGGCAGGATGTCCTATTCCGAGGCCGTCGAGCAGTTCGGCCAGGCCAAGGTCGATGCCGAAATGCAGGCGAAGATCCGCAGCGATGTGGAGACCATCCTCATCCCGCGCCTCCAGGCCGCCCTTCCGGAAGAGACGGCCCGTCTCATCCACGGTTTCATCCTTCACGTGAATCCTACGGGGAAGTTCGTCATCGGCGGCCCCCACGGGGACACCGGCCTTACCGGCCGCAAGATTATCGTCGATACCTACGGGGGCAAGGGCGCCCACGGCGGCGGCGCTTTCTCCGGCAAGGATCCGTCCAAGGTGGACCGCAGCGCGGCCTATGCCGCCCGCTACATCGCGAAGAACCTCGTCGCGGCCGGCGTGGCGGACGAGTGCCTGGTCCAGCTTGCCTACGCCATCGGCGTGGCCAGGCCGGTGAGCGTGTTTGTGGACACCTATGGGACCGCGAAGAACGGTCTGCAGGATGGTGAAATAGCGAAAAAGGTGAGCGAGCTCTTCGACCTCCGCCCGGCGAAGATCATCAGGAAGTTCGGACTCAAGAACCCGATCTACGCCCCTACCGCCGCCTACGGCCACATGGGCCGCACTCCGTATACGAAAGCGGTGACTGTCCAGGGCAAGCCCCGGATCGTGCAGTTCTTCGGCTGGGAACTCCTGGATAGCGTTCCGGCCGTGAAAAAGGCTTTCGGACTCTAATTCATAAAAATATTTAAAAAATATTCGCCAGTGTTTCTCTTTCTCCGAAAAATAGACTACCTTTGCGCCCGGTTAGTGAAAGTAGATTGAGAACAACTATTCATTCTATATCAAATCAACTTATGAAGAACGCTTTCAAAAGCCTTCTGCTCGCTTTCTGCATGATGATAGCGGGCACTGCCGCCTTTGCCCAGGTGACGACCGCCTCCCTCGGCGGCCGCATCGTGGACAACAAGGGCGAAACCATCATCGGCGCCGCGGTCATTGCGACCCACGTCCCTTCCGGAACGACCTATGGCGCCGTCACCAACATGGACGGACGCTACATCATCAACGGTATGCGTGCGGGTGGTCCCTATACCATTGAGATTTCCAATCTCGGTTACCAGAGCGTCCGGTTCACGGATGTCACCCTGCAGCTCGGTGAAGCTTTCACGCTGGATGCCTGGCTCGAAGAGCAGACGGAGTCCCTTTCCGAATCCGTCGTCGTTGCCGATGCCTCCCGCTTCCGCCGGGAGCGTAACGGCGCTGCCACGAACATCGGCCGACTGACCCTGGAGAACATCCCGACCGTCTCCCGCAGCATGAATGACGTGATGGCCCTCACGCCGCAGGCTTCCACCACCACGAGCGGTTTCGCCGTGGGTGGCGGTACCTATCGCGGATCTTCCGTCACGGTCGATGGTGCGGCTTTCAACAACGCTTTCGGTATCGGCTCCAACCTGCCGGCCGGCGGCAGCCCGATCTCCCTGGACGCCATCGAGCAGATGTCCATCAACATCACTCCGTTCGACGTGCGCCAGAGCGGCTTCCAGGGCGGTGCCATCAACGCCGTCACGAAGTCCGGTACCAATGAGTTCCACGCCAGCGTGTATGACTACTATTCCAACGAGCAGTTCCGTGGTACGGAGGTGGGCGACGAGACGGTGAGCCGTTCCAAGTCCCTGAACCATACCATCGGCGCCACCGTCGGCGGTCCCATCATCAAGAACAAGCTCTTCTTCTTTGTCAACGGCGAGTATTCCTTCGATACCGTTCCCGGTTCCAGCAGCGTGGCCCGTATCAGCGGAACCGAAAAGTGGGGGAGCGATGTTCCCGCCAACTTCCCGACCGTTGCCCAGATGGACATGATGAAGAAGTTCCTTTCCGACAAGTTCGGATATGATCCGGGCCGCTACCAGGGCTATTCCCTGGAGACCCCGGACTGGAAGGTCCTGGCCCGTCTGGACTGGAACATCAACGACAGCAACCGTCTGAATGTCCGGTTCAGCCACACGCACAACTACTACTCTTCCTCTCCTTCTTCCTCCATGTCTCCCGTTGGCGGAACCAACAGCAAGTTCACGAGCCCTTCCGGCGATGCGATTTCCTTCAACCGCTATTCCGCCGGCCGTCAGGCTGCTTCCGCCCTCTATTATGAGGCTGCCCGTTATTATCAGGAGCAGAATTTCACCTCCGTCGCCGCTGAACTTAACTCCCGCATCGGAAATGGCAACAACATGCTTCGCATTGCCTATTCCCATCAGTTCGAGCCCCGTTCCTACGTGGGTGATTTCTTCCCGACCGTGGACATCCTGGCCAAGGACAATGCCGCCGGTACCGACACGCATGCCATCATGACTACCATCGGCATCGACCCGTTCACTTACGGTAACCTCCGCGACGTCCGGACTGTCACCGCTACCGACGAGTTCTCCTTCAATGCAGGTATCCACAACTTCATCACCGGTGCCCAGTTCGAGTGGAACCGTGCCATCAACGGCTTCATGCAGGGCGGTGCCGGCTGGTTCATCTATGACAGTTGGGACGCTTTCAAGAAGGATGTGGAAACCGGAGAGTCCCAGGCTTCCGCCTTCATGATCACCCACGCCAACCTGGATGATCCCACCTCCCAGGCTTTCCCGGCCTTCGACTACACCCAGGTTTCCGTGTATGCCCAGGACGAGATGAACTTCTCCCCGTATTTCAAGCTGACTGCCGGCCTCCGTCTGGAAATGCCCATCATTTCCATCCCGACCGACAATGAGAACAAGGAATTCACTTCCCTGGGAGTCAACAACCCGAACTCTTCTTTCGCCGGTCTCAAGACCTCCGACGTGCCTGCCGCCCGGGTGAGCGTTTCCCCGCGCCTCGGCTTCAACTGGGATGTCCTCCACGACCGTACGTTCACGGTCCGTGGCGGTACCGGAATCTTTACCGGCCGTATCCCGAACGTGTGGCTGGTTTCCGCCATCGGTAACTCCAATGTCCTTCAGTATCAGCACATTGTGAAGAAAGCCGGCGAAGGTATCCCTGCATTCTCGAAAGATCGCGCCGAAATCATCAACCGGATTTGGAACGGCGGTTTCAAAAAGGCCGACCTGGCTGCTCCGACCGCGACGACCATCCTGGCGAAAGACCTGAAGATGCCTTCCAGCTGGAAGAGCTCCCTTGGCCTGGATTACGTGCTGCCCGGTGGCTTCAAGGCTACGCTCGAGGGTATCTACAGCACGAATTTCAACGAAGTCTACGCTTCTCCGCTCGGTTATAAGCAGGAAGGAACCATTCAGCTTCCCGGTGAGCCTGCCGCCCGTAACGTCTGGGTTCTCGAGGGTGTGAAGAACAGTGGCGGACGCGACGTAAACGGCTACTATGCCCACAATATCTCCAACCTGCGCGGAAACTACTGGTCTTTGACTGCCCAGCTTTCCAAGTCCTTCTCCTGGGGCCTCGACCTGATGGCCGCCTACACCCGCAGCGATGCCAAGTCCGTTTCCGACGGTAACGGCGACCAGATTTCCGAGTTCGCGAACACCTATTGCCTGAACGGCTCTAACGAGCCTGTCCTCGGCCGGGCTTACTATGTGGCTCCGCACCGTGCTATCGCCAACGCGTCCTGGACCATCCAGGAGGGTAACCATGGCGCCTCCAAGGTCAGCGCTTTCTACGAGGGCTACAACATCGGCTTCATCAGCAGCTATTCCTATTCCCGTGTCTCCTATCTGATGAGCAATGTCAGCGGCGGCACCGGAGCTTCCCAGCTGGTCTACATCCCGACCGCCGCGGAATTGAAATCCATGCCGTTCACGAGCGATGAAAACCGTGACGCCTACGAGGCTTTCATTTCCTCTGACAAGTACCTCAGCAAGCACCGTGGACAGTACAGCGAGCGTAACGGCGCAGTCGCCCCTTGGCTGAACCGGATCAATGTCCGCTTCTCCCACGAGTGGTACTTCAACATCGCCGGCCGTCGCCAGACCTTTGAAGTGGGCATGGATGTGAACAACGTGGCGAACCTTTTCAACAGCAAATGGGGTGTGTACAAGCAGCTTTCCTCGAATACGATCCTGAAGTATGAGGATGGGGCCTACACCTTCACCAAGCCGGAATGGAAGAATTACAACAATCTCGCTTCCACCTGGCAGATGCTCCTGAACGCCCGCTGGTCGTTCTAACCGTCCCATAAGGAAAAACCTTCCCATGACGGGGCCCCTTTTCAGGGGCTCCGTTTTATTTGTGCTTTTCCGAAATATTGGTTAAATTCGCAAGTTAAGGAACAAGAACACAAAACAACAATAACCGTATGAAAAAATCCCTTAAAAGCCTTGTGCTTGCGTGCATTGCATTGCTCGCAGGCATCGCTGCCTCCGCCCAGGTGACCACTTCGTCCCTTGGCGGCCGTGTGGTGGACCAGAACGGGGAGCCGGTGATCGGTGCCGCCGTCGTGGCCATCCACGAGCCTTCAGGCACATCCTATGGCTCCATCACCAACGCGGACGGCCTGTATACCATCCAGGGTATGCGTACCGGCGGCCCGTACCGGGTCGAGGTTTCCTGCCTGGGATACCAGCAGGTGAACTACACCGACGTGACCCTGTCCCTGGCCGAGACCTTCAACCTGAACGCGCAGCTTCCGGAGTCCTCCGAGTTCCTTTCGGAAGCCGTCGTCATCGCGGCGCCCACCTCCAAGTTCGCGGCCGTCGAGAAGACCGGTGCCTCCACCAACATCTCCTCCCGCCAGATGATCGAGATGCCTACCATCAGCCGGAGCTTCTCCGACATGGCCAAGCTCTCGCCTTACGGAGGTAACGGGATGAACTTCTCCGGCAGCTCCGGACGTTCCACCAACTTCACCGTGGACGGTGCCAACGTGAACAACAACTTCGGTCTCTCCACGGCCCTGCCGGGCGGCGGCAACCCCATCTCCATCGACGCGATCGAGGAAATGCAGGTCGTCGTATCCCCGTATGACGTCCGCCAGTCCAACTTCATCGGCGGCGGTATCAACGCCATCACCAAGTCCGGTACCAACACCTTCAAGGGTACGGCTTATGTCTATTACCAGAACGAGAACATGCACGGCAACCGGATTGACGGCGTCGACCTCGAACGTACCCCGGAGAGCCAGACCACGTACGGCTTCACCCTGGGCGGCCCGATCATCAAGAACAAACTGTTCTTCTTCGTCAACGCCGAACGCACCCCGAGCCCTTCTGAAATCATCAAGTGGCGTCCTTCCCAGGACGGTGTCGAGGACGAGACCCGCATGATCACCCGTGTCCGGGAGTCCGAGGCCCAGCAGATGAAGGACTTCCTCATCAAGAACTACAACTACGATCCGGGTTCCTACAACAACTACAACAAGGACCAGGGCAACCTGAAGCTCCTCGCCCGCATTGACTGGAACATCAACCGGAATCACAAGCTGGCCCTCCGGTACAACTATACGAAAAACAACAAATGGAACGCTCCGTCCACGTCCCGTGACGTGTCCGACATGAGCTTCGGCATGGCGTCCAAGTACGGCCTGGTCTTCTCCAACTCGCTGTACAACCAGATGAACAATCTCTGGACCGTCTCCGCCGACCTCAACAGCCGTTTCGGCGACCGCGTTTCGAACCAGCTTCTCGTCACCTATTCCGACATCCAGGATGTCCGCGGCAACGACGGCGGTTTCTTCCCGTTCGTGGAAATCCTCGCCGGCGACCTGGGTTCCGACTATGCCAACGAGCCTTACATGGACTTCGGTACTGAACTCTTCACCTACCGTAACAAGGTGCAGAACACCGTCCTGAACATCAAGGACGACGTTACCATGTACTTCGGTTCCCACAAGGTGATGGCAGGTGCCACCGTCGAGGCCCAGATGGCGCTCAACACCTACATGCGTAACGGTACCGGCATGTTCCGGTTCGCCAGCATGAGCGATTTCATGTCGGGCCACGCCCCGATCGAGATGGCTTTCGACTGGGGCTTCGACGGGGATGAGAATCCTTCCGCCAAGGTGCGTTTCGCCCAGGTCGGCGCATACGTCCAGGACGAATGGACCGTAAACGACCGCTTCAAACTCACCGCCGGCCTCCGTCTGGACAACCTGTCCTTCAACAACAAGGACGTCATGACGAACAACGAGACCTATAAGCTCGATTACGGCGGACGCCACGTGGACACTGGCAAGTGGCCCAAACCCAGCATCCAGGTGAGCCCCCGACTGGGCTTCTCCTGGGATGTCTTCGGTGACAAGAGCCTGAAGTTCCGCGGCGGTACCGGACTCTTCTCCGGTCGTATTCCGCTGGTGTTCTTCACCAACATGCCGACCAATGCCGGTATCGTGAAGGGCCGCATGACGCGGATGAAGGATCCCGCCATCCTGAGCCAGATGATGCCGGGCGGCCATCTCGTGACCGACCGTTGGGACATCCTCAACATCCTCAACGGCATCGACGCGGCCAAATACCCGACCACCATCACCCCGGAGACGGCCCCCGCCCCGAGCGAAGTCGCCGGCGTGGACTACAACTTCAAGATGCCCCAGGTGTGGAAGAGCTCCCTGGCCGTCGACTATGCCTTCCCGTTCGACTTCCCGCTGACCATCAGCGCCGAGTATATCTTCAACAAGACCATCAACGGCGTGATGCTCACCAACTACAACATCCCGGAAGACAATGCGGGCTGGGTCACCTTCAACGGGGCCGACAACCGTCACATCTATCCTTCCGACTATCGGTACACCACGAAGGACGCCTACGTGCTCACCAACACGAACAAGGGTTGGGGCTCCATCACCACGGTCTCCCTGAACGCCCAGCCGCTGCAGAATCTCAGCATCACGGCGGCCTACACGCACACCGTGAGCAAGGAAGTGACCGGCATGCCGGGCTCCAACGCTTCCGCCGCCTGGAAGTATATCCCTTCCGTGGACGGCCCCAACTACAACATCCTTCACAACTCCTCCTACAACCTGCCCGACCGGCTCATGGCCTCCGTCGCCTACACCGATGCCGCGCACAACCACTGGAGCCTGTTCTATGAGGGCCTCCGCTATTCGGGCAACAGTTACGTCTATGCCAACGACATCAACGGAGACGGCAACGCCTATGACCTGATGTACATCCCGAAGGACAAGAGCGAGATCCGCTTCATCGACGATGAGAGCGCCAAGGCCTACTGGGCTTTCGCGGACCAGGACAAGTACCTGAGGACGCACGCCGGCCAGTATGCCGAGGCCTACGCCGTGAACCAGCCGATGCGTCACGTGTTCGACTTCCGCTTCGCCCACGATTTCATCGTGAAGGTGGGCAGTGTCCGCAACACCCTGCAGGTGAGCCTGGACATCCAGAACGTCAGCAACCTGTTCAACTCCCGTTGGGGCGTCACGAAGGCCTTCAACCCCGATGTCCCCAATGCCAGCGGCAACGCCAAGATCCTGAAGTATGAGCGGACGGATCCGGACGGTGTTCCCGTGTTCTCCACGATGGTGGATCCCGGCGTTAAGACCTGGGACTACCAGCACACTCTGGGCAACTGCTGGTACATGCAGGTTGGTATCAAGTATCTTTTCAATTAACCTGTAAGCGCGTAACGATATGAGACTCAAGAATTTCTTCCTTTCCATCCTCGCCGGTGCGGCGCTTGCCGCCGGCTGCGCGCAGGAGCAGGTCATTTCCTCCATCCCCGAATTCAAGGTGGACCAGTCCTATCTGGGGATTCCCCTCGCGGGCGGCATCACCTCCACGGGTTTCACAGCTACGGCTCCCTGGTCCTTTGACGCGGAGTCCGTTCCCGACTGGCTGACCATTTCCCCGATGTCCGGTTCGGCCGGCTCCGACCATATTGTCTTCGCCGCCGATGCGAATCCCGGTAACGCCGAGCGGACGGCCAACCTGCTGGTCAGCGTGGCCGGCCAGAAGCAGCGCTTCACCGTGATCCAGGAAGGTCCCGGCGCCGTGGAGGCCCCGATTTCGACGATCGCCCAGGTCGTGGCCGGCAAGGACGGCGAGGTCTTCCGCGTCCGCGGTACCGTAACCACCATCGCCAATACGAACTACGGCAACCTGTACATCGAAGATGAGACCGGTTCCATCTACATCTATGGCCTGTTCAATGCGAAGGGCCAGTATCCGAAGGATGCCGGTGGCTGGAACACCTTTGGCGTGGAAGCCGGTGACGTGATCACCGTCCAGGGCCCGCGTACGCTCTATAACGGCACTACGCTGGAACTGGTGGACGCCACCCTCATCAAGGTGGAGAAGTCCCTCATTGAAATCGATCCGTCCGAGGTCGCGCTCGAGAGCGCCGATGCGGGCACCTTCACCCTCTCCGTGGTCTCCAAGGCCAACGGCATGGCGGTCCTTCCTTCCGCCGACTGGATCAAGGTGACCGACATTGCCGCCGGTGAGGGCGACGCTGCCGTCTATACCTTTGCCTACGAGGCCAATACGACCACGGCCGCCCGTACGGCGACTATCCAGTTCAAGGCCACCAATTCCTCCAAGAGCGTGACCGTCAGCCAGCCGGGCATCCCGCCTACCGGCCAGTCCGTGACAGAAATCGTCGCCCTGCCGGACAACTCCGGCGTGGAGACGCTCGAGTCTGTCGTCGTGGCGATGACCACCAAGGGCTTCGTCATCTCCGACGGGACCACGGCCATCTATGTCTATGACAGCGGCGCCAACGCCGTCGAACTCGGTGATGCGGTGAAGGTCTTCGCGACCAAGACCACCTACAACGGCGTTCCCGAACTCGCCACCGTCACCTCCGTGGAGAAGATCGACGTGTCCTCGTGGAACCATCCCGCCGTGAAGGACATCACGGCCGAGGCGCTTACCTATGAGGCGTCTGTCGCCGAGTACATCCAGTTCAAGGGTACCCTCAAGGTGTCCGGCAACTATTACAATGTGGAGATCGACGGCGTGGATTCCAGCGTCCGGCAGGGAAGCATCGTCTATCCGGTGGAAGCGCTCGGCGCCGCCGCGTTCGATGGCCAGTCCATCATCGTGTCAGGTTATTTCAACGGCCTTTCCGGCGGTGGCAAGTACATCAACGTCATTGCGACGAAGATCGTCGGAGCCGATGCCAAGGGTACGGCCTCCAATCCATACACTCCGGCTGAGGCGGCTGCTGCCGTCGCCGGCCTTTCCTGGACCTCCAACACGGAATACGAGTCCACGGACGAGGTGTATGTGAAAGGCAAGATCTGCAAGATTGCGAACAAGGGCACTTACACCGAAGGCGGCACTTACGGCAACGCCTCCTTCTATCTGTCTGCGGACGGCACCGGCGACGGCGAGTTCTACGTGTTCCGTGCCCTGTACCTCGGGAACGTGAAGTTCACGGAGGGCAAGACCGACATCAAGGTGGGAGATGACGTGGTCATCTACGGCAAGCTGATGAACTACCAGGGCGATACCCCGGAAACCGTATCCGGCAAGGCCTACTTGTACTCCCTCAACGGTAAAACCGAATAACCAATGATCCATCATATGAAATTCAGTACACGCTTCCTAACGCTCCTTGCCGCCGCGGCCGCCCTCTTTACCGGCTGCCGGCAGGAAGAAGCCGACTACGACCTCCCGTCCATCAAGATCGACGGGGCGGGACTGACGGTCGACAACGAGACCAAGAAGGCTTCCTTCGCGGCCGACAAGGACCTCACGGTCATCAATCTCAGCGTGACCGCCACCCGGGACTGGACGGCGTTGATTGACTGGGATGCGGACGAGGTGCCGTGGATCGCCGTCACGCCCGACGCGGGTGACGGAACGGGTTCTCCGACTTCGGCCAAGATCACCATCCTGGAAAACGCCGGTTACAACCGGGCCAAGCAGATCAAGTTCGACATCAACTACGATTACAAGACCCTCTACATCACCCAGGCGGGTGAGAAGGGTGAGGAAATCGTCGGTACCCTGGAGAATCCGTTCACCGTGGCCGGTGTCAACAAGTATGTCAAGACCCTCGGATCCGACGTGCAGAGTCCTGACGTGGTGTATGTGAAGGGTATCATCTCCCAGATTGCCGATGCGGGCACCTTCACCGAAGGCGGCACCTTCGGCAACGCTACGTTCTACATCTCCGACGACGGCTCCACGAACAACCAGTTCTACTGCTACCGCATCCTGTATCTGGGCAACAAGAAGTTCCAGAGCGGCCAGACCGACATCAAGGTCGGCGACGAGGTCATCGTCTGCGGCAAGGTCGTCAATTACAAGGGCAACACCCCGGAGACCGTGCAGGGCACCGCGTTCCTGTATGAACTGAACGGTGTCAGTGACGGTGGCGCTCCCACGCCGGCCGGAGAGGCGAAGGGTACCGGTACCCTCGACGATCCGTACAACCCGGCAGGTGCCATGGCGGCTGTTGCGTCCCTTACCTGGACGGACAATAATACCTACGACACCACGGGTGAAGTGTATGTGAAGGGCAAGATTTCCCGCATCGCGGACAACGGCACCTTCACCCAGGGCGGCACCTTCGGCAATGCCTCGTTCTACATTTCCGAGGACGGCACTTCTGCCGGCGAGTTCTACTGCTTCCGGGTCCTGTATCTGGGGAACCAGAAGTATCAGAGCGGCCAGACCGACATCAAGGTCGGCGACGAAGTCATCATCTGCGGCCAGCTCATGAACTATCGCGGCAACACGCCCGAGACGGTGGCCGGCAAGGCTTATGTGTACTCCCTGAACGGTGATACGGGCGGCGGTGTCACGCCTCCGGGTCCTTCCGGCGAAGCCAAGGGAACCGGTACCGTCAGCGATCCGTACAACGCCCTCGGTGCTGCCAATGCCGTCAAGAACCTTACCTGGACGTCCAATACGGAGTATGACACCACGGGTGAAGTGTATGTGAAGGGCAAGATCTCCCGCATCGCGGACAACGGCACCTTCGGTCAGAGCGGCACCTTCGGAAACGCCTCTTTCTGGATTTCCGACGACGGTACCCAGACCGATGAGTTCTACTGCTACCGCATCCTGTATCTCGGCAATGTGAAGTACACTTCCGGCACGGATATCAAAGTGGGTGACGAAGTCGTCGTCTGCGGTCAGCTGATGAACTATCGCGGCAATACGCCCGAGACGGTGGCCGGAAAGGCCTATCTGTATTCCCTGAACGACGGCGGCACGCCTCCGGGCCCGGATACGGGTGACGTGAAGGCGGTGACCATCGCTGAGTTCAATGCGGCTCCCGAGTCCGACAAACAGGTTTATGAACTTGTGGGTACGATCGGTGGCACCATCAACACGACCTACGGCAACTTTGACCTGACGGATGCCACGGGCACCGTGTATGTGTATGGCCTGACCGCTACGGAGCTGGGCTATGGCGCGAAGAACGACAAGAGCTATGCTTCCCTCGGCCTGAACGAAGGTGACAAGATCAAGATCCGCGGCTACCGCGGCTCCTTCGGCGACAAGATTGAAGTGATGTATGCCTGGTTCATCGAGAAGGTGGGCGGCGACACCCCCGGCGGTGATACGGGTGAAGTAAAGGCAGTGTCCATTGCCGAGTTCAATGCGGCTCCGGAATCCGACAAGCAGGTTTACGAGCTGGTTGGTACGATCGGTGGCACCATCAACGCGACCTACGGCAACTTCGATTTGACGGATGCCACGGGCACCGTGTATGTGTATGGTCTGACCGCTACGGAGTTGGGCTATGGCGCGAAGAACGACAAGAGCTATGCTTCCCTCGGCCTGAACGAAGGCGACAAGATCAAGATCCGCGGCTACCGCGGCTCCTTCGGCGACAAGATTGAAGTGATGTACGCCTGGTTCATCGAGAAGGTGGGCGGTGACACGCCCGGTGGTGATACGCCCGGCGGCGGTACCGTTGACAGTCCGTACACCGTAGCCCAGGCACTTGATGCCGTGAAGGACCTTACCTGGACGTCCAATACGGAATACGAGAGCACGGACGAAGTGTATGTGAAGGGCAAGATTTCGCGCATCGCTTCCGGTGGCACCTTCACGGAGGGTGGCACCTATGGCAATGCTTCCTTCTACATCTCCGACGACGGAACGGAGACGAATGAGTTCTACTGCTTCCGCGTCCTGTATCTCGGGAACAAGAAGTTCGAGGCCGGCCAGACCGACATCAAGGTCGGCGACGAGGTGGTTATCTGCGGCAAGCTGATGAACTACAAGGGCAATACGCCCGAGACCGTCTCCGGCAAGGCCTATCTGTACTCACTGAATAGCAGCAGCACTCCGGGCGGCGGTGATACGCCGGGTGGCAGTTCGGTCTCCTTCGCGACGAATGCGGACACCCAGAGCTGGGCGGCGGAAACGGACGGTACCTATGGCACCGGATTCGGTACCACGGCCCAGGGTCTGAAACTCGGTTACTACAAGCACACTTCCACTTCCAACCCGGTGGCTCCGAATGCCAATCACGTGCGCGTGTACAAGAATTCGGTCCTGAGCATTGCCAGCGCGGAAGGGAAGAAGATCAAGAAGATCGTCATCGGCTGTGCGCCGAATGCCGGCACCACTTCCTACTGCTTCGACATGACGGGCCTGGAAGGCGGTGCCTCCGCGACGGCTGACAAGTCCGCCCTGACCGTGACGTGGACCGGATCCGCCTCCAAGGTGGTCCTCCATGCGAACAACGGACAGGTCCGGATGGAAAAAATCACGGTCGAGTTTGAATAATCCGCAATAACCATCACCATTTTGAACGCGAGCAAATCCATATTCCGCTTCTTGGGGGCAGCCCTTCTGACGGTGCTGTCCCTCGGAACGGTGTCCTGCGAAAAGGAAGAGCCGGTGACACCGGCCCCTGTCCTGAAGCTGGCCAAAACCCAGGTCGGCAGCGGGAAGGGCAGCCAGTTCATCGAGGTGCAGGCGATCGGCCCCTGGACCCTCTCCACGGAGGCTTCCTGGGTCCGGTTCACCCCCGCCTCCGGTTCGGGCGACAATGCGGCCGTTTCCCTCACTTATGAGGCGAATCCGGACGACAAGGCCCGGTCGGCATCCATCACCCTTTCCTGCGGCGACAGGAAGTCCGTCGCCACGCTTCGGCAGAACGCTCCTTCCGAGGATCCACAGCCGGAAGTGGATGGAGGCTCTTCCACCAAGCGCCGCTGGCTGGAACTGCCCGAGACCCGGGATAACGACGGCCTGTATTTCTATACGCACGATATGGCCGTCGGTGCCAAGACGATCCGGAACTATTCCTTCTACTGGGATGAAAAGGCTCTTGTGGCCCATTGGGTGGCCTATCCGCTGAATACGGCCCTCCGGGGAAGCGGCAGCCGTTCCGACGCCTGGGGCCTGGACCCCCTGCTTCCCGCTTCGAAGCAGCCGACGGTCACGTCGACCTTCCGGGGAGGCTGGACCCGCGGGCATCAGATCCCTTCGGCCGACCGGCTGAACCGTGCGGCCAACGAGGCTACCTTCTACGGTACCAACATGACCCCGCAGGAATACAACTTCAACGGCGAGATCTGGGCCCGGCTGGAAGGTTCGGTCCGCGGATGGGCTTCCCGCTGCGATACCCTGTACGTGGTTACGGGATGTGTCGTGGAAGGCAGCACGGAGACGGCCCGCGACGTGGACGGGAAAGTCATCAAGGTCCCCGTGTCCTATTACAAGGCCGTGCTCGCCTACAACAAGTCGAACGCGGCGAACGGAGGATTCCGGGGTTGCGCAGTCCTGTTGAATCATGACAAGGCGCTTGCAGGCCAGACGGTAACGAAGACCCATCCTTCCGTGATGTCCATCCGCGCCTTGGAAGAGAAACTGGGTATCAACCTGTTCGTGAACCTGCCCGAGGCCGTGGGAGCATCTGCGGCCGAAGCCATTGAGACGGAGAATCCTGCCGGCGTCAGCTGGTGGTGGTAATACAAAATATTCAGATTATGAAAAGATTGATCTATATCCTTGCGATCCTTCTGGTCCTGGCGCCGGCTTCGGCCTCCGCCCAGGGAAAGAAGAGCTATGTGATCGGTTTCTACAACCTGGAAAACCTCTTCGACACCTACCACGACGAGGGGAAGAACGACTACGAGTATCTCCCCGACGGGGCGAACGAGTGGACCGACTTCAAATACGAGAAGAAACTGGCCAACATGGCCCGGGTCATCCGGGCGATGCGGGACGAGAACAAGGCCTATCACGCCATCCTCGGTGTCTCCGAAATCGAGAACCGGCATGTCCTGGAGGACCTGGTAATCGAGCCGGCCATCGCCGATGCGCATTATCAGATTGTCCATTACGACGGCCCGGACCGCCGTGGCGTGGATGTGGCCCTGCTGTACAGGCCCGAACTGTTCACGGTCCTGGAATCCAAGGCCATTACCTTCAACTTCGACAGCACCCTTGATTTCGGGATGACCCAGGAAGAGCAGGACGCTTTCCGCACCCGTGACATCCTGATGGTCCGCGGCTTGCTGGGCGGTGAAATGTTCGCCTTCTTCGTGGCTCACCTTCCTTCCCGTCTGGGTGAAAAGAGCGGAGCCCTCCGTTCCCGGGGTGGTGAGATCATGTACGAGGAGAGCATGCGTCTGATGCGGGAGTTCCCCGGCATCAAGATCGTGGCCATGGGCGACATGAACGACAATCCCACCGACGACAGTATGTTCGTTTACATGCACGGCCGTGAAAAGCCGGAACAGGTGGGTCCCGACGATTTCTTCTCTCCTTTCGTGTCCATGCTCAAGGCGGGATACAGTTCCCTGTATTACCGGGGCGAGAACAACATCTACGACATCCTGGTTGTGAACGAACGGCTTCTCAATGCCCCGAAGGGGACGCTGAAGATCCAGCCGATCGTCCGGAACAAGTACTATGCACGCATCTTCCAGCAGCCGTTCATGACCCAGCAGGAAGGCCAGTACGCCGGCCAGCCGTTCCGCACTTTCTCGAACGGCGCCTTCGTCGGCGGCTACAGCGACCACTATCCGACCTATATCATCGTAAGTAACAAGTAACCTCAGATATGACGAAGAAACTAACCTTAGCGCTGGCCGCCGTCCTGTGTGCCCTGGGCCTTTCCGCCCAGACGTTCACGGGCGGAGTCAAGGGAACGGTCGTGAGCCGTTCCGACAGGACGCCGGTCGCCGGTGCCGCCCTCGAGTTGTATCAGGGGACGGAACTCGTCGCAACGGTCACGGCCGACGAGACCGGACAGTTCCTGATCCCCGACCTCGACAACGGCATCTACGACCTGGTCATCCGGGCGCAGGATTTCCTGGAGACGCGCGTCAACGTCACCGTCAACGACGGCTATGTCAAGAACATGTTCAACCTCTCCCTGACCCGGGGAGCGGTCGTCAGCGAGGTGGACATCGACAACCTCGTGGAGTTCGACATGGACGACACGGGGTACAGCGATTCCCCGACAGTCCTGTTCGGCCAGAACGACGTGTTCAACAACATGGCGGGCTATAACTTCAGCTCGGTCCGGTACCGGGTGAGGGGTTATTCCTCGGAAAGCCAGGACGTGTACCTCGCAGGTGTCAAGATGAACGATGCCATCACCGGTTATTCCCCGTTCTCGCTGTGGAGCGGTCTCAACGAGGCCACCCGCACGAAGTATACGGTGAACGGAGCCGAGATTTCGGACTACGGCATCGGCGGCTACAACGGCCTCACCAACCTTCCGGTCAACGCCCTTTCCGTCCGCAAGGGATGGCGGGGGAGCGTGCTCACCAACAGCCAGCTGTACCGGCTGCGCCTGATGCTGACCTACGCCTCCGGTCCCCAGGACAACGGTTGGTCCTACGCGTTCAACGTATCGGCCCGCCTGGGCGGAAACGACTGGATCAAGGGTGTGTACTACCGTTCTTTCGCCTACTATGCCGCTGTGGAGAAGCAGTTCAACGACGCCCACAAGCTCGGAGCCGTCTTCATGGGAACTCCGGGAGAAAGGGGCGCCCAGAACTCTTCCACGCAGGAGGTGTATGACCTGATGGGCGACAACATGTACAACTCCAACTGGGGTTATCAGAACGGAAAGGTCCGCAACTCCCGCATCCGCAGGACCCACGAGCCCATCGCCATCCTCAAGTACGATTTCACCCCGTCCCAGGCGTTCAACGCCGCGGCGACGGTCCTGTATCGCTTCGGCAAGAACGGCTACACGGCCCTCGACTGGTACGACGCCCAGGACCCGCGTCCGGACTACTACCGCAACCTGCCCAGCTATTTCTTCATGGACGACGACGATTACAACCGCGACAACGGGATGAAGGCTGCCTGGGCTCAGGAGGCTTGGGAACAGGACCGTCCCGATTACGCCCATGTGAACTGGGCGCGTCTGTACGCCGTGAACAAGCTGAACATCGAGGACGGCGAGCGCCGTTCCAAGTATGCCCTCCAGGAGCGCCGGGTGGACCAGCGCGACCTCAACTTCGCCCTGAATTTCAAGTGGCGTCCGTTCCGCTGGCTGACCGTGACCGGCGGCGGTGATGCGAAGATCAACCGGACCGAGTACTACCAGAAGATGGACGACCTGCTGGGTGGTGACTACTTCTACAATATGGACTCCTTTGCCGAGCGTGATTATGCCGCTTTCCCGTACATGACCCAGAACGACCTGGCCTACTGGATGGCGAACGGTCACGCCCAGAAGATCCGGGTGGGAGACAAGTACGGCTACGACTATTACGCAAACGTGCGGAAATGGAACGGCTGGCTGTCCGGAAGACTGAACCTGGGACCGTTCGAACTCTCTGCCGGCGGCCGGGTGGGCCGCACCTCCTTCTGGCGTCACGGCCTGAACCGCAAGGGTTTGTTCCCGGGCGTGAACGACGACGGCACCCCGTTCGTCATCGATGACCAGGAAGTGACCACCTATGACGAGAACGGCGATCCCATCAGCTCTTATGGCAAGTCCAAGGTCGCGTCGTTCCTGACCTATGCCGGCAAGGTGAACCTGAACTACGTCCTGCCGGGCGGTCACCGTTTCTATGCCAATGCCGGTTATTTCAACGACGCCCCGAACTTCAACCAGTCCTTCATGTCCCCGCGTACGCGCAACCAGCTGGCTCCGGGCCTGACGACCGTCAAGACCCTGACCGGTGACATCAACTACCAGGTTTCGTCCAACGGGTACAATTTCCGGATTACCGGTTATTACACCGACATCATGGACCAGGCCAAGGTGATGAGCTTCTATGACGACAGCCAGAACTCCTTCACCAACTTCGCGCTGACCGGCATCGACGAGCGGCACGTGGGCATGGAGATGGGATTCAAGATTCCCACCGACTTCCCGAACCTGGCCCTTCAGGGCGTGATCGGCTATGGCGAGTACTACTACACTTCCAATCCGACGATGTATCAGACCATCGACAACAGCGCGAGCATCGTCGAGGACACCTACGGAGTCGTGATCCCGTACTGGAAGAGCCATCCTGACGTGGACGGCCGCATCGTCCGCCACTATGTGGAATCCACTCCGCAGCTGGCCGTGAGCCTGGGTCTCGCCTGGAACTGGAACTACTGGTTCGTGGATGCCGACATCGACTATTTCGCACACTCCTACCTGTCGATGAACCCGCTCTACCGGACGGACTTCGCGACAGCCGGTCCCGACCGCGAGGTCACGCCTTTCGAGGTCGTGTACATGTGCGAACAGGAGAAGTTCGATCCCGCCTGGCTCCTGAACGTTTCTGTGGGCAAGTCCTGGTACATCCAGCGGAAGTACCAGCTCGGCTTTTCGCTGAATGCGAAGAACCTGCTGAACAACACCTGGGTGAAGACCGGCGGTTATGAGCAGACCCGCATCGTGAAGAACACCGTGTCGAAGTCGATGTTCTACCGCTTCGACTCGAAGTATTTCTACATGAGCGGCTTCAATTACATGTTGAACATCTATTTCCGTTTCTAAGGCCATGAGAAAGCATATTCTGATTATTGCGGCTGCCGCCCTTTCCCTCGCTTCCTGCGAGGAATGGGAACCGGTATTCACCGGATCCTACGGCGACGTCTATATGTATGAGCCCGCGAAGCTGGAAGTGACGTCCACCATCGCCCACCTCAAGGATCTCTACGAAAAGAACGGTGCCCTCAAGATCGAGGACGACGACATGGTCATCGCCGGAAAGGTGATTTCCGACGACCATTCCGGCAATATCTACCGCGAACTGTACATCCAGGACGAGACCGGCGTGATCAGCGTCAAGATCGGCCTCTCCTCCCTGTACAGCGACTATAAGCTGGGACAGACCGTCTATGTCCGCTGTGGCGGACTCACCATCGGCCAGTACAACGGCATGCCGCAGCTGGGCGTGGAGGATCCTTCCGGCGAGTATGAGACGGCTTATCTGGATAACCGTTATCTGATTGATACCCACGTCATCCGCGGCGCCTGGGGCGATCCCGTCCCGCCGCGTCATGTGACCGAGGCGGAACTGAACGAGGCCTTGAAGGTAGGCTATTCCCACGATATCTGGGGCCAGCTCGTCACCATCAACGACCTCCAGTATGGCGCCAAGGGCAGCTATGCCTCCGACCATTTCAAGCGGATCTTCATCCTCCTGTACGTGGATCCCTACAAGGACAAGAAATCGTCGACCAACCGCGTTTTCTGTTCGTCCGAGACCTATGGGGTCACGACCTGGGCGATGTCCAAGAACAAGTTCCTGGAGTATCTGGATGCGGGTTGCTTCGACCAGTGCGGCACCTCTGACAAGGGGATGAACGATGTCTTCGACGAGCAGACGGGCCTTACCGTCAAGCAGAGCCTCCGGGCCAATGCGACGGCGGTGACGACCAGCCAGTACTTCCATCTGCCCGACGGCCTTCCGGTCCAGATCCGTACCAGCGGCTTCGCCAAGTTCGCGGATACGGAGATCGATCCGGCCATCCTCGGCCATTCGGATGCGGAGGACGGCGCCAAGTGTTCCGCGACCGGCATCATCACCGTGTATAACGGCGCGGTCCAGCTCGCCCTCGTGGACGAGAACAGCGTCAAAATCCAGAAATGAAGATGAAAAGAATCCTCTTGTTTGCCATGGCATTAGCGATGACTGCCTGCGGCCCCAAGGCCGGTAAGATTTTCAGCGAAACGTGGGACACCCCGTATGGGACGGCTCCTTTCAGCAAGATTTCCGTGGAGGACTATGTGCCTGCCATCAAGGCCGGCATCGAGGCCCAGAAGGCCGAAATCCGCGCGATCGTGGAGACCCCGGACGCTCCCACCTTCGAGAATACGATTGCCGCCTACGAGCGCTCCGGCGAGCTTCTTGCGAAGGCTTCGGGCGTGTTCTTCAACCTTTCCGAATCCGACTCCACCCCTGCGATCCAGCAGATCGAGGAGGAACTGACCCCGATCCTGGCGGCGGCCGATGACGAGATCTTCATGGACGCTGCCTTCTTCGCCCGGGTCAAGGCCGTGTATGAGAACATGGACGGCCTGACCCGCGAGCAGCAGATGGTCACGAAGAAACTCTATGACCGGTTTGTCCGCAACGGCGTGGATCTGGACGAGGCGGGGAAAGCCCGTTTTGCGGAGATCAACAGCCGTCTGGCCGTCCTGAGCCAGAAGTTCGGCCAGAACCTTCTGGCGGAGAACAACGCCTTCCGCGACGCCATCGGCGTGACGGTATCCGAATATCCGACCTTCATGACTACCTGCGAAGACCGCGCCCTGCGGGAGAAGGCGTTCAAGGCCTACTCCAACCGCTGCAACAACGGGGGAGAGCACGACAACAACGCCATCGTCCTGGAAATCATGAAGCTCCGTACGGAGAAGGCCAACCTGCTGGGTTACAAGACTTCCGCCGAATACCTCCTCGCCGACAAGATGGCCGGCGACCCGGAGACGGTGGATGCCTTCCTGAAGCCCATCATGGATGCGTCGATGCGCAAGGCCCGCGAGGAGATGGCCGACATGGAGGCCGTCGCCGGACACGAGATCGAGCCTTGGGACTGGTTCTACTATGCGGAAAAGGTCCGTGCCTTGAAGTATGACCTGGACGAGTCTGTCACGAAGCCGTTTTTCTCGGCCGACAGCGTCTCCAAGGGAGTCTTCCACGCCGCCGAGAAGGTTTACGGCATCCACATCGAGCCCGCGCCCGAGGTGGAGGTGTACAACCCGGTCGTGAAAGCCTTCAAGCTTACGGATGTCGACGGTTCCCTCCTCGGAATCTTCTATCAGGACTGGTTCACCCGCGACACCAAGCGCGGTGGTGCCTGGATGAACAATTTCCGGGACCAGTACGTCATCGACGGCGTGGAAACCCGGCCGGTCATCGTGAATGTTTGCAACTTCCCGCCGCCCACGGAGGAAGTTCCGTCCATGCTTTCCATCGACCAGGTGCAGACGGCCTTCCACGAGTTCGGACACGCCTTGCACGGCTTCCTGACCCAGTGCAACTACCGCGACGTCAGCGGCACCTCCGTGACCCGCGACTTCGTGGAGATGTTCTCCCAGTTCAATGAGAATTTCGCCTTCCAGCCGGAGATCCTCTCCGTCTACGCCCACGACTACCGCACGGGCGAACCCATTCCGGATGCGCTTGTGGAGAAGATCGGCAACTCGCTGAAATTCAATCAGGGATTCACGACCGGCGAACTGTGCGCCGCCTCCATCCTGGACATGAAGTGGCACGAACTCACCCTGGACGACCTGGCCAACTTCACGGATGCGCAGTCCATCCGGGATTTCGAGACGAAGGTATGCGGTGAAATGGGCCTGATCGACGAGATCATCCCGCGCTACCGCACGACCTACTTCAACCACATCTTCAACAGCGGTTACAGCGCCGGTTACTACAGCTACCTGTGGTCCGAGGTGCTGGACGTGGATGCCTGGGAGAAGTTCGAGAAGGACGGTGTCTTCAATCCGGCGACGGCCAAGGCCTTCCGCCAGACGTTCCTCGAGAGAGGCGGTTCCGAAGAACCGATGACCCTGTTCCGCAGTTTCCGCGGGGCCGATCCCGATCCGGCGGCCCTGCTTCGTTCCCGCGGACTGGAATAACCGTCAGCGGATATAGCTCGTCAGAACCTTCATCCCTTCTTCGGAGGGGGTGAAGGTTACGTTTTGTGACGTGGCGGGAATGAGGACGGTCTCTCCTTGATGAAGGTCGATGAGATGCCCTTTGGTGGGGCCGCGCCGGCCTTCTTCATCGTAGACGGGCTCGGCATCCGTGAGGGTCCCGTGACCGGAAAGGCACATGACCACAAGGAAGGAATCAATGTCAGCAAGGTCTTTCCGGACGGTCTTGTCCAGGTCGTAGAGGCTGGTCGTGAAATACCGGCAGGAAATCAGTTCGATTTCGGCATCCTTGACAGGGGTGTAGGGCGTCCGGTAGTCCGGATAGACTTTGTAGTCAATGGCTTCCTTCGCCAGTTCCGTGTGAAGCTCGCGCGGTTTGCCGTCCAGACCGGGGCGGTTGTAATCAAAGATGCGGTAGGTAAGGTCGGAAGTCTGCTGGATTTCGGCGATGAAGCAGCCGCTGCAGATGGCGTGGATGCGTCCGGCGGGAAGGAAGAACACGTCACCGGGATGCACGTCGTGCCGGGCCAGCACGTCGGTGATGGTCCCCTCGGCGATATGCTTCTCGTATCCTTCGGGGGTCAGTTCCTGCGTCAGGCCCGAATAGAGGCAGGCACCGGGATCGGCCGCGACGACATACCACATCTCGGTCTTTCCGTTGGGCTGCCCGTGCCGGCGCAGGGCCATGGCATCGTCGGGGTGGACCTGGATGGACAGGTCATCCCGCGCGTCGATGAACTTGATGAGGAGGGGGAACTCGTCGCCTTTCCAGGCGTAAACGTGTTCTCCCACGAGTTTTCCCTTGTACTCCTTCACCAGGTCGGTAACGGTCTTGCCGCGCAAAGCGCCGTTCACCACGGCGGTCTCATGCTCTCCGACGCCGGACAGTTCCCAGCTTTCGCCGATATGGTCCAGTTCGGTTTCAATTCCCTTGTAGCGGGCTATCTTCTGTCCTCCCCAGACCATCGTCCGGAGAAAGGGCTCAAATTTCAGTGGATACATGATTCAATTTTTTCAAAGCGTCCAGTTGGGCCAGGGCGAAGTCGTAGGCACCGACGGAGATGGCCTTGGAAGCGCCGATCTTGGAGATCAGGACGCCGATGCGCTTCTGCGGGTCGTAGGTGACGGTCCTGTCGGAACCGTAGACCTTGATTTCGCGGGCACTGCCTTTGGCGAATGCGGCGAATTCGTTTTCGTCGTCCAAGTTGTAGACCTTCATCTGCACCTTGGCGAGCGTGTCGCCGGAAAGGGTGTGGGTCGTGCCGCGGAGAGCGTCCAACAGGTTGGGCATGAAGTACTTCTTGGATGCCGTGATGCCACCGCCAATGACGATGATGCCGTCCATCAGCTGGGCGGCGAGCGCCATGGCATTGCCGGCGACGGTGCCCATCTCGGCGAAAGCAGCCTGGGCAGCATCCGGATTGCCGGGGCGTGTGCCTTCGGCGATGTCGAAGATGTCCTTCGGCGTGAGGTTCGGGTCATTGTCGCCTGAACGTTCGCCGTAGACGCGCTTGATGGCCCGGACAGCGACACCGTCTTCCACGATGACGTCCTGGATGCGGCTGTGCGGCAGACAGTAGGTCTCCACGCAGGAATTGTCGCCCCGGTTCAGTTGGCCGTTGATGACGCAGCCGATACCGAAGCCCGTGCCGAAGGTGTAGCCGATGAGGTTGTGATAGCGCTTGGAGCTGCCGAGGTACTCCAGCTGCGCATTGATCTGGGGCAGGACGCCGCCGAGGGCCTCGCCGTAGGCATACAGGTCCCCGTCGTTGTTGATGAAGACGGGGATGCCGAACTTCTCCTGCAGGAACGGGCCCAGGGCCACACCGTCGCGGAAAGACGGGAAATTCGGGAGATAGCCGCCGATGATTCCGTTCGGATAGTCGGCCGGACCGGGGAAGGCGAAACTGATGGCGACCGGTTTCTCTCCGCCGAGGGTGTTCATGACGGACTCGAACCCGAGGACCATCGTCTTCAGGCACAGGTCCAGGTCATTGGCATTGGACGGGAGCGTGATCGGCGCCCCGACGTATTCTTCGCCCCGCATGGCGCCGAACACCATGTTGGTGCCGCCGGCGTCCAGGGTGAGGACGATTCTGGAATCGTTGGTGTAGTTTCCCATATTATTTTCCCATTGTGAATTCAAGTGTTCCGCCCTTCACGATGTCCTTGTATCCGATGTACGGAAGATCGTAGGGCTGGCCGTTCAGCTTGACGCCACGGATGTGGCTGTTCTCCGGAGAAAGACCTTTCGCCAGGATCGTAAAGTCACCTCCGGCGACCTTCACGACCGCTTTTTCGAAGTTCGGGGCACCGAACCAGAAACGCGGGCAGGCAGGTTCCACCTGGTAGAAGCCAAAGCTGGACAAGACGAACCAGGCGCTCATCTGGCCCACGTCCTCATTGCCTGCCAGACCTTCCACATCATTGAAATACATCTCCTTATAGACCTGGCGGATGCGGTCGGCCGCCTTGTCGGGTTCGCCGAGCATCGCATACAGGTACAAGGTATGGTGGCCGGGTTCATTGCCGTGGGCATACTGGCCGATAAGGCCGGAAATATCCGGGGATGCGTTCTCGCCTTCCACGTGGTCCGGCGCCTCGAAGAGGCCGTCCAGTTTGGCAATCGTGGCTTCGCGGGAACCGAAGAGTTCCACGAGGCCGTCCACATCCTGCGGAACGAGCCAGATGTACTGCCAGGCGGTTCCCTCGGTGTAATCGGAGGTCTCGTGGCGGGAGTAGATTGGGTCAAAAGGCTCCGTGAAACTGCCGTCCACCTGACGGCCGCGCATGAACTGGAGATCCGGATCCCAGAAATGGCGGTAGGAGTGGCTGCGGTCGCGATAGACGAGGGCCGTAGCTTCGTCGCCGAGGAATTCGGCGGCGTTCGCGAGAGCACCGTCTGCAATGGCGTATTCCATGTCGTTCGCCACGGATTCCCGGTACAGGTCGGCCGGGATGTAGCCGTATTCCATCCGCAGGTCCTGGCCGCGGTCGGGCCTGGTGGCGGTCTTGGTCATCGCGGTGAGCATCTGCTCCTTGGTGAGGCCGGCCTGGAAGCCCTTGACAAGGTTGTCGGCGAAAGCCACGAGGCCCGGATTGCCTACCATGCAGTCGGTCTCGTTGCCCATCAGGTGCCAGACCGGCAGGTCGCCCTGCTCCTCGTAGATGTGGTAGAAAGTCGCCGTGATGTCGTTGCAGCGGTCCGCATGCAGGATGGTCATCAGGGGCATCTGGGCCCGGTAGGTGTCCCACAGGGAGAAGGTGGTGTAGTTCTGGAAGTTCCCTTTGCGAACGACGTCGTCCGAACCGCGGTACTGGCCGTCCACGTCGTTATAGACGGACGGAGCGACCATGGTATGGTACAGGGCGGTGTAGAAGACAGTCTTCTTGTCGATGTCGTCGCAAGTGACGGCGACGCGCCCCAGTTCCTCGTTCCAGGCCTTGCGGGCATCGGCCCTCACGGCCTCGAAGTCCCAGCCGGGGAGTTCCGCGGCCATATTGGCCCTGGCCCCTTCGATGGAAACGGGGGAGAGGGCGACCTTTACGAGAACCTGCTCGTTTTCAGCGGTTTCGCCCAGGGTGTAGTAACCGTAGACGGGCTTCCGGACCCTTCCGCGTTCGCTGTCATTGGACGGATTCTCGGCCACGGAGAATTCCACCGACGGGCGGGAGAATTCGGCCCAGAAGAAGATTTTCTGGTTCTTCGCCCATCCGGTGGAGAACCGGTAGCCCCCCATGGCCTTCACGTGGCCGGCGTCATCCTTGACGACCTCGAAGCCGGCGTCGGTGACATCATCCCAGCAGCCGCCGTTCTCCAGGTCGAAGACGAGGTTCGCGTTGTCCGAGGCCGGGAACGTATACCGATGGAAGCCCACGCGGGCGGTTGCGGTCATTTCCGCCGTGATGCCGTATCGTTCCAGGGGAACGCTGTAGTAGCCGGGTTCGCAGACCTCTTTCGTGCGGTCCGCATAGGACCAGGCCCCGCTTCCGGGCTTGTCTTCGCTTCCGCGCTCCGGCATCGTAGGGCCGGTCGTTGGCATCACCGTGACATCGAACAGGTCGCCGATGCCGGTGCCGCTCAGGTGCGTATGGCTGAAGCCGATGACGGTCCGGTCGCTGTCATGGTAGCCGGAGCACCAGTCCCAGCTCTGCGGGATGCTGGTCGGGCCCAGCTGGACGAAGCCGAAAGGCACGTTCGCGCCCACGAACACATGGCCGTGGCCGCCGGTCCCGATTTTCGGATTCACGAATGCGGCGTAGTCTTCGGTGGCCGGTTCAACTCCGCAAGCGGCCAGCAGGAGGGCCGAGGCGGCGAGGAGAAGAGTGCGGAATTTCATTTCAATGTGGTTTATCACGTAAAGATACGGATTATTTGTCATTTTTCAATCCAGCGGAGGTTGAACCGGTAATGGACGCGGCTGGAAAGGAGGTGGATCATTCCGTCGGGGGTTTGGGTGCAGGCCAGATAGCCCTTGGGCTCGGCGTGCGTGGCGTCCATCGTGAAGGTGCCGGTCCAGGCGCCGCCGTTCAGCACGCGGGTTTTGCCGTCGGTGAGGAGTTTCTTCACCGGCCAGGTGGCGCCTTCGTCGTAACTCAGGGCTACGAACAGACCGTTCTCGCCGAAGGAGCAGAGCATGATGGGCCCTTCCTGCAACCGCTTGAGTACCAGTCTTTGGCCGCTGCCGATAGGCGGGAACTCGGTCGCACTGTAGGTCCAGGTGTACCCGCCGTCATAGGAAATGCTGCAGGGCATGTGCCCGTCGATGGCGTTGCCCCGACCGAAGGCCATCAGGGAGCCGTCCTTGCGTTCCACGATGCCCGCATGGATGCCGGCGATGGTGCTGCCGGTATCTTCCCAGGTCTTGCCGCCGTCTTTGGACACATGCAGGGATGTCCCGGCTTCTCCGTCCGGTCCGGCGTCGCAGCACAACAGGATGCGTCCGTCCTTTGTGACGATGGGCCCGGCGATGACCTGGTGGCGGACACGGTGCTCGGGTTCGATGAGCCGGGTTTCTGTCCAGGTGTAGCCGCAATCCGTACTTTTCCGTATGCCGAGCGCGAGATCCTTCCACTCGCCTGCATCACCGATGCCTTGGAAATGAAAGATATTGCTTCCGTATGTCAGCAGGGCGCTCCCCGTCATGTTCCGATCGGGGACTTTGTAAAACCGCGAAGCGGGCTCCCAGCTGCCTTCATGGAAACGAGATTGCAGGACGACCATTTCGCGTCCGGCTTCGGCATCGGTGGAGAACCAGACAGCCAGCAGGTCGAGGGAGCGCGAACTTCCTTCTCCCGTCCAGGTGACAGCCGGCTGATGGTTATGGGCATAGAAGGGCGTCAGGCTGTCCGTCGGGGGAACGATGTAGGGAATCGGTTCCAGAAAGACCGGTTTCCGTGCGCGTCTGGCCATCTTGGCCCATCCAACCGGATGTCTGGACAGTCCGCCGCAAACCCGGATGGTTTCTTTGGAACTCTCTACCACCCGG
>JAEEGL015038487.1_pt1 | contig 36721 bp, 19 predicted proteins | sample 9134231 | NCBI WGS metagenome assembly JAEEGL01 (sample SAMN16246548, study PRJNA631951) | gut metagenome | biome: gut microbiome; feature: rumen; material: fiber-attached | host: Bos | place: Iran: Karaj | collected 2018-10 | reverse complement strand
TTATGATATGTGGTATCATGATGACCAAGACAATAGAGTGTTCGTCAAATTCGGTGCAGAATACGGAAGCTTGCTATTTGATTTATTAAAAAGCATACCTAAAGTAAAACAGGTTCTTTTCTTGAAAGGAACTCAATTTAACCGCGATTCTGTAACGGCTTCTACGGAGATGGGAAGAGATTTCTCAAAAAAAGCAAAATGGGATATCCTCAAACATCGACTAAAGGATGAACAAGGTTGGCAGTTCTCGGAAATAAGGGTCAAGGATATTTATCTCTTTAATCGTTTTTGAATGAAATGGCTTGATTCCGTTTAAGGGAGCTTATGAGCCTGTAAAAACATGAGTGAGACGCGTCGAAATTATTTCTATATGGTTATCAACGCGTCTCATTTTACATTCAAATAAAACGTCATTATTCTAAAACTCTTAAACGTTTAGGGTTTTAGAAAAAGACAATGGCAGGATTGAACTGGTAGAATTATTCAAGATTGCATTCCATCTCATTACGCGTCAATCGCACCGATTGAGGAGAAGAAGATACCGACCTGCGCACCCTAGCGTATTCGGCTTCGGATTCCGAGTCTCTGCAATCGTCGCAGGTCGTAAGGCTCCCTGTAGTGCTGACGAAATTGCCTAGCTGCACTTACGCGACTAAGGTTATGGCTCATCCTTGATAGCGAAAAAGCCAATTTTATTAAATTAACACACCTACTGATCTTTTTTCTCTCTTTCATTAAGGTTGCAAACTCATAGATGTTGGTAGAAATTCCTTCCTCTCTTGATTGTTTCAACTGGCAACTATCACTTAAAACAGATTGTCCGAGAACGGACTGATTCTTATATGGGACATAATAGAATAATGCCAAGTTACGTCATGGTAAAAACAATGCCATTGATTGTTGGAAAAACTGATATCAAAATTCATTTTTATCCTAAAAAAAACTGAATATTTATGACAATTCAGCGAAAAACATAAGATTATTCAACCAAAACACGAAAAATATTGTGTTTTCTGCAACTATTTTATTTTTTTTAATTAAATTTGCACCCATACAAGTTTAAATCCACAACCATGGAACAGAAGTTAAATCGAATAAAAGTAATGCTTGTCGAAAAAAACAGGACATCCAAATGGCTATCCGAACAGGTAGGGAAAGACCCAACCACTGTCAGCAAGTGGTGTACAAATGGTGCTCAACCTACTCTTGCAACAATAATGAAGATAGCTCAACTCCTCGAATGCAATCTTGATGATCTAGTTCGTTTTGAGGCATTGCCAAAAGACAGCAAGATCGTGATGCAACATGGATTCCATAGTTCAACGAAGAGTTAATTGATTGATAATAGAAAAATCATATGATAAATTATTCTCCAGGTCAACGTATCACTGTCCGTGGTGAAGACTTTCTTATCACCCGCGTTGAGCGCAATTATAACAGTGCTCACCTACTTTATGTGAAAGGCATAAGTGAATTGGTGCGAAATCACAGCTTTATTTTCGATACCGATTTGGACAAAGACATTGAGATTGTCAGCCCCTCCAATGCCACATTGGTAAGCGATGACGATCCCCGTTGGCGCAAGACTCGTCTCTTGATTGAAACAGCCTTACGAAGCAATGCTTATTTCTCAAACAAGATTACCATTGCTCATCATGGAGCCTTCGATGTAGCCGAGTACCAGATGACTCCAACTTTGAAAGCTTTCGAACTGCCTCGTCCTCGTTTACTCATTGCCGATGGAGTTGGTCTAGGTAAGACCATCGAAGTCGGAATCTTCCTCTCGGAAATGATCCATCGCGGTCGTGGCAAACGTATTTTGGTGTGCGCCCTAAAGAGTATTTTAGCACAGTTCCAAGAAGAAATCTGGAATCGATTTGCTATTCCACTTGTCCGTCTCGACAGTGTCGGTGTGGCAAAAATTCAGAATGAGATTCCTCTGAACAAGAACCCATTTGATTACTACGACAAGACAATAATTTCCATTGATACCCTGAAGAACAATGGTCGATTCAGAGCGTGGCTCGAAAAGACCCATTGGGATATTATCGTCATAGACGAGTGCCATAAGGTTGCCAACGAAGACAGCCTTCGTGGAGACTTGGCTCAGTTCCTTGCCCAGAAGTGTGACTCCATGATTCTTACTTCTGCTACGCCCCATAATGGTTCTGCAGAATCGTTTGCCAATCTCATGCGAATGTTGGAACCTATTTCTATTCCTCGCAATGGAGAATATACTAAGGAAGATGTGATGCCTTATTATGTTAGACGTTTTAAGAATGACATCTCAGATACTCGCATCCGTAGTCAATTCCAGGAACGTAAGGTTATACCTATCGACGTAAACCTGACACCACAGGAGGAAGAAATCCTTAGTATGCAACATGCAAAGTTTTTCAATCTGAGCAACAGCCGTACAAACGATCCACTCTTTGCCCTTACCGTCTTTAAGAGTTTCCTTTCATCGCCAAAGGCAGCACTTCTTACTTTGGAGGAACGTCAGAAAAAGGATGATAGCAGCGATTTGGAGAGTCTCATTACAGATGTTCGCACTCTTGTTGACTTCCGACAGGATTCACGCTATGATGCTCTTAAATTGAAATTGCTGGAGATTTGGAAACAAAATAAGCAGGAGCGTATCGTTATTTTCACCGAGCGTATTGCCACAATGAAATACCTCGAAGAGCGCATAACTAAAGAGTTTAATCTCAATAGTGACCAAGTGAAGCGTTTCGATGGTTCGCTTTCCGATACTGAGCAGGAAGAAATGGTAAATGATTTTGCCAAAGAAGATAGCAAAATTCGTGTGTTTATTTCAAGTGACTCAGGTTCTCAGGGCGTAAACCTTCACTACTTCTGTCACATCATGTTCAATTATGACATTCCTTGGAGTCTCATCACCCTTGAACAGCGCAATGGACGTATTGATCGTTACGGACAGAAACAGACACCTATTATATACTACCTTGTGGCAAAAAGTAATCGTCAGGATCTGAAAACGGACTTCCGTATTATTGATAAACTGCGTGATAAAGAGCAGGAAGTCCACGATACTCTTGGCGATGCCATGAGTGTAATGGAATTGTACAATGTGCAAAAAGAGGAAAAGGCTATCGGTGATATGCTTCAAGGCAAGACTGACACAGACTTGCTCGAACCAGAACCCCAACGTCGTCGCCGTCCAATGGGCTTTAAGAAAGATGTCGCCAAGACTCCCGCAACGGAACGCTTGTCTGACAAGATTTTCGAGCAGCGCTTCTCTCTATATGATGATGACCTCAGTTTCTATAAGGATCTTTTCGATGAGCTGGAGGCAATTGGCAGTGTCAATCATGACGACATCGTAATGCATAGGAATGATGCCACAGTGCCTTTTGTTGAAGTAAAGTGCAACGAAGAACTTCGTGAGGTGCTATACGACATTCCACGTGAGGCGTTTCCGAAGGATAATATCTTCCGTATGGCTATCGATAAGGCTTGGCTTAACAAATCTATTGCAGATTCTCGCAAGAGTATTGCGAGCGAATGGAGTAAATTCCTTCCACTTTACGATTTGCATCCAATCGTGCAGTATCTGCTGACCAAGTTCACAGCCTCACTGCCAAAGACCCAAGCTATGGCTGTCCGTTACAACGAACTGCCCCAAGGTATGAGCTATTATCTTTTCTATGGTAGTCATGGCAATGGATTGGGTCAGAACCTCGTGAGTAAGTTCTTCGTAGTGCCAATCAATGCGGATGGTCAGCTCAAAGAAATACCGATGTCCTTTTATGATTTCACAACGAAATATGACATTAATTCTAAATTTATGTCTGGAGCATCAGCTGATGATATAAACATCTTACAACAGAACCTACAACAAGCTATTGACATGGGACTGGTAAATTACATGTACGATGCTCAGAACAAGGTTAGCGATGCAATGGGGAAACAGCTGAAAGAGTATAAACAGAAGTTAGCCATTTGGGCTGACACTGCAAATTCACTCTTCCCTGATGAAGATATTGCCATCACTCGTACCAATCAGTATAAAAAGGAGAAAGAAGAAATCCAGAAGATTACTGACCAGTCAAGTCAATTCTATCAAGACCTCTTCTCCCTCGATAATGCAGAACCATACATGAGACTTCTCGCAGTATTTCATAATCTTTGATTCCTATGGCAGACAATATAACATATCGTTTTATACAGAATGTTGGAGACTATTTCCCATCTGGTTACTTCTCTGACGATTTCATAAACAAGGTGCAAAACTGTGCAGGACGCAGTTCTGACGAAATGAAGGAATTGTGTACACCTTATGTTCAGATACGCAGTGAATATGAGGAGTTCAAGAACTTCATCATCAACAGTCATGCCCGTAAGGAAGATGAAATAAAGCATACACACGACTGGCATACTACATTACTCCGTAAGCTTGGGTACAACACTGACCATGCTTACGAAGAACCATACGTGGTTAAGGAGGGAACTAGTGATTCCCCATCAGAGATTATCCCTGTCCGCCATGTCATTCGTAGTGGCAATCAAGTCTCTATGCTTGTCATGGAGATGCAAAACCTCATCACCATCAACGATGTTGAGCCAGATGGTCTTTTTAAGCAGCAGTATGAGGGAGATACAACTTCCAACCACCAGCGTTACAATGCGGTACAGTGGCGTCAAGTCATTCCCGCAAAGTATCTTGACCGTGAGCGTTATCATTTTTCTCCGGCTGTAATAAACAAGGCCATCACTCAGATATTCCTTATGTCCGAGGAGCGTCGTCCACACTATGTGTTGATGCTTGCTGGTAACGTAGTCTTCTTGTTTGATCGTGACAAGTGGGCTCGTGGATCATATCTGCAGTTTTCACTCGACGACCTCTACTTTCAGGCCCAGATCAAGTCTTATCGTCTTCATTATGCACTCTTCCATCTGCTGTGCTGCAAAGAGACGCTGGCGGCTGATGGGCAGACCGTTCTCATGGACAGTCTCATAGAAGAGAGTTACAAGAATGCCTACGAGGTAACGAAAGACCTGAAGGAAGGTGTCATCTTTGCTGTCGAGACGTTGGCCAACGAAGCGCTGTATTACTGGAAACAGAATAACAACATACCCGTCAGCGACTATACAGATGATACTTTCGAGGCAGAGGTGAAGGACGACTGCCTCACCATCATCTATCGTTTGCTTTTCCTCTTCTATGCCGAGAGCCGCGAGGAACTGGAAATCCTTCCCGTTGGTGACGAGGTGTATAAGTTAGGCTATTCGCTCGAGTCGCTCCGTGACTTGGAGATGATGCGTCTCAACTCGCAGGCCAGTCGTGACGGCTATTTCTTCGATGATAGCATCCGTCACCTGTTCTCGCTGCTTTCCAGCGGACACCATGCTACCGATGCAACAAACAACAAGAGCTTTCGTGTGCGTCCTATCGACTCACCGCTTTTCAACAACAAGGACCTCCACCATCTTGCCAACGTCAGGATTCGCAACATCAAGTGGCAGGAGATTATCAAAGCCCTGTCGCTCTCCAAAAAGAAGAACTACTGCGGACGTATCAGCTATGCCAACTTAGGCGTGAACCAGTTGGGTAGCGTCTATGAGAGTCTGCTTGCTTTCCGTGGCTTCTATGCAGAGGAGGACTATATCGAGGTGCACAAAGCCAACGAGCCGCAGGATGGAACATTCCTGGTTCCTTATAGTCGCATGAGCGACTTCGATATCAGCGAAGTGTTGACTGACAACGAAACAGGTGCTCCCATCATTCTGCCCAAGGGTACTTTCGTATATCGCTTGAATGGTCGTGACCGTCAGAAGTCGGCCAGCTACTATACACCTGAAGTGTTGACACGTAGCACCGTGAAGTACACGTTGAAGGCAATCATTGATGAGGTGGCTGCAAACAAGCGCAAAGCCACAGAGCTGCTCGACCTTAAGATTCTTGAGCCAGCCATGGGGGCTGCTGCATTCCAGAATGAGGTCATCAATCAGCTGGCAGAGGCTTACCTCTTCCATCAGCAGCGTCAACAGCGAGAGAATGGCAAGAGCAACTGGCGCATACAGCCAGACTACTATCGCGATGAATTGCAAAGGGTGAAGGCTTACATCGCCACACATAATGTGTATGGTGTGGACCTTAATCCAACGGCTATCGAACTCGGCAAGCTGTCGCTTTGGTTGAATGTGATCCATAAGGATATGGAAACACCATTCTTTGCCAACCGCATCTGTGTGGGCAACGCAGTCATTGGTGCTTGGTTGAAGGTATATAGCAAGGAAGAGTTCTACGGCATCTCCGAGCGTTATGGTGCAAAACTGAAGCCTAACAAGTGGTGGGAGAAGGCTCCTCATAAGGTGAAATTCTTCTCCAACCGTGTGAACCGTTCCGTCAACGATGTCTATCACTTCTTGCTGCTTGATGCAAACATGTTGGGTGTGCGCAGCATCAAGGAGCAGAAGCAGGCGAACCCTGCTGCAGAGAAACGCATGGCTGCCATCCTGAAGAACTGGACAGAGCCAATAGGTGCGTATGAGTTCCAGACACTTCAGCGTTTGTCTGCCAAGATTGACATGCTTTTGAAGGATTATTTCACCGATCAGATTTCTATCGAGAAACACACCAATAACCGCCGTGAGATATGGGATGGCATCGAGCATTCTGGCACTGGGTCACTCTTCAAACAAGAGGAACAGGCTGAGAGCTATGCTCGCAAGCAGCAGCTCTTCGACACCCGCTATGGTCATAACAATGCCTACCGCAAGCTAAAGTTGGCGATGGACTACTGGTGCTCTTTGTGGTTCTGGGAGTATAAGGATGCCGACAGTCTTCCCACCCGTGAGGAGTATTGGGCAGACATCGAGGCATTGCTCGATGTGGACGATGACAAACTCGACAATCGCACCCGCAAGGCGTTGGAGCGCGTCGGTGTGGTACGTGATGACGACCCCGAGTATAATCGCATCTCAGAGGAAGAATCCCAGATTGTTGCCAAGACACAGGAGAAGATGCTTACCGATGCACATGGCGCAACATCATTGTTCTCCGACGATGACCCGTTGCGTCTGAAGATTGTCTGCCGACTGTCTGAGCGTTATCGCTTCTTCCACCCAATGCTGGAGTTCCTTGAGGTGTTCTGGCTTCGTGATGGATTTGATATTATCTGTGGTAACCCACCTTGGCTTCCAATTGCTTTTGATGAGCAAGGTATTATATCTGAAAAGTATCCAGAAGTTGCGATAAGAAAAGTTACCGCAGCAGAGGTAAATAAGGCTCTGTTCCGTTTTACCGAGAATATTAAATTAAAAGAATTATACGATCAAGAGGAAACAGAAACATTCTGTACGACAGCTTTTGTAGGAGCTTATTCTAATTATCCATTTTTAAAGGGGCAAAAGGCAAATTTGTTTACTAGCATTTTAACAAATGGTTTTGAATGTTTGTCTAATATCGGCTTCATGGGTTTAATTCATCCTGAAACTGTTTACGAAGATTCACATGGCCAAATCTTACGAGAAGAAATATATAAGAGATTGCGTTATCACTTTCAGTTTACCAACGAAATGAATTTGTTTGCAGAAGTTCATCATTGTACAAGGTATGGAGAACAAATCTATGGAAGTCGTTTAGACAGGACAGATTTCTATAGTATCCATAATTTGTTTCATCCAACAACAATAGATGCATGCTTCTCTCATGATGGAACGGGAATATGCGGTGGAATAAAAACTTCTGATGGGAAATGGAATATAGCTGCACATAGAGATAGGATAGTTCACTTTGATGATAACTCATTGAAAACCATCAGAGATGCATTTGATGTTACATCAGATTGGTTTAACACAAAATTAGTTTCTATCCACACAAGTGGCATTGAAAAAGTTTTGGAGGCTTTCTCAATCTTCCCACATAAAATTGCTGATTACAATTGTCGTATTTTAGTAGGACTAGACGAAACTGCTTCTGTCAAAAAAGGAGTTATTTCAAATAAAACAGGCTTCCCCGATTATTCCCAATATGAAATGGTATATAGTGGACCTCATTTTTTTGTAAGTAATCCATTCTATAAAACACCACGATCTGTAAGTGTATTAAACTCTGACTACGACACAATTAACATTAGCACAATAGATGAAAACTTCTTGCCTAGAACAAATTATTTCCCCTTGATGGAGAAACAGTCTTTCGCAGAACTTATTCCTGGTTTTAGAATTGGACAAGATTTAGAAGGGCAAGAAAAGACAGACAACCTTATTGACTATTATAAGCTTGCCTTTAGAAGAATGGTTGGTTCTTCATCAGAAAGGACAATGAGTGGTGCCATAATTCCTAAAAACTGCATGTTCATAGATAGTGTTGTGACTGTTACATTTTCCAACTATTACAATCTCATTGAGTTAGCAGCGCTGTCTGCTTCAATAGTATATGATTTCTATTTAAAATCTTTAGGAGTGACAAACTTCTTAGCGAATAGAATAGAATGCCTTCCTCTTGGCATTGTAGACATATATAAATCGGCTCTATTTGTTCGTACCCTTATGCTAAATTGCCTCACTAGGCACTACAGCGATTTATGGAAAGCTGTTTGGCGTGATGATTATTGTGCTCAGGCGTGGAGCATAGAAGATAAGCGGTTACATCCCTTTGAAACATTGAATGCTGAATGGTCGTGGGGAACCCCGCTACGCAATTACTTCGAACGTCGTCAGGCATTGGTTGAGATAGACGTGATTGCAGCAATGGCACTTGGATTGAGTCTGCAGGATTTGGAGATGATCTATACCATCCAGTTCCCCGTTCTCCAACAGAATGAGAACGATACATGGTATGATGCCGAGGGCAAGATAGTCTTCACCTGTTCAAAAGGTCTCACCGGCGTTGGCCTTGACCGCAAGCGCAATGCCAAGACTGGCATGCTTGGTTGGGAAGATATTCGTGGTGAACAGATTGATGAAAACACCTACGCAGGTACATCGCCCACTCATACCCACACCATTGATTCTGCCAAGAGTGAACTCTACGGTGGTCAGCAGCAAACCTTCGTAGCACCATACACCCGCTGCGACCGCATCGCCGACTACCGCACTGCCTGGGCTCACTTCGAAAAGATCTTTAATTCTTAAATCTTATGCATTATGAATGAATTCATTAAAGACAATTTTGGCATTGGCAATTCTATCGTTATAAGGTGTGCCTCAAAGATTATTCATGGAACTTTGGTTTCCGTGGAAGAAGATAGAATTAGCTTGCGTTTGGAAGATGGAAGTACGTGTGTTTATAATGGTGCTGTTTTTCAATATTTTACTATCACAGATAACGGAGACAGTCAAAAGGAAATAAATGGTTCTTCAAGTGAAAGGGAAAAACAGAATGATGTCAACCCTAAAATATATAGTCCAGAAATACCTCATCTGGGCATAAAAACCATTGGCTATATGGATTTATCTGCATTAGAGAATCATAGAAAAGAAAAGAAAACTCAAAAAGACATCTTAAAGGAAGCCAATCTCGAAAAAACTTTATTTGAGGCAGATGGCGAAATTCAAACATCAAAGCCATATTGGACTTATATGTTTCTAAAAGACTATAATCATCCAAACGAAAGAATACATTTGTCATTTAATGATATTATAGATCCTGAAATCATTAAAAGCAAGGTTGTTGGAAGTCCTTTAAGATACATCCTTGAGAAAGACGCACAAGGGTATCATGCAAGACTTGTTCATCGTAATTATAATGCCAAACAACTCATATTAGAATATGGCTCAAAACATAATTATAAAGATCTAGTTGAAAAATATCTTGTTCAGCATATAGAAAGACTTTGTAAGGCAGGAGATACGACTTCTGCTATAAGAATAATGCGCGATATAATACGCATGGATGACCCCGAAGATTCCATTACAAAGTTACTTATTAATTTGCAGATAAAAATATGTGATGAAAGTGAGGACTTTGAATACAGGGTATCTGCATATCGAGATTATATTAATTTCATGCCATATAACTATATAAGTAACTCCCAAAAATGCGAATATTGGATAAAGATTGCTAAAATACAAATAGAGAAAAATGAATCAAAAGAAAGTATAGAGGACTCAATTAATGAGGCTGAAAAGTGTGACAAAAATAATGATGAATTATCGACTTTGAAAGAAATTGTTTTGGCGATGCCAAGTCAATACCGTAATAACTATCATGATTTATTGCTTGATGCAGTGAATGACATCATACCTCCTAGCGCCATGTTAACAAATGACGAAGATGCAAAGAAGATGATTAACAATTCAGCAACATCACATGAACTATCCAAATATTGTTTTAAAAAAGGTGATTTTTATTATAAAAAATTTGTTGACAATATTAGCAAACAAAGTTTAAAGCAATTAGAAAGCTATGCTGATAGTGCTACAAGTTATTATTTTGAGGCCTTGCGGCTTTTGGTTCTGCCTGACAAGGAAATATTAGAAGCAATGACAAAATACTTAAGAATGCAAGTGGCAATATACAACATCTCCGAGAACAGAGGGTCAATGCCACAAGGCACCATGAACAATATCCTAATATCATGCATGAAGAAAAATGATGCTAACTTAAAAGAAACGATATTACGTACATTCGTTAGTATTGGCACATATAGCAAAAGGATATGGAATACCTTGCTAAATTCTAAAGATGGAATGCAAAGTATTTATAAATGGTTCGATGAGGAAAATAGGATGCACACTTACGATGTAATTAACAAGCTTGAATATAATGATACGGACAAGAGTTTGGAGCCTAATGAATTCCTGATAGAAACATTCAGTTTAAGAGATAAAAATAAAAAGGAGCTTGCAAATATCAATCTTAAAAACCTTGATCTTGATGATGTTAACAGTATTACTGACCTTATTGATAAGGTAGAAGAAAAGAATTATTTGTTAACATCAGTGGACAAGAATCTTCTTGCGCAGATATCTGAAATTATTTCATCACTTTATTCTTGGAGTGAACTCTTGTCTCAAGAGAAGATGGATACCTTGGAGTCATCATGCAAAAAAGTAAGTGACATAATTAGGAATATAGACTCTGAACCAACATATTGGGGGAGAACTTTTTTCTTACCAGTTCTTGAATCCTGGCAATCTATACTCTCTGAAAACTTGAAGAAAAAACAGGAGCAGACATTCCCTAGATTTGAGGTCGAAGTGGACCCACATATTTTATTCTTTGGCTCTGCTAGGAAAGTACAAGTATCTCTGGAGAATATAGGAGAAAAGTCTGCAGACGGATGTATTATTAATTATACTTTACAGTCAGAAAAAAATCAATCTAGATCAATTGATAGCGAACTAATACAAAATGATAAAAAAATAAAGTCCAAAGAAAAACATGTTGTCAGCATTGAGATACCTTTCTCTATGGCAGCAGAGAAAACGATTAATCTTAAATTAAAAGCCTGTCCAATTTACAAAGGTAGGCAGTCGACAGAAACATCTTATGCTTGCACGTTAACAGAGCTATCAAGGAACTTAAATCTGTCAAGAAGAAAGATTCTTTGGAACACTAATGACATTGTTCGTAATGAATTGTTCAAAGGGCGAGGCCAACTCATTACGGATTTATGGGATCACTATACGGACGAAAGTACAATGATTTACCCATATATTCTTTATGGTTTGACCCGTGTCGGTAAAAGTTCCATTCTTGCAGCATTAGCAGATCGTATAAAAGGGCAGAAAGTGGTAATCGGTGGAGAGGAATTTACCATTTTGCCGTTTACATGGGATTTAAGTGGTATGGCACGTCATGATGACAATAATATCTGGAAAGCAATACTGCAAAATGGTATACTCAGATATTTGATTGAATTTAAAAAAGAAAAGGATAAAGATGGTAACCCATATATTATAGAGGTGCCGGATTTTAAAGAAGGCTATACTGCGATGCAATTCGACAAGACTGTATTGTGGATGAAATCACATGGCATATTACCACTATTCCTTGTCGATGAATTTTCATATATGAAAGAACTTCTCGAGAAGAAATCAATAGGTAGATCATTCTTACATGATTTACGTCAAAAATCAATCAATAGGGAAGCATGTTTTATCTATGCTGGAACTTATGATATTAAGGAATTAATTAGGGATCCCAAATTTGGTACCGCTGGTCAACTTGTGAATAGTATAGAAAAACATATCAGCGCCATCGAAAAAGGACCTGCAGAACAACTAATATCTATTCTGGGCGACGATCTTCTATTTACGAAAGAAGCCATTAATGAAATACATAATTTATCTGGGGATATTCCTTATTTCATTCAAATGATTTGTCTAAATTGCGCTCATTTCGCAGAGGACAGTCAACGTGTGTCTATAGGAAAACCAGAATTGGATTATGTTGTAGATGTACTTACCCATAAAAGATCAAACATAAATAAACGTTCTTATGTGACAGATATAAATGAGACTACATTTCAAGGAAACCTTATTGATCCGAAACAGAAATATGAAGGAATGGTTTATTCTTGCCTCATCAAACTGGGAACAGATGAATATGGTAACTACCATGAGGTAAGTAATAAGGAACTAAGACGAGTTTGGGAGAAAAACAATTTTTCAGACAATATCCAAGACTTAAATAACGAACTATCTCTTCTTTATGATAAAGGTATCGTTGTAAAGTCCGAAGATGGGCCAGATGTCATTCGGTATAAGATAGCGATTGATTTATTCCGCAAATGGTGGAGTGTAAATCATAAGCAGGACATATTAGAAATAAAGAAATAATAACTCTTAATCTTTTTTATTATGGCTTTTGATAATAATACAATAGATAGTATTGAGAATCTGTATGGACGCAAAGATTTGGTTGAAACTTTTTTGACATTGGCAAAAGAGAATACCAATGCAGCCTTAATTGGTTGTAGACGCTTTGGAAAAACATGTATGTTCAAAACTCTAGAAAAAATAATGAGGAAAGATAATTCTCCTTGTTATCCTATTTATCTTGATTTTATGGAATTTAGTCATGTGTCTGATACAGAGGCTAATTATTGCTATCTAATTTCCGTTTTAGTTTCTAGCCTGTGTAAAGATAAAGTTTTCACGGATAAGGAGACTTTTTGCGAGAATATAGAAATATATCCACATACAAGATGGCAACTTGTATATAAGCAATTGGAACATCTTGATTCCGTTATCATTGGCGCAGTTATGGAGGAACTTATCACTACGATGGCAGGCCTCTTGGAAAAGCCCATTATATTATTAATAGATGAATATGAATATCTAATGAAATATTCACTTAGGCAATCAGCAGATTTTAGTCCAGTTCGCACGCTAAGCACACAAACATTGCCCAATGGCCAAAAAGTTCTTTTGCTATGGGTTGCAGGTGCGGATAGTTGGGAAAACACATGTCAAAATACTGGATCACCTGCTTTAAATACCATTGCTACGACTAAATATTTGAAGCCTTTGGATAAGCAGGATTTTCTGGAAATGTGGAGAAACGAAACAAACTATTGTGAGGACGAAACAACAAAAGAGCTGCTAGGTAAATATGCCGAAGAAGCTTTCAATAAATCAGGCGGTGTAGCCTATTATGGAAAAGCTATAGGAAAATTTATCATCGTTAACAAAGAAATGCCCACCTATGATGAATTTTCTTCATATATAGTCAATATAGACAAGAGATTTAATCCAGAACAAAGGAAAATATTAAAACAGTTGTCCTCCATTCCACGCAATCAACCAGACACACCTAATTTAAAGGACCTCTTGAAGAGGGGAATCGTCGATTTTGATTCCAAGAAGAAAGTCCACTTTATCAAAATGGGATATCTTATTGATTATATGAAGACTCAAGATTTTCATGATGTTGTCAAGTTTCCTATCACATATGAAAAAGCCAATGAAGTCTGTAAATATATCGAAATGATTAATCATACATATGAAATAAATGGCAAAGAAGTTATATTTATTCAGACGAATGATTTGGTGTCTTTATCTAATGATTTGCAAACACTTTGTGTCCATGCAGACGAATTGGAAAAATTTGCGTTATCAGTTTACAAAATGTATTTAGAAAGGAGTGTGGGTGAACGATACAATGAAGAAACTGGGAGAAAAGAACAGATTTTTGGCTACAGATTGCCATGGAAATTTAGTAAAACAAAAGATCCAGAAGATCCTAGCAAAGGCATGTTTGCTCGTGCCGTTGACAGGTTACGCCAGTCTCAAATACATTTATGGAACAATTCTTCTCCCACTGGAAATCAGGTAAGCGAAGCGGAAATGTTGGAATATTTTACTGGAAGCACAAAGATTCCTGCAACGCCTCAAGAATACCTTCAGTTCCAAATAGCCGTTTTAGACAAATTTATTGGAGAGCTAAAAGCAATGAAGCAGTATGTTGATAATTATTTCAACAAAAAGTAGTTATTCTTAAATATTTTAATATGCCGTAAAACTTATTTACTATTATACTTTAATTATCATGATAGTTAATTCAGCAAAAGAATATAGATCTTGGTTAAAAAAACAAGAGGACAGGCCGGAAGTCAATGAAAACTTCATGGGTTGTAGTTACGATACTAGCTATGGGAAAAAGAAAGGATTCTTCAATTTGTTCCATGGAATGAAGGACGATATTGAAAGATATCTTCCCTCTCTTTTGGATATTGCAGAAGACAACCAAGCCGTTTACGAATTCCTGCAAAATGCTGTTGACTGTGGAGCAACACATTTTTGGGCATTCTATAATGACAAGTACTTCTTGGCCGTTAACAACGGATCTAAGTTTTCTCTTGACGGATTAAACTCGATTCTTAATATCGCTCAATCTACAAAAACAACTGCTTCAAGTATTGGCAGATTAGGAATTGGATTCAAACTCGCTCATCGTCTTGTTGGAAAAGGCAATGGTACATATGAGTTGATTCATGAAAACAAAGGCCCTATTATGTTTAGTTGGGACAATTCATCTCAACTACAATCGCTAATGTCCTCTGAAGAAATACGGTGTCAAGGTCTATCCGACAATCCTTTCCTGATAAAAATAGCGATAACGAATTTCCCTGCTGAAGTCAATGAATTCGTTAAGGATATTAATTATAACGATGTAATGGTATTTCCCGATTCGGAGTTAGAGGAATTCCGCTCATATACGACAGAATGCCTTCAGCCGATGTTCTCTGAAAACTCTCTTGTTTTTAAACAAGGCACATTATTTTTTATCGAATTAGGAGAGAATAAACGTTCTCTTTTGGATGCAGACCTTGCCACGTTGAAGAATGGAATTGAATATTCCATGAATACTTTGAAACAGTTGAGTAATATATGTTTCAACGGGGAATCAATTTCAAAAAAACAATTGGTTATAAGCGAATCTTCCATTTCAAATACTACTGAAGCCTTCAAGGAAATTGATCCTCAATATAAAGAATATGATATACTCTATTCTTTCGGTTATTTACCTTTAAACTTCAATGAAAAAGATTACTATACGGCTGTAACCCAACTGCGCCAATCACCGAACTTCTACAAATATTTTCCAATGGGGGATGAAGTAGACACCATGGCTTTATTTGTCCATAGTGATAGTTTTCAAATTGAAGCCAACAGACGTAAACTTACAAATCATCATACAAATAGAACGCTTCTTCCAGAAATTGCTTCATTTATAATCAACACTCTAAATAGTTATAAAGAAAATGATAGAGAGAAGTTTCTTCAGCTTTATGCTGCTATCCTATTTACGGACAAGCCAACAGCAAATGAAAAAGGTTGGATGCATCCTGTTTTTTTTGACAAGTTGTATTCTGCTATAAAAACTTGTATTCCAACAACAACTAGTACCTCTAATAATACTGAGAAAGTAAAGATTAAAAAGGTAAACTTTGACATTCCTCTAGATAAGATTGGACATCCAGACAAACAATGGTTCGCCTGGAATGGAGAAATCAATAAGGAATTGTTAACAGAAGCAGTAAGGGCAGATAAATTAGGCATTGAAGAATGGAATATTAATGCCATAATCGTTAATACAGAAACACTTTTGCTGAATAGCTGGTTGGAATCCACTACAGAAAATGATTTCAATGCTTTTATTAATGAAATAAAAACGACAACAACATCAAATGATGCAAAGAAAATCCTACCTCAAATAAAATTATTCAAGGTCGGAAAGGAACGCAAATCACAAAACGAGATTAATAACGATACGAATTACGTCATCTCTACTGTCAAAAATGCGGGATTAAAGAGTGTCCTGGAAAAAGTAGGGATGAAGTATACTGATACCACTATTGAGTCTCATCCTCTGTCCTCTCTACTCTCTGCACAAAACGAGAAGACACTCTTTTCAAACATCAAGTCAGCAATAGAAGCAAATACAGCAAAGTTAGACGCTTCTGACAAACTGACACTTGTTACCATATTAAGTTCATTTGAAGGTATTGCCGAGGGGAATATCAAGCAATTGAAAATATTCAAAAACAGAAACGGGCAATATTGTTGTTTAGCTAATTTAATGGCATATAAGGCAATTGCCGAGAATTGGCAGCATCCATACATCATTTGCCAGGAAGAAAGTTTTGTTGAATTACAGAAATACATGGTTTCTAGTGAGAGCATGTATAATGATATTATTGGTGCAAATTACAGTGACATCTTTGATTCTGAGACATCTATAGAAGACATGTATAGATTTTACCAAAAGAATGGTCAACCTTGGGATTCCACTCTCACAATCAAACTTATAGCCAAATATGGGGCAACCAATGACGTATTGTCCTTGATAGAAAAGACTTCTGACAAGAATTCTGTAGAAGCATTTATCAAAAGCATGAGTGATCTCAATCTATTGACCACCAACTACTATGCAACAGATTCCTTTGAATATAGAATCATACAATTAGCAGCTAAAGTTGACGCGACTATTCTAAGGTCAAAGATCACGATTGACAATATAAAATTATCCGCATTTGCATCAAGCGATAATCTCTCTTTCAAGATAGCAAAAGACGGCAAAGAGACAATTTATTATATAAAGCTAAGCGACGTTTTACCCGATGACACTCAATGTGCCATCTATGGAAAAATGTCAGCAAAATTCGCGTCTATAACAAACTATACAAAGATCTTCTCTGCCGACAGCAGCAATATTGGCAACGTTAGCCAAAGACTTCAGGAGGCTCTGAAACCAGAAGGAAAACTGATTTCTCCAGCTCAATATGCCTATATTCTACTAACGAGAGCTTTGTATAATTCTCCAAGCCTGAGCACATGGCAGACTTATGTAAGAATTGAGAACACCACACAGATATTAAATATCATTTCCTATTGTTATGATAATGGATTGATGCCTATTTTATCTTCATACAAAACCATTGCACCGTTCAGTGCTTATGTTAGGGGTAAATATCTGTTTTCTAAAGAGTATACCTTGGAAACTGAACGGGCTGACAAATCGATTGAAGACTGGTGTGGTCAAGATGCAGAGAAAAAGAAAGCTCTTATTGCCCTTGATATGCATTTCGATGATAGCGCTGAAATCAAGAGAAGGAAAGCCTTTTTCAATGACACGATGTCTGCCTGGGACACAGAATTAACTTCTACGCCAACTGTCTTTTTGAACTGGGTGAATTCGATAAAACCAGTATTTGGCAACAACCAGAAGAAATTATTATTGTCTCTGTGCCAGAACAAACATGTCAATTCTCGTATTTTACGAATCGATTTTAACGAAACAGTGGACTATGCTAATGCAACTGTTCTGAACACAACGAAATATAATTCTTGGCACAAGGCTGACGGAATAGACATATATACTATTGACACCGAAATGCCATGCCGCATAGTATATAACGACACCCAAAATGTCCTATGCAATTTATGTTATGGAGAATACAAATACTTTAGCACAAAGCACCTTTACGTTAAGGGAAAAGAAGAATCAGAAATTGCAGGTTCTCTGGCTAAAGTATATCCCGATAGAACTGTTCCATTCTCTTATGAAGATTACATTTCGGTATGCTTCAACTCGCTAGAAGAACAGCGTGAAAAAGATGAACAAATCAAAAAATACGAAGAGTTCATAAAGGAGCTACTGGAATCTAGTAATAAGCAGCAAGAAGAGAAAGAGAGGGCTAGAGAAGAATTCAGGAATGAATATTCCGACAAAGTAAAGCAATTTATGGGATCTGACTTCTCTATGCCTGCAGACAGGATAAAGTCCGAACATGTAATCTCGCGATATCGTGCATTAATGTACATCAAGAGCCTTGGAGGTGAATATTCTTTAGCGCCTGGTTTTAACGAAAAGGACTACATAAGAACTGAAGGTTATGCTCCCATTCCTTTAGCTGATAGTAGACATGTAAATGTCCAAGGTGCTAAATTTGGAATTTGGCATTTATCCCCAGTAATATGGAATGACATCGTTATTAACAAGAACATTGCCTGTCTCTGTACAGGCAATAGAGAATATGACTTCATGCTGATTAGAAACGAGGATGATCTCAAATCAATTGCTGAAAGTACGAATAATGTATTTATGAGATTGACGCCAACATCAAGTATGAATATCATTGATACTATTAAAAGTGTCATTTCTTCTGAAAGTATGATGTTAGACGATGAAATATCAATAGACACATTCTATCCTGACAGAGATGTGCATCTCATGTTACTGGTTCACCCTACTCCTGAACCGGCATTAAACAGTATGTTCGACAAGGTATTTACGTCAGAAGGAGACTTTAACATAAGTGAATAGTAATTATTGCAATGGACAAATTAGAAGCTTACGAAAAGTTCTTTAAGTTACAAAGAAGAGACCAGGAAAAGAAATTTGAGCAATATGCTAACACACCTTTGTGCAGCCTGTTCTCTGAAGGAAGAGCCTATTATGGAACCGTAACCGGTGTAACCGATTATGGGCAGCTGATTATACATTTCGATACTACAATCACTCCTCGATTAAAGGTTCCAATGGTATTTTGTGTTCTAAAAAAGACAGCTTATGAAGAATATGGTTCAGATTTATCTAAATGGAACTGCACTAGCATAAAATTCAGGGAAAATTATGTTACTCATACTAGTTTTTCCGACATTCTTCCTACTTACTTCCTTAAAGAAAGAAAAACCATAGGCTGCAGTCAGGTGTGTTTGGAAATGTTGAACATGGTTAAATACGCCTTGGTTCAGCATATCAAACTCAGATTCGTAATGCTTGAAACACTGCCTCCAACCGAGTTATTAATGAATTTGGCGGACTATATAAAAATGCATCCGTCAGATAGTAATCTCTTGCTTCAGCCTAGAATCAGCTATGACGAATGGTGTCCGATTGAGCTTGATAACAATGACAATATAACCGACCGAGTAATAAGAAGCCTTGATGAACAAAATATATGCGTTCTTCAAGGACCTCCAGGAACAGGAAAGAGTTATACTCTTGGCTCTATTATATGCAAAATTGCAGCAGAGAAAAAAAGTATTTGTGTAACGACGCAGAGTAACTCAAGTTTGATTTCATTGATTTCACAAGAATCAATGAAGCCTTTAATAGAAAAAGGAACAATCAGCAAAACCGTTCTTTCTGCTGAAGAGCAAAAAAAGCATCCATATCTTATATCAGCAGATAAAGACTTATTGGTTGCAGAAGGAAGCCTATTATGTACGACTTACTATTCATTGTCAAGAATCATTAATAAAAATGACGCTCCGATATATGACTTGATAGTAATTGAGGAGGCGTCTCAGGCATTTTTAACTGCAATCGCAGCCTTTATGAGATTGGGCAAAAAGTGTCTGATTATTGGAGATCCCATGCAGTTGCCGCCTGTAGTTGAAATCATCAATTCTGCAGACTATAAAGGAATTGACATAAACACTCAGACTTATGGTATGCTGACATACATTTGTTCAAAAGATGTTCCAAGTTTTAGAATGACAACATCATATAGATTGACACCGACCAGTACCAGTCAATCAAAATATTTCTATGGTGGACATTTCACAAGTATACAAGAAAAGAGAACACTTTTCAATGTGCCATCTGACATCAAGCCATTTTTCCCAGATGAAGGTGGAACAATAATCTATACTACTAAGGGCAGCAGTGGTGCGAACTGTTCTTCCGGAGCCATGGAAATAATCCACAAAATTGTTGATGTATTTAATGGATATTATCCTAAGCGTCGTTTAGCAGTTCTCAGTCCTTTCGTCTTAACGACGAAAACACTTCAAACAGAATTTTGCCACGACGACCAAAAACTTGATATTCTAGTTGACACCATCAATAGAATTCAAGGTGAGACTGTAGATTACACGATCTATTATATACCATCACGCAATTATGATTTTGCGTTTTCGGACAATCTATTCAATGTCGCAACAAGTAGGTCAAGGAGTACAACACTTATTATTTCTGACATGCCGCTGGACATCATTCCAATCAATTCAAATAAAGTAAAACAATTCCTTACTGAATGTAAGAATGTCGATTTTAACAATAGATGCAGCATTGACAGAGAAAAGATAAAAATGTACTATCCTGGTCTAGAATCTCTTGTTGATATGCTTTTGGACAATAATATTAAGTTCAGTTTTGAAGGAGATGTAGACCTGTTGGATCACAATGACCTGGTCATTGCTACAGCAGGAATGATTCTCACAGAGAATAATGTTGTAATTGACCCTGTTGATAACGAATCAAAAACAGTCTTTGAAGCAGCAGGATATAAAACCGTCAGTTCAAAAGATTTCGATATAAATATGCTTAAGAAATAATATTATGCTACCACTCCAACAAGCTCGCGAGGTACGCGATTCAGTTATTGAATATATAAAGGCCACATTCCGTTTCAAGGAAAAGGATGTGAGCGATGCGTTCTATCGCTTTATTGAGGATAAAGAGAATGGATTGTTCAAAGGACCATATGTTTCTTTGAAGACTCCGTTCGTGTCTGCAACTGCGGAAGAGAGTGAAAATATTCCTCTCGATATTGCTCCATCCTTCCCTCCATATAAGCATCAGTTACAGGCTTTCAATCAGCTTTCGATGAAAAACGGTCATAAGCCAGAGCCTACACTCTTAACCACGGGTACAGGTTCCGGTAAGACAGAGTGTTTCCTCTATCCAATCCTCGACTATTGCTATCATTGCAATCAGTATGAGCATCAGACAGGTGTTAAGGTCATCATTATGTACCCGATGAATGCTTTGGCAAGTGACCAGGCAAAGCGATTGGCCGAAACAATCTGGAATGACCCAAGACTAAAGGGAAAAGTTACGGCTGGATTATTCGTCGGCGAGGGTGTGGATGCAAAGGAATACCCTCGTGACATGGCGGAAGACCACATCATAGAGAATCGTAATGCAATCCTTGACACTGTTCCGGACATTCTGCTAACCAATTTCAAGATGCTCGACTATGGATTGATGCGTCAGGGGTTCATGTCATTGTGGAAAGGGAACATCGATACGGATCAAAAGGCATTGAGATTTATCGTACTGGATGAGCTTCATACTTATGATGGAGCCCAAGGGACTGATGTTGCCAATTTGATTCGTCGTTTGAAACTGAAATTGAGCTTGCCAAAGAATTCTCTTTGCCCAATCGGAACTTCTGCTACCATCGGAAATGGTGAAGATAGCAAAGAGAGACTATGCGAGTATGCGACAAATGTGTTTGGTGAACGATTTGAGGAACAGAATGTCATTGAAGAACATCGTATTCCTGTTGATGAATATATTGATGTCGTGACAATGGGCATTCCAGATGGAAAGCTCATCAAAGACTGTGTCTTCGGCAACAACGATTCTGTAGGAACATACATTAAACGTCTCTGTAAATACTGGCTTAAAAAGAGCGATGCCACACCAGTGGAAGCAGGTCTGATCCTCAGACGAATGGGAATCGTTCGAGACTTGCTCAATGCCCTGAAAGATGGTATTCTGACTCTTGATGAACTACAGAACAAGCTGGAAGACAATACGGACTTTAGGCGAATTCGTCAGCAATATGGAGAAAAGACCTGTAGTATAGCTATCGAGAATCTATTGGCATTGATAGCCTACGCAAAACGTCCCCTTACCGACACAAAGACAATACCAATGCTTTATCTTCAAGTTCAGCTTTGGCAAAGGGAACTGAGTGGCATATTGCGTTATGTCCAAAAAGAGCCTGAATTTACATGGAGAGGGAGCATAAAGACAGATGAAGATCGTGTTGCCCTTCCAATGTATTTCTGCCGCGACTGTGGTGCTAGTGGTTGGATCAGCCGCCGACTGGCTACTGATGACAGATTTTGTAGTGATGTTCGAACCATAAATATGGCATTTGCCTCTAAAGAAAAGGATGTCGTTCTGCTCAATACAGAAATAAAACGCCATGAGGCTGTCGATGACTACAAAAGCGAAAATGCAACCAATGTCACTCTATATGTGAGGATGAAGGATCTCACAGATGCTAGCGTGAGCGATAGCGACACAATTAGACTGCGAATATGTAGTAAATCTTCTTCAAACAGAAACGGAAATCAAAAGTTCCTCCGTACATGCCCAGAATGTAATGGAGATGACACGATATGCCAGATTGGAGGTAGAACTTCAACTCTATCAAGTGTCGCCATCAGTCAGGTATTATCCAGCGATTTCGACAACGCAAATGCCGATGAAAGAAAGATATTGGTATTTACTAACAGTGTGCAGGATGCGGCACATCAAGCTGGATTCTACGAAGCTCGCACATACCGTTTCTTGTTCCGTCAGTCCATGCAGAAATATATAAATACACTTTCTGTACCAGTAAATATCGTTGAACTACAAAAGGGGTTCAAAGAGTATTGGCATAGCCAACTGACCGATGAGGAGTATTATAATCGGTTCCTGCCTGCCGATCTTGCAAAGCACGTAGACTTGCGTACGAACTATCGTGTTGCCGGAGAAGGAAGCGATTTTATGGATAACTTTAAGAAGGAGTTCGAGCTGAGAGTTGACTGGGAAATTCTGAGTGAGTTTGCCCTTACTGCTCAACTGGGTCGCACTTTGGAAAAGACAGGAGCTTCTGCATCGTTCTTTAAGCAAGAACTTCTTGAAGAAGTCCACACAAAAATGTTTGATTGGCTGAAAGAGAATGCCCTGGAAAGAATCGGTGAAAATAAAGCTACATTTGTTCATTTTATTTATGGCATTCTTCAGCGCATGAGGACTCACGGCGCTGTTGATCATCCTTTTCTTGAAAAGTATCGAAAGGAGAATTTAAATCAGTGGGCACTGAATTGGCAATGGGATAACCGTCATTTCCTAAATAAATCATTAGGTGGCAGTATGCAATTCCCCAAACTGGTTGGTACTGTTCATGCAGGAAGGAACCACGAAATGCTTGACATGGCAGTAATGCGTGGAGACAATAGACAAACATGGTACAGTAATTACTTCATTGAAGTGTTTGAAGACCCCTGGATAGGAAAGAACTCTGCACAGTTCAACGACTTCATGCGCAAGCTGTTTGATACCATGGTGGAAGTCGGATTGCTCAGCAAAGAAGAGCAAGGTGGCGGTAATTATGCCATCAGGCCAGAAAACATTTGGATAAGCAATCAGGTCAAGCATATCCAGTGCGACACCTGTCAGTCACGTTTGTGTGTTGCCGTGCAAGACACTCTTGCAGAGGGGACTCATTGTCTTGACTATAAATGCAAGGGCACATATTCAGAGGAAACCAAACCTGAGCTTAACTATTATCAGCAGGTTTATAACAGAAATCTTTCACCTCGTGTGCATGCGCATGAACATACAGGTTTGCTGGAACGTCATAATCGAGAAGAGTTAGAAAAAGACTTCAAACTTCACCCGCATAGTAACTCGACGAATGTCCTGTGTGCTACATCTACTTTGGAGATGGGCATTGACATTGGAGATCTGAATGTGACGGGTAATACAAACGTACCTCCCAAACCGAGCAATTTTCTACAGAGGGTTGGACGTGCTGGTCGCAAGGAAGGTTCTGCGCTCGTACTGAACTATGCCCATGCAGGAGAACCTCATGAGATGTATTATTACACATACCCTTTGGAAATGATGCAAGGCGAAGTAAACACGCCAGGTTGTTTCCTTGAAGCGAAGGACATCCTCAGACGACACTTCCTTGCATATTGCATCGATACTTGGACAACAACAGACCCTACAAATATTCTCCCCAGCCATATCCGTGATCTGCACCTGTTGAATGACAACATTTTCAATGATGATGCTTTCATACTTAACAGAATCATTGCATTCATCAGGAACAATAGAGCATCTTTGCGCTCTGCATTCTGCGATCAGTACGAAGAGAAGACACAACCAGCTCTCGGCAAGTTGTTTGAGACGCTTGACGACGGAACGTTCTACAATAGACTGATCAATGAATTTTCTATACTGACTGACCGCCTGCATCATTTGGGTAAAGAACTCGAAGAATTCAATAATCAGAAAAAGCACATACAGTCAAATGACCCTGCCCTCAAACAGATTGAGGAGCTTATGAAGGCAACAAAAAAGCAGTATGGTCAAATAATGAAAGAGAGTATGATTGAGTATATGACAAATGTGGGTCTCTTGCCTAATTATGCTTTCCCTGAGACTGGAGTAAAGTTACAGGCAAATGTCCTTGCATCCCGAGCCAAAGAAGACAAAGAGGGCAATGTAGCAGAACCAAAGACTCTTGAACTGATTCGCCCTGCATCCCAAGGTATCAAGGAACTCGCACCTGGCAATAGCTTCTATACTCAAAAATACAAACTCAATGTAAGTGGATTGAATACGTTCGACTGGAAGGATTCCTTGACCGCGATGAAGTTCTGCTCAAAATGCGACTGTATCGCATTGAAGGGAGAATCTGGATTTGAGGATGCAGCCTGCCCGAAATGCAATGATCCATCATGGGGAGTCAACCGACATCCGGTATTGAAATTTACAGGAGCAAGAAGTGTCATGCACAGCGAAAAAGCAGCTCTTGATGATTCCAGTGAAGAACGAGAAAATGAAAATTACATCATAAAGCGACACTATATGTTCCATCATACTGGAGCAACTACCTCTTATGCAATCAGAGGAGTTGGTTTCGGCATTGAATTCTGCAACAACATGGAGCTCTATGATGTGAATTATGGTATGCAGATGCAGTCTGGCAGCAAAGTTGAAGTCGATAATGATTCAACAGTTTCTCAAAACGGATTCGTTACCTGCCGCCATTGTGGCAAGTCCACCCCGATTATGAGCGGAGCAAAACTCGAAGACCAGCATTATAAATTCTGTACACATAAGGACATTGCGTTTGCAGACGATAGGGACGGCGAAGTATTCGAGACTCTTTATCTCTACCGTCAAATGCAGACTGAGGCAATAAAGATTTTGCTTCCTATCCAGATAATGGATGCTAAGGCTGCTGTTGAGATGTTCAAGGCAGGGATTGAGCTGGGCATGAAGGCGTACTACAAGTCTTCTCCTGAACATATTCGCATAGACTCATATTCAGAAATGAATCTGGCAACCATGCAGAAAGACCATTATCTTGTCATGTACGATATAATCCCTGGAGGAACTGGCTATCTTGCAAAGCTGTACAATACAGATGAGTTTACATCTTTGTTAAAGTTAGCTTATGACAAGATTCATAACTGTCAGTGCCAATGGGAAGGTAAAGATGGGTGTTATCATTGCATCCTAACCTATGGCAACCAGTATAAACGAGATGCCTTCAGCAGGGAAGTTGCTGACACTCTATTTGAAAAGCTCATCAGTCATGTCAATTCCTGGGAAACTATATCAGGATCTGTAGGGACAATTTCACAGTCGGGTGTCGCCGAAGACAGTGAACTTGAACTGAAGTTTGTTGGTGCATTGAAGACCATATGCAGAAATAACAACTGGACTTTTGAAAAAGTTCCTGAGGCAGATAATTATCGATATGATATGCATGTAATTGATGGAGATACAGACATACGTTATTATATAATACCTCAGTTCGCCCTCGGAGGACACTATGGTGTCAAGAATTATACGGTTGCTGATTTCCAGTTCATTTGCATGTCTGCAACAATCAGCGGGAGAGCAGTCAACGATGTTGAAAAGCTACCCATGTGGTCCATTTTCCTAGATGGCTACGCATTTCACGCTAAGGCTCCAAATATGAGATTCTATGGAGATAAGGGGAAACGCGACGGCATCAGAGCTTCTGTCACACACTGCCTTTACTCTTGGACACTTACATGGGAAGATATTCTTTTATTCGAGAACGAAAAGGACGATTCACTTGGTCTGAACTCCATGAGTCGTTTGGTAGAATTGTTGAAGAACCCACAACCTGGAAATCTGAAGGAAACTGCTTTTGGGTGTATTGCAGACGCAGATAACTTCATGGGATTTGGAGGATCTTTATATCAGGGCGAAATAACAATAGACAATAGCTGTTATGATACTTTGACAAACAATTCAACCGATGAAGAAGTCGCCAAGGCCCTTGACAAGGCGATTACGTATGATTGGCATCTCCAGCAACAATCTCTTAGCATAAACAAGGAAGAATGGGTAGGATTCTGGCGCAGATACAATCTGCTTCAATTCTTCTCAAATAAACCAGTCAATCCAGTCGTTACTACTACTGACATTGATAGAGAAGAAGTGAAGATGTACTACCCCGGTCTGGAGGACATCGTTGATATATTGCTTGACAACAACATAAAGTTCGGACTTGAAGGCGATGTTGACCTCACTGATTCAGATGGTATTGTCCTTGCATCTGCTGGAATGATCATAAGAGAATCTAAGATAGCGATTGACCCGACGGACGATAACTCTGCTGTAATTTTTGAATCAGCAGGTTATACAATTCTCCATTCAAACAACTTTGATATTAACGTTATTAAAAACATATAAAATATGAGACTGTTTCTTTCTGACACATGCTACGAACCCTTGTTTGCCCTTCCTAAGAAGATACAGACTAAAGTGGTGAGTTTCCAAAAAAAGTTCCGTGAATGCACAACTGCCAATGGTATGCATCTGGAACCGATTGCACAGTTTAATGACAATTCATTGCGTACCGCTCGCATCGACGATAACTATCGAGCCGTCATTGGACTTGTTGATGGCAATGCATACCTCCTTTATGTAGGAACTCACGAAAATGCCTATAATTGGGGTATTCGAAAAAAGCTGGTATGGAATGAGCACACTCAAGCTTGTCAGCTTGTTACCATACCACAAATTACCGAAACGGTTCCTTATACCGAACCTGCAGTCAACAAAGAAGAATATCCGTTTAGTTACATTACAGAAGAAAAGTGGCTCAAAATCGGTGTTCCAGAAGAGTTAATCAAACAGGTAATGCTCATAAAAACACTCGATGATCTTGAACCCCTTGAAGAATACCTTCCAACTGATGCATTCGAAAATATCTATAATCTCCTCGATGGAGAAGATATTGATAATATTATTGCGGAGATTGAGGAAGGACAGGCCAAAGCGAATGAAGATCAGCTGCTCAGCAATAACAACAAGCGGCGCTTCGTTGAGCTGACCGACGATGAAGCTTTACAGCGAATCTTGGACAATGATATGGATAAGTGGCAGCTTTTCCTTCACCCCTCCCAGCAGAAACTTGTTGATGCTGACTATAAGGGTACTATGAAAGTGAGTGGAGGTGCTGGTACAGGTAAAACGGTGGCTGCTCTCCATCGCTTGAAGCATTTGAGTGCGAATACGGATGCTAAAATTCTGTTCACTACCTATACTAAGACTCTCAAAGAGAATCTTGAAGATTTGGTGAAGAAGATGGATATAAATCCTTCTCGCTATACATTAAGCAATATTGACGAGGTCTTAATAAACACCGCACGCCAGTATAAGGTTAAAGATGGTTATAATATTCTTGATTATTCTGGAGATGAAGAATCGCTGAAACTATGGCGTGAGGTACTTGAAACAGAAGTGACTGAATTTGATGAACATTTCCTATACGATGAATACATTGATGTCATCGTATATTTCGGCAATGCCGATGTAAGGTCTTATATGATGCAGCAACGTGTTGGCAGAACAAAGGCTTTAAGCCGCAAACAGCGTATTGAGATATGGAAACTCGTTGAGAAATATGTAGCTCTCAAGCAGGAACGCAAGAAGGTTGATCGTCTGGAATTATTTAACGAGACGACGAAGTATCTCAACGACAACAACATCCGTCCATTTACGAATGTAATAGCAGACGAGTTCCAGGATTTCTCGAACCCGGAACTAAAATTCCTGCGTGCACTGGTTGCTGAAGGCAGAAACGACTTGTTCCTGACAGGTGATCCTATGCAGCGTATCTATAGTGGCCGAAAAATAAACTTCGGAGCAGCTGGCATCAATGTTCGTGGTGTTCGAAGCAAGAGATTGAAGATTAACTACCGAACAACAGAGCCTATCAAGAAGGTCGCAGTTGGAGTAATCAAGGGTCAAACTTTCGATGATATGGATGGTGGTACAGAATCAATGAAGGGTTATGTATCTCTCATTCATGGAGGTGAAAAACCTGTATATAAGATTGTTGGCAGTGCTTCTGAAGAAGTTATCCAGATTATCGAGTGGATAGAAGAGTGCAAGCAAAGTAACATTAAACTGAAAGATATTTGCGTCGCTGCGCCAAGTATGGGTCTGATGAAGGAACTTCAGACTCGCTTACATACCGATGGCACACCATACAGAGTATTGAAAGGAACAGCTAAGCAGGGATCACAAGATGGGCTTTCTCTCTGTACCCTTCATTCACTCAAAGGTTTGGAGTTCAAGGTCGTTATTCTTATGGATATAAACGAAAGAAACATCCCATCAAAGGCAACCGATGCTTACCCATTCACAGGGATGGATGCCCTGGACAAGAAGGAATTTCTTTCTGCGAAACGTTCCTTACTCTACGTGGCAATCACCCGAGCTCGCCAACTCGTCTTTATTGTTGGCTTCGGTGAAGCGACTGGATTGTTAAATATATAGGATTAACATAGGCAAATACAGTCATTGCTATTTGATTACCCTTCCTTTATCACCTTTCTGCCTTTATGCTGGATTTGAAGAATAATGTTTTAGGGTTGATTAGAAAATGACAAAAAGACCCGTCCGAAATGGATGGGTCTTATTGTTTTCTTATGATTTCACTATCTCACTACAACTTGCCAATATCTCCATTAGTACAATTTCAGAAGTCCTATCAAGAAGATGCTATTAGCTCATCTCTGGCTTGTGTTTCATCTGATAACAAGTCACTTTTTATCCATACAAGTAATAACATTATCTATGACATCACTTCTAATTTTAGACAATAGTTCTAATTTCTCGTCTCTAGTAAGAGTTTGATCATTATAGATATTCTTCTCAAATACTTTATATTTACTTAAATAATCACCTAATTCGTCAATCTCTGACATTTTTTTGGAAAGCTCAATGTAATCAACGCTAAAATTGACCTTCGCAAATGATATGAAATTGTAAAGACACTGTGTTAACATTGAGATATAATGGTCACTATACCATTGTTCAGAACAGCCATCTATTTCATATTTCTTGCCGTACCTATCTTCAACATTGCAAAAGCCAGTTTGTCCTGTCCAACATCCCCTAAAAAAAATGTCTTTCAACTTCCATCCATTAATTTCAAAAAATACTTTTGAACGGTCAACCATGTTTATGTTGCATCTATAACTTTTGTTATTATTGCGGGATTCAGTCAATTCATCTCGCAAAATCATATCATATTTTGATAGATCTACAGCAAAAAAATCACTTTGCTCACATTGCTCCATCGCTGCTATATTTCCTTGTATTTTCACACCAAGGATATGCTCATCCATGTTACTCATAATAATGTTTGGTTAGTTATGTAAAAAATTTGCTATGAATTATTGAAAAAAAAAGATCATAGAGCAACTTAGAGTGGCTCTAGTGGTTGTTTTTTTATATCTACACTTGTCTTAGTTCTGCTGTAACAAAACCAAAAAAAATGTGATTTGACAGGACAAATATAAATAATTGATATTTCCTGACAAAAAATAATCAGTTATTTTTTCATTTTTGTGACAAAAAAACTGCAAACTAGGCTTTTTTGATGTAATTTGAGACAAAATAACCTCTTTCATCATAGACAAACAATACCCCCCTCCCCCGCCCATAAGAAAAAACCGGAGAGATACAATAATCCCTCCGGTCAACGGCTTTGCTAAAAGCCCAAGGTGTCATAGACCTCCAGTATTTCTTCCTGGCGCAGGCCAAGGTAGCGCTTGGTGATAGCCACCGAGCTGTGATTGAATATCTCCATCAGTTTGACGAGCGCCATTTCAGAATTTTCGCCGCTCGTGTTATATACCTGCCTGCCGAATGTCTTTCGGAACGAGTGGCAGGAGAAATGGTTAATCTTCAATTTGTAGCGCTTCTTCAATTGCTTCAAGATAACGTTGATTCGCTGGATAGAGAATACGCTGTGCTTCTGGCTGAGCAGGATGTGGCTGTTGAGTGAGATGGGGTTGATCTTTTCGTAGCACTCCTTTATGTGACTTTGGAGTTGTGGGTTGATGCGGATCGTTCTCCGCTTCTTGGTCTTGCCCTCGATGATGGTCAGCTCGTTCTTGTCGATGATCTGAGACCATCTTAGTGATAGTATATCAGAAATCCTTAATCCGAAGAAGCAGCCGATGGCTACGAGCAAGGACATCTTCGGGTTGTTGTCATCCATGAGTTTTCGGATGAGCAGCATCGCGTCCGACCATTCAAGATAGTCGGCGGTTGTAGATGAATAACGTCGTGACATAATGTTCAGTTTTGTTTGTTTTGAGTGGAAAGTGATTGTTTCTAAATTGTCTATTTTAGCAATCGTTTGATAATCAGTTAAACGTTCACTTTGGAAGAAAGTGAATATTATTTTGCAGCAGAAAATAACAAAAGGTGGAATATGCAGATTTTGGGATTTGGTGAGATTTTTATTTTTCACATATTCTATTATCTTGCATATTCCACCTTTTTACAAAAAGGGGATTCTATGGGTTCTTCAATTTGCTGGCATACTTCCTTTCCACATATTCCTTGAGAAGTGCTCGGATAGCCCTTGCCTTGTCTTGTTCATCGTAGGTGAAGTAGTAGTGCCTCGGGTTACCATAGCGATCGTCTCTTTCTACTGAGCCCTGGTAACTGCCGTGTTTGAGAAAGGTACGCGCAAGATCGCACGTTGAAGTGTCGGTGTTCGCGTATTGCAGATAGATCGACACATAGATCTTCTTGCAGCTGATGTACCAGCCTTCAATGGTCGAGTTCCAGCAATTGCCGGTCTGCATTGATGTCGGTAAGTAGAAGCTCTTGTGACCGCGCTTTCCACTTCCTGTTTCTCTGATGATTCTATCGATGGTTTCGATAGAAATGTCAAGCAGTTCTGATGTTGTGAGACCCTCAATGATCTCAAGCTTCCTGGCAGGTTGTGTCCTGCGGAACAGTTCTTTGTTGATGTTTGTCATTTTTGTTGATTTGTTATTAGCCTAATGATTAGGGTTAGGGAATATAGGTTGAATTCATGAAAACGGTCTTGTAATGGCTCGCATCGAGGGGAATTTTGATCTTGCGGAATACTAAAGACCAGAAACCGTGCTTGATCTCTTCTGTTGTTGGATCTTCGTCGAGCAGCATTGATACAATGGCTGGGCTGATGGGAAAGCAGAATTTGAGGGCTCTCTCCTTTGAACCTCTGGATAGTGACTTCCAATACCTGATTGTTAATTTCTTGTTCTTAGCTGGCATAGTTGTTGGAGATTATTTGTTCAACTTGATTCTTTGTGCACCAGTGGCGGTCGTTGAGTGTCAACACAACGTTATTGTGAAGATCCAGATTGCAGTGTCTTACACTTCTGCCGTCTTTTTTACCTTTTCGGCATATCTCTATGGCTGTAACAGAAGCTGTAACTTCTTCATTAAGCCATGTTCTGTAGGTGATTTTGTCACCAATCTTGATTTGTTTCATATTGTAAAGAAATTATGAAGGAGGGACTATCGTTGTTATTGTTTCAAAATTGATAGTCCCTCCTTCGGGTTAAATTAGATTTTACCGAGCCTTTCCTGCTCGTATCGCTTATAACTGGCGACCTCGTTCTTGACGTTTTCGAAGATAACATCGAAATACTCGTCGCTGATATGTGGATAGAAATCCTGATAACAAGCTTTAAGGTCATCACTGCAGCAGTCCGGGTTATTCTCAAGAATTTCCCATAAATCATTGTAAAGATCGTCGTACTCATACTGACAATAGAATGGATTGTCATACTTGTCCACCCAATGATGGGGATAAACCTTCACACAATTCTCGATGATGCTTTCGACAAATCTTAGGCAATTCAACAGATCTGCCTTGACAGTAATTTCCTCGTCAGAATGGGGATTGTAATATCCACATGAGACATTAATCGCACTCGCAGGTAGCCGTCTTTCCTTGAGTGTCCCAACGTCTGTCGTCAAACCGTGTTCTTTTGCGTAACCGAAACTTTGATATTTGATGTCTTCCAGGAATTCATCAGAACATAGATTGATTCCGCATATCTCAGTAATCAAGTCCTTGTAGCCTCGACGATCGCATTGGATAACAAAGCGGGTGTCATCGAAGAAACTCATATTGCAACTTTCAGAGCCAAGACAGCCGATTTCTTCACCAACGAAGAAGGCAGCTTTCATAATTGGATACTTCTCAAGGCACTTGAGAGCAATCCAGATTCCGTTCTTATCGTCGGCGCCCAAGCCACATTGTTGGCGCGTTGATGGAGAATAGCCGAATATCAGTTCTCTTGTTTCGATAGATACGAAATCCTTTGGGTGTAACCTTTGAACCTGATCGGTATGAGCGACTATGCAGGGGAATGAGTCTGCTTTGCCTTTTGTGACAAAGACATTGCCAAGCTTGTCGATCTTAACTTTCGTATTGGGAATACGCTTGCAGTAGTTAGCAAGGAACCTTATCATCTTGCCTTCTTTTCTTGAAGGGCTGTGGATGGCATAGAGTTGTTTAAGCAGCTTCATTGTTGATTTCGGTTTGGAGGGTTTCACTTTCGATCTTCACGAGCTTGTAGCCATAAGGAAGATTAGTCTTGTAGTCAATGTTATCAAAGGCAATTCCGTCATATTCTACATACTTGCCTGAATCAATTCCATCGTCCAAAGTAGCGCCGGAAATCGTCTTCTCTTCATACTTCTTCTCTTGGGAATTCCAGATGTTCACAACTGTGACCTCAAATGAGGTCTCATAGTAATCCTGGTCGATCTCACTCCAGAACCAGTTCTTCTCGATGTAGGCTTTCTCGGCAGCCTTGAACTTGTCTTCATCGTAATAGTAATCATCGATGAGCTCAGAATAGAAGCAATCTTCCTTCACCTCATATTTTTGGCTATCTACGGCAAAGACAATATCGTCCTCATGATAGTATGCGCCATGCCTGTCTATCCAGGTGAAGTCTTCCAGGTCCTCAGAGTCGCAAGAAATCTCTCGTCCATGATAAATCACATACGTCACATCGCTACAATCGCGATCGTGATAGTCGTCATAATACTGATCGTCGTCATCGTCGTCATCTCCATTGACGTACTCGTCTATAGTAGCTTCGGTGATATCGAGAGTGTAAGTATAGTTAGCAGTCTCGAAGTTATATGCTTTGCCCTCATTGATATTGTAGTACTTGAAGCTATCCATGTATGAAAGAATCTGGTCTGTATCCAGATCGCAATCGATATAAAATTTCTTGTGAGAAAGGGATCGTCCTTCCTTATCGACAAAGAGCGTAGCTTCATGGCAGCTTGCCCCTACTGTCTTATGGCCATCGATATAGCCGCCCTCGTAAAGGGCATCAACGAGCATCTGCTTGTAGACTTCACTTCCTTCAGTAGAATACTGGCGTTCACAAAGACGCCACTTATTGCCATCCTCGTCATAGACACAATTGAATATGATGGCTCGGGCTATGATGAGTCCGGTACGTTCTTCGGTGAGGTAGGCAGCGGAAGCATCGACGGCAGATTCATAGAAATGGTAATGATTCTTCTCCACCATGCAGCTTCCGAAGTCGCCCTTCAGGCTCTTGCTCGAATAGATCGCCTTGAAGTTGTGATCGACATGGAGCTTCTTGGTGGTAGAGAGCGAAGAGGTATAAGCTTTCCACTTGTTGGTGAACTGCTCACAAAGATAGATGATTACTGGATCCGGCAGCTTCTTGCCGATTTCAGTCTCAATAATAAGACTTCTGAGCATCTTTCCGGCCTTCATTTTGAAAACTTTGGCCGTGGAAATATTGAGGTAACGGACACAATCAATTGAGCCATCCTCACAAACACCCTTGAATACGTCGGTGCTATATTGGGAGGAATAGAAGGTGTAGCCATTGAGTTCAACTTTGTGACAAAGGTTCTCATCGTCACACCCTGATTGCTGGACGAGTTCCAAAATTGAATTTTCTAACTGAGCCATATCAGTGATCTTGCAAAGGTCCGTCTTGAAGATCCAGGTGCCACTCTTGAAGAGGGAAAGGAGGATCTTGTTCTTTCTTGAATAGTTCTCACCGTGCTTGATCTTGCTGAATAGCTGAATGAAGTTTTGTGGGTAGTGTAACATAGTTTTGAAGTTTTTTAAGTGGTTAAACAAAATAAGCCGGGAGGAACAGCACTTTATATCGATTGTTTTTGATGCTGTTCCTCCCGGCTATCGGGGGTTAATGATTGATGGGGTTAAAGACTAATGACTATGGATGGCGCGATAGTTGTAATCTTATCGTAGGGGCCATAGTCAATGTCAGGATGCTCTTTCTTGAAAAGAGTCGCGTTGAAGGTAGTCCGTTGTGATTCCTTCTTGAGGGTAACTGTCATGGTTTCTGTTCTCCATGATTTGACGCCCTGTCGGATCATGTCGTTCTTCATGCGTTCCTTCAGATCGTTGATCTGCTCTTCAATGGAAGCCTTCTCCTGTAAGAGAATTCTGATTCTGTTCTCCTGGGAGGAATATTCCAAGGGCATGCAGTAAGGGTTGACGAATTGCTCGCCTCTTAGGTCGCAATCCAATAGTTCCTTGCATATCTCGGATGGGATGCGCTTTAAGATAATCACCTCGGAAATGTGGTCATAGGTGCCATCACGTTTCTCCTTGTTACGAAGGTGGATAACCCCAAGTCTGCTGATATTGGCTTTGGGGCATTGCTGCTCAAGCAAGTAGGCGTAGATGGAAACTTGCCAACGCGCTTTTTCCAGTTTGTCTGGGGCCGTCATTGCCCCGTAGCTCTTGATGTCGAAGATGGAGAAATGGGAATCATTTTCGCGGTAAATCTTATCGATTCTTGATGCCCAATTCTTACCGTCAGAAACAGTAAACTCTGATAGTTCATGGGACAGGTTGAACTGACGACAAAGGTCAATATAATCCTGTGTTTCCTGTCGGCCATCATTGTAGAAGCAGGAATCAAATGCGTCAAGTGCCTCGTGGACTTGATTTCCATATTCCGCTGCTTGGGAAAGAGTCGTTTCATCAATGCCATCGAACTCGTTTGGGAAGAGCTGGCGATGGAGCATGTCGGTAATACCAGAAAGGTAACGGTCTTCAGAAGGAAGATAGTAGGTGTGATCTTCGGGGTTGAAGACAACGGGAGATTGGGGGATGATTACTTTTGCCATAGTTTTTATGCTGCATTAAATGTTAGTTCGTTCTTTCGAGCAGTAAAGAGGGCCTTGATGTCATCATTTCCCTCGACTTCCGAGCGGTGTTCGTTCCAGATTTTCACAAGATCAGCCACTGTTTGGACAGTAGATAGCATCTGACGGATACCCGCATAGCGATCGTACTGGGGCTGTGGGGTGGGCTGTGGTTGAGACTTAAGGGATGGAGTCATTGCCTTACGCGTGGTTCTCTTGGGGGCAGAAGGGGCAAGCGCAGATTCATTGTCGCTTTCCAAATTGAATTCGGGAAGATCGTCACCATTGTAGATGTTCAAAGCAAAGCCAAAAATCGCCATATTCTTCACGAGACACCTTAAAAGGGTCTTATTGATATCGAACATAGTCGCGGCCTTAACGGTCTTCTCTTCAAAAGACTTCGAGAAGGAGTTCCACTTCTGATAGGTGTAGGGCTTGAGCTTCATTGCGTTGTTGCTCGAATCCATCACGAAAAGCCACATCTCATGGGTTTCTCCGGCAGCTGTGATGCTTGTGTAGACCATGATTCCTGTGTCAGGATCGCTGAAGTAGGGAAGATTGTTCTCAGGATTCTTGATGATCTTGTAGGTCGCATCGGTATAGATTTGCTTGAACATTCCCCAGGCATAGGCCCAGGAAATATACGATAATGGACGGGTGTTGTTGGATTTGTCCTTGATGGTCTCGATCTTTTCCTTTGGAATCTCGAAATTGAGAGCCTTGACAAAGAGTTCTTCAAAGTTGTTGGTTTTCTTTTCCATAATTGTTGATTGTTTTAAGTTGTTTGTAAATAGGGTTTGTTGAAGACAAAAGACAAGACCAGGGACAACAGCATAAAGATACAATTTTTGGTTATTGTTGTAAATTATACTGTTGTCCCTGGTCGATAAGTAGGGTAATGAGACACAAGGTCTCGGGTCAAAATGGCAAAGTTAGCTGATGAACCATTCCCAAGTTGGATCGGTGTGGTTTACGGCAGCTGCGATACCTTTTGAGATGGTATAACATGCAGCAGATCGTTCGAGAGCCACG
>JAEEGL014321126.1_pt1 | contig 36722 bp, 31 predicted proteins | sample 9134231 | NCBI WGS metagenome assembly JAEEGL01 (sample SAMN16246548, study PRJNA631951) | gut metagenome | biome: gut microbiome; feature: rumen; material: fiber-attached | host: Bos | place: Iran: Karaj | collected 2018-10 | reverse complement strand
ATTCTGCGCACAATCCGCGCTTCAAAGAAGGCGCCCGGCGCAGAGAGAATCTACACCGCAGGCGAGAAGGAATACCTTGTATGGCTTGACAGAAAAGACAAGGGCGTTCCCATCACAGAGGCGGTTCAGGCGGAAGTCAGCGGAATCCGCGACAAGCTCGGTCTTACACAGTATAAATTCCCCTGGGAATAATATGACGCAGTTTAAAACCCCGTTTGCAGAAATGCAAACGGGGTTTGGTTTTTTATTTGTTTTCGGTTTTAAAATCATATTCCGGATTGCCGGTGGGAACGCCCTCGATATGAAGTGCTTCATCGAGCCATTTCGGATTGCCATTATCGTTGTTGACAGCCGGAATATTCATACGGTTTGTTACGTATTTGCCGTCTTTGTCAAACACTAGTTCGCACCAACCGTATTGACCGTTTTCACCGCCGATAAACAAAACCGATTTGCCGCTTTCACGGGTTATTTCAAACCTGAAATAACCGTCTTTTTTAACTGTATCGGTTATGTCGTCGTGCATACCTTCAAACTCAAAATAAAGCTTGCCTTCTTCAACAGAGAAAAAGTTCGCTTCGGGCACTTCCTCAACGGATATTGCGGTATAATTTTCCGCTGTTTCAAGTTCGAATTTTGTTCCGTCCGAGAAAGTCAGCATATACTTTATGGTTTTTACCGTATCGTAGGAAAAGCTTCTCACCTGCGGGAAGCAAAAGGCAACTGCGACTATAATTGCTATTGATGCGGCAACAGCGAGAGGTTTAAAGTTACGCTGTGTTGTTTTTACCGTTTCACCGGCATGGTTTTCAATTTGATTACGTTCCGAATAAAAATCGGTTTCGCTGAGTTTTAATTTTTTTATTTCTTCATTATACTTCTGTTTCATTTTCGTCCTCCTTCAGCAGTTCTTTAAGCATTGACTTTGCTCTTGTAAGGCGCATTGACACGCACGACTGAGTAAGTTTCAGAACCCGTGCCGTTTCTTTTACGGTCAGGTCTTCGTAAAAGTGCAGATGAATAACCGTTCTGTATTCTTCGGGCAGGGTTTCAAGTGCGAAAATCAACTCTGAATTTTCAAAACAATCTTCTGCCGCTTTTTCTGTTTCGGGTAAAACCTCAAACGGCTTTTCGCTTTGTTTTGCTCCCGATTTAAGATAATCTTTGCAAAGATTTGCGGTCATTTTCAGAATATAACTTTTCTCTTTGCCCTCAGATATTCTGTAGTTGTTTTTAAGCAGTCTGAGAAAAAGGTTGTGAACGACATCCTGTGCGTCGTGATAGGAGTTAAGAAAAGAATAAGCAAATCTGAAAACATCCTGCGCGTATTCATCGTAAATGCGAAGAACAAAATCTTTGTTCAAGAGCACGCCTCCTTTCGAGGGTTATTTGAGATCTCACTAATAAGACGATTTAGTAAAGAATTGTTACACATTTATTATGCTTTTCGTTTGCAGTAAAACCAGAATCAGATTCTTCGCCTGCGGCTCAGAATGACAAAAAAACATATCGGAATGACAGAAAGAATTATAAGAGTATAAACATTGATAAATGATAATTATAAAAACAGAGGCGGAATGTAAACATCCCGCCGTTTTTTATATTTTAATATGTGGTTTTATTAATAATCGAAGCAGAAATTATCTGCTGTTCTTCATTTTTTCAACGAGTTCGTCGGTCAGGCTGATGTTTATGCGTTTGGAGGCGACATAGGTTTTGAGAGTGCCGTCGGAGTTGAGTTTGCCGAAGGCGCCGTAGGTTGAAGTGACAACCGTTTTGCCGTCGGGAAGAACGACATTGCCGCAGTAGCCGACATCGGAATTTGCACAGGTCTGAGGTTCTGTCTGACCGGCCAGATAGGTGTGGGCAATTTTTATTCTGTATTGCCCTTCTCTGCCGTTTCTGAGGTCATCATAGGTGCCGACCCAGGCAATCCAGCCCTCGGAATACCAGCCCCTGCCCTTGCGCTCGCTGTATTTTTCAACTTTTACGGGGCAGCGCTCGATTGAGCGGAAGGTTATAAATAATCTGCCGTCGGAAAGATACACCGCCTTGTGACGTTCACCGTTCAGCGCAGCCGGTGCGAAGACGGGCTCCGACCAGGTTCTGCCCTCATCTCTTGAAAAGGAAATGAGGGAATTGCACTTTTTGGTGTTGCTTCTTGTTATAATGCAGAGCTCGTCGCCCCTGCCCTTGCCGGAACGGATGCACCCGACCTCGCACATATTCGAGGTTTTTTCAATCTCCCTGTATTGCGTGAAATACGGTTCGGGCGTGCTCCATTGCGGCTTGCCGTTTTCAAACGAAAGAATTGTTTTATAATTAACAAAGCCGGGATCGCCGTGAAAAAACGCCATCCATTTGTCAACGAATCTGCCGTTTTCTTTTAACTGCGTGAGCGACGCCATGGCAACAACACAGAGCAGTTTTTTGCCGTTCAAATGCGTATGGCAGAGTTCAAACTCCGTCCAGGTTCTGCCCTCATCATCGGAGATTGAATAATTGAAGCCGCCGGGCGTCGGCAAATCTCCCCATTTGGGGTTGCCCGAAATGAGAACGAGCTTGTCGGGCGTTTTGCCGTCGGTAAAGGTCAGGCGGTAAACGGTTGGAGTTTCAAGTGAGTTCTTCCACGATTCGGGCATAATCTCATCCGCATTACGATAGGAGATGCCGCCGTCCGCGCTTATACGCGCCCTTATTGCGCCCTTACCGTGTGATGACGGAAAAACGGTGAGAATCTCACCGTTTTTAAGCAGGACGGAGTCGGGATGACCGAGATAATTCAGGGAATCATCAACGGTTGAAAGCTCATACAGAGAAGAATACTTTTCATCTGTTGCGTCGGGCTTACGGCTTAAATCAAGCTGAGGGACGGTGTAATTGCCCGCAGAATAATCGTTGTTGAAATTTATCATTTTGCTCTGACTCTGAATATCTTTACGCCGTGAGCGGGAACGCTCGCTTTGATATGGCTGCGGAAAACTTCGGTTGTTTTATCCCAGAGTTCGGTAGCTTCATATTCATCGACAATGGGAAGGGTGACGAAGGTTCTGCACGCAATATCTTTGAGACTGTGCGACATTTCTGCGGGTGATGAGCCCTTGTTGAAGAAGCAGACTGCAACCTCATTGTTTTCGAGGGGCTTTACGAGGATGTCGCGGACACCGTTTGACTTGATTCTGCGGCACTGCATACCGAGAGGATCCTGATCAACGGCAATTACATCTTTGTTGGAAAGGATTCTGTAAGTGGGCTCGTCGCTGTCGGGCGTGCCGTCCGCTCTGACATATTTGCGGATGTCATTGCCGAGGATAAGCGGAGCCGCCATCATACACCAGAGGGTGAAATGGCTTTTATTCTCTTCAAAAGAGAGGTTGCCGTTGCCGACCTCGAGCATATCCGGGTCGTTCCAGGCGCCGGGCGAAGCGTGCTTGTAAAGGTTGACATTGACCTCGTAAATCATAAGGACGGAAGCCCAGAACGGTTTGATATCGGGAGTGGTGCGCCAGAGGTTGCCTGCGTGGCTGCCCCAGTTCCACGGGAAATTGAGACCCCATTCGCAGATTGAATAGACAATCGGCTTTTCGGGAGTGCCGTTTGCCTTTGCATATTCGGCGGTTGCTTTTTTAAGCTCTTCGCCCATTTTTGTGTATTGCTTTGCGGCGCTGTCCTGCCTTGAGCCGATGGGATTATAGATTCTTATTGTGTTTTTGCCTGCCTGAAGGTTGATTCTGACCTGATGCCTGCCCTCCGAAGATGGCGCCTTTGTTGCGGGAACGGTGGTTGAATAAACATCCTTGCCGTTTACGAGAATCTCGGCATATTTGTTGCTGTTGCTTTTTTTGCGGATGCAGAGTGTGAGAATATACTCACCGCTTTCGGGCGCTTCGATATCGACAAATTCAGCGTAGCCCGCATTGCCGGAGAGACCGTCAATGTATCTGCCGCTGGGAAGCTTCGGGTCATCGACGATTTTTGCCGAGCCGGAAAGGAAGGCAAGGTCGGACGCATAAACCTTTTCATCCTGCGAGCCGCTTCTGCTTATTGTTATTGCATCGATGCAGGGGGCGCGCATGGGAATAGGAACATTGTGGCAGAAATCATATTTGAAATATTCAATTCCCCATTTTGCGAAGGTTTTTGCATCAACCGCCTCGTTGCCGAGACTTGCGGGTAAATCTTCGCAGGTGAGAGTGCCGTTTGAGGAATAGATGCCGAGCTTGAGACCGAGCTCATTTACCCTTTCGGCGAGGTTTTTTATGCCCGAAGGGAAGGTTACGAGGTCGCTTTGCAGCTCGCCGTTTTCATCCCTCATTGAAGACTGCCAGCAGTCATCAATATTAACATAGCGGTAGCCGCAATCGGCAAGGCCGCTGTCTTTAAGCGCTTTTGCCGTTTCATAAATCAGATTCTCATTTATCTTGTTGCGGAAAAGATTCCAGCTCGACCAGCCCATAGGCGGAGTCAGAGCCGCGCCGTTTGAATATTTATCACTGACATCTACTGAGAGCTTGACGGCGTTTGCGGCGCGTCTGGCAGCCGTTGCGGGGTCAACTCTGAGCCCCTTGAGGAAGTATGCCGCCGCGCCTGCCGCAAGACCTAACGGAAGTAATTTTGACATTTTGTTATCCCCTTTCACTTTTCAACCGGTCTGAGTTCCGGAATTATAAATCTGCAGCCCTGTAAATCCGCATCGAGCGGAATTGAGTTTTCATCAATCACTTTTGTATTGTAAACGGTGATTGTTTTTAGCTGATAGAGCGGAAGCTCCGCCGCCGTGTTCATAACGGTTTTAAGCATTGACGCGGTTTTTTCGCATCTTTCAGAGTAGTCGGTGCTTGTTCTGATTTCTTCGAGAAGCGTGTCAAGAGACGGGTCTGACAAGCGGGTGTAATTAAGTTTGCCGCCGGTGTGGTAATAATCATATTTGTCGCAGGTTACACCGTCAAAGACGGGACCGCACCACATATCGGCGGAGTGTTTTTTAAGTGACTCGGAATATTTTTCTTCATCTGCAAATTCAATTTTCAGTTCAATGCCAGTGGATTTGAGGGCTGTTACAAACGAATTTGCAACCTTTGAGAGAACATCCTCGCCGTCGGAGAGGCACACCATTTTGTAGCTTACGGCTTTGCCGTCGAAGTCGAGAAGCTTTTCGCCCTCTTTTTTGCAGCCCGCATCCTCAAAGTATTTTGCCGCCTTCTTGCTGTCGGCGGGATAGAACGGCTCCTTTACATCGGACGGATATTCGCCGAAGCGGGCGCTCATCGGTCTGTAAAGGGCGGTAAAGCAGCCGTCGTAATCTGTTTTTGCCTCGCCCGTCCAGTTGGATAAGCTCATAATGCCTTTGCGCATATTTTCATCGACATTATTGCAGTTGAAAAGAATCGAGGTATAGTATGGAGCATCAGTAACGTTATAGCGGAGACCGGAGGATGAAACGGCGCTCATTTTTGACGAATCGGCGGGAGTTTCGCAGATATCCGCAGTGCCGTTTATTACGGCTTTAACGGCATCAAGCTTTTTAGAACTGAGATCAATGAACTGCAGGCTGTCAAAACCGGGCGCAGAGTTGTGGTAATTCTCGTTTGCGGTCATTGTGAGGACGCCCGAATTTTTGTTGAACACCTTGAATTTATAAGGACCGGAGCCGACAGGAATCTCTGCGTTCTCTTTGATTATTTCCGCTTTGCCCTTGACATAGCCCGCTCCGTATGCCGCTTTTGAAACAATGAGCGGATTTATCTGAGAAATTGCATTTATGTTTACAGAATTGAAAATAATTGTGCAGGCGCGGTCGTTTATTTTTTTTATGCCTGAAATTTCGGAAACGGATATGCCGTCGGAGTAGTTCTTTTTGATATATTCCGCAATTTTTTTCTCACGCTCGGATTTGTCCTGCGTCTGCTCCTCTATTTCAGCAAGCTTTTTCTCGTAGTTTTTATCATCATAATAAAATGCCTTCAGGCCCTGGATATCGTTGAGATACCAGCCGCTCAGAGTGCCGTCGTAGGTGGCGTCTGCAAGAACATAATAATAGAAAATAACGTCATCAATGGTGGCATATGTGCCGTCGGAGAACATAATATCGTCATCAATGCTGACAGTGTATTTGACCTTGCCGCCGTCGAGAAACTCATAGGTAATGCTGCCGCAGAGGTTTTCAAAGCGGTTTTCATCGCCCTGACGCTGAACTCTCTCAAACATCTGAGTCATAATGACGGAATTCAAATCTTCGCCCTCAAAGAAGGGATTGAAGCCGCCGTTTATTTTTTCAACGCCGATTTTAAGTGCGGTCTGCCTTGCCTGAGTGACGGTGAACGGCAATGAGCACGACGGCAGGGCAATACATATTACAAGCAGTAAAACCAGTGCCGCCGGTTTTAGTTTTTTCATAAAAAATACCTCGAAAAAAATATATATTGATTTTATCATATTACGGCTTTATTTACAACAAAATAAAACATAATCTGCGGTAAAATTTCAAAAAGAAGATAAAATTGTTGATTTAATGAAAAATATATAATATAATATCTGTTAATCTATGTTTAAATTTATATTATTTATAAACAATTCACAGTTAGTTAAAAAATCAATGTTATAATAAGATTGTTATTATTGAGTTTTGAGGAACAAAAAAAAACAAACGGAGGACGAAAAATGAAAAAGAATCTTAAAAGACTTTTTTGCGTTGTGCTCTGCGTATTGACTGCGCTTTGCGTAACTCCCATGGTATTCGGCACGTTTGACGACGACCCCGAAGCACCTGCCGCCTACTCATTCGGCAGACGCGCATCTTCACCGTCGCCCGACGATGTGACAACTTACACTCACGACGCCCGTTTTGCGACAGGTTATGACATCATTGACGTAATCGACGTTTCATACCACAACGGTATTATTGACTGGGCAAGAGTTTATGCCTCGGGAATACACGAGGTTATGATTAGAGTCGGCTACAGAGGTTATTCCGAGGGCCTTGTTCAGGCTGACCCCGAATTTGTCAACAACGTCAAGGGCGCTCACAACGCCGGACTCAAGGTAGGTCTTTACTTCTTCAGTCAGGCGGTATCTTCAACCGAGGCAACTCAGGAAGCGTCATACCTCATTGAGCAGGTTGTTCTCAATGACCTTACATACTACATTGACCTTCCCGTGGCTTTTGACTTTGAATATGCCGAGAAAAACGGCGGACCGACAGGCAGACTTTACCTTGCGACGCTGTCAAAGAGCGAAGGAACGTCAATCTGCAACGCATTCTGCTCAAAAATTGCTTCTCAGGGCTTCACTCCCCTGATTTACACAAACAAGGATATGCTCTCAAAGCGCCTTTACCCCAACCTTCTCGGTTATGACATCTGGCTTGCCACATGGGCTTCCGCCGCAAATTATGACGGCAAATATGTAATGTGGCAATATACAAACGACGGCAGAGTTGACGGAATCACCGGCACGGTTGACAAGTCGTTCCGCTATGTTCCCAACGGCACCAACAACCCCTCAACGACACCCGGCACAGGAACAGGCACGGGCAACGACAATCCTCCCGTTAACCCTCCGCAGGATTCAAGCATTACCATTTCTGACAGAAGCGGCGTTATCAAAGTAACAGCGCCCAACACCGTTCTCGGCGTAGGCAACTACTCGCAATACACCGCAAATGTTGAAACGGCGGTTATAAACAGACTTCACGCGGCAAACGACTACGGCACTCCCGTATGGTCGTCAACGAACAACCTTGTGGCAACCGTTGACCAGAACGGCCTTGTAAATGCAGTCTCAGCAGGTAATGTTGAAATAAGGGCAACGGTTTATGTTACCGACAAGACCGTTACGCCTGCCGCTACAATCGCCTACACTGCGAGCGTTCCGCTTACTGTTTCGACAACCTCCTCTTCGGGCAGTTCTTCATCCGGTTCGGGCAGCAACACAACTCCCGGCACAGGCACAGGAACAGGCACAGGAACAGGAACGGGAACGGGCACAGGAACAGGCACAGGCACAGGCACGGGCACCGGAACAACACTGGATGTAGGTTCTATCTCAAACATGCTTGACTCGCTTGACATTAACAAAATCATCAGCGGTCTTACAAAGGTTATGGCGTGGATGACCGCAATGGTTGTTTACCTCTTCAAAATCATAGCGGCAATCAGAGGTTGATTTTAAACTTCAAATCCCCGTTTTAATATACGGGGATTTTTAGCGTAAAGAAATATTTTGACGGTAAGGAATAATTATGAATTTCTTCTCAATTCTCAAACTTGTGCTGGGTCTTGCGTTCTTCCTTTTCGGAATGAACGTTATGTCGGCAAACCTTGAAAAATTAGCCGGCGGCAGACTCGAAAACTCGCTGAAGAAAATGACATCGAACCCCATACTCAGTATGATTGTAGGTGCGGGAATCACGATTGCAATGCAGTCGTCCTCAGCCACTACGGTTATGCTGGTAGGTCTTGTAAACTCGGGCATAATGCATTTTTCGCAGACGCTCTATGTTATTTTCGGTGCGAATATCGGCACCACGCTCACTGCGTGGATACTGTCGCTCTCGGGCATCAGCAGCGACAATTTTGCAATACAGATGCTGAAACCCGAAAACTTCTCACCGGTGCTTGCGATTATCGGCGTTGTTCTGCTTATGATGGGCAAGACGGACAAAAAGAAAAGTATAGGCACAATTTTTGCGGGCTTTGCCGTTTTGATGTATGGCATGGAGTTTATGAAGGAATCCGTAAGCCCCCTTGCCGAAATGCCGGCGTTTACCGACATGCTGGTTAAATTCAGCAACCCTGTTTTAGGTGTTCTTATAGGTCTTGTTGTTACGGCTGTTATTCAGTCCTCAGCCGCCTCCATCGGTATTCTTCAGGCGCTTTCGCTCACGGGCAGCATCTCCTGCGGGGTGGCAATTCCGATTGTTATGGGTCAGAATATAGGCACCTGCGCCACCTCACTGCTCTCCTGCATAGGCACAAACTCAAACGCAAAAAGAGTTGCCGCCGTGCACACATCAATAAAGGTTATAGGCATGCTTATATGCCTGCCTGTTTACTATTTTGCCGACAAGGCGCTCGGCTCGCATTTTTCATCCATAACTGCAAACCCCGCAAACATAGCGCTTATACATACGGTATTCAATGTTGTAATTACGGCTATTCTTATGCCGTGCTCAAAGCTTCTTGTTAAGTTTGTAAACAAAATCATTCGTGAAAAAGAGACGGAAACGGTTGAGAAAAAACCGATATTCTCGCTTGACGAGCTCCTTCTTCGTTCACCCTCCGTTGCCGTAAGCGAGTGCGACTCCTACACTTCGACGATGGCAATTATTGCACAGGATGCGATTCTCGACTCCTTCCGCATACTTGACAACTACGAGCAGACGCTGGACGATGAGATTCTGCGCAAGGAGGACGACCTTGACTCGCTTGAAGACAGTCTGGGCTCCTACCTTGTAAAGCTCTCCGCACAGGCACTTTCTGACGAAGACAGCAGACGCATTTCAAAAATGCTGCACGTCATAGGCGATTTTGAGCGTCTGGGAGACCATGCTGTAAACCTGCTGAGAGTTGCAAGAGAAATCAACACCAAAAATATCATCTTCTCCGGTGAAGCGGAAAAAGAACTTGAGGTTCTGCGGAACGCCTCTGTTGACATTCTGAACCTGACTGTTAAATCATACCTTGACAACGACGTTGCCCTTGCAGGCAAGGTTGAGCCGCTCGAGCAGGTAATAGACGGTCTGACGGCGCAGATAAGAAGCAACCATATTTCACGCCTTCAGAGCGGAAACTGCACTATTGAAATGGGCTTTATTCTTTCTGATATGCTGACAAACTATGAAAGAATCTCCGACCACTGCTCAAACATTGCCGTTGCGGTAACGGAGCTTTACAGAGGCAGTTTTGACACGCACAGATATCTCAACAGCATAAAGAGCGACAGTGATGAATTCACCAAGATATATGCGCAATATGACTCGCAATACTCTCTTAATAATTAATGTATTATAAAAGGAGTGTTCTTTTATGATTAACACGGCTCTGGTCGGCACCTGGCACGTTCATTTTGACGGATATGCACGTGAGGCGCTTGCAAACGGCAACTGCAGATTCACCGCCCTCTGGGACCCGGACGAAGATGCGGGCAAAAAAGCGGCTGAAAAATACGGCTGTGATTATACAGGCGATTATGACGCGCTGCTTGCGAGAAATGATGTTGACGCGGTAATGGTCTGCACATCCACCGACCTGCACAAGGAAGTTATTATCAAAGCGGCAAATGCAGGCAAGCATATTTTTACGGAGAAGGTTCTGTGCTTCAACGAAGCGGACGCCCTCGAAGTTGCTGACGCCGTTAAAAAATCGGGCAAAAAATTCTGCATCTCTTTCCCATGGAAAAGCAGAAGCGATTTTTTGTGGCTCAAGCAGACCGTTGAAAGCGGAGTGCTGGGTGAAATAACATACTGCCGTATGAGAAACGCTCACAACGGAGCTTCGGCAAACTGGCTGCCCGACACCTTTTATGACAAAAAGACGTGCGGCGGCGGAGCGATGATGGACCTTGGCGCACACTCGATGTATATTCTCAACTGGCTTATGGGCGAGCCCGTAAAGGCAGCCTCGGCATTTACGAATATGATAGTAAACTCGGTTGAAGACAACGCCGTTACCGTCCTGACCTACAAGAACGGAGCGATAGGCGTAAGCGAAACGGGATTTGTAACCGGAAACAATCCGTTTGAGGTTGAGGTTGCGGGAATGAACGGCACTGCGCTTATGGGCGGATTCCTTGACAAGCCGTGTTACAACACCGGAAGCGGCTGGGTTTTTCCCGCTTTGCCGAAAGGTCTGCCTTCACCGCTGAAAATGTGGCTTGACGCAATTGAGAACGGCGGAGACATTCCCTGCACGATTGACGAGGCGGTCGCGCTCTCGAAGGTTATGGAAATGGCGTATGACAATATAATGTAAATTATATAAATAAATAAGAAAAGCGGGCACGGAAAAACCGTGCCCTGTTTTTATTATTATTGGGTTTGTGAATCTTTATCAATAATTCCATTTGCGGGTTTCGATATATTTTTTTAAGCTCTTTTTGGTTTTTTCGTAATTCTTTTCAAAGCCGTCTTCAGCCGCCTGGCGGAAGGTGGTTTCGACAAGTTTAAGGTCTCTGTCAATCGCTTCCTGGATGCTGTCTTCAATATTCTTTGTAAGCTCGCCGACGGTGTTATGACTGCCACGGTTTTCTTTCATCCATTTTATTGTATCGCGCAGGGAGTCTTCGGCGCTCATGGGGCTGTAATCAAGTTCTTTAACCGCTTTTTCGTATGAGAAATTGCAGTTTTCGCAGAGCTTGTTGATTGAAAACGGAGTGAGAACGGGAGGCAGTTTTGCCGCTTTGAAAAGCACTTCGATAACGGGGCACATTTTGAGGAGGAAGCCCTTTGTGAGAGCGATTTTCGGAGGTCTGTTGCCCTCGATTTTTGCAAGCGCCTCAATAAATTCGGTAACGGAGAGTCTGTCGCCGCACAGGAAATAGCACTCGCCGCCCCTGCCCTTTTCGGCGGCGGAAATCATACCCTTGGCAACATCGCGGACATCGACAAAGTTATAGCCGCCGAAACGCAGCGTGCAGGGGAAAAGACCGCTGAGGTAAAGCTGAATCATTGTGCAGACGCTGTTTGTGCCCTGATAATCGTCGGGGCCTATGCAGCAGCTGGGCTGAACTATGCAGATTTTTAGTTTGTCATCGCTCTGCTCAATGCAATACTGGGTAGCAGCCGCCTTTGATTTGCCGTAGGCGTCATGAAGAAGGTTGGGGTCGAGGCTTGAATACTCTTTGATTTTTGCCGTTCCCTTTGAAGCGGGAATGCAGTCAACGGACGAGACATAGACAAGATTTTTGACACCGCACTTTTTGCAGGCGGCGACAACGTTTTTTGTGCCGTTGTAGTTGACCTCCCAGACAAGGCTGTCGCGGTTGCCCTCAATATCGACAAGACCTGCGACGTGATAAACGGTTGTTGCGCCTTCAAATGCTTTTTCGAGACTTTCGTAGTCACAGATGTCGCCCATCGCCTTTTCGACATTGAACTCATCAAGCGCCTTGCTGTCGTGACGGAGAAGAACACGGATTTTGCCCGGTCTGCCCGAAAGCTCTTTGACAAGGGCGTAACCTACATATCCTCTTGCGCCGGTTACGACCGACAGCTCTTCCTTTGCTTTTTTCATTTTTCGCCTCCGAATAATTATTACATGTTCATTTTACGAAATTAACATTTAAAATGTCAACTTTTTCGGAGTAAAATTAACAAAATCATAATAATTGTAATGTCGAAATAATTAATGCTGTTGAATTTATAATAATATTTGCTATAATAAAAAGGTAAAATAATAATAAGAGGTAACGAAAAATGAAAAAGGTTTTATGCTTGGTTTTTGCTTTTATTCTCTGCCTTTTGCTTGCCGCCTGCGGCACGGATAAGACGGACACTCAGGCAACGGAGAAAACCGCCGCTGTTCAAGCGGAGATAACCGAAACACAGAATGATGTTTCAGAGAAAATACCGGAAACCGAAGTGAATAATGAAAAGAAAGAATCCGGGCAGCCGGATGCTTCTGCGGTTGACAAAGGCGAATGGATAAAGGCATACAGAGACGTTCTTTTAAACCTTGACAAGCAAGACATTGAGCTTTATGACCAGAGCCCCAAATTCTGCCTTTGCTATATAGATGACAACGACGTTCCCGAGCTTGTTATTTCACTCGGCGATTTTCACGCGGCGGGCTGTTATGTGTTTACGTTCGCAGATGGCAGGGCGCTTAATCTCGGGCCGTTCGGCGAGTTCGGAGCGATTACATACATTGAGAAGAGCGGGCTGATAATTGACAGGCTCGGCAACAACGGCTATTTTGTTGAAACATATTACAGACTTGACGGCGGAACTCTTGATTCGATACTTGATTTTGAAATAGAGACGCTTGACAGTGAAAAATATATGTCTGACGGCAAAGAAATAACAAAGGCGCAGTATGACTCGCTTGTTTCAAAGCTGACCGGCGGAGCAAAGACGGTTTTATCACCCGGATATGAAAAATGCTTCCCTGTTTCGCAGGAAAGCGTTGACAATAATCTCAGATAAACGGAGAAAATATTTTGAAAATTCTTTTGAAGCTTTTTCTGTCATTTGCGCGCATAGGCGGGCTGACCTTTGGGGGCGGTCTTGCAATGCTGCCGATGCTTAAATACGAGCTGTGTGAAAAACACGGCTGGGTGACGGAAGACGAAATAATCGATTACTATGCCATAGGACAGTGCACACCGGGCATAATTGCCGTAAACTGCGCCACCTTTGTAGGTTACAAAAAAAAGGGTATTATAGGCGGGGTTGTCGCAACGCTCGGCATTGTAACGCCGTCGGTTATTATTATTCTGCTGATTGCGAGCGTTCTCAACATTTTTATGGGCAACGCCATTCTTCTGCACGCCCTTGCCGGCATACGCATAGCCGCCTGCGCTCTTATTACGGCCACGGTAATCTCGCTGGCAAAGAAGGGAATAACAGACATTCTGTGCGGAATAATTTTTGCGGCTGTTCTTGTTATATCTTTCTTTTTTGATGTTCCGTCAATCGCAATAATAGCGGCGAGCGGAATTGTCGGCATAGTTGCGGGCATAATAAAGAGAAGGAGGAAAAAGGCATGAGCATTTACCTTCTTCTCGCGTGGGAGTTTTTCAAAACCGGACTTTTCGCAATAGGCGGAGGCGCCGCAACAATACCGTTCCTCAGTGAAATGGGCGGAAAATACGGCTGGTTTTCGCAGGAAGAGCTTACAAATATGATTGCCATAAGCGAGGCGACGCCCGGACCTATGGGAATCAATATGGCGACTTATGTCGGCTACACCACCGCCGGATTTGCAGGCGGATTAATTGCGACGCTCGCTCTTATTTTTCCCAGCATAGTTATTATCTGCCTTGTTGCAAAGTTTCTGACGCAGTTCCGCGACAACAAGATTGTAAACGATGCGTTTTACGGCATAAGACCTGCGGTTGCGGCGCTTATAGCGACGGTTGTTATAGGACTGATTCAGGACGCATTTTACAAGCCGGACACAGGGCTGACGGCGGCGCTTATACCGCCCGCTATACTGTTTCTGGTGATTTTTGTTATGCTTCAGTTCAAAAAGCTGAAAAAAATCCACCCCGTTTTCTGGTTTGCCGGGGCGGCGGTTGCAGGAATAGTATTAAAAATGTAATAACAACAGTAAAGGCGGGTCTTAACCCGCCTTTTGATTTTTTATTAAACTGCCGAAAGGATGTGCGCGTTTCTCAGTGACGGGTCTCTGACTCTTTCATTGACTGAATAGGCGTGGGAGCCGAGGTCGTTATTGCGTGACTCCGTCAGGTTCTGCGCCTTCAGTTCTTCAATGACGGCAAGAGCGATTTCATCAATAATGCTCTGCTTCCGGTTTGCGAGGTCGGGTGTGTTGCCGGTGGTAAGAAGAATCTCCAGAGGTGAAGACAGTTCGCTGAGCTTTTCAAGCTGTGAGAGCGCTCTGAAACTCCACTTGTAAAACGGCATATATTTATTGTTTAAGCGAAAGGCGGCGGCAAGAGTATTGCTGACAAACTCACCGACGGCGAGCTGTGCGGCTGCTGTTTCGCCGTGACTTATGCATCTGCCGTAATTATACTGCCCCGACTGAGCCATAAGCAGAAGGTTGCCTGCAAGCTTTTTGAAGCGGACATCCGAGGGCATATTCAGAAGATTGTTTCTTATTGCGGAAAACTCGCCGTAATCATCGCGAAAGACCTTGCCGTTGGTGGCTTCCGCAAGATATGTTTCGGGAATTGAAAGCCATTCGCCGACACTCATCTCACCGTTTTTGCTGCCTGTTTTTGCCTCATAAAATGCAGACGTTCTGATAACTCCGTGGCGGTTGCCGCCCACGGGGTTCAGTTTTAACCTTTCGACTCCTTCAAAGACCTTCGGAAGCTTTGCATAGGCGCGTTCAAGGCGGAATTCTGTTCTGCTGTCGATGACATCCTCACCGGGGATGAACAGGCAAAACCCAGGTTCAAAATCGTGGTCGTGCGAAATATCATCGTCAAAGCCGAAGCATTCGGAGCCCGCTCCGACAAGACCGACGGCAATAATACCCTCGAGGTCGGGAAATTCGGTTTTTATCATCGGAGCACCGCATTCATTATAGAATTTTTCGGACAGCTCAATTCCTTTCATAAATCTGCTTTGCCCTTTCGGAGTATTTCTTTTCAAGCATAAAGTAGCCGTAATAGCCGAAAACGGGGGCGCATTTTTCACACACGAAGGCGTAGTTGCCGTCGTGCTTTATGCCCTGTGTTTCGAGCAAAATATCGGCTTTTTTGACGCAGGCGGCAATAAACTCCTCATTGTTTTCAATGCCGTTTTCGCTCTCGGCGGCAGTTGCCATATTGAGATATGTTATTGCCTGCTCCGGCTCGCAGCCCTCGTTCTGAGACATAATATTCAGCGCTTTTTCAAAGCAGTTTTTTGCTTTTTCAAACTCTCCGGTATCGGCAAGAGCGAGCCCCATATTGTTGTAAAGACCGCCGAGGCGGCTGTCGGTTGCGGGGAGTTCACGTTCATAAATCTCTTTGGTTTTTTCATAAAGAGGAACCGCCTTTTCGGCGCGGGAGAACGATTTGTAAGCGGTGGCAATATTGAGATAAGACGTTGCGGCGGTGACGGAGTCTGCGAGGTTTTCGCTTTCAATGAGTGAAAAGAGTTTTTCGCAGGCGGAGTCGGCATCCTGCTCTCTGCCGAGCTTGCGGTAAAGACCGACGAGCTCGTTGTAAACTGTGATGAGCCCTCTGCCGTCGCCGTTTATTTCCGCCTCCTGCGCCCAGTATTTCAGGTGCCTTTCAGCGGAGGGATAATCGTTGCGGCTTAAATATTCATCGAGCTTGCCGATGACTCTGCCGCTGTCGATTCTTTTTATTTCATCCGTTTTGCAGAATATGCAGACGGGTTCTTCGTAGTCTTCTTTTTTAAGGTAGTCCGACATAATATCACCTTTTTGTGAGTATCTTTTTAAGATACTGCCCCGTGTATGATTTTTTGACCTTGGCTACATCTTCGGGTGTTCCGCAGGCGACGACACTGCCGCCTCTGTCTCCGCCGTCGGGACCGAGGTCGATTATATGGTCCGCACATTTTATTACATCAAGATTGTGCTCTATAACAATGACGGTATTGCCTGAATCGACAAGCTTTTGCAGGACGTTTATAAGGCAGCGGACATCGTCCGTGTGAAGACCTGTTGTGGGCTCGTCGAGGATATAGACTGTTCTGCCTGTGGCGGGGCGTGAAAGCTCGGTTGCGAGTTTGACGCGCTGCGCTTCGCCGCCCGATAGGGTAGTTGCCGCCTGACCTAATTTAACATAGCCGAGACCGACATCATAAAGAGTCTGAAGCTTTTTGCGGATTTTTTGCTGATTCTCAAAAAACGACAAGCTCTCTTCAACCGTCATTTCGAGCACTTCATAAATGTTTTTGCCTTTGAAGCGGATTTCGAGGGTTTCTTTGTTATATCTTGCGCCCTTGCAGACATCGCAGGGAACATAGATGTCGGCCAAAAAGTGCATTTCTATTTTTACGGAGCCGTCACCCTGGCACGCTTCGCATCTGCCGCCTTTGACATTGAAGGAGAATCGGTTTGCCTTGTAGCCGCGTTTTTTGGAGTCGGGAAGGGATGCGTAGAGGTCGCGGATATCATTGAAAACTCCCGTATAGGTGGCGGGATTTGAGCGAGGTGTTCTGCCTATGGGCGACTGGTCGATGCATATAACCTTATCGAGGTGTTCTATGCCTTCAAAGCCGCTGTTTTTGCCTGCAAAGGTTTTTGCGTTATTGAGTTCCGAAGCGAGTTTTTTATAAACAATCTCGTTAATGAGCGATGATTTTCCGCTGCCGGAGACACCGGTAACACATATAAGCTCGCCGAGAGGGAAGGTAACATCGATATTTCTCAGGTTGTTTTCAGCCGCTCCGTGAACGACAAGAGTTTTGCCGCTGCCCTGCCTTCTTTTTTCGGGAACGGGAATTGTCTTTTTGCCGCTGAGATACTGCCCCGTGACGGATTCTTTGCATTTCTTTATGCCGTCAACCGTGCCGGAATAGACAAGATTGCCGCCGTGGATACCTGCGCCGGGACCTATATCGACAATATAATCGGCGGCAAGCATAGTTTCTTCATCGTGCTCGACAACAATAAGGGTGTTGCCCATATCACGCAGATTTTTGAGGGTTGAGAGCAGTTTCTCATTGTCTTTCTGGTGAAGACCGATGCTCGGCTCGTCGAGGATATACATAACTCCGACAAGGGATGAACCGATTTGCGTGGCGAGGCGGATTCTCTGGCTCTCACCGCCCGAAAGGGTTCCCGACGAGCGGGAAAGGGTGAGGTAATCGAGACCTACATTGCTTAAAAACTCGAGGCGAGAGCGAATCTCCTTGAGGATGAGCCGCGCTATACGGAAATCGCTGTCGCTGAGTTTGAGCTCATCAAGAAATCTGAGTTCATCTTTAACGGATTTGTCGGTAAATTCTTTGATATTTATTCCGCCGACGGTAACACCGAGAGACTCCCTGCGAAGACGCGCTCCGCCGCAGTCGGGACAGCACTGCTCGGTCATATACTGTTCCATCTCGTTTTTTGACCATTCGCTTGTGGTGGTTGTGTAGCGGCGCTCCATATTGTTTATGACGCCTTCAAAATCTGTTAGATAGGTGCCGCTGCCGTATTCGTTGCGGCGCTCTAATTTTATCTTTTTGCCGTTTGTGCCGTAGAAAATGACATCGCGCGCCTGTTTTGAAAGCTTGTTGAACGGAGTGTCAAGTGAGAAGTTATATTCCTTTGCCAGACCTTCATAATACATCTGAGCTATTGTGCCGCCGTCGGCAACCGACCAGCCGGAGAGCTTGATTGCCCCCTGCAGAATTGAAAGACTGCCGTCGGGAACGACGAGGTTTTCATCCGGCTTCATAAACACTCCGAGACCGGAGCAGGTTTTGCAGGCACCGAAGGGATTGTTGAAAGAAAACGATCGGGGCTCGAGCTCTTCCATACTCACGCCGTGTTCCGGGCAGGCGTAGTTGAGCGAAAAGAGTTTTTCTCCGCCGTCAACAATATCGACAAGAAGAACGCCGTCGCTGAGTTTTGTTGCCGTTTCGATTGAGTCAATCAGCCTTGAGCGGATGTTCTCTTTGATTACAAGGCGGTCAACAACTACTTCGATATTGTGTTTTTTGTTTTTGTCGAGTTTGATTTTTTCGGACAGGTCGTAGATTATTCCGTCAACGCGCACGCGGGCGAAGCCGCTTTTTCTTATGCCGTCGAATTCTTTGACGAACTCGCCTTTTTTGCCCATGGCTATGGGTGCCATAAGCTGGATTTTTGTGCCCTCGTCAAGCTCCATAACGGAGTCACAGACATCATCGACGGTCTGCCTTGCAATCTCACGCCCGCAGACGGGACAGTGAGGCACGCCTATTCTTGCGTAGAGAAGACGGAGGTAGTCATATATTTCGGTAACCGTTCCCACAGTTGAGCGGGGATTGCGGGATGTGGTTTTTTGGTCTATTGAAATTGCCGGAGAGAGACCTTCGATATATTCGACATCGGGTTTTTCCATCTGCCCGAGGAACTGCCTTGCGTATGAGGAGAGAGATTCAACATATCTGCGCTGACCCTCCGCATAAATTGTGTCGAAGGCAAGAGAGGACTTGCCCGAGCCGGACAGACCCGTAAAAACGGTCAGTGAGTGTCTCGGGATGCTGACATCGATATTTTTGAGGTTGTGGACTCTTGCGCCTTTTACGAAAATGTTTTTTTGTGCCATTATTTACCCTGCCTGAGTTTTTCTATTCTGTCACGCAGATAAGCCGCCTGCTCAAATTCAAGTATTTTAGCCGCCTGCTTCATTTCGGCGGTGAGCTTGACAATGAGGGCTTCTCTTTCTTTTCTGCTCATTTTGGAAACCGGCTTTTCTTTGCCTTCGTCGGTTGAAATCTTTATTATGTCGCGGACATCCTTGACAATTGTTTTGGGAACAATGCCGTTTTCTTCATTGTATTTTTGCTGCTTTTCGCGGCGGCGGTTTGTCTCGGTAATTGCGCGCTCCATTGAGGGAGTGACGGTGTCGGCATACATTATGACCTCGCCGCCTGCGTTTCTCGCCGCCCTGCCGACAGTCTGTATAAGGGATGTTTCGGAGCGCAGGAAGCCCTCCTTATCCGCATCGAGTATGACTACGAGGGAGACCTCGGGGATATCAAGACCTTCACGCAAAAGGTTTATGCCAACCAGCACGTCAAAATCTCCGAGGCGCAGGCCCCTGATTATCTCCATGCGCTCGATTGTATCGACATCGTGATGCATATAGCGGACTTTGATGCCTAAATTGTCGATGTAGTCGGTAAGATCCTCCGCCATCTTTTTGGTAAGGGTGGTGACGAGCACCCTCTCCTTGCGCTCGATTCTCATATTGATTTCGGAGACGAGGTCGTCTATCTGACCGTCTGTGGGGCGCACGCTTATGAGCGGATCGAGAAGACCCGTGGGGCGGATAACCTGTTCGGCAATCTGCACGCTTTTTTCTTTTTCAAAATCGCCCGGCGTTGCGCTGACAAAAATCTTCTGCCCCACCCTCTCATAGAATTCATCAAATGTGAGGGGTCTGTTGTCATAGGCGGAGGGAAGACGGAAGCCGAAATCTATTAGACTCTTTTTTCTTGAGCGGTCGCCGCCGTGCATGCCGTGAACCTGCGGAAGAGTGACGTGCGATTCATCTATGAATAAAATGAAGTCGTCGGGCATATAGTTAAGAAGAGTGAACGGAGCCGAGCCCGCCGGTCTGCCGGACATAACGCGGGAATAGTTTTCGATACCCTTGCAAAAGCCGGTTTCACGCAGCATTTCAATGTCATATTCCGTTCTCTGCCTTATGCGTTCCGCTTCGAGCAGTTTGCCCTCGGATTCAAAATAGCGCACTCTCTCAATCATCTCATCGTGGATTTTTGAGAGTGATTTTTCCATTTTATCGGATGAAATAACATAGTGGGATGCAGGGTAAACCGCCACGTGGGAGAGCACCTGCTTTATCTGACCGGTAAGGGGATTAATCTCGCTTATGCGGTCTATTTCATCGCCGAAGAACTCGACTCTTATTGCGTTTTCATTTGAATAGACGGGGAAGATTTCGACGACATCGCCGCGGACGCGGAATTTGTTGCGCACAAAGTTTATATCGTTGCGTTCATACTGGATTTCAACAAGCTTTGCAATAAGGTCGTCGCGCGATTTCTCCATACCCTGCCGCAAAGAAATAACCATACTGCGGTAGTCGATGGGGTCGCCCAGGGTATAAATGCAGGAAACGCTGGCGACGATAATCACATCTCTGCGCTCGGAGAGCGAGGATGTGGCAGAGTGGCGAAGGCGCTCGATTTCTTCATTTATGGCGGAGTCTTTTTCGATGTAGGTGTCGGTTGTGGGGATATACGCCTCGGGCTGATAATAATCGTAATATGAGACGAAGTATTCAACCGCGTTTTCAGGGAAGAACTCGCGGAATTCGGAGCAGAGCTGTGCTGCGAGAGTTTTGTTGTGTGCGAGCACGAGAGTAGGCCTGTTGACTCTCTCAATGATATTTGCCATTGTGAACGTTTTGCCCGAACCCGTAACGCCGAGCAGGGTCTGTTCGTTATAGCCCTTATTGAGACCGTCAACAAGCTTTTCGATTGCTTCGGGCTGGTCGCCCGTAGGTTTGTAATCTGAGTGTAATATAAATTTATCCATAATCAAAACAATGAGCTGAAGCGTTCGGTTGAACGCATTGAAAGGACTCCGCCCGCGCCTGCAATAAAGTGATCGGCAAGGGTTATTCCGTTTTGCGCGAACGCTTTGACAAATTCTTCTGTTGAGCTGACATCATCTTTTGACGGCGATGCAACTCCGTCGGGGTGGTTGTGGGCGATAATAACGGTTTTGGCTCTGCTGCGCCTTGCAAAGTCGAGAAGAGAGTCAAAGTCCGGGGTAACACTGCCCTTTTCGCCGCGTGTTTCGCTTGTGTTGGTTAATCTGCCCGTTGAATCAAAGCAGAGGAGCATAAATATTTCGTTTTTCTCTGCAAGGAAACTGCTTGCAACAAATTGCGACACGGCTTCAAAATCGTCGAGCCAGAGACTTTTTTCGGTAAGAGTGCCTGTCATATATCTTTTGCATACCTGTGGCAGCATTGTAAGGAAAGCGGCCGCATTGTCGCCGATGCCTTTTAAAGAGCGCAGGTCGTCGGGAGACGCTTCAAGCACGCCCGAGAGAGAGCCGAAGGTGTCGAGCAGAAGCTGAGCCGCCGGGTTTGTATCCTTGCGGGGAATGCAGTAAAAAAGGAGCATTTCGAGCACGGCGCGGTCATCCATATTCTCCAGCCCGCCGGCAAAATAGCGCTCGCGGACTCTGGCTCTGTGGTTCTCGTGCATACTTCTGCCCCCTTTGATACATTGAAATAATATTATATTATATATTTTAAATTTTGTAAATGATTTATATATAAAGATTTGACTTGCAAATATTGCTCTGTGTGGTAAAATGTTAAGCGGTTCTGATAACACTGCAAAAGGAAACACGATATGAAAAGCTTTACCGTCGGCAAAAACGATGCGGGACAGCGGCTCGACAAATTCATTACGAAAAGCGTGCCGAATCTTCCGCAGGCGCTGCTTTACAAATACATCAGAATAAAAAGAATCAAGGTAAACGGTTCGAGGGCTCAGATTTCAACACGGCTGAGCGAAGGCGATGTTGTTGACATGTATATCAACGACGAGTTTTTTACGCCTAAGGAACAGAAATACGACTTTTTGTCGGCATCGGATAAGCTGAATATTCTTTTTGAAGACGAGAACATTATTCTGCTTGACAAAAAGGTCGGTCTGCTCTCGCACCCGGATGACACGGAATTCAACGACACTCTTATTACAAGGGTGAAAAAATACCTTTATAAAAACGGGAGCTACAACCCGGCGGATGAAAACTCGTTTGCGCCCGCTCTGGTAAACAGAATAGACAGAAACACGGGCGGAATAGTAATTGCCGCAAAGAACGCGGAGAGTTTGCGGATTCTTAACCAAAAACTCAAGGACAGAGAAATTGAAAAATACTACCTTTGCGTTATTCACGGCGTTTTGAGAGAAAAGAGCGGCACGCTTGAGGGCTGGCTCATAAAAGATGAAAGCAAGAACAAGGTCAGGGTTTATAAAGAGCAAAAAGACGGTGCGAAACAGATAAAGACAAAATACCGTGTTATTGAAGAAAAGAACGGTTTAAGTCTTGTTGAGGTTGAGCTGCTCACGGGGCGCACGCACCAGATAAGGGCGCATTTTGCGAGCATCGGCCATCCGCTGCTCGGGGACGGAAAATACGGCACGAACGCTTTGAACAAATCATTCGGCTACAAAAAGCAGTTCTTATATTCATACCGTCTGAAATTCACATTCACGACGGACGCGGGTATTCTCAACTACCTTGACGGCAGAGATTTTTGCGTTGACGATGTCTGGTTCAGGGATGAATTTATGAACGGGAATCTTTAAAAAACCGCTTTATTTACATAAATCATTTATATTATTTAATTTTATACTTGTAAAATTTTAAAAAATGGGTTAAAATACATTTGTTATGCTGATTTTGTCCACTCAGCAATTATCTTTTCAGTAAAGGATGAAACAATCTTATGGCAAAAAAAGACGAAAAAAGCAAAGCTGAAATTTACAGAGAAGAACGCAAGGCGAGAATTGCCAAGGCAAACAAAAAGAACGCCAAAAAAGGCGGAGGCAAAGCCGGCTCAATCGTAAAGCGCATTGTTGCTGTTGTTATTGCCTTAGCAATCGTCGGCGGCGGTCTTTTCTTTGTGCTTGACAACACAGGCGTTATCAACAAGATGATACCCGCCCTTGAGGTCGGCAAAGACAAGGTAAGTTCGGCAACATACTATTATTATTACTATCTCACTTATCAGCAGGCGCTTCAGACTCAGGAGAACTACAGCTCCTACGGCTTCAATTATATTGACGCCAACAAGGCGCCCGACGAGCAGGATTACCCCTACCCCGATGACGACGGCAAAACCGTTACTTGGGCAGACCAGCTTATGACCCAAGCGGCATCCAGAGCGCAGAACGTTCTTGCCTGCTACAACGAGGCAGTTAAAGCGGGAATCAAGCTTGATGACGACGAAAAGACTCAGATTGACGAAACAATAGAGCAGTTCAAGTCAAACGCTTCGAGCGGCGGTTATTCAATCAACGCCTACCTCAAGATGATGTTCGGCTTCGGTCTTAAGGACCTCAAGAAGCAGCTCGAGGTTGAGCAGCTTGCTTCAAAATATCAGGAGCAGCTTCACGAAGAACAGCATGATGCCATTGACGATGCAGCACTTGAAAAAGAGCTCAAGGACAACGCAAATGAATACGGCCTTGCAACTATCCGTTACTATGCATTCAAATATGACACTCTTACACAGGGTGAGAACGAAAGCGACGAGGCCTTTGAAACAAGAACAAAGAAGTCAAACGACTCCATGGCAAAAACCGCAGAGGGCGTTTTCGAAGATATTACAGACGAGGACTCCTTCATTGACGCCGTAAACGCTTATGAAGCGGAAAAGAACGGCACCAAGGACGAAGACAAAGCCGAAGACACAGCGGCAGAAGAAGCAAAAGCCGAAGAAGCTGAGACTGCAGAGGCAGAAGAAGCCGAAGAGAAAGAGGAAGAAAAGGAAGACGCCACAACTCTTCTCGAGAATTCAGCTTATTTATCAATCTCCTCCGCCATTGAAGAAGACGGCGCTGACTGGGCATTTGATTCCGCCCGCAAAAAAGGCGACCTCAAATTAATCAAAGGCGAAAAAGGCGCATATATTGTTTATGTTGTTTCTCCCAGAGACCTCAAGGCACACAGCGTAACGGTGCGTTACTGCCTTATCCCCTACAATGACGAGTTCAAGGCGGCAAACGACCAGGATGAGCGCACAGAGGCAAAAGACACGGCCACAAAGCTTTATGACGACTGGAAGAAGAGCGGCAAGGCAACAGAAGAGTCATTTGCAGACCTTGTGCGTGCAAACAGCAAAGACACAAGCACAAGCGAGGACGGCGGCCTTATAGACGTCCGCCTCAACAAGATGGTTTCCGCATTTGAGGACTGGTGCTTTGATTCAAAGCGCAAGACAGGCGACTGCGAAGTTATTGAAGCGGAAGAATACGGTTACTTCATTGTTTACTTTGTAAGCAACAACAAGGATGACCTTGACTGGAAAGACGCTGCCTCCGAAAAGCTTGCCGAGGCGGCATACGATGAAGTATTCAAGGCACTCATTGCCGAAGACGGTGACTATGCTCTGACAGAGCACACCAAGGCGGAAAAGAGAATCTCGGACGATTTCTGCAAGAGAATCAAGAGAAATATGGCTGTAAGCAGCAGCCAGAGCATGCAATAAAACATAATAATAAGTAAATATTTAAAAGCGGTGATTGCTTCACCGCTTTTTATTTTTGTTGTATTTTTTCATTATATATGTTATAATTATAAACTGCAAACGGAACAAAAAAATTAAAAGGAGAATTATTATGAAAAACACAAGAAAAGTAACGGCTCTTGTTCTGGCGCTTGTTATGGCGTTTTCATTTTCGCTCACAGTATTTGCGCAGTCCGGAAATTCAAGGACCGAGCAGGTGCTTTCGCTTGTTTCGCAGGCAGGCAAATTCAAGGCGAGCGTTACAAGCTTCAGCTACAACAGCGGCACTGTGACAAACAACATCAGGTTTGATTTTTATGACGACCTCAAGGCGGACAAAATACTCTGCGACTTCACTGACAAGAATATCAAGGTGCTTTATGCGGATTCATCTCTCAGCGTGATATTCTCAGCTTTTTTCAGCTACCTCAGGTTTTCAAATGCGGATGTAACCTTTGCGCCCGTAATCGGAGGGGTGAAGCTTTTCCAGAAGATTTTTAAATCATTTGTTGACGACCCGACTCTCTCGGCTTTCACTCTGACAACGACAAACGAAGTCAGAAACGGCAAGAACTGCATCTGCGAGCAGTTCAAAGGCAATGTAATCGGCACATCGGGTTATTTCTACTACGATGAGAGCGGAAAGCTCTGCGAGATTCTTCTTATGGACAATGCAGGCGAATATATCGGCTTTACGCTTTCAGACTTCACAACGGTGTTTGACAGCTCTGTTTTCAGCGTTCCCGTTTATTATTTCAATATTTCAATGTTCTGGAAGATTCTTCAGATACTTCTGCCTATGTTCGGCGTTTCAATTCCGTTTATCAAATTATAATTACAGGCACACAAAAAGACCGTCCGTGCGGACGGTCTTTTTTATTATTGCTTTTTATTGGTCGCTGTTTTCGTTTTCGCCCGAGCCGTCGTCGTATTCTATTGAATAGCCGTCGGAGGTTGTGGTTTTTGATTCGTCATCGGTTCCGGCGTTTTCTTCATCCTCTTCTGCCTCAACGGCTGAAAGAATCTTTTCTCTTCTGACAATGAAGAACGCTATTGTTGCTGCAGCAATAACTATGGCGGCAAGAAGAATGACGATTAACGCGAGGCGTTTGTTGGACTCCATTGTTCTGGTGGGATCGGTGTTGCCGGAGCCGTTTTTGCCCGACTCATTTTCGGTGCCGAAAAATGAGGTTTCTTTGAAATCGAAGCCGTTGTCGCCGGCGTAGCGTTCCGCCTCACTGTTTTTGGCGCCATAAATAGTAAACCCGTTTTCGGTGTTGCAGAAGGCGGATTTGTCAATTGCGATAACCGATGAGGGAATGTTTGCGCTTGTAAGCTTTGTGTTCTGGAAAGCCCTGTGGTTTATGTATTTGACGGGCATACCGTCTATGGTCTGCGGGATGGTTACATCCGTCTCTGTGCCAATGTAGTAGGCAATGACAATCTCAGAGGCGTTTGCTATCTGATAGTAGTAGGTATCTTCATAAATATAAACGGTGTCGCCTATGTCAAGGGTTGAAATAATGTTTGTGGTAAGTTCCTCGTCGGGGTCGGTTATTTCGGGAGGAGCGGGAGGAAGGGTGAAGCCCGACGCAGCAGTTTCTCTGACATAAACTATTGAAACGGACTGTCTTCCGGCTGTTTCTCCGGGAGGGTAGGTTTCACTCTCGGTGACGGACTCGGTTTCTGTTTCAGTCTCTTCCGTTTTGGAAACGGTGGAAAGCTGAGGGTCGTCGCCTGTAACTGGCGTTGCGTTTTCGTTGTTTGTTTCGTTGGCGCTGTTGACCTTTGATGCGCCGCCTTCATACTCAACGATTATGAAGCAGGAGTTTGAACGCTCCGAGTTGTGCCAGTAGCCGGTGGAGGCATCGATATAGGCGTATTTCTCGGTTGATGATGCGGGTGTTTCACCATACCAGTTTGAATAAAGAACCGACGAGCCGCCTGCCCAGGTCCAGCCCGAGCTTGATGAATAAATGGCGCCTATCCAGTATCTGCCCGACGAGACAATGCTTGTAATGAAGCTTTGCTCCGCGGCACTGTTGATATAAAGCACGTGGCCGCCTTTACGGCTGCAGGTGTTGTTTGCGGAGTTGTAAGTGCTGCCTGTTCTGACAATCTCATAAGCATTGCCGCTGAAGGTGTAATAGGTTACATCATCCGAAAATGCCTGACCGATTACGCTCACGGCGGAAACGGCAAGAACAAGAACGGTCAGAAATGCGGCAAGAATCTTAATCTGTTTTGACATACTCAACTCTCCTTTCGTTTATCTGTCTTCTCTGAAGTAGCTCAGACCGAGCGATGCGGGCGGCTGATGCTCCTTCTTTTTTCTTGCGCTGATAAAGATAAGCACGAGAATTGTTACGAGATAGGGAAGCATTTTTATAATCTCTTTTGCGCTTGATGAAAGCCCGGGAATATAGACACATATAATGTAAAGTCCGCCGAAAATGAAGGAGCTCCATATTGCGGATTTGGGCTTCCACAGGGCGAAAATGACGATGGCAATGGCAAGCCAGCCGCGGTCGCCGAAGCCGTTATTTGTCCACGCGCCGGCGGTGTAATCCATAACAAAATAGAGTCCGCCGAGACCTGCGACCATGCCGCCGATTAAGGTTGAGAGATATTTGTATCTTGTAATGTTTATGCCTGCCGCATCGGCTGTTGCGGGATTTTCGCCTATTGCTCTCAGGTTAAGACCCGCCCTTGTTCTGTTGAGGAACAATGAAGAAACAACGGCAATAATAATTGCAAGGTAGGCGAGGAAGCCGAAAGAGAGGAAAGTCTCGCCGAAAAGCCCGAGCTTTGCCGCAAACGGCAGGGCTTTTTTATAAGCAAGGCCTGTGTTGATGAGTGAAATTGAACCGCTCTCGCCGAAAAACTTGAGCAGCGAACCGCCGAAGAAGTTGCCAAGACCTATGCCGAAGGTTGTAAGGGCAAGACCCGTGACGTTCTGATTTGCCTTGAGCGTCTGGGTAAGGAAGGCGTAAATAAGCGACATAAGCGCCGAGCCGGCAAGGGACGATAAAAGAGAAATGATGATGCAGAGGATGGGAATAACATTTTCGTTATTATGCTCATACAGATAACCGCCGATTATTCCCGAAATGCCGCCGACATACATAATGCCCGGGATGCCGAGGTTGAGGTTGCCTGATTTTTCGGTGATGATTTCACCGGTGGAGCCGAAAAGGAGCGGAATACCCTGAATTATTGCAGCTTTGATAAACTGTGCAATTGTAAACAGCATTTATTTGCCCTCCTTTCCGGAATTTGTGCGCATTATTTTATAGTTTATAAAGAATTCGCAGCCGATTATGAAGAAAATGATTATGCCCGTAAGGATATCGGCAAGGCTTGTGTTGAGGTTGAATTTTGTTGCTATCTCGCCCGCGCCTCTCTGAAGGAAGACGACGAGCAGTGATGTGAGAATCATCATAATCGGATTGAATTTTGCGAGCCAGGAGACCATAATTGCGGTGAATCCGTTGCCGCCCGCGAGTTCTTTTGATATTGTATGGTTTGTGCCCGAAACGAGCAGGAAGCCGGAAAGGCCGCAGATGGCGCCCGAAAGAATCATTGTGCGGATGATAACCTTTTTGACATCTATGCCAATGTATCTTGCGGTGTTTTCGCTCTCGCCGACTACCGAAATCTCATAGCCGTGTTTTGAATATTTGAGATAGACGAACATTACAACAGTGAGAACTGCGACTATAAGGATATTGATCAGATATTTCTGACCGAACAGATCGGGGAGCCAGCCCGCTCTTGTGCCGGAATTGACAAGACCCATAACGCTTGAGCCGCTCGGCACCCAGACCATAATGGCGAATGAGACAAGCTGAATTGCGATGTAATTCATCATAAGAGTAAACAGGCTCTCGTTTGTGCCCCACTTTGCTTTGAAAACGGCGGGGAGAATACCCCAGACAATGCCGCCGAGAATTGAGGCGGCGAGCATTGAGATGATGAGAAGAACGTTCGGTATTCTGTCACCGACCATAAACATCAGCACCATACTGCAAAGTCCGCCGAAAAGAACCTGACCTTCTGCGCCGAGGTTCCAGAACTTCATTTTGAAGGCGGGAGTAACTGCGAGAGATATACAAAGGAGGATTGCAAGATTCTGGAGCATCGCCCAGAATTTGCGGCTTGTGCCGAAGCTGCCCTTAACCATTGCGCCGTAAACTTCAAGCGGATTTTGATGTGTAAGCGATACGATTATAACGGCGCAGACGATGAGCGAAGCCGCTATTGACACGCCTCTTATAAGCCACGCCTTCCACCAGACCATTGCGTTGCGTTTTGCTATATGAAAGAGGGGCTCGTGCGTATTCTTCGTCGGATTATTCTGCATCGAGGGCACCTCCTTTGCTGTTCTTTGTCATAAGCTTTCCGATTTCTTCTTTTGTAGCCGTGCGCGCATCGACTATGCCTGTGACGGCGCCCGAGCTGAGAACCATAATTCTGTCGCACAAATCGATGAGAACGTCAAGGTCTTCGCCGACGAAAATTACGGCAACTCCCTTTTCTTTTTGCGTGTTGAGAAGGTTATAGATAAGATAGGACGAATTGATGTCAAGACCGCGGACAGGATAAGCGGTCATAAGCACTGTAGGTGAGAGCGAAATCTCTCTGCCGACAAGAACCTTCTGCACGTTGCCGCCCGACAGCCTTCTGACGGGGGTGCTGATGCCGGGGGTGACAACCTCGAGGTCACGCACGATGTTTTCGGCAAGCTCTCTGGGTGCGCTTCTTTTGAGGAATGCGCTTTTGCCCTTACGGTAGGAGCGGAGCATCATATTGTCGGTGATATCCATATTGCCGACAAGACCCATACCGAGGCGGTCTTCCGGGACGAAGGAGAGGCGGACGCCGAGTTCTCTTATCTGATAGGGTGATTTGCCGCGAAGGTCAACGGCGCTGCCGGATTTGGGATCGTTATAAACTATTTTGCCGCTGTCGAATTTCTGAAGGCCTGCTATTGATTCGAGAAGTTCTTTCTGACCGCTGCCGGCTATGCCCGCTATGCCGAGAATCTCGCCGCTTTTAGCGGTGAAGGAGATATCGTTGAGCACTCTGACTCCGTCGGATGTTTCAAGAGTGATATTTTCAACGGTTATTCTGTCTTCGCAGTTTACGGGCTCGCTTCTGTCAATATCGAGACTGATTTTTTTGCCGACCATCATTTCGGTAAGCTCTTCTTCGTTTGTTTCGGCGGTGATGAGTGTGCCGATGTATTCGCCCTTTCTGAGAACGGAAACTCTGTCGGAAATGTCGAGTACCTCGTGAAGCTTATGGGTGATGATGACGATTGCCTTGCCGTCTTCTTTCATCTTACGCAGGACGGCAAAAAGCTTCTGCGTTTCCTGCGGGGTGAGAACGGCGGTGGGTTCGTCGAGGATGAGAATGTTTGCGCCTCTGTAAAGCACCTTGATTATTTCAACGGTCTGCTTTTCGGAGACGGACATTTCGTAAATCTTTTTTGAGGGGTTTATGTCGAAGCCGTATCTTGCGCTGATTTCGGCTACCTTTTTTTCGACGTCTTTTATGTTATATTTGCCGTCCTCTTTGAGACCGAGCACGACGTTTTCGGCAGCGGTGAAAATATCAACAAGTTTGAAATGCTGATGAATCATACCGATTTTATAGTCAAAAGCGTCCTTCGGAGACCTGATGACCGCCTCTTCGCCGTCAATGAAAATCTGACCTGCATCGGGGAAGTAGATGCCTGAAATCATATTCATCAGCGTGGTCTTACCACTGCCGTTTTCACCGAGGAGGGATAAAATCTCGCCGTTGTTGACGGTGAGGCAGACATTTTTGTTGGCGGTTATGCTTCCGAAGGTCTTTGTTATGTTTTTAAGTTCAATTGCGGGTGCGCTCATAAATTACCTCCGTCCTGTTTTCTGAAAACGGAATTTCAAAGCTGAAACTCTCTTTTCAGAAAACACAGAACAATCAAATAAAAAACCCGGGGCGAAGCGAAATCCGCTTCGCCCTCGGAAAAATACTATTAAAGAATTGTGATGCCGTCTATCTGAACGTCGAAGTAGGGAGCCGAACGGTATTCGCTCTCATGGAAGTAGCCGTCGGAAACCGCTTCTGTGTCACCCTGGAAGGTGCCGTCATCAATGACATCTGCCTGATAGGAATCAAGCGCTTTGCCGTCAACTGTGAAGGTGGAGACATCGTAAACGTGGAGTTCGCCCGATTCGATTTTGCCCTTGACTTCCTCAAGCTTTTCTTCTGTGCCGGGTGCGGCAACAGCTTTGTTTACTTCAAGGAGTTCAACGGAGCCGGTAGCGATTGTGCCGGTCCAGTCGGCGTCAAAGCTCTCGCCCTTTGAAACAGCATCAATGGCAAGTTTGTAGTAGGGAGCCCAGTTGATTCTGGATGAAACAAGAGCGGTGTTGGGGCCGATGGAAGCGGTGTTGATGTTGTAGGCAACGTTGGGGATACCCTTTTCTTCGCAGGCCTTGGGAGCGCCTTCGGAGTCAGCGTGCTGGCTGATGAGAACGCAGCCGTTGTTGATGAGTTTGAGAGCGGCTTCTCTTTCGAGAGCGATGTCAAACCAGGAGTTTGTGAAGGTTACTTCCATTGTTGCCTCGGGAACAATGTAGCGGACGCCGAGGAAGAATGAGGTGTAGCCCGATTTAACTTCTGCATAGGGGAATGCGCCTACATAGCCGATTTTTGCCTTGTCTGCAGTGATTTTGCCGGAGTCAATCATCTCTTTGACTTTCATGCCTGCTGCAACGCCTGCAAGGAAGCGGCCTTCATAAATGGAGGCAAAAGCATTGTGAAAGTTGGGGATGTTTGCGTTGTGAGCGTGTGTGCCTGTTGCGTGGCAGAACTGAACATCGGGGTTGTCCTGTGCCGCCTGCATCATATAGGTCTCGTGGCCGAAGGAGTCTGCAAAAATGATGTTGCAGCCCTCGTCAACAAGTTCCTCTGCTGTTGTGAGGCAGCTGTCATCTTCGCCGATGTTGGTTTTGATGAGAACCTGGTCGTCGGAAAGACCGAGATCTTTCTGGACTTCCTTGAGAGCAAGGATGAAGTTGTTGTCATAGGTTGAGTTTTCATCGTGAAGGCAGATAAGACCTATTTTGAGGTTTTCGTAGCTGCCTGATGCGGGTGTGCTTTCGCCGCCGTTGTCGGGTGTGTCAGCGGGAGTTTTGCTGCCGCAAGCCGCAAGACCGAGAACGAGAGCAAGTGCCATGATGATTGCGAGAATTTTTTTCATTGTCTTTTCCTCCTGTATATTAATTTTAATAATTAGGAACTCAGCAAAAAACAACCGTGTTGTTGTCGAGAGACCTGACCATTGCGAGCGATTCGATGCGCACGCCCTTTTCGCGCAGCTCTTTGCCGCCGGGCTGGAAGCATTTTTCAATCGCTATGCCCGCCCCCGCCACTTCTGCGCCCGCCTGGCGGACTATGTCGATAAGCCCTTCAAGCGCCTTGCCGTTTGCGAGGAAGTCATCAACAATCAGGACACGGTCGCCGGGGTTAAGATAATCCTTTGAAACCATTATGTCATAAACTCTGCCGTGGGTGTAGGATGTGACCTTTGAGGTGTAAACGTCGGCTGAGATGTTTTTGGTCTGATTCTTTTTTGCGAAAACGAGCGGAACGTTGAACCTGTAAGCCGTCATGCACGCTATGGCTATGCCGGACGCTTCTATGGTGAGAATTTTGTTTACTCCGTCATCTTTGAAAAGACGGTAAAACTCCTCGCCCATTGCCTCGAGCAGGCGGACATCAATCTGATGATTTAAAAAATTGTCAACCTTGAGAATGTTGCCGGGATAAACTCTGCCGTCTTTTAAAATCCGCTCTTCAAGAAGTTTCAAACATACCACTCCCACAAAATATTGTAGATACAAGATATAATATATACTAAATTAACTGTTTTTTCAAGATTTATATATAATTAAAGTATAACAATTTTTTAAAAATTTCATTAATAAATCTACATAACAGAGAAAACTCGGGCAAACGCTTGATTTTTAAGCGGGATTAAGATATAATACTTGAAGTCAATTGCCGGTGTGATGGAATTGGCAGACGTGACGGACTCAAAATCCGTTGGGCTAATAACCCGTGCGGGTTCGACCCCCGCCACCGGCACCAGTGAAAATCTGTCTGAGGGCTGTGCCCCGGACAGGTTTTTTTATTTTTTAAACAAAGAGTGTGACATTACAGAAATTGTGCGATTTGTTATTATTTTAATTTTAAAAAATAAAATTCTGCATTTTTTCTTTACAGTAAAGTCATTTTTCTTTATAATAAATATGAACACAAATCTGTGAGAGGGTGACTTTAATGTATGAGTTGAATATGGCTTTTAATGCTATTATCTCGGCGCTCATTGTTATTCAATCTGCTCTGTGCCTGCCGTTCAACACTCTGCTGTTCCGCATTGACAACGGCGCCTCGGTTTTTGAGAGCGGGGACGATATGTATACGGTTATGTGGTCAACCAGTCTGCCGGGAACCGGTTATGTCACCTACACCTATGAGGGCGAGGAACACACGGTAAAGGACCTTCACAACGCCTCGCTGCGCACACAGGAGTCAATTCACAGTGTGCGTATTCCCAAGGAGCATCTTGACAACAACACCTACACCTGCCACTCGCAGTATGTGGGCACAAGGCGGGCTTATGTTGCAATAAAGGGCAGAACCGTTTCAACAAAGCCGGTTAAATTCAGAGGCTATTCGGGGCAGGATAAAATAAACGTTCTTGTGCTCTCGGACATTCACGAAAACCCGGGGAACGCGGCAAAGGCGGTTGCTTGTTTTGAGAACGAGCCCGACCTGCTTGTTATGAACGGCGATGAGGTAAGCTTTATGACAGCCGCATACAAGTTCAAGCAGGTTCTGTCATACGCGCACAGGTTTTCGGGCGGGAGCATACCGGTTGTTTACACAAACGGCAACCACGAAAACCGCGGGGAGTTTGCGGGAGATTATATCGATTTGTTCAAGACGACAACGGGCGGGCTTTATTACACCTGCCGTTACGGTCCGATTGAGTTTTTATGCCTGGATTCGGGCGAAGACAAAAAGGATTCCGACTGGACTTACAGCGGACTTGTTGACTACACTTCATATATTGCCGACGAGACCGAATGGCTGCAGACGGTTGAGCTTGACGAGGATGCGCAATACAAGGTGTGCGTGGTTCACATTCCGAACATCAAAAACCGCTACGGCAACAACTGGGTTGATATTCTTGCAGATATGGGAATCGGCTTCCTTATAGGCGGTCATAAGCACAGGATAAATTTTGAATACAATCAGAACGGCGCACCGTTTTATCAGATGCTTGACGGCGGCAAATCGAGAGACAACGGCTATGTGGCGACGATGCTGACATTTGCCGACGGTCAGATTAATGCCGTCTGCTATGACAACGAGAAAAATCTGCGGGGCGAACACACATACTCTTTTAACGAAGAGTCGCCTTCAGGCGAAGCACCGTAAAAGGCAAAAAGGATTTTCCCTCTCTCCTGCGGAGAGGGATTTTTATTTGCCGTGACAATCAAAACGGCGCTGTCCCGGATATCGGATAATAATAATTGCAAAAAGCCGGATATATGTTATAATAATTACAGTAATTTTTGCGGAGGGGCTTGTGGAATTAAAAGATTTTGACGGCAGATATGTTGAAATCACCGACACGGACGGTCTTGTTTTTACGGGAGAGTGCGGGTGGTTTCCGCGCGAGTTCGGCGATCTGGAGCTCGGCAGGGATGAAGATGGGCTGCAGATTGACGACTGGGTGTTTTATTTAACAGGCATTTCAAGAGCAAGAGTGATTGAGCCCTCTGCGCCTGCCGTATGGATGAGCAGACACGAGCACCGGATGAAGCTTAATCCGGAGCCGTTTGAGATGATTGAAAGCGGAGAAAAAACTTTTGAGTTGCGGCTGCTCGATGAAAAGCGCAGAAAAATCATAAAAGGCGACATAATCCGCTTTGAGAGAACCGACGATGAGACGGAGGTTATACGAGTCGGGGTTGCAGACCTGTATATTTTTAAATCATTTGAAGATTTATACAGCATTCTGCCGCTTGAAAAATGCGGATATACTAAGGAAAATATCGGCACCGCCTCGCCCGGAGATATGAAGAAATACTATTCGGAAGAACAGCTTGCCGCGCACAGCGTTCTCGGAATAAAAATCGAATTGATTTAAAACAATAAAGGAGCGATAACATGGCAAAACAGAGAAACCAGAAGCTTAAGCTTGTTCGTCTTATTGAGATAATGAAGCAATACACCGACGAGGAGCACGGGCTGACGATGCCCGAAATAATCGGGAAGCTCGACGCCTGCGGAATCTCCGCAGAGAGGAAAAGCGTTTATGAAGATTTTGAGCTGCTTCGCTCCTGCGGTTATGACATAGGTTCTTTTCATCAGAACGGCTACCGCTACAACCTTCAGTCGAGGGATTTTGACATAGCCGAGCTGAAGATGCTTGTTGACGCGGTGCAGTCTTCAAAATTCATAACGCCGAAAAAGACGAGGTTGCTCGTTGAGAAAATCAGCCATCTGGCAAGTGATTATCAGGCGAATGAGCTGCAGAGAAGCGTAAGGGTTGCAAACCAGATAAAAAGCGAAAATGAGAGAATTCTCTACACGGTTGACACAATTCACTGTGCAATAAACTCAAACTGCGCAATAACCTTCAATTATCTCGAGTGGACACCGAGAGGCAAGAAGGTTGCCAGGCACGGCGGAGGACTTTACCATGTGAGCCCGTGGGCGCTTATCTGGGACGATGAATACTACTACCTTGCGGCTTATGAGGATAAAAGCGGACTGATAAAGCACTTCCGCGTTGACAAAATGCAGAATGCCTGCGTCACGGATGAAAAGAGGAAGGGCTACAGGGAATTCAGGGAGAATCATAAATCGGAGGATTATTCGCGCAAATTCTTCGGAATGTATCACGGCGATGAGGAAACCGTCACCCTTCGCTGTGACAACAGTCTGGCAGGCGTTATCTATGACAGATTCGGCAGAGGCGTTGCGGTAGCGCTCTCGGACGAGGGATATTTTGATGTGACGGTGACAATCAAGGTCAGCGACATTTTCTTCGGCTGGGTTACGAATTTCGGAAACAAAATGAAAATAACCGCCCCGCAGAATGTGGTTGAGGGCTACAAAAAGCATATAAAAGGAATTATAAAACAATACAAATAACCGGCACAATGAATTACGGCCTGCAGATTTTATTCTGCAAGCCGTTTTGTTTTAAAGTCTGATTTTTCTTTTCACTGTCTGCGTGAGCATTATTGAGAAAATGACAAGGTTTGCCACATACTCGACGGCGAGACCGGGCGCCTGTGCTATTCCCGCGCCGAAACCGCCGTATAGAATCATACCCGTGACGGTATAGCCGACTAACGGAATCAGGGTTGAGACCGCCGCCGCTGTAATATGCCTTGCGTAATCATTTTTGATTTTTATTTTAAGCATTGCAAAAAATACAAGCGGAAACAGCGCCTTGATTATTAGCGTAGGCACGGTGTAAACCGGAAACGAGGTTAAATCGGCAAGAGCAGAACCGAGCGCGCCTGCCGCCGCGGCGTATCTGCAGGGCAGAAGGCAGCAGCAGAGAAGAATGATGCAGTTGCCGAAATTCAGATAACCGAGGGGTATGGGAATCTGAATAAACCGTGTTATGACAAAAATCAATGCAGCAAACAGCGAAGAAAAGCAGATGTGTTTGATTTGTTTATTCATAGTATTATTACATTTTATTTCAGTGTGATTGTAAGGTCATTGTCGGAAAAACCCTTGTTGTTGCCGATTGAATCAAAAATCATCTGTTTAAGGTCGAGCTTTTTGTTTTTGGAGAGTTTGGGCTCGACTTTTCTGATGATAAATGAGAATCTTCTGACGACCTTTGAAACTGCTTCATATTCGGGTGTGCCCTCAACGAAGGGGGCATCGCCCTTGAACATATTGATTGCTATTGTGCAGGCAAAATCGAGGAATTTCTTTTTTCTCAAGGATTTGTCGATTCTGACCCAGGTCAGGCGGGCTATTTCGCCGAGAGTCAGGGTGTTGACAATGTGCCTGAGAAGCTTGAAAACAACGCCCTTGAAGCCCTTTGCGCCCGATAAGGTGCGGTTGATTCT
>JAEEGL012933545.1_pt1 | contig 36723 bp, 50 predicted proteins | sample 9134231 | NCBI WGS metagenome assembly JAEEGL01 (sample SAMN16246548, study PRJNA631951) | gut metagenome | biome: gut microbiome; feature: rumen; material: fiber-attached | host: Bos | place: Iran: Karaj | collected 2018-10 | reverse complement strand
CGGAACGCTGATCGCGGACATCGTGCTCCAGCTGCTCAGCTATGTCGCGCAAACCGAGCGCGAGTTCATTAAGCAGCGTCAGGCCGAGGGGATCGCGGCGGCAAAACAAAGGGGCGTCCGGTTCGGACGGCGGCCCATGGAAAGACCGGATGAATTTCAGGCGGTGTATGACCAGTGGGAGTGCGGAAAGCTGTCTATCCGCCAAGCCGCGAACGAGTTGCAAATATCGCACACCACATTCCTGCGGTGGGCGAGGGAGGAGGCATACAATGATCCGGCTTAAGATCCTGCGCGTGGTCCTCAGGCTGTGCTTGCTGGCGATGATCGCCGCACAAGCGGAACCCGTGCCGGAGCCTGAGCCTGTATGGGAGCCGGACGCCGAGGACGTGGCCTATATCAGCCGCACCATCTACGGCGAAGCCCGGGGCTGCGACGAAGAGCAGCGGCAGGCGGTCGCCTGGTGTATCCTGGCGCGAGTGGAGGATCCGCGCTTCCCGGACACCGTCGAGGGCGTGGTGACTCAGCCGTATCAATTTCAGGGCTATTCTGCCGGCAATCCGGTGGAGCCGTGCGAGGCGGACGCCCGGGCGGTGCTGATCGCGCACCATGACGGCGAGTGGGGCCTCGATCCGGACTTGTTATGGTTCGAGGGCGACGGCCGGATCAATCATTATCGAGACGCATGGAATAGAGAGAAGGCGACAAAAACATGGCCATAATGAAGCAGACTATCATGCTTTGTACGCGCTGCGCGGACGATCTAAAGGAAGCAGGGTACCAAGTGACTCAGATCACCACCTGGCGGCGCGTCACCTGCGGGAACTGCGGACGGCGGGACACCGGCGCGGCGTACCACATCAGAAAAGGAGAGAGGAAATGAGTTATTACCGCACCTGCCCCGACTGCGGGGCACACCTGGACCCCGGCGAGATCTGTGACTGTAAAGAGACCGAGGGCGTCCGCGTTACCGGCACGGACGCCCTCGGCAAAGATAAAAAACGAAAGGATCTGAAATCATGAGCAATTATACCACAAGCGCGGACTCTGTGCAAGGGGTCCGCATCACCAGCCTTGAGCTGGCCAACGTCAAGCGCATCAAGGCGGTAGCCCTGGAGCCGGCCGCCGAAGGTCTGACCGTGATCGGCGGGAGGAACGGACAGGGTAAGACATCCGTCCTCGACGCGATCGCCTGGGCGCTGGGCGGCGAACGGTTCCGCCCGGACGCGGCGGAACGGACCGGCAGCGTACTGAAGCCGGACATCCGCATCCAGCTGTCCAACGGACTGACTGTCACACGCAAAGGCAACAAGGGCGCTCTGACCGTGACAGACGAGAGCGGACGCCGCAGCGGGCAGCAGCTGCTTAACGAGTTCGTAGAAGTGCTCGCGCTGGACCTGCCGCGCTTCCTTCAGGCGACAGACAAGGAGCGGGCATCGATCCTGCTGGGGCTGCTCGGACTCCAAGACCAGCTTGACGCCATGGAGCGGGAGGAGCGTGCGAAGTACGACACTCGCCTACAAGTCGGCCGCGACCGGGACAAGGCCCAGCACTATGCCGACAGCCTGCCTTGGGACGCATCAGCACCGGCGGAGCCGATCAGCGTAGCTGAGCTGACCGAGCAGCTGCGCGAAGCTCAGGCGGTCAACAGTCACAACAATGAGGCGCGGCAGCACATTAACCGGCTTGAACTGCGGAAGATCGACACGGAAAACGAGATCAAGCGGCTGGCGGCGGAGCTGGCGGAGACCGAGAAGGCTCTCGTAGCTGCGTTGGCCGAGGATCTGACCGACGCGGACGAGAATGCCATCCTGGAGCAGATCCAGGCAGCGGACGCGATCAATGCCGCGGTCCGGAGCAATGCTGCGAAGACCGACGCGGACCACCAGGCGGCTGCGCTGGCTGAAGAGTACGACGAGCTCACCTGCGAGATCGAGCGCATACGCACGGACCGCACGGCGTTGCTGGAGGGCGCGGACATGCCGCTGCCCGGTCTGAGCGTACAGGACGGCGTACTGACGTACCACGCCCAGCCATGGAGCTGCATGAGCTCTGCGGAGCAGCTGAGGGCCGCCACGGCGATCGTGGGCCGCCTCAAGCCTGAGTGCCGGTTCGTCCTCGTCGATAAGCTGGAGCAAATGGACGTGGACACGCTGCGGGAGTTCGGCTCATGGGCCGCTGAGCAGGAGCTGCAGGTGATCGGGACCCGCGTGAGCACCGGCGACGAGTGTTCGATAATCATCGAGGACGGCACGGTCGCCGGCGACAATGAAGCCCCGGCCGAAACGCCGAAATGGAAGGAAGGAGCATTTTAACGATGGCGAGCAAATTTCAGATTGAGACATCGCGAAAGCCGAAAGCGGTTAAATTTGTATTTTATGGTCCTGAGGGCATCGGAAAGAGTACACTGGCAAGCATGCTGCCGTGGCCCATCTTCATTGACACGGAGGGAAGCACCGATCGTATGAACGTCCCGCGCTATCCCCGGCCGAAAAGCTGGGACAGCCTGCTGGAGATGGTGGACGACGCCGCACAGATGGGCGGCATCAAGACACTGATCATCGACACCGCGGACTGGGCCGAGCGCCTGTGCTCCGAGTCGCTGTGCGCCGCAAAAGGCTGGAAGGGCATCGAGGACGCCGGGTACGGCAAGGGCTACGTTTACCTTCGGGAGAAGTTCGGCCAGCTGCTCGACAAGCTGACCACGCTTCAGGACGCCGGCATCAACGTGGGTTTTACGGCCCACGCACAACTGCGGAAAGTTGAGAACCCCGAAGACACGGGCGCTTTCGACCACTGGGAGCTCAAGTGCTCCAAGCAGGTGGCACCGATGCTGAAGGAGTGGGCGGATCTGCTGCTGTTCCTTAACTATAAAACCATGGTCATCCACGGCGCCACGGCGATGGATAAGAACAAGGTCATAGGCGGTAAGCGCGTGATCTACACGACGCACAATCCCGTTTGGGACGCAAAAAATCGCTTCGGACTCCCGGAGGAGCTGCCGCTGGAGTATGCCAGCATCCGCAGCGTTTTCGACCGCGGCGCAGCGAAGGAAGATCCGAAGCCTGAACCGGAGCCGAAGCCGGAACTGAAGGCGACGGTCCCGTCGCCGGAGGATCCCGCACTGCTCGCAGACCCATTCCTGCCGGAGGCACCGAAGCCGGAGGAGGAATGGACCGAGGAAGAGAAGAAGGCCGTGGAGCCGGTGCAGATCGCGGACGTTTATCCCGAGCTGGCGCAGCTGATGGCCGGCAGCAACATCTCCGAGGCTGAGATCATGGCCGCGGTCGGCAGCCGCGGCTATTTCCCGGGCGACATGCCTATCGTCATGTACCCCGCAGACTTTGTAAAAGGATGTTTGGTCGCCGACTGGGCGGGCGTCAAAAAAATGATAATCGAAATGAGGAGGGCTTAAACAATGGCAGACAACAATATTGAACGCGAGCTTGATTGGGACGAGGGCCTTGAGCTTAATCCGTCGACATTTACACTGCTTCCCGAGGGCGAGTACGATTTTACGGTCGTAGATTTTGAACGGCAGCGCCATGCAGGCAGCGCAAAGCTGCCCGCGTGCCCGAAAGCGGTGCTTACTCTGGAGATCAGGGGCGTCGAGGGCACGGCGAGGATCACGCACAATCTTTTCCTGCATACCAAGACGCAGGGCCTGCTGAGTGCATTCTTCATCGCGATCGGCCAGGGCAAGGAAGGCGAGACCGTCAAGATGGACTGGGGCAAGGTCCGCGGCGCCACCGGGCGGGTGAAGATCGGAGTCCGGAAGTTCACAAAGAAGGACGGCAGCGAGGGCGAGTCGAACGACGTGCAGCAATTTCTGCCGCCGTTAAAGGCCTGGACGGGCGGAGGCTTCTGATGGGGCTGAGACCGTACCAGGAGGCGGCACGGCAGGCGATCCACGGGGAATGGGACCAGGGGCGACGGAAGACGCTACTGGTCCTCCCCACCGGCACAGGTAAGACGGTGGTTTTCGCGTCCGTCGCAGCCGATCAGGTCCGCGCCGGCGAGCGGGTGCTTATCCTCGCGCACCGCGGAGAGCTACTGGAGCAGGCCGCCGACAAGATCGCATCCTTTACCGGACTGAAATGCGCGGTCGAAAAAGCCGAGCAGACCGCCGTGGGCGAGTGGTTCCGGATCACCGTGGGCAGTGTGCAGACGCTGATGCGAGACTCGCGCCTGCAGCGATTTGATCCCGGGTATTACGGCACCATAATCGTGGACGAGGCTCACCATGCGCTGTCAGACAGCTATCAGAGAGTGCTTGAGCATTTCTCGGACGCGCACGTGCTGGGCGTGACCGCCACTCCCGACCGCGGAGACATGCGGGACCTCGGGCAGTATTTCGACAGCTTGGCATACGAGTACAAGCTCACCACCGCTATCAAGGAGGGCTTTTTGTGCCCGATAAAAGCGCAGACCATACCGCTGAAACTGGACATGTCCGGTGTCAAGACTCAGGCCGGTGATTACAGCGCCGCCGACGTCGGCCACGCGCTCGATCCGTACCTCGACAAGATCGCGGACGAGATGCTGAATTACTGCCGGGGCCGCAAGACTGTGGTTTTCTTGCCGTTGATCGAGACGAGCAGACGGTTCTGTGCGCTGCTCCAGGAGCGGGGCTTTTCGGCCGCCGAGGTCAACGGCGACAGCGCGGACCGTGCGGAGATCCTCGCGGACTTCGCCGCAGGGCAGTACGACGTGCTCTGCAATTCCATGCTGTTGACCGAGGGCTGGGACTGCCCGAGCGTAGACTGCATCGTTGTGCTGCGTCCGACTAAGATCCGCAGCCTCTACTGCCAGATGGTGGGCCGCGGGACCCGGCTGTGCGAGGGCAAGGACCACCTGCTTGTGCTGGATTTTCTGTGGCATACCACTCGGCACGAGCTGTGCCGCCCGGCGTGCCTGATCTGCGAGAACCCCGAGGTCGCGCAGAAGATGACCGAGGACCTTGAGGGCGAGGCCGAGGCTGTGGATCTCGAAGAAGCTGAGGTCACCGCCCAGCAGGACGTGATCGAGCAGCGTGAGGCTGCACTGGCGAAGATGTTGGAGGAGCAGCGGCACCGCAAGCGTGCGCTGGTGGACCCGCTGCAATTCGAGTATTCGATCCAGGCCGAGGATTTGGCAAGCTATGAGCCGTCGTTCCCCGCAGAGATGGCGCCGCCGACAAAGAAGCAGCTGGAGCTGCTGGAGCGCCGCGGGATATTCCCGGACGAGATCTCCTGCTTCGGCAAGGCACAGATGATCATCGACAGGCTCATCAAGCGCCAGGAGGACGGGCTGACCACACCTAAGCAGATCCGACTGCTGGAGAAGTACGGTTTCAAACACGTGGGCAGCTGGGCCTTCGACGACGCCAGCAAGATGATCAGCAGGATCGCGGCATGCAGCTGGATGGTGCCTCGCGGCATCGTGGCGGCGGAGTGGCAGCCGCCGAAAAAGGAAAGGACTGAAATGCAATGGACGGATACGATCTCTTAGAGTGCCTGGCGGCGATCCCGCCCGGTGATCTGACATACAGCGAATGGATAACGATTGGTATGAGCCTGAAGGAGTCGGGCTTTCCCGCCTCCGTGTGGGAGGACTGGAGCCGGGGAGACCCGGCCCGGTTCCACCCGGGCGAGTGCGAGCGCAAGTGGGCCACGTTCGCAGGCTCAGGCGATCCCGTTACCGGCGGGAGCATCGTGCAGATAGCCCGCGAGCATGGCTGGAGGCCCAGCGAAGGGCACGAGCTCAGCTGGGAGGATGAGCTGACCATGAAGCCCACGATAGACATGGGCTGGATAGAGTCGGAGCAGATCCGCGAGCCGTCGAAGTGGGATCCGGTCTCGGAGCTGAGCCGGTACCTGGAGCTGCTGTTCGAAGCGGACGATTACGTCGGCTACGTCACCACAAGCTGGCGTGGAGAGGACGGCTCATACCGCCCGACGTCTGAAGGCGCGTATGACCGCACCGCGGGACAGCTGCTCAAGGCGCTGGCCAAGTGCAAGGGCGACCTGGGCAAGGTCGTCGGTGATTACGATCCCGGCGCGGGCGCGTGGATCCGCATCAATCCGCTGGACGGCCAGGGCGTTAAAAATGCCAACGTCACTGAGTGGCGTTATGCCCTCGTCGAGTGCGACGACGTGCCGAAAGAGAAGCAGCTGCCGCTCTATAAATCGCTAAACTTGCCTATCGCCTGCGTGGTCGACAGCGGAAATAAAAGCGTGCATGCCATCGTGCATATCGACGCCGGCAGCGAGGTCGAATACAAACGCCGCGTGAACTTCCTTTATGACAAGCTCCAGGAGAAGGGCATCAAGATCGACACGCAGAACAAAAACGCCAGCCGCTTGAGCCGGATGCCCGGAGTGATGCGCGGCGGCAAGAAACAGTTTGTCGTTGAAGAGGCGTCCGGCCCCGCGGACTGGACAGCATGGCGCGAATGGATCGAGGCTGAGGAGGATGATCTTCCCGCGATCGAGGACTTTGCCACGGTCGACGTGCCCGAGCTGCCGCCGCCCGTGATCGCCGGAGTGCTGCGTAAGGGCCACAAGATGATGCTCGCCGGCCCGAGTAAGGCGGGCAAGTCGTTCGCATTGCTGGAGCTCGCCATGGCCATGGCGTCCGGCGGCTCTTGGATGGGCTGGCGCTGCGTCCGTGGGCGCGTCCTGTACGTCAACATGGAGCTGAGCCGCGAGAGTTGCCTGCACCGTCTCAAGACCATGCAGGAGCAGCACAGCCTCAGCAACGGTGAGATGCACAACATCACGATCTGGAACCTCCGTGGAAAATCCCTGACGCTCGCGGACCTGGCGCCCAAGCTGATCTGGCGGCTGAGGAACGATCCCGTAGACATGGTGATCCTTGACCCCATCTATAAGCTGATCGGCGGCAACGAGTCGGACATGGGCGACGTGGCACGCTTCTGCGGGCTTATGGACCGCCTGTGCGTCGAGCTGGGCTGCGCGGTGGTCTACTGCCACCATCACAGCAAGGGCGCTCAGGGCGGGAAGGCAGCCGCCGACCGCGCCAGCGGCAGCGGCGTGTTCGCCCGCGACGCGGACGCGCTGCTGGACATGATCCAGCTCAAGGTACCGGACAGTATGCAGTCATTTTGCAAGGTCTCCGAGGGCTCGACGGCATGGAGGATCGAGCCGGTCCTGCGCGAGTTCCCGGAGCCTGGACCCATCAATGTATGGTTCGATTATCCACTGCATCTGGTGGACACGTCCGGGCAACTCGACGCCTGCAAGCCCGACACCGGCGTGCTTAGCACCAAGGAGCTGGGCGAGCGCAAGAGGGATCAGGACGACCAGCGGCGGCAGGGAATTATTGATCTGTTCTACAAGCTGGAGCCGGAGTATGAGCACGGCGTGGTGCCGGTGCAGGCCATCGTGGACGCTACCGGCTGCACGCCCGCAACGGTCGGAAAACACCTCGAAGGAGCGGGTCTCCGGATAACCGGAAGCGTCAGCAGCAGGTACGATCCGAACGGCGAACTGAAGGTCTGTATGGCCACCGTAGAGCGCTGGAACCGCTGATTTTATGGCGAACAAACAAAATCCTTGTTTTCAGGATTTTGTTCACAAAAAATGGGGTGAACAAACAAAACCCTATTTTCAAGGAAATTGTTCACCGAGTGAACAAAATCCTTGATTTCCCGATTTTGTTCGCATTTTTCGGGGTGAGTGAACAAAATCCTTGTTTTCAGGAAATTGTTCATGAGTGAACAAAACCCTCCCCTTATATAAGGGGAATAAATCCCCTTATAGATAAGGGTTTATTCCCCTATGAGACATGACAAAAATTCACGCGCACGAAAGGAGCTTAAAAAATGATCACAGTTTGGATCCCCGGCGATCCGCCGACAGCCACCGCGCAGCAGAAGGGGCAGAACCGGAAGACGGGCAAGTATTACAAGCCGCCGGATCTGCGGGACGCCGAACAGAAGTACATGGCCTACGCCGCGCAGGCAAGGCCGCCGCAGCCAATCACCGGACCCGTGCAGCTGCATGTGGTGTTCATGTTCGATCACCGCAGCCGGCATGCGGACGGCGAGCCAAAGACTACCAAGCCCGACACGGACAACATGGTGAAGCTGCTGAAGGACGTGCTCACGCGCTGCGGCTTCTGGAAGGACGACGCCCAGGTCTACGACGAGCGGGTGATGAAGGTCTGGAGCTCGCAGCCGAAGACTGTGGTGATGGTGGAGGAGATGTGCGATGAGCAGACACGTTGACGCGGACGCCCTGCTGACGGCGCTGTACGACGCCGACGCCATTTCAGCACGAGGCGCGAAGATAATCAGAGAGTTCCCGGCGGCGGAGGAAAAGCACGGGCAGTGGAAGAAGTCTTATGCAGACCACGAGGCTTTTGGAGTAAGACCGTTCTTTCGCTATTGTTCCGAATGTCATGAAGCGACTGTGCATCAATACAACTATTGCCCTAACTGCGGAGCGAAGATGAAGGGAGGGCAGAAGCCACCCAAGGAGGATGAACGTGGCAGGACGTAAGCAAAAGCCATGCGAATGGTGCGAACAGGAGCAATTCATACAGACTGACTATGATGCGCGGAACGTGTCTGTGCAGCTTGAGGTCTACCCGGATAACTGCACTATGACAATCATAATCCAGGGGCAGAGCGATGATGGAGCGCTGACCCACGAAGAAAGCTGGGCTGTACCCATGAATTTCTGCCCCAACTGTGGCAGGAGGCTTGGATACTGAGGTGGCAACGATGGCGTTGATGCCTTTTTCAGGTGGAGGAAAAAGTGATGGCGATGTATAACACATTCCTTGTGATGGACTGCCGCTCCCGGCGGCCGCTGCTGGTGACGTCATCGGCACGGAAGGCCGTCAGAGCACTGGAGACCGGGCGGCGCGTGGAGGTCTGGTGCGAGAATGAGCTGGTGCGGACCGTCTACGCCAAGACCAGGCAGGATATGCGCGAGTACACTGAGATTGAGCGGCAGTATATCCGTGCCAAACAAGAGCGGGCGACGGCTGCCCGGCAAAGACGAAAAGAAAGGATGAATGTATCATGACAATGACGAACGAAGAGATTGTAAGGGAATACAGGCAGGCTGCGCATCCGGCGCAGCAGATCGGGATCCTCGCGGACCTGAATGAATGCAAGAAAAAGGCTATCGTGGAGATCCTGCGCGAGGCGGGCTGCAAGTTGCCCGGTTATTACGACAAGAAACCGCCCAAGGCGCCGACAGGACCGCAGCCGGTCGAGGGCCCCGACGAAGCGCCGGCGGAGGATGTGCAGCCGGACGCGTCGGTGGAAGTTCCCGAGATCGAGGATGATGGATATGTCAAGGTCACGGACGCGCTGCCGTTCCTGATCCGTACCGCCGCGATCGACGCCATTGCACAGCTGCTGGCTAAATCCTCAAAAAAGGAAATCGATGACATCGATATTGCCGCCTGTGATTTCCAAGAGCAGGTCCGCGGGGTGCTCGCGCTGGTCCACGAGGTGGAACGCCGCTGTGATGATGAGGAGGAAGGGTAACAATGGGAAGCTATGATTTCGGCAAGAACGAGGTCTGCGCCTGGGTACGGGAGCGGTTCCCGGTCAGCTCGACGATCCTGGATGTGGGTGCCTGCGACGGCAAGTGGCGGAGGATCCTGCCGGAGTATCCGGCCATGGACGCGGTGGAAGTTTTTGACGGATACCTGGATCGGCTGCACGGATATCGGCAGATCTTCCACGCCGACATCTGCGACTTCCGGTATGAATGGTATGACCTGATTATATTCGGGGATGTGATCGAACATCTGAGCGTGGAGCAGGCCCAGGAGGTTCTGAAGTACGCCTGGCCCAGGTGCAAGGACATGATCGTGGCCGTGCCATGGCTGTACTACCAGGGGCCGGTCAACGGTAACGTGCATGAGATCCACATTCAGGACGATCTCACACCGGAACTGTTCGACCGGCGGTATCCGGGCTTCAAAGTGCTGTGTCATCCAAGAGAAGACTACTGCTATTTCGTCAAGGGAGATGATGCCCGTGGCCCGGAGGAATAACGGGTGGCGGCATGCGGCCCGTAACGCTGCATACGAATTCCCGCGGCTGCGTGCGGAGCTGAGAGACATGCAGTCGCAGAGCATCACGCCCAGGCTGTCCGGGATGCCCGGCGGAGCGGGCGAACATCGCAGCACCGAGGACGCGGCGCTCAGACAGCTGCCGGCTGCGGAGCAACGCAGGCATGACGCGGTCGCGCAGGCCGTGCAGATCTGCGGGCAGCTTACGTCCGGGCCGAGCCGGGTCAAGCTGATCGAATTGGTTTATTTCAGACGCAGCCACACGGTCGAGGGTGCGGCGCTGCAGATCCCGATCAGCTCGCGGCAGGCGTGGGGCTGGAACAACGACTTCCTGCTGCTGGTCTGGGCACGGCTGCGCGATCAATGACCGGTGCAAAACTGTGCAGTTTTTGTACCTCTGTCAAGTGGTATACTGAGTACGCTGAGAGCGATGGGCCATGTGCTCACCGCTCTCAGTATTTCCCGGGGAGGAGTGATGCGCGACGGACAGCTATGAGTTCTATCACAGCGCCAAGTGGCTGCATAAGCGGGAGATGATCCTCCGGCGTGACGGTTACCGCTGCCAGGAATGCAAGAGATACGGGCGGATCCGGCAAGCGTCGACCGTGCATCACATCCAGCACCTGGAGGATCATCCGGAGCTCGCGCTGGTCAGCAGCAATCTGATCAGCCTCTGCGCGGCTTGCCACTCGAAGGCACATCCCGAGAAGGGCGGAGCCCGACCTGCTGCCGTCCGGTGATCAACCATACAACGCCCCCCCCCCTGCCGAGATGCGGCATTTCTGGCTATATGATGTGGGGGCGGGGCCTTTTCCAACTGCGCGGGGAAATTAAGGCTGAATGCCCCGATTGAGGTAAGCACATGACGGCGAAAGCATGGGAAAATCAAATCAGGAAACAAGTTCAGGCTGCCGGCACTTACCGCTCGGAGTTCTCGTCAGCAATCAGCACTTTGTCGAAGGTGCTGGAGCAGCGTGACGCCGCATATCGGCAATTCATTGATGAGGGCAGCGAGCTGCTCGTCAATAAGATCTCGGACCGTGGTGCCATAAACCGGATTAAAAATCCTTTGCTTCAGACGTGGATGGATCTTAATGCACAGGCGCTGACATTCTGGCGGGATCTGGGCCTCACTCCGGCCGGCCTGAAGAAGATCGACGAGGAGGCCATGAAGCCGAAGAAGCAGAATACGCTGGACAAGGTGTTGAGCGAGCTTGCCTAAGAAATCATATAAGGCCACGGCCATGGCCTACGTAGACAGTGTACTGACCGGGAAGCGGCACGCCGGCGCGGACGAGATCGCGGCCTGCAAGCGGTTCCTGGCAGACTGTGAGCGGCCAGACTTGGAGCTGCGAACGAAGGACCCGGACTTCGTGATTGGGATCATCGAACGAACGATGGTCCACCGGCAGGGCGAGACGCTGGACGGCACGCCGCTGGCCGGTAAACCATTCCTGCTTCAGCCCTGGCAGATATTCTGTGTTTACAACCTGGTGGGCTTTTATTTCCGGGGCACCCAGGAGCGCAGATACAAAGAGGGCTTTATATACGTTCCGCGGAAGAATGGAAAAGCTCTGGCTCTGGATACAGAGATCCCGACTCCGGACGGTTGGAAGCAGATGCGTGACATCCACATGGGAGACTATGTGTTCGCCCAGGACGGAACGCCTGCCCGCGTAGTAGCGGAGTCTGGAATATTCCACAAACCGATGTTTAGGGTGGAGTTCGAGGACGGAGGCGTTATCAAGGCAAGTGCCGATCACCTATGGACGGTACAGACGAAAGACAGCCGCCGGACGTCGCGTTATAAGGGGACAGGCCGAAGGACTTATGCTAAGCCGGAATTGCGTGATACTGATGGATGGTACACCGTAACCACGGAAGAAATGTACCGGCATGGCACAGCTCATCGCAGGAAAGATGGAAAAGGCGTTGAATACGTGTATCGCGTGCCAATGCCTGACCCGGTTCTGTACGACTATAAACCGCTGCCGCTTGATCCGTATACTTTGGGAGTTTGGCTTGGTGATGGCAGCAGCTGCGGACCGGTCATCACCTGCTCAGATATAGACCGAGAAGAAATGATGCGGTTGCTTTCCGCGTGCGGGCATTCCGTGAAGTGGTATTCGCATGATAAACGAGCCGGTGGCATAGGCTTGGATATCGGAGAAAAGCGCAAAAAAGGAAACCCGGTTCGTAACGCCCTTCGGAAGTTGAACGTATGGGGAAATAAGCACATCCCGGATATTTACATGCAGGCGTGTGAGCAAGATCGCTGGAGTCTATTGCAGGGTTTAATGGACACCGATGGCTTTTGCTCGAGGGCTGGTCAGTGCGAGTTTTCACAAAAAGACGAGGGCCTGGTTGATCAGGTTCGGGAACTTCTGGCCAGCCTGGGGATTAAAAGTACCAAGCGTGAAAAAACGATAATTTGCAATGGGAAAGAGTGTCATGCGTTTAAGGTTCTTTTCTTTACCGATCAGGCCCGGCCGTGCTTTCGCCTGGAGCGGAAACGCCAGCGATTAAAACCCGTGCTTTCGGCGCGGATGCAGGCAAAGTCAATCGTGAACATTGAGCCGATACCGGAGGAGCCGTCAAAGTGCATTGCCATTGACCATCCCTCGCATTTGTATCTCGCCGGAAGGGATTACACGGCCACACATAACACCTCATTCATCGGTGGTCTTGCCTTTGCGTTAGCCTTGTTAGAGCGGCGCAGCGGCGCCCGCATCTACATCGTGGCAGCCAGCCTGAAGCAGGCGCAGCAGGCGTTCGACTTTATCCTTTACTCCCTGCGGGCGTCCGGCATGATCGAGGGCTTCAGGGTTCGGGATAACAACGCGGAGCATTCCATCCGGTATGAGTTCACGGACGATCAGGGGCGCCCCGCCGGCAGCATCGACATCGAGGCCCTGGCGGCGAACCCTGACGCGCAAGACTCGTTCAACTGCAATATCGCCATCGCGGACGAGATCCAGGCTATGAAGAGCCCCGCGCAGTACAACCGGTTTAAAGAAGCCATGAAGGCCTACACGAACAAGCTCATGCTGGGGATCACCACCGCGGGCGACAATGCCAACAGCTTCTGTTATCAGCGCATGGAGTACGCGCATAAGGTGGTCTCCGGAACAATAACCGATGACTCGTTCTTCGCCTACCTGTGCCGCGCTGATCAGAGCGACAGCGGTGACGTGGATTATCTGGACCCGGTGCAGCATGAAAAGGCAAATCCCAGCTACGGCGTGACCATCCGGCCCCAGGACATCATGAACGACGCTCTCCAGGCGCAGAACGATCCGCAGCAGCGTAAGGATTTTCTGTCCCGTTCGCTGAACATTTACACCTCGGCTATGCGGGCATGGTTTGACATCGACGAGTTCCGCCGGTCTGACTCAATGTATTCCTGGACGCTGGACGAGCTGGCCCGGCTGCCGATTGACTGGTACGGAGGCGCGGATCTCAGCCGGATGTACGACCTGACCGCCGCGGCGCTGGTGGGGAATTATCAGGGCGTGGACATCATCATCACTCACGCCTTTTTCCCGATCTCCCAGGCGGCGAAAAAGGCCGACGAAGACAATATTCCACTGTTCGGCTGGGCAGATGACGGCTGGCTGACGATGAGTAATAATCCGACCGTGAATGCTGCCGAGGTCGTGGCCTGGTTTCAGGGCATGCGCAGCAGAGGCTTCAAGATCCGGCGCGTGGGCCATGACAGGAAGTTCGCCGGAGAGGAATACTTCCCGCTCATGAAGCGTGCCGGTTTCGCCATTGTAGATCAACCTCAGTTATTTTACATCAAGTCTCAGGGCTTCCGGCACATCGAGAAGGCCGCGAAGGATGGGAATTTGTATTACCTGCATTCCCAGGCATATGAATATTGCGTAAGCAACGTCCGGGCGATCGAGAAGACGGACGATGCCGTGCAGTATGAGAAGATCCAACCGGAGCAGCGGATAGACCTGTTCGACGCTTCGGTGTTCGCGGTCTGCCAGATGGTGGCCGCAGAGGATAAATCCCGCAAGGCTCGCGCCTGGTGGGGAGAGGAGGACAACGCACATGAGTAAAAAGAGACCAAGAGGCGGCGCGGCACCACGTGACCGCCCTGTTGAAAAGCGCAGCCTGGTCTGGCTGGGAGACTGGCCTGACGATAACTCGCTGGCTTGCGCGGGATATACGACGCTGGCGCACAATCCTGAAGTGGCCACAGCGGTGGACACCATTGCCCGCCTGATCGGTGCAATGACTATCCACCTGATGCAGAACACTCCTCAAGGCGACGTCCGCATTCAAAACGGCCTGAGCCGCGTCGTGGACATCAATCCGAACCGCTTCATGACCCGCTCGAACTTCATTCGCTGGATCGTGCGGACCATGCTGCTGGAAGGTAACGGCAATGCCGTGGTCATGCCGGTGACGAACCGGGGATACCTGGAGGAGTTGGTCCCGATCCCGCCCGCTTACGTCGCGTTTATTCCGGCGGGTTTGTGGGATTACCGGATCGCCATCAACGGCGATCAGTTCCTGCCGGAGGATCTGCTGCACTTCGCGGCGAACCCCGGCGACCTGTACCCCTGGCTGGGGACTGGGTACCGCGTGACGCTGGCAAGCGTAGCCGACAACCTCAAACAGGCGGCGAAGACTGAAAACGGATTTATGTCCTCGAAGTGGAAGCCGAGTTTGATCGTCAAGGTCGACGCTCTGACGGACGAGTTTTCGAGCCCGTCCGGCAGGAGGAAGCTGCTGGAGGACTACGCGATGAGCGGAGAGGCCGGGGAGCCCTGGCTGATCCCGGCGGAGCAGTTCAGTGTGGAGCAGGTAAAACCGCTGACGCTCAGCGATCTGGCCTTGAGCGAGTTCGTAAAACTGGATAAACAGACGGTGGCGTCCATCCTTGGAGTGCCGCCGTTCGTTTTGGGCGTAGGTGAGTTCAAACGAGACGCGTGGAACAGCTTCGTGTCGACCACGATCATGCCGATCGCGCAGGGCATCCAGCAGGAGCTGACGCGCAAGCTGCTTTACAGTTCCGAACTGTATTTCCGTTTCAACCCGCGGAGCCTGATGAACTACGAGCTCGAAGAGCTTGTGAAAGCCGGCGCGGAGATGGTCGACAGGATCGCAATGCGTCGGAATGAATGGCGTGACTGGATGGGGCTTCCGCCCGATCCTGACATGAATGATCTGATTGCCCTGGAGAATTATCTCCCGGCTGACCGGCTTGGTGATCAGAAAAAACTGACCGAAGGAGGTGAGACATGATGCTCAGCACAAGAACGGCGATCACCCGCGATGCAGAGTTCCTCACGCGTGAAGCTGAGGACGGGGCTCGGTACATCGAGGGTTATTTTGCCGTGTTCGGCGGCACGTATCAGCTGTGGGATGACGTCAGCGAGACCATCGACCCCGGTGCGTTCGACCTGGCCGCAGATCGGGACGTCAGGGCCTTGACTAACCACGACACAACGCTGGTGCTTGGCCGGACCATGGCGGGCACTCTGGAGCTTAAGGCTGACGAGCGCGGGTTGTGGGGCAGCGTCCGGATCAACGACAAAGACCAGGACGCCGTGAACCTGTACGAGCGGGTGAGGCGCGGTGACGTGACTCAGTGCAGCTTCGGCTTCGACATCCTGGAAGAGATGATCGAGAACCGGCAGGACGGCAGCACGGTGTTCCACCTCCAGCGCGTCAAACTCTACGAAGTCAGCGTATGCACGTTCCCGGCCTACGAAGAGACCGGCGTGCAGGCGCGGAAGGCGGAGCTTGAAGACATCAAGAAACGCAAACACGAAGTCTGGGCGGCTGAAACGCTGGCCCGGCTGAAAGGAGAAAATCGTAATGGCACTTAAAACGATCATGCTCAGGAAGAGCATCGACAAAAAGAAAGAGGAGCTCGAAGCCCTTCGCCAGAAGGATGCTGAGTTCCAGACCCGCGAGGCCGAACTGGAGGCCGCGATCGGCGAGGCTCAGACCGACGAGGAGCAGGCTGCTGTTTCCGAGCAGGTAGAAGCCTACGACACCGAACACAACGCCCATGAGGCCGCCAAGGACGGTCTGACCAGGGAGATCGAAGCCCTGGAGAATGAACTTGCGGAGGAAGAGCGGAAACAGAAGGTTCCCGCCCCCGCTGCGGGCACGAAGCCCGAAGAAAGGAGAGACAACGTAACCATGACGAAGATCAACATCCGCAGCCTGCCCCAGTCTCAGAGAGCGTTCGAGGCGCTCCCTGTGGAGCAGAGAAACAGCATCCTGGCTCAGGAGGACGTCAAGAACTTCCTGTCCCAGCTGCGCAGTATGAAGGGACAGACCCGTGCCATATCCGGCGGCGAGCTGACCATACCCGTGGTGTTCCTCGACCTGATCGCCGAGAATATGTTCCGTTATTCCAAGCTCATGAACCGCGTCCGCATCCGCGAGGTCAGCGGTCAGGCTCGTCAGACCATCGCGGGCACCGTGCCCGAGGCGGTCTGGACCGAGATGTGCGGAAACCTGAACGAGCTGACCTTCCAGTTCAACCAGGTCACCCTGGACGGCTACAAGGTGGGCGGCTTCATTCCTGTCTGCAATGCGCTGCTGGAGGACAACGACGTCAATCTGGCCAGCTGGATCATCGAGATGATGTCTGAGAGCATCGGCCTTGCGAAGGATAAGGCCATCCTCTACGGCAAGGGCAGCGCCTACAAGATGCCCATGGGCATCGTGACCCGCCTGGCTCAGGAGAGCCAGCCCGCGGATTATCCCGTGAACGCTCCCACCTGGGTGGATCTCCACACCAGCAACATCAAGAGCATCTCTGCCGACCTGACCGGCGCCGGCTTCTGGGCCGCGCTCATGCAGGCCAGCGCCGCGACCTTCACGAAGTACAACCGCGGCAACATGTTTTGGGCGATGAACAGCAAGACCTACGCTCTGCTGAAGTCCAAAGCGATCACCTTCACCGCTTCCGGCGACGTGGTGGCCAACATCTTCGGCTTCCTTCCCATCGTGACCGGCGACATCGACATCCTTGAGTTCATGCCCGACAATGATATTGTCGGCGGCTACGGCGACCTGTACCTGTGGGCGCAGCGCAGCGGCATGACCATCGGCATGGACGACGTCGGCTACACCAACCGCGTGCAGGATCAGACCCTGTTCTTCGGTAAGGAACGTGCCGACGGCATGCCCGTCATTGCGGGCGCCTTTGTTGCCATCAACATCGCGGGCAGCACGCCGACCAAGATCATGACCTTCGCCGGTGACGTTGCCAACACCGTCAGCGGCATCCTGCTGCCCTCCGCTGCCACCGTGGCCGGTACCGGCAGCATCCAGCTGAACGCGGTCCTGCAGCCCTTCGGCGTTGAGGGCACCATCACCTGGGAGTCCGCCACCACCTCCAAGGCCACCGTGTCCAACACCGGCCTGGTGACCGGCGTCAGCTCCGGCTCCAGCGTGATCAGCGCGACCTGCAACGGCTATACTGCCAACTGCACCGTGACCGTGACCTGATGAGCACTCTGATCGCCATCCCCTGTGGCGACAGCTGCCCTACCGACTTTCTCCGGTCTCTTTTGAGCCTGGAGATCGTCGGTGCGGCGCAGTTCACGTTCGCACAGGGCAGTCTGGTCTATGACGCCCGGAACAAACTGTGCGGGATCGCGATGGACGGCGGGTTCGACCGCGTGCTCTGGCTGGACAGCGACATGGTGTTCCAGCCGGATCTGATGCACAGAATGTCCGACCGGCTTGACGCGGGTCTTGAGATGGTGTGCGGCGCGTATTCCACGCGCAAGCCGCCTCTGCAGCCGGTCGTGTACGAGGATTTCGGGCTTCGGCAGGCAGAGCCGTGGCCGGAGCCGTACATCGAGCCGTTCCAGCTGCCGCTGCCTGACGATCTGTTCAAGGTTGCCGGCTGCGGCTTCGGCGCGGTGATGATGACTGTGGATCTGATCCGGCGCGTGCATCAGCAGTTCGGCCTTCCGTTCTCGCCCGCCGCAGGGTTCGGCGAGGATCTCAGCTTTTGTTTACGGGCGCGGGAAGTCGGTGCCGAGATCTGGTGTGATCCTGAGATTAAACTCGGTCACATCGGAGTAGGCTGCTACCGGCTCGACAACGAATGAATGAATGGAGGAGCTGCAATGACTGAAACGGATCTGCTGGCTGCGCTGAAGGTGGACCTGGGCATAACCAGCACCGGGTATGATGCGCGGCTCCAGCAGCTGCTCACGGCAGCCGGCGAGGCGATCGCCCGCGAGGGCGCTGTGCTGAACCTTGCCGCGCTTGAGGATTGTCAGATCCTCATCATGTATGCGGCGTGGCTCTGGCGCCGGCGTGACACCATGGAGGGCATGCCGCGCATGCTGCGGTGGGCGCTTAACAACAAGGTCTTTTCGGAGAGGATGAGGTGATCTTATGCCGCAGACGATGCTCGACACCACTGCGCGGTTGATCACCGTCACCTATTCCGGAGAGCTCGGCGCGGCCAGCCGTACTGAGACGTCAACGGACATTTTCTGCCGTATCGGCAGCGTGAACCGATCTGAATACTACGCCGCATACAACTCGGGATTTAAGCCCGAGTTCCGCGTAGTCACCGACCCCATCAACTACTCCGGCGAAGGCATCATCGAGCTGGACACCGCAGCCGGCACTGTGCTGTGCGACATTTATCGAACCTATCGCAAGAGCGCCGACGAGCTGGAGCTGTGGTGCGTGCTGAAGAACGAGCAGGCCGAACAGTCCTTCACGCTGTGGTTCGATGGCAAGCGGGTGATCTTGTTCGGCGCCTATCTGTCCGGCACTGACGGCGCTGAGCGCCGCGAGACTGGCAAGGTGTCTATTGACACGGTGACACTGGTGTTGCCGCAGACGCTGCAGGCTTTCGTCGGCGCTCAGAGAGTGGGCTACGCCCGTCCTAAGGCTTACGCTATGATGAGCGACGCCGACAAGGCCCGGCACTTCACGATTGACTCCAGCAGCTTTTTCGTGATTGGCGAGGTTTGGGATCCCGCGATGCTTTTCTCCCCGGCTGACTATGACGGCGTGCTCTCCCGAGATCAATTTCTGATAGCCGCGGCCGACATTCCGTCGGACGCGAAATTCCAGGAGATCAACGCCGTGTGGGATGCCTACCGGGTGCAGAGCGTTGCGCTGAAGAACAACGGCAGGCCGGACACGGAGTATCTGGAGGTGGTCGGGAAGTGATCCTTAAGACCTCGATCAAGGCAACGGTGAACCCCGATTACCTGAACAAGCAATGTACCAAGGCTGAGCACGCGGTCGCTGTTGAGGCGGAGCGGGACAGCAGGCGGTACATCCCGACTGAGTCCGGCCGGCTGCGCAGCTCGGGGCGAGTGACGGGGAACGTGATCACATGGACGCCACCTTATGCGCGAGTGATTTACTTCGGCAACGTCTACGTGGATCCGAAGTACCGCAAAGGCGGCTTCACCTATCCGAACCTCGGCATAATTCGCAGCCGGCGCGGAGTGAAGAAGATCAACTCCGGGCGAAAGTTTAACATCACGCGAGGTTCGTCCGGGTGGTTCACCGAGGCGAAGAAAATCTATCTGACCAAGTGGCTCAAGACGGCCGAGGAGGTGATCGAGCATGGCAAGTAATCAGCGAAGGCTGCTTCCGGCCGGCAGTGCGGCCAGCGTGGTCCGCGCCGTGAAAGCGTGGATCAACGCCTGTCCGGTGCTGCCGCGGGCTGTGACCGTGAGCTTCGAGGATCTAAAGGAAGACGCGTTCGGCGTCTGCTTCAGTACCGACCAGAGCGCGGCTTATGCCGCACGCTATGTCACCGGCGGATACCGCGCTGAGTACCAGTTCCGCATCATCTGCCGGGTACTTCCGACGGACGATGGCGACATGCTCGACGCCGTGGAGCTGCTGACGGCCATAAGTGCATGGTGCGAGACGGCCGCACCGCCGGAGATCACCGGAGCCGTCAATGAGAAAATCACACGAACGAGCGATGCCGCGATCCTGGCCGTTTACGAGGACGGCTGCAGCGATTACGGCACTCAGTTAACTCTTACATGGGAGGTTATCTAACAATGGCAGACATCACGTTCAATACCGGCGCGGGGAAAACTGTCGACCGCGAGATGCTGCTCGCGTGCCTCAACACGTCCGCGACCTCGACTCCGACCTGGTCGGTGATCGGTAAGCGCGTGCCCGACAGCTCTGAAGAAGTCGACTGGTCTGAGGACTCCAGCACGGACATCCTCGGCCAGACTTACACCACGCTGAGCAAGCCGACGATCACGCAGACCTTCGATCCGGTCCCGCTCGACGGCGGAGATACTGCGGCCGTGAAGATCTGGAACATGGCTATCAAGGATCAGGATTATGCAGCCCTCGCTGCACAGGACATGCTGATCGTGCATCTTTACGCCGGCACGTCGTCGGCCTCGGCATTCGCGGAGAGATATTCCGCGTGTGCGGTGCGTCCGACCGGCCTCGGCGGCGAAGGCGGCGGCAATATCTCGATGCCTATCGACGTCACTTATGGCGGCCTGCGGACGCTGGGCACGGCGACCGTAAGCACCGCCGGTGTGATCACTTTCACTCCGGGCACGTAACCGTCCGGAACCGCGACCAAAGGGAAGGAGAATAATCATGCAGGTAAGCATAAAGACCGGCGTCCAGTCTATCGACATCGTCCGCAACGACGAGATCGTCGGCAAGGTGGAGTTCTCGCTGTCTGACCCGGCACTGCTCACGCGGCTGCGCACTGTGGCCAAGCGTGCCGAGAAAATCCAGACGGAGAGTAAGCTCGCGGAGCTTGAAGATATCGACGCCAAGCTCGACGAGGCTGAGCGCATCGACAAGGAGATGCGCGACCTGCTCGACTGGGCATTCGGGGCGAAGGTCGCCGATACCGTTTTCGGCGATAGCTTCTGCTTCACAACTTGCGACGGAGTGACCGCCATGGAGCAGTTCCTTGAGGGCGTTATGCCGCTTATCGAGGAGGCTTTCAAGGGCGAGGTCGACGCCGCGAAGGAGCGCCAGGCAAAGTATCTGGCGAAGTACAAGAGATGATAGGGTATGACCTCCCGCTCGCCGTTGAAATCGGTGGGCGGGATTACCCTATTCGGACAGATTTCAGGGCGATCCTGGACATTATCACAGCCCTAAACGATCCCGAGCTGACGGATGCGGACCGCGCAGCCGTGGCGCTTGGGATATTCTATTCGGACGAGATCCCGGACGATCCTGAGGAAGCGCTGCGCAAGTGCTTCTGGTTCGTTGCGGGCGGAGAGGACCGGACGAACGGGAAACCGTCGCCGAGGCTGGTGGACTGGGAGAAGGACTTCAGGTGGATCGTCAGCCCGATCAATCACATGGTCGGCCGAGACGTCCGCAGCATTGAGATGCACTGGTGGACCTTCCTCGGCTACTATTACGAGATCGGCGACTGCACGTTTGCACAGATCGTCCGAATTCGCAACGCCCGGGCGAAGGGTAAGAAACTGGATAAGGCGGATCGGGAGTGGCTGCGAAACAACGCCGACCTGGTCCTTATTGAGACCAAGTACACGCACGAAGAAAACGAGCTTCTTGGCGCGTGGACGAAGGGAGTGAACAACGATGCCGAGCAATAGTGTGGGCGGTGTTTCCGTCACCGTCCGCCTGGACGATAAGGACGCGCTGCAGCAGCTGGAGCGACTGCGGCGGAAGATCCAGCAGACGCAGGACGATCTGAGCCGAAAGCGTGCGCAGCGGGATGCGATCTCTGCCGAGATGGAGCAGGCAGAACTGGCCACTGAGCGGGCACGGCAGAAGGTCGAGCAGTTGAAGGCAGCACTTGCCAAGGCTGCGCCGAGTGACCGTGCGGGCATCCGTGCGCAGCTGACCGAAGCGAACGCCGAGCTGCGGCAGCAGATGTCGACGATGGACAGGCTCAACCGTCAGTGGCAGAAGCTGGACTCGGACATTACTGCCGGAGAGGGTAATCTGCGCCGAATGATCATGAACGCGAAATCGCTGGAGCAACAGGTGCGATCAAGCTCCGGAGCCTTCGCGCATCTGCACAACTCGGCACGCAGGGCCGCGGCGGGCATAAGCAAAGCGTTCGCACGCGTGGGGCGAATGATCAGGCGCGTGTTCGTGTTCACGGTGATCCTCCGGGCGCTCCGGGCGCTGCGCGAGGCGCTGAGTAATCTGCTGCTGTCGTTCCCGGAGATCCGGGAGGCGCTGGCGGAGATCAAGAGCAATCTGCTGACGGCGTTTACGCCGCTGTTCAATGCTGTGCTGCCGTATTTGCAGGCGTTTCTCAATCTTCTTGTTAAGATCTCGGCTGTGCTGGCGGACATCATGGCCAAGGTGTTCAACACCACGGCCGCTGCCGCGCAGCTGAGCGCGAAGGCACTCAGAGACCAAGCTGCGGCATATAAGGCCGCGGGGAGTGCGGCCTCGAAAGCCGGTAAGCAGTTCGCGAGCTTCGACCAGATCAATCAGCTGGGCAGCAACTCCGGAGGATCCGCTGCAGCTGCGACCGCACCCACGTTCTCCACGAACTTTGAGGGGCTGCTGAGCGGTCAGCTTGAGGGCATTGAGCTGCTTGTAGGCGAGGCACTGCTTGCTGTGGGCGCAGTGCTGACCTTCGGCGGCTTCAATATCCCACTTGGCGTGGCGCTCATGGTGGCCGGCGCGGCCAGTGCGTATGCCGCGCTGCGGGGAGATCCCGAGGCTCTCAAGCGCAGCCTTGAGGGTCCGGTCGGAGACATCATGCTGTTGATGTCCTGGGCGGCGCTGGCCGTCGGTGCAATCCTGGCATTCTCCGGGGCGAACATCGCCATGGGCATCGCGCTGATGGCGGTGGGAGCCTCCGCTATCGCGGCTCAGGCGGCCCTCAACTGGGAAGCCCTGAAGAAGAAAATCAAGGGGCCTATTGGCAACATTCTTGCGATTGCTTCGGGCGCGATCCTCGCACTGGGCGTGATATTGGCCGTATCGGGCAATCTGCCGCTGGGCATTGCTCTGATTGCGCTTGGAGCGGCAGGGCTTGTCACCGTTGCATCGTTGAAGTGGACCGAGCTGCAGACCGCGCTCCGCGGACCTGTCGGCAGGATCGTTGCAATAGTCTCCGGCGCATTGCTTGCGCTTGGTGCCGTGCTTGCGTTCTCGGGCGTCGCTTTGCCGCTGGGCATTGCGTTGATGGTGGCCGGAGCGGCCGGCCTTGCGACGGTGACTGCGCTCAACTGGCAGACTATTCAAGAGGCGCTGCGCGGACCTATTGGAGAAGTCGTAGCGATCGCGTCCGGCGCACTGTTGGCGCTTGGGGCGATCCTCGCCTTCAGCGGCGTTGCATTGCCTCTCGGCATTGCGCTGATGGTGGTCGGTGCAGCCGGTCTGGCCACTGTGACCGCGCTTAATTGGCAGACCATCCAGGAAGCTCTTCAGGGGCCCGTTGGAGAGGTCGTGGCCATTGCCTCCGGAGCTCTGCTTGTCCTCGGCATAATTCTGGCTTTCAGCGGCGTGGCTCTCCCGCTCGGCATCGCGCTTATAGCTGCAGGCGCTGCGGGACTCACAACTGTGAGCGCCCTTAACTGGGGTGCAATCAAGGACAAGGTCACCGAAGTCTGGGACAGCATAACTCAGTGGTGGCGAGAGCACGTCGCTCCGATCTTCACGCAGGAGTGGTGGGCGGATAAATTCTCGTCGATCAAGGACGGCCTCGTCAGTAAGATCACGGACGGGATCAACGCTGCAATAAGTTTGTTTAACCGGTTCGTTGACTGGATCAATGACAAGCTGCACATATCCTGGAATGCCTTGAACATCCTCGGCCTGGAAGTGATCCCCGCTGGGGACTTCCAGCTGTTGTCTATCCCGAAGATCCCGCTCCTGGCTCAGGGCGCGGTAATTCCACCGAACCGTGAGTTTATGGCGGTCCTCGGCGATCAGCCGAGCGGGACGAACATCGAGGCGCCGTTGGACACCATCGTGCAGGCATTCCGGCAGGTACTTGGAGAACGCGGCGGCGCAGGATCTCGGACCGTGGTGCTGCAGGTCGATAAGCACGAGTTCGGCCGCGTGACATTCGATGCCTATAACACTGAAAGCCAGCGCGTCGGCCTGAAGCTGGGAGGGAGTCTGATATGATAAGCTATCCGATCACGCTTGACGGCGTGACCTATTCCACACTGCATGTGGTTAAGCTCACAAGATCCTTCACGGTCTTGGACGGCGAGAATGCCGGCCGCGTGATGATCGGCGAGATGCAGCGGGACATTATTGGAACTTATTACAATTATCAGGCCGAAATCGACCCGGACGCGGCGAGCCGTGCGGATTACGATGCATTTTATGAAGCAATCTCCGCACCGGTGGACTCCCACACGCTGGTGGTGCCGTATGCGCAGACCACGCTGACGTTTCAAGCCTACGTGACACAGGGGCAGGACGAGTTGACACTCATGGAAAACGATGCGAACCGCTGGGAGAACCTGAGCTTCAGCTTCATAGCTATGGCTCCCGCTCGGCTGCCGGAATGAGGTGGCGGGATGGCAATGAGATTGCTGATCGGTGCGGATCCGTCCGCGCCGACTTTTGAGTTCGGTCGCGCTGAAATCCGCAGCCGCAGCCTTCAGGCAGTCACCGCGGTGGACGTGGTCGGATCTGAGTTGGCCGCGGACGAACTGTATGCCGACGTTAATTACACGTCCGGCGAGCCGGTGTGGTTCTCTCCGGCGGATTACGACGGCGTCATGACAGCGGACGGGTTCATTTTTGCGGCGGCAGACGTGACCCCGGATCTGGCGCTGGTGCCTTACGCCACGCCCGTGTGGCTCATGGATGGAGCTACCGTGCGGCACAAGCTATACTTTCGCGAGGCTGTGCAGATCGACCCGCGGACTTACTCGCTGACCGCGCAGAGCGGTGTGGGCGTTTTGGAGCGCCGGCGGCACTTGGGCGGGCTGTACACCGGCCAGACCGTGAGCGTGGTGCTCGCGGAGATCATCGGCGACGCCTTCAGTTATTCGGTCGCTCCGGCGGTCGGCGCTCAGGCAGTGTACGGGCTGCTGCTGGCCGACAGCGCCAGGGCAAACCTTCATAAATTACTGTTCGCGCTGGGGATCTCGTTGACTAAGGCCGCGGACGGCAGCGTGCAGTTTGTATTCCTGGATGCCGAGACGGACGGCGAGATCCCTTCTTCCCGGACCTTCCTGGGCGGGACGGTAACCTTCCAGACGCCGGTGACGGCGGTGAGCGTCACCGAGCACGCCTATTTTTCGCAGGCGGTCACGACGGAGACGCTGTTCGATAACAGCGGAGATCCTGCCGTGGACCATGCGCTGATCGAATTCAATAATGCTTATTCCAATCTGACTACGACCGGTTCGCTGACGATCAGCGAGTCGGGTCCGACATACGCGGTCGTATCCGGCAGCGGGATGCTTGCCGGAAGGCCATACGTCCATTTGACGCGGACGGTCCGCCTTCTCGCCGCAGATCCTTCCGGCGGCGAGAAGGTATTGACCTCCGATCAGGACACGCTTATCAACAGTCTGAACTCTCTATCTGTTGCACACCGCCTGTTGGCCTACTATACCAGCAGGAAAACGGTCAGCCTGCCGATCCGTGTGGACGGCGAGCGCGCCGGCCAGAATGTGGACTTCGCTGACCCGTTCGGCGGGACCGAAAACGGTTTTATTCTTAAGTCTCAATCGGTGACCACCGGCTTCGAGCGGGCGAACCTTGAGCTGATCGTCGGGTACGTCCCCACGGGGCAGGGCAACTGGTACTCACAGCAAATGATGATCACAGCAAGCGACGCCGTCTCGGTGCCCGCGGGCGTGACGCACATTCGGCTGGTACTGATCCAGGGCGGCCACGGCGGTCAAGGCGGAATGAACGGTGAAGACGGCCTCGGCGGTAACAAGGCCTACGGCGGAGATCTGACCTTCGTCGATGGCCGGCTTATGCAGCCCCAAAAGGACGTGTATTACGAGTACGCCGGCGGCGTCCAGGCGACTCCGCAGGGCGGTGCTGCCGGAGCTGCCGGAGCTGCGGGCAAGGTATTTGTGGTGGACCTGGACGTGACGCCCGGGGACACCATGACAATATCCGTCGGAGCGGGCGGATCCGGAGGCAGCGGCAATGGCGGAGCTGGCGCGGCGGGCGGCCACACCACTTTGACGGTGGGCGGCATAACTTACACGTCTGCTGATGGCGCTGAGGTCGCGGGCTATGCAGATCCGCTGTCCGGAGTTGTGTACGCGCTGCCCGGAGAGGCCGGACATGCCGGCGGCAATGGCGGCAGGACGGACATTCAAAGCCTGACGGCATCGACCGGCTCGGCGGGCTATCAGGGAGAGAGCGTCGGCAGCTATGTTGGTGGAGCCGGAGGTCAGGGCGATCGCCGCGCATCGTGGTCGGATTTGGCATCCGGCGGCGGTGGCGGCGGTGCAGCCTGGGGTGCGTTCGGCGGTGCCGGCGAAGACGGCTTAGTTGAATACCGCAACAACCACTGGCGGCATTTAGGCGGCGACGGCGGAGACGGTGCTGACGCAGCCGCGCCGAGTGTGCCTACCTATGGCTGTGGCGGCGCCGGAGGCAATGGTGGCGGCGCTGGAGGAAATGGCGCGGGCTGCCGCGAGAAGGCAACCGCGTATCCAGCTTCGACTTATTATCCCGGCAACGGCGGCACAGGTGGCGCAGGTTCATCCGGTGGTCAGGGCGGCCCCGGACTGTGTTTGATATTCTACTGAGGAGGACAATAAAAAATGAGTTATCCGATTTTCCATTCGCAGTACACGGCTGCGCAGATCGAAGGCTCGATCGGGAAGTCTCCGCGCATAGATCCGGTGACCAAGCGCTGGGAGGTCTGGGACATCATCAGCGGAGCCTATGTCGACACCGGCGTCGATGCAGATGCACAGGACGCGGCGGACCGTGCCGAAGCCGCGGCCACGGCAGCGGCGGGGTCGAAACTTGACGCAGAGGCGGCCGCCACCAGAGCGGAGACCGCAGCGGCAACCCTCACTGTGGACGATGAGCTGAGCACCAGTTCGACTAATCCTGTGCAGAACAAGGTCATCACTGAGGAGCTCAACGAGAAGCTCAACATCGACGGTTACTCCGCCCTTGCCACGGTCGGCAACGCCGAACAGCTGGTATCTACCGTGCGCGTGACGGACAAAGCGCCGTACTCTTTCCGGACGTCGGGCGGCGCGGCGAGCATCGGCAACCGCGAGTATGACACGCTGATCGGCGGCACAGTGGCGCACAATCAGCTGGTCCGCAACGGCAACTTCACAGAGGGCGAAAGCGGCGATCAGTATTGGTCTGCGAACGCTGGTTCGCTGGTCGTGACGGGTGGGATTGCAAAATACACGATTACGTCTGTCAACACCGGCGCTATTGGCAACAGCATCCGGGCGTCCAGCAATATTGGATGGTATAAGGCGCATAAGTATCTTTTTGCGTTGACACACCGAGAGAGCAAGGGCGACGGTACACAGGCCAATAGCGGTCTCATCCGCTTCACTTATTTGGCGGGCAATAAGGGTCTCTGGCGGTACACCAGCACGGCATGGCGGCGAGATCACGCTGTGTTTGTGCCGCTCTCTGCCGCTGGCGATCCCGCTTATGATGCGAACTGGTACAGCATCCACCTTGACGATACAGTGGCGTCGCCGCGAGCCGTGGATGACTGGTTTGAAGTGAAAGATGTCATGATCATCGACCTCACCGCGATGTTCGGCACGGAAATCGCCGACCACATCTACGCGTTGGAGACTGCCGAAGCGGGCAGCGGCGTGGAGTGGCAGAAGACTAACGGCTTCCTTGCCCTGCCGTATTATCCCCGCACCACGGGCGTCCTCGCGAGCGTAGCTGCCACCGCGCATGAGACGGTGGGCTTCAATGCTTGGGACGAGGAGTGGGAACAGGGAATGATCAACAACGACGGCACCACCGGCTTATCCTCAGTGACGATCCGCTCGAAGAACTTTACGCCCTGTATCCCCGGTCAAAATTATTGTTTCACGAAGCCTGCGAACATCAACTTCCAGATCTTCTGGTATGACGCAAATCAGGCATTCATTAAGCGCAACTACTTCGAGGTCGCCGCTTATGCGGTCTATACTGCCCCCAATGATGCGGCATACTTCAAAATTACGTTCGGGAACAACTCCAACCCCATCACGGCTTATAGCAACAATATCTGCGTCAGCCTCAGTTGGTCCGGCTACCGCAATGGGGAATACAAACCTTATGTCAAACACACCTACCCGCTTGATGACTCGCTGATCCTGCGGGGCAGACTGGTACTCGACTCCGACGGTGGGCTGCACTACGACGGCGATGTCTATTCCGCAGACGGCACGGTGGAGCGCATGTACGACGAGGTGGATCTCAGCACGCTGACATGGACGTATCTCGCAGATGCGGGCAATGGGCAGGCGTACTTCCTTTCTGACGTGCGCGGCGTGATGATGCCTCCGGCGAGCAATAACGATGTGGCCGCGATCCGGCCGAGCAGCGGCCTGACGCCGATTTCCGGTGCGACCATGTATGACAGCTATCCCGACCGCACGATCGCGATACAGTCCATGGACGGCACATCTGCCGAGGGACATCTGTGGATCCGGTGGTCCGCGCTGTCCGACCCTGCCGACCTTGTGACGGCTCTGACGGGCATTTCGCTTGTTTACGAGTTGGCCGAGCCGACCACCGAGGAGGCCGCGGCTTATCAGTCCCCGCAGATAGTCGAGGACTTCGGGACGGAAAGGTACGTCGTGACGCCGCAGGACGGTTTCTCGATGCCCGTCGGCCATATCACCGAGTATCCTGCAAATCTGCGTGACAAGCTGCAGCATCTGCCCGACCTCGCCGAGAGCGACGGCCCGTATGCAATTCAGCAGAGCGGGACACAGATGACGCTGACGCCGCTGCTGCTGCCGACGGGACTTCCCACCGCGCCGAGTTCAGACGGGAATTATAGGCTGACATGCACAGTGGCAGATGGAGAAGCAACTTACAGTTGGGAGGCAGAAACATAATGATAAAACTGTACAATGTGATTGACACAAGGACAGGCCTGCATCACAGCGTGGCCATCGTGCGGGAGCAGGACGCGAGGTGGTTTGTGAGCGCGGAGGCGGAGGAAGAATGAGCCTTGAGAGAATAATCGAAGTTGCGGAGCGGGAGCTCGGATACACCGAGTCCCCGCCCGACAGCAACCGCACGAAGTATTGGGACGCCTATAACCCGAGCTGGCAGGGCCAGTCGTGGTGCGTCACGTTCCTGTGGTGGGTCTTCGACCAGGCAGGGGAACGCATGGCGTTCTTCGGCGGAGCGAAGACGGCGGCCTGCTCGACGCTGCTGTCTTGGTACAGGCAGCAAGGTCAGGGCATCAGCCTCAACGAGATCCAGCGCGGCGATATCGTTTTCTACAATTTCTCCGGTGGCAGCTCTCCGCAGCACGTAGGCATCGCGGTAAGCCGTGCGGGCAATCTTGTAACCTGCATCGAGGGCAATACTTCACCCGGCAGCGAGGGCAGTCAGGACAACGGCGGCTGCGTAGCAAAGAAAAGCCGGTATCTCTATCAGATCGTCGGCGCGGCAAGGCCGCAGTATCAGCCGGAGCCCGTACCCGTGCCGGAGCCTGCAGATGACATCAGTGGCCACTGGGCCGAGCCGGAGATACGCCGCTGCATGGAGCGCGGCATCGTCAAAGGATATCCTGATGGCACATTCCGCCCGGAAAAGCCCATCACGCGGGCCGAGGTCGCCGTGATAATCGACAGATTGCTGAACATGGAGGATGATTTTAGGTAATCGTCGACGAAAATCAAATCAATAACAGGAGGTAAAAATCATGGTAACGTCTACCAACACCATTCAGAACATTGACGGCGTGAGCTGCGCCACTTCCACCTACTTCGGCCTCAGTACCGACGCTCTCAGTAGGCCTACTGAAGGCGTCGGCAACGGCTCTGCGTACATCGAGATGGATACCAGCACCGTCTATTTCTACGACGCAGAAAACTCAACATGGCTTGAATGGGGTGCATCTAATGAAGCCTGATGTTTGGCATGACCCGCTTTTCCTTGCGGCGCTTGCGGCGAACGGTAAGGGCGGCACGGCCAGCGGCTCGATCGTGACGTTTCGCGCCTACGGAGATCCGCTTCGCTCTTTGCGGCTCGATATCGACCCGCTGCAGTCCGGGACCGGCGTCCCCGCGCCTGACAACCTGCGGCCCATAAGCGGCAGAACGGGAGCAAGCGTATTCCGCACCGGGCGAAACATGTTCGACGAGGCGACCGCCGTATTGTACGACCGATATATTAACGTGAACGCATCGCCGAAGCTCTGGAGCTATGGCGCGAGCTCGAAAAGCATTGCTTTCTCCTGCAAGCCGAATACCACATACAGCGTATCCTGCTCAGATCCCGACGCGGAAACCGTGATAACCATATTCCGCGTGGGTTGGATAGAAAGCGGGATACCGAGCGGGATAGGCATCGCGCCCGTGGTGTACGGAGTGTTCGACGTCGGCGCAGCCGGTACTGTCACGCTGACCACGGGCGCGAACGCGACATATATCATCGTGCAGATTAACGCGGCAATCTTGTCCGCAAGAAATTCCCAGCTTCAGATAGAACTTGGCTCTACCGCCACAGACTACGAAAGCTACCGTGGCACGACCTACCCCATCACCATCCCCACGCCTCCCGGCACGGTCTACGGCGGCACACTCGACCTTACCACGGGAGTGCTTACCGTCACTCACGCAAATATAGCAAGCTATAACGGAGAAACCATTAACGAGCCGTGGATATCCAGCGAGGACGTATATACGTCGGGTGCAACGCCCACGACAGGAGCGCAAGTCGTTTATCCGCTTACATCGCCTCAAACATATCAACTCACGCCGACAGAGGTGGAAACGCTGCTTGCCGACAACACCGTATGGGCGGACTGCGGGAACATAAGCGTGGAGTGGGGAAATGGCGGCAGGATAAGCAAGAACATCCTGCTCGCGGCAATCATGAACGATCGGAGGTAAGATTGTGAAGAAGTTTCTGAAGGCCGCCGCGATCCGCGCTGTGAGGACCGTGGCACAGACCGCCATTGCGGCCATCGGGACCAGCGCCTTGATCTCAGAAATTGAGTGGCGCGTGGTGATCTCAGCGGCTATCGTCGCAGGCATTCTCAGCCTGCTGACCAGCGTGGCCACGGGGCTGCCGGAGGTGGGAAGCGATGGCTGACGTAACACGCGAGGAGTTCGACGAACTGAAGAAACAGGTCGCGGACAACACCACCCGCCTGGCTGCCGGAGACGGAACGCTGAAGCTGATCGCGTTTCGGATGGACCAGATTGACGAGAAACTCGACAAGCTGGATCTCCGCGTCCAAGCCTTGCAGGACAAGCCCGCCAAGCGGTGGGAGTCAATCAGCGGCACGGTGCTGTCGTGGATAGTGACTGCCCTACTGGCGTTTATCGCCGTCAAAATAGGGCTGGCGTAAATTTAAAGCGCACTTTACATTTTTCCCGGCATCCATTATGGGTGCCGGGGATTTTTTTTGTTTTTTTTGAAAAAGTGCTTGACAAGGTTCTTGGCATGGTTTATAATTAAACCATCCTAAGAACGGAGGCCGAACATAATGATAACAGCAGAAAAAATAAGCGAGCTCGAAAGCAAGGGCTTCAAACGGTGGACGAAGAATGGCATGGATAGGCTCTACGTGAACGCCAGCGTACTGGGATTAACCTGCACTTACTACAACACGGGCAATATCCGCTCCGCGCAGATGAATGATGAGATGATCAGCAATAGCCAGGCCAGGAAATTCAAATCCGCAAAAACTTATATTGACCTGGTTCAGGAGCTGATCGTATCCGATTGTGATTGCCTGGCTCATGCAGCCGCGGATCTGAGCGGCCTGGAGGTTGAGGAGTCAAATAGCTGGGACACGATCCTGAAAATCAAGCAATAAGCCGAAACGCCCCTCGGGGCGTCCGCCGGGAATGGCCACTCGGCGCTGACAATGGCAGGCCAGAAAAATCGAAAGGAGAACGAAAAATGGAAAAAGAAGAAATGATGGCGCTTGTCGAGAAGTACGGCATGCAGCCCTGCGTTAACAACGAGATCGAGAACGTCCAGGAGGGCTACTACCTCGATGCTGAAGAGTGCATCCAGGAGCTGGATGATCTTGCTGCTCACTACCGTAACAGCGGACCCGATCCCGTCTACGTCGACGCGATGTACACCGACGGAGGCCGCCTCGGCTGCCTGTATAAGATTTACGCTCCGCGCAGCTGGTTCGTCGAAGAGACGGCGCGCCCCTGATGAGACAGGCGAGGAAGAAAGGAGAGAAAAAATGAAGAAGTACGAGATCTATACCGAGAGCTTTGAGCTGCGCTTCGGCACCGGCAAGAGCAGCATTCCTACCATGAGCGCCGACGACGTGTGGGACTCCTACATGGCACAGAGCTGCCACGAGCCGAGGCTGGAGGCAACCCATGACACGCTGGAAGAGGCCCGGGAAGCGTTAAAAGCCTATCGCGTGTCCACCCGCGCAGAAGCCTCCAGCGTCTTCTGGCTGCTTGTGGGTGACGTGGCGTACATCCAGGAGTCTATAAGCGATGACGTCGATGAGTTCGATCAGGGCTGCATTTATGATTACGCGGCGGAGGCTTACACCTCCGTCGAGGATCGGGAGGAGGTAGGCTGAGATGCCGAGAAAAGGAACTCGGCTGTCGCCGGAGGCGGCGGCCCGACAGAACGAAGCAATCACCCGTTGGAAGCTGGAACACACCGAAAACCTGTCGATCTCACTGCGCAAGGGTAAGCGCGACGCCTATAAGCGACTTGCAGCCGCAAGAGACACGTCGGTCTCGGCCATGATCCAGGATTACATGGACGCGGAATGCGCGAAGAGCGGCGTTCAGCTGCCGGAGAAAAGCTGATGTGTTGCATCCGCGTTGCGCACTGAAAACGAAGAAACGGCTATTTTTAGCCGTTTCTTTTACTGCTATATATGAATGGGGTTCAAGAGGCCGCTGGTTCGAATCCAGTCACTCGGACCAAAATAAAAGCCCTGAAAATGGCATTGTATAGCCGTTTTCGGGGCTTTTTCTTTTTACTTGCAAAATCCGATAATTGGAATAAGTTGTGCGGAATTGCCGTGCGTTGCGCACTGCGTTGCGCATTAGAGCGCGTCCGTGATCGCCCGGAGATCCGCGAGGGAAACGTCCTGATAATGCCGCAGCATCTCTGTGCTGGCGTGTCCGATCAGCTCCAGCTTGTCTTTATCAGCGCCGGCCACGCGCTTGATCAACGTGGCAAACGTATGCCGGCAGCTGTGGGGAGTTATCCTGTGGCGCTGGACGCCGCCGGATATCTCCACGAGCGGATTGTCGATGCCGGCCGCAGCGAGCGCCGGATAAAACGCCTGCTCGGACCACCGCTTCAGGTCCGCCGGGCCGCCTTCGGTTAATCGTCCGCCGTGCGCGGCCTCCACCGCCACCAGCGGCTGTATCCGTGGCGAGAGGGTAACGATGCGGTCCCGCCCCGCGTCCGTCTTGGAGCCGCCTGTGAGCGTCTGAGCGGCTGCGTCGTAGCTGTCGGCGGTCAGGGCGAGGTACTCGCTCGGCCGGAAGCCGGTGTAGCACATGATGAGCACGTGCCGCACGCCCGGAATGCTGTCGACGCAGGCCCAGAGCCGTGCCAGCTCATCGGCGGTCAGGGCGTCACGGTGCGCGGCTGCGTCGCCGCTGATCGTAAGGTACTGTGCAAGGTTGAGCCCGTCTGCACTCAGGTGCCGCGGGATTGCGTACTTGTACATGAGCCCGACCGCGGCCCGCATATTCTCTTTTGTTCGTTTCCCTTTTGGGCACTCATCAATGCAGTCCTGGAGATCGTCCACGTCGACATCCGGGAACGGCATCGCATAAAGAGATCCGAAGTACCGGATCGCGGCGCGGTAACAGTCCAGGGTGGTCTTGCCGGCCTTGTGCGTCGGCAGCCATGCATCGAACACCTGCCAGAACGTCATCGCTTTACGCTCCCGCTGCCGTGGGCTTGCCTTGAGGCCGGGGATCGCCGCAATCGCGTCCTTCTTAAGCTCGAAGATCTTCGAGCGCGTGTGTCGATGCTTCCGGCCGTCCTCGGCAAAATAATAATCTAAGGTGACAGTAGCCTTATATCGTCCGTCAGACAACTTAATTACGCTGCCCTGACCGTTGCCCCGCTTGTGTTTAACAGGCGGGGCTTTTTTCTGTTTCCAGCCGCAGGCCCCGCAGAACGGCATGGTCGGGACGTCGGCCTTGCACTTGACGCAGATCATGGAGTGATCTTAACGCCAGATATGCGCGAGATCTCACTCAGACTCTCCCGGTCCGCGATCACGATGTCGAATTCCACGGTCCGGATCTCGTCGACACTTTCAATGGTGAGCTGCGAATAACTTATGATGGCCGGGTTACTCGACGTTTTTCCGGGCATGATGTAGGTGGGAACACCGGACAGGAATGTCGACAGCTGCTCGTCATTAACGGCGCCTCTGTCGAGGTAGACCCAGAGCTCCCGATCGGACTTGTTAGTGATTGCCAGCTGCAGGTAGGCAACGCCCTGGATACCCGACTCCTCATAGAGACGCTCGAAACTCACATCGATGAAGTCATTCGATGCCAAGAGTTCGGATCCCGGTTCCGGATCCGACGCCGGAGCCGGATCCGTTTTCGGTGCGTCATCCTGCGCCGCCGTCGGCTCGGCCGGGTCCGCCGGTTCGCCCGATAAGATTGAAATTATTGCCACGATTGCAACAACAATGACGATCAGGACCAGGACTGCGACAAGCGGTCCTTTTTTCTTTTTCTTCATTAGTTATTCCTCCTTCTTTACTGAACCTCACGAATGATCATTTTAGCCACGCCGAGCACGGTGCAGCGCTCCAGCTCTGCGCCGCGGATCGTGACCGGCTTAAACTGCGGATTGATAGGGCGAAGCGTCATCCAGTCCTCTCCCGGCGCGTACTCGATCCGCTTCAGCGTGGAGTTTTCGTCGGCGTAGATCACCACGCCGATCTGACCGCTGCGATCCATGGTGGTCTGCCTCAACACCAGGACGTGGTCCCCGTCCTGGAATTCCGGGAACATGCTGTCACCGCTCACACGCAGGACGAAGTAGTCTTTTGGCTCCCGGCCATGCAGATACGACCTCGGTATCTCAATGCTGTCCCCGGTCCAGTCTTCATAGGCGATGTGGTCATATCCCGCCGCCACGCCGCCGATGACGGGGAATGCGACTGCGTCCTCCGCGACCGTCGGTGCGGGCAGATTGTCGGCGTCGCCAATAAGCTCGGAAATGGACACGCCAAAAAATTGCGCTACTACGCGAACTTTATCAAGACTCGGCGAATGGTCCTCCCATCGAGCTATTGTACCCTTAAGCCCGATTAACTTCTCAAGCTGATTAAGAGTTATTCCTCGATCTTGACACAGGGATTTAATTCGAGAGATCAGCTCCATAAAATTCACCTCTACATTTTTGCAAATTCATGTTGACATATTTGCAAATGGTGCTATAATGAATTTGCAAATATGTAGAACAACCTCTGAGCTGGAACGCTCAGCGGCAAATCAAAGATGTGGCAATCTTGATTTTAGCATATTTGCAAATAAAAATCAAGTTTTGGAGGTGAGAAAATGCTTGAAAACATCAAGCGGCTGTGTGCCGAACAAGACATAACCATTCAGCAGCTTGAGCTTCGGGCGTCGATTGCGGTGGGGACCATCGGCAGATGGGGCAAGGACGGAAAACTCCAGCCTGCTGTCGATAAGGTCAAGCGTGTCGCAGACGTGCTCGGCGTGACCGTGGACGAACTGCTCAGAGAGGAGGACGGCGAATGAGATTTGTTCCCGTGATCATGCCCAACGGCAGCCTGAACGTGTTTGCCGTCCTGGACGGACGGACGCCCACGCTTAAGTGGCTGCAGGATCAGGTGGCGGGCTGTATCGAGACGGTCTGCACTTGTATAAACGGCGACTTCGTGATGCTCGTCAACGAAGAAGGTATTTTTAACGAATTGCCTGTGAACATCACCGCAACGGACCTCAGCAACGGCACCAGCAACATTCTGGGCAACGCCGTGGTGCTCAAGCGTATGGGCTCGGAGCTTGTGCCGCTGACGCGGACGGAGCTCGCTATGATCGCGGCTTTCTGCGCCAGCAACGCGATCAACACGAGGAAGGTGGAACCGGATGACACTGACAGAGATTAAGGCGTCCGACAAGACCATGCTGACACCCGCTGACGTGGCCCCGGTGCTGGGCTGCGATCCGCACAGCATCCGCGTGCAGGCGCACGCTTATCCGGAAAGCCTCGGCTTCCCGGTTGTGCTGCTGGGCCGCCGCACGCTGATCCCCAGGCGGCCGTTTTTGGAATTCCTGAAGGAGGCAGAAGATGAAGCGTAGTTATATCGCCGTGCTGGCGCTGGTGCTGATGCTCGGCACGGTCGGAGCGATGGACGCCGGAGGGCTGAATATGGCCCGGGGCCTGATCCGCTGTGTGGTACTGCTGGCGGTCGCCGCGTGGGGGACGCGGTAGATGGATTACGGTTATATTCGCGTTTCGACACGCGATCAGAACGAGGACCGGCAGCGCATAGCCATGCGGGAGGCCGGTGTAGACGAGGGACACATCTTCGCGGACAGGCAGTCCGGCAAGGATTTCGACCGGCCCGCCTAT
>JAEEGL013383162.1_pt1 | contig 36725 bp, 22 predicted proteins | sample 9134231 | NCBI WGS metagenome assembly JAEEGL01 (sample SAMN16246548, study PRJNA631951) | gut metagenome | biome: gut microbiome; feature: rumen; material: fiber-attached | host: Bos | place: Iran: Karaj | collected 2018-10 | reverse complement strand
AGCATCGACTTGCAGATGTGGATACCGCGGTCGTTGACGATATTGGTCTTGACCACCTTGTAACCGTTGGCTTCCATAATCTTGGAGAGGCTGTAGCCCAGCAGGTTGTTGCGCACGTGGCCCAGGTGCAGCGGCTTGTTGGTGTTGGGCGATGAGTACTCAATCATCACCAGTTGGCTGTCATCACTGGCTGCCGTGAAGCCGTAGTCGGGCGTCTCGGCGACGTGCTTCAGCACACCCGTCCAGAACGACGGCTTGATGGTGATGTTCAAGAAGCCCTTGATGACGTTGAATTTCTCTACTGCCTCGCAGTGAGCCAGCATGTGCTCACCGATTTCCTGTGCAGTCACATCTGGCGCCTTGCGGGACGCCTTCAGGAACGGGAACACCACAATCGTCTCATTGCCCTCAAATTCCTTCTTGGTCGTCTGGGGAACAATCTTCTCAGCGGGAAAGTCCACGCCATACAACTCCTTTACCGCCACCGCGGTAGCCTGTGCAAGTATATTATCAATAGACATAATCTTTTAGTTTTTAAGCCACTAATCTTTAGTCACTAGTCAATTCAAACTGCAAAGGTAGTGCAAGTCGAGCGGAATGCCAAATTAATTTGAGCATTCCCGAGGCGCAGCCTACCTTCGCCAATTAATTGGCAAAGGTACAAAAAAGTTTTGAGTTTCAAGCCCCTAGCCCCTAGTTTCTAGTCAGCATCCGCTTTTTGGCTCACTACAGAACACCCTGGACACAGTCATGCGGACCGAGGCAAAGCCTCGGTTTACTCAACAAAAGCCACTCATGCTGACCATTATTTTACCAGATTGCCGCGATGGTCGAGGATGGTGTCGTCGAGGATGTACCAGATGCGTCCGGCAATGGGGGTGTCGGGGTAAACAAGGCGCAGTTTGTCGAGGTACCGGTTCACCTGACGCAGGTAACGCTTGTCGTCGCGCTGGCCACTCTTGTAGTCGATGACGAGCAAAGTACCGTCGGGGCGGCGTATGATGCGGTCTGGCCTCAAATTCTCGATGCCCTCCTCGTCCCAAAGCGAAGTGGATGCCGTTGTGATGGTCCGCTCACTGTAAACCTTGTTATCGGGGTCGAACCAATCGGCAACGGGGCTACCGGGGTCAAGGATGGGACGGCAGACATGAGTCTTGACATTCTCGAGGTTGCAGGGGTCATCGGGGACATCGGTAATGACACCATGTTTGACTCCCTGGTCGATAACCCGCTCCAAGTCATTTCGGTCACGGACGCGGCTCAAGAGGCTGTGCAGCCTGAGACCCGCGTTGATGTGGATGCTCGCGGCTTCTTCCACTTTGACGTTGATTTTGAGGGGTATGGGCCTGATGGTATATTGGTCAATTGTTTCTTGTTTGACGTCGGCGTCTTCGGTCTTCTTGAGATGATTCCGGATATCGTCGCGCGAAGATTCCACGCCAAACTCAAACCAACCGTCAGCGCCATCGACTGGCATCATCTGCTCCTTGCTGTAAAGTTTCATGAGTTCTGACAGGTCCTTGCAAGTCGCGGACTGATCAACAGGAGCCTTTCTGGCCTTCTTGGGCTTGTCGTCGGGGTTCTCCTCCTTGGATTTGCCTTTGGGACTGCTAAAGATGTGCATCTCGCTACATGGGCGCGTGAAAGCCACATAAGTCTTATTGAGGTTCTCGACAAGCAGGTCGGTCTGCTGTTTTTCATAAAACTTTTTCAGTTCACCACCAACCAATTGATTATCAATCAATTCCTTACAATATTTCTTTCCCACATGGAGCAAAGGAGGAACAATCGCGTCCTTACAGGATGCTGCATCAAGGGGCAGTGCCGACAATGCATCGACGAAGACCTCCTTGGGTATCCAGTAACTGTTCTCCTTGCTGTTGTCGGTGAGTTCCCAGTCAGCGTACGGGATTACCACACAGTCAAACTCCAGTCCCTTAGCTGCATGGATGGTCATGATATTGACGGCATTCTGGCTGTCGGGCATCCCGACTGAGAACTTGTTCTTCTTCTCATCCCAGTACTTGAGGAATTCCCTCACACTGCCGCCGTTACGCTGCGTCGTGAACTGCATGACACAATCCTGAAATGCCATCAGGAAAGCCGTTTCGCGGTCTACATCGTTGGTGCCCATGGGGTCCTTCTTAAAGTGGGCAATGATGGTCTCAACAATGTTGACCAGGGTGGTGAGTTCGCTATCTGACGGCAGCAAGTCATCCAACAACCCGGCAACGGGTTGAGGATTATCACCCTGTTCCGATGGAGTCACAGCAGCGCTGCGGCTCAAGCAATCGGCTAACATCAATCCCGTTTCCTCGTCGGTAGCGTCGGGTTTGGCCGAAATCCGCTGGATGAAGTCGTTCAACGCCACATACAGCCGCTGGTCGCTCATGCGCTTGCCGATGATACGGCTCTCGATAGCGTCATTGCCAGATGCCACATTCACGTCATCGTTGTCATCACTGTCATCGTCGGTACCGTTGAACTGGCTCACATCGATAAAACGCAGCATAGCAATAATGCGGCGGATGATGGGTGAATTGTTGAGCAGCAGCGACTCTCCCGAGATGATGCTGATTTTCTCGCCCATTGTGCGCTTGTTATATTCAAGGATGCACTCTACCAGCGCGTTGCCTTGGGCATGGGTATTGACCAGCACACCGATTTGTCCCCACTCATAGCGCTCATGCAGGCGCAACAGGTAGCCAGGCATCACCGACTGCACCTTGACCACACTGGGGTCGTCATCCTCGGCAACAGGCAACAATGCTGCAGCGTCACCAATGACAGAATCATCCAGCAACTGGCCGTAATTGCCCGTAAGAACACGGACATAGCCTGGCACCTTCTTCTCGTCGATGCCCGGCGAAAGGCCCTGCCGCACGTCCCCATAGGTAGTGGTCACGACAGGATTGTCCCCATAGTGCTGACGCACGTACTCAAACAGGCTGTTGTTGAACTCGATGATGTTGCGGGAACTGCGGTAATTAACCGAACGCGGTGCACCGTCCTCAACCTGAGGCTCATAGATATACTGGCCGAAGTCCTCCTGCACACGTTCGCGGAACACGGTAAGGTCGGCATTGCGGAAACGGTAAATCGACTGCTTGGCATCACCGATGAGCATATTGAAATGCCCGCTCGACAAACTCTCATGCAGCAGGCGACTGAAATTCTCATACTGCTTGGCGCTCGTGTCCTGGAACTCGTCAATCATGAAATGCATGATGGTGGAGCCCACACGTTCAAACACAAAATCAGACCCGCTCTCAAGCACGGCTCCAATCAACTCGTTGGTATCGCCGATAAGGATAGTGTTGGACTCGTGGCGGTACTCCTCCAGGTAACGGTCTATCATCGCCAGCAGTCCTAGGGAGCCCAAGTCGTCCTCAATGCTCCTGAAAAACGACATCCACGGCCATAGCCTGAAATAGCGCGTCACCAGTTCGAGCAAGCGGACTGTCAAGGCATCATCGGGCTGTGAATTCTTGAGGAATTGCCCCCGAATGACATCTTCATCGGCATTAGCCAGCGTGCTTGACAAGGGACTCATCTCGCCCTTGACGAGCCATTTCTTGAACGATTTGTTACCGCTCAAGCCATCACTCACGGCGTCCAACTCCCTCGCGAGCGTCTCCAGGTAGTTCTTGACAGCCGTCTCCAAAGACTCAGCCAAGTCATGAAGATATTTCTTGAAAGCATTGATTCGCGTGAAATCACTCCACTGGCGCCCATCGGCATCGGTCTTGCTCAGGTAGGCGCGAATCTCATCCATGCGGCTACGGAACAGTTCGCTCTTAATCTGCTTGGCAAACGCAAAAAGATTGCCGCCATCGTTAAAGAAACGCCAATCCTTGGTAGCGGCATCGCTGCGTATCATGTGACGCTGGTAGTCCTTTACCCACAAGTCCACCTGCGTGGGCTCACCCTCACGGCCCAGTGACAGCAGGAAATTGTGAACCGCCACGCGCACGGCATAGTCCTCCTCGAGCTGGATATCATAATTGAAGTCACGGTCAAGTTCACGGGCGAAGTTGCGCAGGATGCTCTGGAAAAACGAGTCAATCGTGCTCACGTTGAAATTGCTGTAATCAAACAGCAACTCATTCAAGGCCAAGCGCGCCAGTTCACGTATTCTCGATTCAGAGAGGCCGCTGCCGTCGATGAACAGTTGCAGGTAGTCGCTCTTGGCGCCAGGCTGCGAGAGGAAGTAAAGCTCGTTGACAATGCGCTCCTTCATCTCGTTAGTCGCCTTATTGGTAAACGTGATGGCAAGCAGCAAGCGATGGGCGTTGAGTGGACGCGTCTCACCCGATGCACGCCTCGGCAAGAGTCGGCCACCGTCCTCGCTGGTGGTGAATAACAGATGCGTGATATATTGCAAGGCCAAGTTATAGGTCTTACCTGAACCCGCCGATGCCTTGATGACAAGCAGATGTCTATTGTCAGTATTGTCGCTCATATTGACCGTTGTCAGTTGTCAGTAAAACCCTTAACTAGATGATGCGTGCCTTGAAGCCCATTGAAGTGAGCACATCCAGCACGCGTTGACGGAAGTCGCCCTGGACGAGAATCTCGCCCCCACGGGCACTGCCCCCCACCCCAAGCGTGCGCTTGAGTTGCGAGGCCACCTGCTTGAGCGTCTCATCATCACAGATGAAACCCGTGACGATGGTCGCCTGCTTGCCGGCACGTCCCTTGCGCTCCAGCAGGATGTCAAGGCGCGTTTTACCTTGCTGCTGCAGGGCATCGCCCTTGTCTTGCTGGTGTTCCTCTTCGGGAGCGGACTGTTCCTCGGAAACGGGCAGATTGAACGCCTTGCCCAACGCGTCTTTCCAGTCGGTAGTATTCATGACAAATAAAAAATCACATCGAATTTAAACTTTTTTGTTTCCCGTTCATCAAAGGTACAAAAAAAACGTGAGAAAAAGGCAGACGATTAAAAAAAACGCACTAGTCAAGAGAAATTTTGGCTAAAAGTGCATACCGATTCAAATAAAAGCAGTACATTTGCAACACTGTTTACTTTTACATTATTAACTATTTCACTTTTAAATTTACATCACTATGGCTTACGTAATTTCTGATAGCTGTGTAGCATGTGGAACATGCCAGTCAGTATGTCCCGCCGACGCCATCAAGGAAGGCGACATCTATTCGATTGATCCCGACACCTGCTTGGACTGCGGCACATGCGCCGACGCTTGCCCCACCGGTGCAATTGCTCCCGGCGAATAATCAAGACAAAAAACAAAACAATTGTTGCGGCTACACCACCACGGTGCGGCCGCAATACTTTTTCACCCCCCTATAAACGCGACACGCGGGAGAAGCAACGAATGCCCTCCCGCGTGATGCGTTACTGATTAGGACTAAGCCCTGTCTTTACTTGGCTGCGGTCTTCACCGGGTCAACCACAATAAGTCTGTTGATGGGCGTGCCACCATAGTTGGTGCCGTCGCTGTAGGTACCGAAGTAGCGGTACAGACCGGCGGGAACCTTATTGCCTTGCATATCCCTCAAGTCCCAACTCATGGGGAAGCTGCTGGTTGCAGACTTCCAAACGAGTTTACCGGTAGCATCGGTAACACTGACTACCACCTCGGGCATACGGGGCAGTTCGGTTTCCACGTCAAAGTTCACCTCCTGGTTGGTGTAAGCAGGCAACTTGTCGGCATTGATGGTCACCATACCACTCTGACCCACCATGAAGGAGATGGTGCGCGAGGCGCTGTTGCCGAGCATATCACAGACGGTATAGGTGAGTGTGTGCAGACCTTCAGCCACGTTACTCAACGGGAATTTGATATTGATGATTTTGCCCATTTCACTAATGGTTACATAGCCATCAATGTCACCGTAAGATGACTTACCACCGTCGAGGACAAGCGACATACCATTCTCGAGCGAATTGTCCTGCATGCTGATACCCTGGTCATCGGTTGCTGTAATGTAGAGCATCGAGTTGGAAGCGACAGTAGCACCCTCGACAAAAGCATCCTCATCATTGATATACATGCTGGTGATAACGGGAGCCTCGGTATCCTTGATAGCCACATTATCATTATAAGGCAACATCTTGACGCTCTTGGTGAAGCCATTAACCATATAGTCGGAGTTGTCCTTATGGGCATACAGACGAATCAGCACATTCTCGTTGACGGCGCTTACCTTCTTGGGAACAATCAATGAGCCAGTGAATACACCGTTGACAACGCGACCCGAAACCTCACCCAGTTTATCACGGTTGAAGTAAATCTTGCGATCGACACCCGATTGGGTCAAGGTGGTGAATCTCACCTCCTTATCATAGAGCGTCATTGTAGCATCGCCATTGAAGCTGGTATCCAGATTGCCATCGGCATCAACAACGTGAGCAACGATGTCATAGCTCTGGAGCGGTCTGATGGTTGCCACCTCGTTGGTATCGGTCATATCATATCCGTTCAGGTCAATCACCTTGATGCGGGTGATAGGATAGTTAATCTTCATTCCCGGGTCACCCAGCAGGAAGAATGACAGCTTATTGGTATTGGCTGAGACAAATCCTAATTTAGACTTCATGTAAGCCTCACCCAAAGTCGGCATTTTACCCGTAGCGGCATAGCTGAACATGGCCTCGATGAAATATCTGTTGAGCATGTCATTACCTGAAGCATAAACCATGCGCGAGGAGGTGAGCAAAGCGATAGCGCCACCGTCAGGCTTGTGGAACATCAACTCGGCAATGCCACGGGTGTCACCGTCAAAGTGGGCAACGTCGCAGCAAGCGGTTGACATGATGGGCCAGCGAGAATAAGAGGTGCGCGACACGTCACCGGTTGTCCACATGCTGTTCATCTTGGTGAATCCCACCTTACCGGCATGACCCACATAGGTAACAAAGTACATACCCTGCTTGAGCATATCACTCAACAGGTGATTAGCCTCGGTAGCCTTCTTGCGGTCAACATCGGTTGCGAACTCGACCGTTGAACGCGGGTACATGATATTGTGAACAGTGGTTACATTCATACCCGTTTCCAGCTCGTTGTCAATCATTTCCTTATAACCCTCGCCCTGGAAGGTGTAGAGTGTGGCATCAGTACCACGCGGCTGGTCACTGAAGACGAGCGTGTTATTGCGCCAAACACCGTAGTCGGGGTTAAGGTAGTACTCCATCAGCTTATTGACATCGCTTTCGGCCTCCTCAATATCACCACATGTAATGCGGCCGACACCAATCCTCAACTTATCGGCAGAGAGGTTGGAACCCGAATTGTCATCAAGCATACCGAAGAAGTCATCACTGGTGTAGGAGAAGTCCTTATAGTTACTGTTGTCGCTCTGGTAGGTCAGCAGGTGGTAAGGATGCTCACCCATTGCGCCACGGTTGTCGAAGGTACCGGGACCGAACAGCAGGAGGTTCTTGAACTTGGTGTTGTCACGGTCATAGAACATCTTGCACATCAGACGATAGGCCATCACATCCTTGGTACCACTGGAGAACTCGTTGAAAATCTGATCCTGGTCAACGACGTGAACAAGCATGCCATCGACGGCTGTATGCATATCAGCAATGCGCTGGGCCTGCTCATGAAATACCTTGTCGGTAATAATTAACATATCGGGAACAGGCAGAGCATGCAGGTTCTGGTTAGCCACATCCTCATAGCGGGAAATCTTCTTGAGAGTGCGCCTCGGGTCAAAAGCGATATAGTTCGACAAACTGCTTGCCGAAGAGAAGAATGCGAGACCCGAACCGCTCTCGTCATTATAGGGAGTAGTGACAATTTCAAGAGGAAGAGTGGTGGTGTTGATACCCCACACAACTGTAGTTCCTGAAGCGTTGGGTAACTTGAAACGCTCGTTGCCTGAAGTCATCGCATAACCCATCATCACCTGATTGTCGGTTTCTTCCTTGAGGACGTTCTTATGCTTGTAAGTCAGCACAAAGTAGTCCAGACGAGCAATCTGAACAGAGGCTTCGGCCGATGCAAACTTCAAGATAGGCTCAAACTTGCCATGCTCGGCAGGATGTGACAACTTGACCTCTCCAAATGGTGAAGCATAGTTGTAAATCACACTCTCGGACGGAACATAGATGCGCGATGACGACACGGTATAAACCGTCGTGTCAGTGCCACCTGCACTGTGCAAGACGCCATTAGCATAGCTGACTGAATTGCTCACATTGGCGGCAATCACCGACTGTACTACGACAGTGCTGTCGGCAATCTCAGGCAGATAATAGTCCACCAAAATCTTGCTGTTGGTGAAATCTTCACCCAGCATTTCTTTACCTGAGCCTGCCATCGAGAGCAGATCCCTCTCATGCAAGAAATAACCCATACTGATATCGGAGTCCACATAATCGTTAACCACGATTGATGATTTCTTGGCAGGTGTTGTATCGGCTTCAGTGTTTTCGGTCAGGAAATAGCACCCTTCCAGAGAATAGGGGTTAAACTGACGTGTGTAGTGGGGAGTCGTGTTGTAATCGGCCAACTTTACGCTGATGGGACCGTTGCCATAGAAGCAAATCTTGTTGTTGGGAACACGCAGGATAGGCACAGGGGTGAGGTCGTCATCAAAAGAGCTGCTCATCACCTCACTGATACGGTTTCCACCATGACCATAAATCTTAACCTGAGCGGGATTGTTGAAACCCATTTCACGAAGCTCTTCATAGGTGATTTCATACATACCACTCTCGGGTATCATCACCTTTACCCACTTGCCCGTGGCAAGCCTTGAATTGGTAGCAAAATAAGACGGGTTGAATGCGCTGGCATTACTGGAGCAGAACACTGCCAGTATCACCGCACAAGCGAGTTTGAATGTCGTTAATTTACTCATATTTAATCGTTTTAGTTTTATTTATTTCGTCGTTACGTCAGTATCGGTTATTCTCACAACTTCACGTTCACGTCCAGCACTTGCCGCCCGTTGACGGTTGCCCTCAAGCGGTCGCCAGGAGCCATCGTGTGACCCTCGCCGGCATCGCCGGTAAACAGCAGGTCGCCCATCTTGATGCTGCAACGGGTACTCACTGCCGACAACAGCTCGGCAAGAGGCGTACACATTTCAGCGAGGCAACAGCGTGCCACCGTTTCCTCATTGACCGTCACCTCGACGACAGCGTGGAGCGGGTCTTCAATAGCCGAGGTCTCCACCCAGTCACCAACGATGGCGGCTCCGTCAAATGCCCTGTCCAATGCCACAAGACGCTCGTCATCGCCCTGCAGGGCCTGGACGCTGAATCCTGCGGTGAACGCATCCCAGTAACGGTGGGCAAACTTTGGAGCGATGCACTTGCCCAGCCTGCCAGTGCGCACCACGATTGTGGGCGTTGCCAAGAAGCGCTGTGCATAGTCAGGCACAAAAAACGGTCTGCCGGTGTACAGGATTGAAGAATCGGCCATGAGATAGCTGTGAGGCATTTCCTCATGCTTGCCATAATTTCCTGTAAAGCCAATAACCTTCATTCCCGCAACCGTATCGCCCTATTGCTGTTTGTTGGTGTCAATGATCGTGTTATGCATCCTGTTATAGATGATGGCCAGATGGGCATAGATGGACGTGTTGGCAATCACCACGTCCTCGGGAGCTTTGATGCGGTAAGGCGTAAAGTTCCACAATGCCGTCATGCCGCTGGCGATGGCAAGGTCAGCGACATCCTGAGCCCGTTCAACCGGGACGGTGAGAATGGCAATTGAGACGCCATGCTCGCGCTGCCAAGCCTCCAGATGACTGATGTCATAAACCGGGAGACCGCCAACCGTTTGTCCAATCACCTCGCCGCGCACATCAAAACCCGCCACGATGTTCAGACCATAGTTTACCAGACCGTGATCCTGCATGAGGGCGGTTCCCAGGCTACCGGTACCGATGACTACTGCATCATGCTGCCTGTTGAACCCGAGGAAGTCCTCAAGTTCCATTACCAGGCTGTGCACCTCATAGCCAATGCGCGTTTTACCGCGAATGTTCAGGTAAGACAAATCCTTAGCAATCTGAGACGACTGCACATTCAACTCATTGGAAATCTGTGTCGATGACACATACTCGATGTTCTTGTTATCGAGCATACGCACATAGGACAGATACCACGGTAAACGCCTGATAGTCGGCTCCGGAAGGATTGTCCGTTCCTCAGTATGATTGGTTTTATTCATCGAATAATGATGCAATTAACCGACAAATTTACCTCAAATTTTTGAACGCCAAGCAATCCGCGCTCCATTTTATTGAAAAATGAGCACTTTTTTAACATATCTTATGTCTTACACGTGGATATTGACGCTCAGGTATCGTCATTCGCCAGTAACGGCCAGTTTTTTGGCCTTGGTGGCTTCCTTGATGCTATCGGTTGAGATGGTAGCACGATAAACGTAGATGCCACGCGGCACACGGCGTCCACCGCCATCGGTCAAATCCCAAGTGACCGGAGTGGAGGTGTACATGTCGCTACGCCCAGCCTGGGTGGTACTCCACACCCTACGTCCCATCAGGTCATACACCTCGATGGTCACGCTCACCACAGCATCAGGACGATTGTGTTTCACATAGAACGATGTCTCGACGCTGGCAGGATTGGAAGCACAATATACATCGGCAATCTCAGGCGCCAAACCATTGATGACATTGAATGAAATAGTCTTCTCGCTCACGTTGTTGTACACGTCCCAAACCCGCAGACGCAACGTGTGTTTACCGGGTGTGAGGTCAGTCAACTGGTAATTGATGCTGCCCAGCGTTCCCTCTTGAGTAAACATGGGAGTATAGTAGCTCACCAGGTCATTATAGCTGGTAGTGCCATCCAGGGTGAGCGTCATGCTGTGGCCGATACCTGCCGTGGAGAAATTAACACCACTCTCATCGCTCACGGTAGCGAGCACCAGCGGAGACTCATTGACGTTATCACCGTCGTTAAAATGCACATCGTTCAGACCCAGGGTGATAATCTTGGGACCGATGGTATCGGTCACCTGCTCATCCTCATATCCGTAAATAAAGAAGTCGCTGTTGGCTCCCTTTGCCTCGATGGAGTCACGACTGTCATAGGCATACATGTTAATCAACGACGGACGGTAGTTGTCATACTCGTTGTTCACCTCGCTGGGGATGATGATGCGCACTTTGAATTTTCCGCCCACTACAGTATCGATATTGATAGCCAAGCGGTTGGTGCGGTCTTCATAGGAGACTTGCTTTCCTTCTTTTCCATAGCCGTGGGTCGTTACCGACTGTTCAGGGCCAAAAAGCGTCGAGACAATGGAACCATTGAAATTGGTTGCGAGTTCCCCCTTATTATCCACAATCTTGCCGCTGAACTCCACTTGTTGACGCGCCTTGAAGATGGGCATATCCTCACTGTCAACAGGCTCTCCATTAATAGTCTCGACCTGCACCCTGTAAGGAGCCCACGCCATTCTCATAGCCGGGTCACCGAAGACAATAAACCTACGGTGATTGTTCTCGGAGGCAGCTATGGCATTTTTGGATAACCGCAGGATGTCACCGATGCGACGCGGTTTCCCATCTTTGTCAAGCGAGAAGGCATAACGAGCCACCAAAGAACTCAGCGCGCCGTTTTCAGAAATATAAGCCAAACGAGCCGGACACATCAGTGCTATAGCGCCGCCATTGGCATTCAGGAAAATGCGCTCACCGCTCGAGAGCACCGAGTTGTCAAAACGACAGTATTCACACGTTGCTGCATAGAGCACCGGCAGGTGGCGGTAATAGAGTTGCGTTTCCACGTCAGAGCGCATCATCAGTCCCTCGCCAGTCCAGTTCTGGGTGCTGGCATGGCCGATGTAGTTCCACCACAAGACGCCCTCGCGCAACGTAGTGAACATCTTGGCACGGGCTTCAGGATAGGTGCGGGCACCGCCTTCGCTCACGGCATTGAAAGCATCGGTAAAGACATAATTATATACCATATCCTCACCGCCATTTTCACGGGCAACGTCAATCATTTTCTTGGACTGTTCCATGTGGATGCCGCTATTCTCGTCATCGGCAACCATCAGGACCTGATTCTTCCAGGCACCATAGTAAGGCTTATCCACATATTTGATGAGTTTATTGACCGCGGTACGGGCCTCGGCAACACTTTTAACAATCATACGGCCTACAGAGATGTTCATTTCATCCAAGTTATCAATGCCGGATTCATCGTCAAGGATGCCGAAGTAGTCATCGGTGGTGATGGAATTGTCGTCCTCATTGCTGATATCGCTTTGCCATGTGAGCAGTCTCGGATAATTCAAAGCTTCGGAATTCTGGCCAACCAGTCGATTGTCATAGCTACCGCAACCCAGCAGCAGCAGATAGCCCAACTTGTGACCATCCTCGGTGGCTCCGCGGTCATAGAACATCTTGCACAGGCGACGATAGGCCATGGCGTCCTGATTACCGCTAGAGAATTCATTGAACACTTTTTCGTGGTCAAGTACCAGCACGTTGAAGCGGTCATATTTCTGGTGCAATTCAGCAACACGACGAGCCTGGTCCATATAAGCGCTGGGGCACAAAATAATCATGTCGGGCGTAGTTTCACCATGGATGTCCTGGTTGGTGACTTCGCCGATAAACTCAGGATCGGAATAAGTACCTGACTCGTCAAACGCCACAAATTCCCGACGTCCATCGGCAACGGGGCTGAAGGTGACCGTGCCGTCGCCGGCCTGGGTATTGAGCTGCAACGGAGCAAAGGGCAAAGTCACATCCCACACACGGGTAGAACTGCTGCAACCGCTCACCCTATAACTGTTGTTGGGATTAGCAGTTTTCATTCCGAAGACAAGGCTACCGTTTCTCAATGCCAATGTACGTGGATAGTTAACAGTAATGTAATCCAAGCGTGCCAGATACACCGAGCCACGACTCGAGAGTTCAACAGTGTACTCGAGCGAGGTTCCTCCGTTGTCAAGTGTAAAGTCCTTGATTGATCGATTAGTCTTGTAGTGGACATGAGAATTGATATCCTTGACAGTATCAAGCGTCTCGGTACTGGTAACCGGCAGTTCGGTTCCGTTATAACTGAATTTCAACGAGGCCGGCGCCAGTGTTTTGTGGCCGAACATTGTCATCACCCTCACTGTTCCACCGTCTACCAGTCCGTTAAGGTCAAACTTGAAAGACTGTTTCTTGCTAGAGGTAAAGCTCTCACCCAAATACCTGCGGCCCGTCTCACCTGGATTGACCAAGTCCTGTTCATGATACAATCGTTCGATATAGGTAGTAACGACAGTTCCATGTGGTTCGTTCGTTGCCTTTTTTATTTCAACATCATTGAAACGGCTATCATTGGTCACAAAATAGAAACCCGAGTTGGCATAGGGGTTATGAACCTGAACCTGCTCAAAAGTGCTGAAATGATGCCAAGTCACAGGACCCTGCGCATAAAACAGGATGCGGTCCCCCGTGCGCACTATAGGCATCTGAGGCAGGTCGTCAGCATAGTTGTCGCCAAGCATTGTCTCGCTCAAGGGCGCGCCACCGTAACCAAAGACATGGATTTGGGACAAATCACTGCCCAAACCCCACTTGCGGATGTCGTCGGCAGTAATCTGATAGATACCACTTTCCTTAACTGCAATCTTCACCCACTTGCCACTGGCGAGTTTGCTCGTTTCAGCATAGTAACTCTTGTCCAAAGCATTAGCGGTAACTGCGCAATTTGCCATCAACAACAGGCATAAAGCCCAACGGATAACATATTTCATCTTTACTCTCATCGCTGTATCACTATAGTGTTCACGGAACATTTGTAAAGAAACCATACGGCATCTCCAAATGCTCTCATTCATTATCCTTATAACGATTATTTTACGGCTTTATTGCCCTTAAGTCGGGTTTACTGGATTTCGAGTATTGCCAGCGTGATGAAATGGCCAGCATGAAGCCTGGAAATCAAACGGTAGCTCCTGCCGGAAGTACAGTTTGCTGTCAGCGACGTTTCCACTTGATGGGAAACGAAAGGATTCAAACGGATACCTTCGGTCCAGTCGATGGCACTGTTACGCTCCGCTTTGATAATGGCTTCCTTGGCTGTCCAAGCAATTACGTGTGCCTCTAGGTCATTAGGATTGATGAATTGCTGTTCACTGGTATTGAGGAACTTATCGCGCACACGCAGCACTTGCCGACGTTCTTTCTGCTCAGCATCCACACCGATGACTTGTTTATCATCGACCGCCAATGCCACCAGATGCGGCGTATGGGTGATACTGATGTTTACCTCTTCACCCTCGACCGCTGGTGCGCCCTGCTTGTCATGGCCCAGCTTAACAGGCCGCCCCAGAGCATGGCACAGCAACAACATTTCTGCCGCTTTTTCCCGCTGCCGTTTCACTGGCAGTCCCGCCATGTCCTCAACCGGAATTCCCGACTCACGGCACAATGACAATAACTGCGGCGCATCTTCTTCAAGTCGCCACACCAGCACCCTCGCGCCATTAAGATATGTCATTTCATGATCAATCATCGGAGGAATGGGAAATAGAACGGAAATCGCAGATGGAGCGGATAACTAACCGACTCCATTTTTAGCCAGGTCAATGCGGGTGAGAATGCGGGGGTTGTCCTTGCTGGCTGCAATCCAGGAACGGTAACGACGACGGTTGACGAAACGTTCGACGACATAGGCCAGTATAAACATCACGGGAAGTTGCAGCCACAACATCCAGTATTGGTGCTGCACTTGATAAAGGGTGGCGCCGTTGCTTTGCATCAGCACATAGCCATTACTCATCCAAGTGGCTGGCACACAGTCGCCAACGAGCCACCACAGTCTCGACATCAGGTAACGTGGCCATGATACGCCAGTGAGAAATACAAACACCACCGACGAGAAGACGAACAGCAGGAACACACTCTCGCGCTCATTCACGACAGCAGACAGCGTCTGGCCCATAAACGAGACAGCGATGACAAAGGGCACGGTCAAACAGATAATGTGCAAGAAATTGCCATATTGCGGGAATCCGAACATCAACGGCACATAGTGCAGCACATAAATAACCGGGATGACATAGATAATCTGATGGCACATCATCTTACCGATAATTGTGGCACCAGGACTTGCCTCGATTGCCATGGGATCATGCCCTCCGTTGCGGCGCCGGCGCTCAATGCTGCCGCCATGCAGCATAGCGATGCCCAGAATCATACTCTGCTGCAGAACCAGCGGCAATATAAACAACAATACTGCACTGGCGATACCCATAGCCGGATTACCTACGGGAACCTGTCGGTTCTCAATGATGGAACCACTCATGTTAAGCACAGGCTCAACAACTGCAGCCATCTTCTCGCCGCCCATCTCTTGAGTGACATTGGACAAGGCCGAGAACATAGCCTTGTAACGCATCATTACACTCACGTCACAGTAGAGTGACACATGGGCCTGCTCACCGCGACCCGCACTTTGGGCAAAGTCACGCGGAACATATAGAATTCCATAACATTCCTTGCGGTGCATGGCATCTTGGGCCTCCTGCATATTGGCGGCATAGCCTGCTATGGCGATTTCTTGAGTGGCGTCGAGACGGCGCACAAGGTCACGGCTCGAAGAAGTGCGGTTGTCGTCAACGACAACTACACGCTCATTGCGCACGACCTCAGGGTTGTAGATAAGGGCATACAAGACAGGGTAAACCGCATTAAGGAGCAAGAAGAAAATCACTACACCCTCGTCACGGAACACGAGCAACAACTCGCGTCCGCACACCCTCAAAACCTGCACGAACCACAGGAACAGTCTGCTTTGTTTCACTTTCTCGGTCATATCATCAGGGCACATATACGGGATTCATGCACTCTTTCTTCAAGCGCCACGACAGTAGCATGGGCAGAATAGTGAATCCAATGAGTGCAGCATAATAAACTCTTGAATAATACAGGTCGATGCCGTTCAATGCCTGGTCTACCATGATCAGGAAGTAGTACTTGATAGGCATCACATAACCCAAGGCAGTTACCCATGGATACATTGACTCCTGGGGCAAAGAGAAACCCGAAAACGAGAACGATACCATGCCCAAAAGGGTGCATAACATCGTGCCGTAACGGAAATTGGGCACAAAACAGTAAATCAGCACCACAAAGCTCTGGTTGGCGACAACAAGCAGGAACATGGCAATGAGCATGTTCCAGGGGTTGCAGTTCAACGGGAAGTCAAAGCAACGGTACATCATCCACTGGACGAACCAGCACACAGCAGTAAACAAGACTGTCTGCGGCATCAGTTTGCCAACCAGGGCAAGGAACATACTGTTTCCGGAATTCTTTAGCCACTGGCGACTCAAACCCGACTTCAACTCCAAGCCCAACGAGAACGCCGTCACCAGCAGGATGAAAAGCGACAAAAAACAGGGAATAAACGTGCTATTCAGGTAGTAGTTATAGTTTGTGAACGGGTTGCCGATCATGTGTATATGGGTCTGGTAGGGCACCAAGGACGACGCAATCTTTTCGTTAGTGGTCCCCACTGAGAGTAAAGCCGTCTGAACAATAGCTCCATTGGCAAGCAAAGAGATGGTCTTGAAGCCCTTGTATTGCATTGAGGCAGGAGCATAGTAAGCGTAGTTCAAATAGTAGCTTACCACTGGCTGCCGCCCTCCCAGCGCCTGTTCTTCAAGATTCTCGGGAATAAAGAAGAATCCCATCACCTCTCCTCGTTGCACAGCATCGCGTGCCTCGGCAAAGTTTTTGTAGTGCTGCCGAATGTCCACCTGTTGGAAACCGTTCAGGTTGCGCGAAATGCGGCGTGACATGGCACTGTTGTCCAAATCGACCAGGCCTACAGGAACGCGTTGCACAGAGCCGTTCTTGATGAGATCCATGAGGAACCAGCTGCACAACAGCGGCATGATTACAATCAACAGAAAATACATAGGCCTGCGCACGAGCTGGATGCACCCGCGCTTGAAGGAATTTCCTATATATTTCAATATCATCATTTATAGATGCTATAGTCAAGAAAGGATCGACAGTTTTTCTAACCCCTAACTCTTTACTTCTCCAAGATGACTGACATGCCAGGACGCAGATTAGGCACCTTGCTCACGGGGCGCATCTTCACCTCAAAAGTCTTGCTGTCGTACTGGCCTTGAGCCTTGGCTGCCTGCCAAACGGCATAACTACCCATATCGTGGATATAATAGACAGACATCTTGGTTTTCATGTTATTCAAAGCAGGAATCGTCACGTTCACCTCCTTGCCCATAGGCAAGTCGTTGAGTACCTCCTCGCGTACGCTGAAACTAACCCACATGTCATCCAATTTGGCAATCGACATGATGGGAGAACCCATGGCCACGAGTTCGCCCTCCTGGGGGTAAATCTCGCTCACCTCACCGTCACAAGGCGCTACGAGCACCTGGTCCTCGAGCAAGCTTTCCACCTCCATAACCGTACCGCGGGCGGCGTTGGCCATGCTCCTGGAGGCATTCTTGTCCTCCTGCTGGGCTCCCCTCACTGCCATGTCATACTGTGCCTTGGCAGCCTTGACCTGGGCCGTAGCGGCATCATATGCAGCCTTGGCTTCGTCACGTTTCTGCTGGGTAGCCACGCCCTGCTTGAAGAGATTCTCCACGCGCTGATAAGTCTTCTCGGCAATGGTTTGTGCGGCAATTGCCTGCTGCCACATGTTGTAGGCGCCTTGCTTCAACTCCTCGCGGGTACCCTTTTCGGCCTTCTGGTTTTGGGAAGCGGCGGCTTCCTGCATCTGTTTGGCCTGATAGTACTTGGCATCAACAGTGCTGGAGTAGATGCTCACCAGTTTGTCACCTTTGTGAACGGTGTCACCCTCGTGCACATAGAAGCGCACGATGCGGCCTGGCAACTTGCCGCTCACGCGCACGGCATCACAGTCGGCCTGTCCTTGAATGACCGTATCGGCAGGATGGATGAGCAATATACCCACGATGGCGATACACGCCATTACTAGAGCAAACACTGCCAGGGCTGCCAGCAATGCCTTATCCTTCTTGCGTACCACAGTTCTCTGTTCGTCTTTTTCCATATTATTAAGTTTTGTGTTATTAGTTGCTAGTTAATGTGGATGGTTTGGATTTCCTGGATTTTTTAGATTATCTGGACTATCTATTGGACTAATAATTCATTGTGCCCATCACCTTGTTCAGGTACTCATGAGTGAGCTGGACATTGATTTCAGCATCAATCTTCTCACTATTAGCCTTGAGCCATGCTGTCTGGGCAGCCAGAACCTCATCGATGGTACCAATGCCCTCTTTAAACGCAATATTAGCAATGCGCAAGTTCTCATCAGCCTGGGCAAGATTGGCTCTTGTGGCCTCGAAGGTCTTGAAGGCTTCCTGATAGCTGAAAGCCGCCTGGCTAATCTGCAAAGCGATTTTCTCCTTGGCATCGTCGAGTTCCAGCCGCTTGACATTGGCATCGACCTGTGCAGCCTTTACCTTGTTGCTCAGGCCACCCCAGTGCCACAAGGGCACCCTTAATGTTGCGCCCACGCTAAAGGCGGCGCCGAAACGGTTCTCAAAACCATCATAGCTGTTAGGGTTTGTGGCGTGGAGTGCAGCAACAGCGGCCAGTTTGGGCATCATTTCGCTGCGGGCCACCTTGACCTGTTGGTCATAGATTTTGGTAGCCAGCACCAGTGAGCGGACGTCGTGGCGCTTGTCATACACCTCATTTAGATTGAAGTTGGACGGAGCAAGGGAGAGGTTCAGTTCGTCATGTCCCTCATCAGCCAGCGTCATCATGGTGTTCACGGGCAGTCCGCACAACTGTGCGAGCAACATGCGCGACAGGGTAACACCATTATCTACCTTGGTCAAATCAACGTTCGCCTCATTGAGTTTCACGTCAACGGCCAATTGGTTGGCACGCGTTGCGACACCCTCACCAACCATCGCCTTGACATCATCATCGAGATGCTGAACCAGTTCAACGTAGCTGCGGGCCAGTTTCTGCTTGGCACACAGCGAGACCACCTGCCAGTAGGCGGCGTCCACGTTATAAATAACATCCTCGACCTTACTCTCGCGCATCTCATGGGCAAGTTGCTGTGCCAGATCGGTAATCTGGTTCATGGCGGTGATTTTGCCACCCATGTAGATGGGCTGGGTTACCGTGAGGGCGCCACCCATCAGATTGTGAATGTTATAGGTGAGACCGCTCTTGGGCAGCAGAGCGATTGTAGCGGGTACATACTGGCCATTCTCGAGCTGCAGCGGTGCACCCGTGCGAGGGTCAATGACCAAATTGTAGTCATAGGCACCCGTCTGCAAATTGAACGACTTTGTAGGCAGCATTTGGTCCTCCTTGATGAGCGAGACCTTGCGCGAGTTGTAAATATAGCCTGCAGTGAGGTCGAACTGGGGCAGATAGGCGGCGGCAGCCTCCTTGCGCTGATAGCCTGCCTTTTCAATGGCAAGCGAAGCCTGCTGGATTTCCTTGTTATTGCGCAGAGCCATGTGGCGGCATGAGTCCAGAGTCACAACCTGTGACGAAGCCACCATCGACATGGCGCAAAGCACTATAAGAACGATGTTTCGCATATTATCCTAAATTCTAGAGATATCGGTCTGTTTTAATAATGCAAAATTACTACAATAATTTATAAACATAAAAGCAACTGCCCCAAATTATCCACAATTCGTGAAATTTGGGACAGTATCATCATCTATCCATATTGATTGGGATCACAACCGGTGAGTCATTTCTTATAATAGCATTTCACCTCACCGACGGGCAGCTTGCCCACGAGAAGCAACGGGATGCGGTCGGCTTCAGTTGACATCCATGCAGTGAGGTTGTCACTGGACTTTTTTCCACCTTTCTGGGTGAAGCTGAAGTTGATGCAGTGAGCCTTGCGCTTGGTGCCATCCCGCATTTTAATGGTCTCTATACCCTTGTAATTGATTGTGAGGTATTCCTTTTCCTTACCAGAGAAAATCACGGTCGTATAATTCTTGTTGCGGCTCAGTTCGTCATAGTCCAGATTGCGCAACATGTAGAACACACTCACCATGTCATAGGCCTGTGACTTGGCGCTCAGGTCGATGCTCGTTGTCCCACTCTTGCGGTAACGCGTGCAGTGGGCCGAGGTGTGGCTATAATTGTAATTAAACTTGATGACGTCACGGGCATAGTAGTCCTTCTCATGGGTCAACTTCTCGTATCGCAACGGCTTGAGGTTGCTGTTCATGGTGCACTTGAGGGTGTCGCGCACAGGATAAACCTTGTCCGCCCAGGAACGGGTCTTGCCTGTAAGCTGAGCAAAATAGCCGTCCTTGGTCTTGCGGGTCGTCAGCGTTGCATCAGCAGCATGTTTCCATATCATGCCCCAATGATAAACTATCTCATAGTTGAGGGTCTCGTTGCTGAAATCCCTTGCCATCGTTTGCTGAGGCACTGCTATTGCCACCAGCAGCATTATTGCGAGTAATTTTTTCATCGTTTAAAAATCATTAGTGTCTCCCCTTAGACCTCGATTCCAAAAATTGGTTTAATCACTCACCCGTCATTGCCGTGACTTTAATGTAAACCATTATCGATATCCGTGGGCAATCCCTATAGGATATAGAAACGCATCACAACAAACAACTGCCACTGAATCAGCATAAGAGAATCAGTGGCAGTTGATATCACAATCTTGCATAGTTATTTTTTAATGCGCTTATTTTCGGTGGATTTCTGAGAAACCTTGCCAGCCGATGAGCTGACTTCAGGGCGCATATCTGAGTCAAAGAACTGTTCTTTTTCTTTCTTCTTGTCGATGGGGACACCAACGAGTGAACGCTCGGGGACACTGACACGGGTTGTCGCATCGCTCAAAATGAGCCCAGTGTTATCAGTTCTCGCTCCACGGCATTTCCACAGCGAAACCTCTCCACCCTTAAAATCGGCATCCGCCTTGAATTTGATTGTCAAAACCTCAATCGTGTCGGGAACGCAATATGCCAGCTGCATGGAGTAAATCATCACCACAGAACTGCCATTCCTCTCGTGGTATTCCAGTTTCATTCCCAAATCCCTGATTCTATCAGTCATGCTGACTTTCTCCACCTCAAGACCATCCGGCAGGGTCATGTTAAACTGGAAACCGCACGTGGTATCTTGATTGGCCAGGATTACCGGCGCCAAAACACTCGAGTCAGGAATAATTTCAAAATCCTCGATATAGATACGGTTGTTCTGAGCCATGGCATTGAACGCCAAAGCAGCCATTAAAATTATCAAATAACGTCTCATTTTCAATCATTTATTTATTCACCAACCGCAAAAGTACATTATCTTTTTCAAATGTACAAGTCATCCCACAAAAACTCTCAATGAAAACCCACAATATGCCACTTGAAAACAATGGGCGCTCCCCAAATCAATGGTAGAGCGCACATCGTCGTAGTCTTCATAATCTATTACTCGATAGAGAGCATTTGGTCAATCAATGTCGTCACGTCGTTGATAGTGATTTCGCCATTACCATCCACATCAGCATTATCCTTGATGATGAAGATGTGACTCCCAGACAGCATGTAATCAATCAGCACGGTAATATCCGTTATCGACACGACACCGTTGCCGTTCACATCACCCGGCAACACAATCTCACTCTTCAATTGCTCATAAATGAGATTAGCACGCTGAGTGAACCAGTTCTGGGCTTTTTCTACCTGTTTCCCATAGTCGGTTGCATCCAATCCAAAATCACCATTTCTTGTGATAGACGGGGCGGCATAATCATAATAATCCTGGCAATACTCACAAAGCTCATCAAGCCCGTCTAAAAGAAACTGCTGACACAATTTATAAAGACTATATTTAACACGATTATCCTTAAACAGGTCATTAAAAAACTCATTACTAACAGTAAAGAAATCCAAAGTGATATTTCTGTCGAAAAATGTGGACGCGTGTAAACCATCAAAGCCGTATGCCCAGTCTAAATCCCACACGGGTCCAAATATAAACTTAGAACTATTATTGAGAATGTTCTCATTATAGCAGAAAGTACTCTTGGGATGGAAAATCTCACGGTTGAGCACGAAATCATTGGCCAACAGAAAACGAGCAAGTGCATCGATATCCACATGGTCAGCGATATCACCATCGCCCCTCATCGCTGCTTCAAAGCTGTTATATCGGTCCTGTATCAAAGCTAATGTGAGAAGCGTTTCGTCTTCACCAAATTCCGGGTCTTTTACATTGACAGGAGTATTATAATAAGTTGACCTGAATTTTTGAGTTTCCGGCTCATCGAAATATGTATCCAGTTCCAGCAGAGCGGCTTTGGTCTCATCGTCCAGGTCGACACTGTTACCAGCCATGCCCACCTTCTCGGTGAAATTGTAACTGCCCTTATACTTACCATTAATATACAAATCTACAGGGATAATGTGATTGGGTGCGACAGTCCCTACCAAACTTGCAGCTTTCATACCGAAGGCATTGGTCAGCAGCGAGCCCGGCCTTTTATTAGACAATAAAACCCAGTTTTTGCCCTTTGAAAGACCGAATGGCTTTACTTTGTTGGCAAACTTGAGACGATAGGGGTTCTTAGAATTAGGGTTACTGGACCATGAGTCATTACCACGTCCTTTAATTTGCACAGAGTCGGTCATCGAGGGAAACACCCTAGCCCCGTTAATGATGATTTCGGCATTCACATAGTAATCCTTGCTGGAAATGTTTACACCGCCCTCCGTATTGATGTCGATACGGGGGACTGAAGTGCTATAGTCCGTCAAGAAATAAACATTCACGCTATATGTATTGCCAAACGGCATCATCGCGTATTTTCCCGCATCAATCTCGGTAAGAATCAGGTCGCCAGGGTAACCCACGACATAGGTGCGGTTGTTCTCGAAACGCAGTCGACTCACCTTGCTCTCTTGCTCCTTACCGTCAACATAGGCGCGGGCATTCTCGTCAGACAAAGCAAATGAAGCCGTCAACCGTTTGCCGATTCCGGCAACTTTGACGCTAACTCTATCGTCAGAAATAGTTCCGACGGCATCGGTGAACACCTGATAGTTGTACTTGTTGCTAAATTTATAGGACGTGAATATGGGCAACTCCTTGGGCAATTGATGATCAATCGACTTGATATCACTCAACAAGTAGGAATAAACTACATCATCGTTCGCTATAAAGGTAATCTCTTCGGCACCCTTTGAGAACTTCTTGTAACACTTGCTGGGAAACACATAGAGACGTCCATCCATGAATGTAAGATAGTAGTCTGCTTTAGCCGTATGGGACGGGAATACCACTCCTATCATCAGTATTGAAATAATGAGTAGGAACCTTTTGGGGGCACTCTTTGAAAAAAACTGTACATTCATATTTATCACTTTTAGAAGATTTTGATTAGCATTTTATGACGAGGGCATCCATCATCAACATGTCATCGCTGTCAAAGTTGGCAAACAAGTGACACTCACTTCTTAGGCGTTCAAAGGCATTGATAACCGTTAACGGAACCACTCCAACGTCTTTTGGGTTTAGCTGCTTCGTCGGCAATTTAGGGGCAAGAGCCCCTGCTATTTGAGGGCTTGGCCAGCATAATGACCACACAAACGAACATCAACAGACAGGGACTTCGTTCTGACTCATAGAGAAACGTATTGTAATAACGGTTTCTCCTTTGTTCAACGATAAGTTTATCGCACGAACAAAATGCATTTTATGGCTTCGTTTTAGTCTGTTGGGACCATCTTGCCTATCAATGCAGTCACATCATTGACCGTTATTTCTTTATCCTCATTCACATCGGCACGGATAATGACTTCTTCACTGGGTTGTGAACCCAGTATGATACTGATGATGACGTTGATATCGGCTATACTGATTTCGCCATCACCATTCACATCACCTATAACCGAATTTTCACGAACTACTTGCTCAAAAATGTAATCCGAACGTTGCCTGATCCAATTGATAGCCTGTAGAACCTGTTTGCCATAATCTGTAGCATCCAGATTGGCTGCTCTATTGTTGTTAATGGATGGTTTAGCATAATCGTAATAGTCCTGACAGAATTCACACAGTTCTTCAAGGGGTTCACCCTTAAACTCTTTCCAGAGCCCATAATACCGTTCTCCCATATCAGAACCATAGCGCAAAGCGGCGAAAAATTCTTGCTGAGTCGACGGGAAACTGAAAAAATCAGTGTTGATATACTTCACGAAATAGCCGTTATATCCGAACGCCCAATCCAAATCCCAGAGCGGTCCAAAGACAAATTTACTATTCTCATCAAGAAGATTCTCATTATAGCAAAAAACGCTCTTGGGATGCAACGCCTCAAAATTGCAAATCAGGTCAGTGACCATCAGATAACGCGCTAAATAATCCATGTCAACATGACTGGAATAGTCCTTGCCGTCATATACATCGCTCAAAAAACTGTTGAAGCGTTCTCTAATTATATCTAAATCAAGAACGGTACTGTCTTCTTTAAAGTCGGGGTGCTTGATGTTTACCGGCAAGCTATAGGGTGTTGACATGAATTTCTGTTTTCTCGTCTCATCATAATACTTATCCAGCTCCAATAATGCGGCTGCGGCTTCATCATCCAGGTCAACACTGTTATTGGCAAGACCTACTTTTTCAGTGAAATTATAACTGCCTTTGTAGGTGCCATTGATATACAGGTCAACTGGAATGATGTGGTTGACAGCCACAGTGCCTATCAGACTTGCCGCTTTCATACCAATGGCATTGGTCAGCAGCGTACCCTTTCTTTTGTTGGCCAGCAATACCCAGTTTTTACCATTGGTCAGACCGAACGGTTTCACTTTGCTGGCAAACTTCAAGCGGTAGGGGTTCTTGGACGTCGGATCGGTGGACCAAGACTCATTGCCGCGCCCCTTAATCTGCACCGAGTCGGTCATAGAGGGGAATACACCTGCTCCGTCAATGATGATTTCAGCATCGACATAATAATCCTTGCTGGTAATGTTCACACTGTCCACCGTGTTGATGTCGATGCGGGGGACAGAAGTGCTGTGGTCTGTCAGGAAATCAACATTCACGCCATAGGTGCGGCCAAAAGGCATCATCGCATATTTTCCCGCTTCAACCTCGGTGAGAATCAGGTCACCCGGATAGCCCACGACATAGGAACGACTGTTCTCAAAACGCAGGCGGCTCACCTTGCTTGTCTGTTCCTTGCCGTCAACATAGGCACGGGCACTCTCGTCGGATAAATTGAACGATGCCGTCAAGCGCTTACCGATTCCTGCCACCTCGACATTGACATCGTCATCGGTAATAGTCCCGACAGCATCGGTGTACACCTGATAGTTATACTTGTTATTGAACTTATAGGAGGTGAAAATGGGCAATTCCTTGGTAAGCGTCTCTTCGATAGATGCTATTTCTTCCAGAGCATAGGAATATACCGAACCATCGGGCGCGGTAAATGAAAGACGACCATCCTCTTGAGTTTGTGACTGGACACACGTATCAGGGAACACAAACAGACGGCCATCAGAAAAAGTCACATAAGTGTTTGCATAAGTTTGATGAACCGCACACACACTTAACATGAATAGCAACACAAAAAGCGCTCTTTTCATGTGCTCATGGATGCTTTGCAAAAATGCCTCTTTCATATCCTATACAAGACAGGCAATACGCTTCTCAGTTATTGGAAAAATTATCAATCATCAACGACAGATCTTCGATTGTAATCTCGCCGTCACCATCAACGTCGGAATTGTCTTCCCGAATTATAGTAGTACTATCTAACAACAGGTAATCAACAAGTTTAACCATATCGTCTATATCTACGATACCATCGTCGTTCACATCGCCAGGCAGCCAACTCTCCAGCTTCAGTCTATCAAAAATGTAATCAGCACGTTGTCTGAACCAATTGATTGCCAGAGCTGTCTGGGCTGCATAATCAGTGTCATCAGCATGAAGAGATCTATTCTTGTCCAACGAAGGTCTGGCATACTTGTAGTAATCCTGGCAAAACTCACATAATTCGTCCAATTTTTCCCCATAGAATTCCTTCCACAACTCATAGAGGCGGCGGCCAACACCAGCCCCATTACGCAATGCGACAAAAAAGTCATATTGCTCCAGTTCGGAATAGATAGTGTAGTAATCTGATGTCGTGAAATAGTTGAAATAATTCTCAGGTCTTGCGCGATAATAGCCGAAAGCCCAATCCAAATCCCAAAGCGGTCCGAAAACCAACTTGCTGTCGTCATCAAGAAGATTCTCATAATAACAGAAGACACTCTTGGGATGGAACATTTCGATATTGCAAATAAACTCACTGACCATCAAATAACGCGCCAACTGGTCAATATCGACATGTTTTGAAAAATCATCCCCGTTATAAACGTCTGACACAAAACTATTGAACCGTTCCTGAATCATGTCCAAGGTGAGTACCGTTTCATCTTCTCCGAAATCAGGATGTTTGATATTGACAGGAAGATTGTATGGTGTCGATTCGAATTTCTGACCATCAATCTCGTCATAATACAAGTCCAACTCCAGCAAGGCTGCTATGGTTTCGTCATCCAGGTCAACGCTGTTATTGGAAAGGCCAACCTTTTCGGTGAAATTATAACTGCCCTTGTACCTACCATTCAAATACAAATCAACAGGAATAATGTGATTGGGTGCCACGGTTCCTATCAAACTCGTCGCTTTCATACCGAAGGCATTGGTCAGCATTGAGCCTTTTCGAGTGTTGGACAATAACACCCAATTCTTGCCCTTAGTCAGACCGAATGGCTTCACTTTTTCGGCAAACTTGAGGCGATAGGGGTTCTTGGCATTAGGTTCAGTGGACCATGCATCATTTCCTCGACCTCTAATCTGGACTGAGTCGGTCATCGACGGAAAAACACCGGCACCGTCAATGATGATTTCGGCATCCACATAATCTTCCTTATTGAGTATATTCACGCCACCCACCGTGTTGATGTCAATACGGGGGACAGAAGTGCTATGGTCCGTCAAGAAATGAACATTCACACTATATGTATGGCCAAACGGCATCATCGCATATTTGCCTACTTCAATCTGTGTAAGAATCAGGTCGCCAGGGTAACCCACGACGTAGTTGCGGCTGTTCTCGAAACGCAGGCGGCTCACCTTGCTCTCCTGCTCCTTGCCGTCAACGTAGGCACGAGCCATCTCGTCAGACAACGTAAATGAAGCTGTCAGCCTCTTACCTATTCCTGCGACCTCGATACTGACCTCATCATCGGTGATAGTTCCGACAGCGTCGGTGTATACTTGGTAGTTATACTTGTTGTTGAACTTGAAGGATGTGAAGTCGGGCAATTCCTTGGGCAATTGCACATCAATCGACTTGATATCCCTCAACGAGTAGGTATAAACCACATCATCCTTGGCAGTAAAAGAAATCTCATTGGCATTCCTTGTTAACCTCTTGTAGCATGCGCTGGGGAATACATAGAGACGTCCATCCCTGAATGTAAGGTAGTAGTCTGCCTTAGCAGTATGGGACGGGAGCACCACACCTAACATCAGTATTGAAATAATTAATAGTAACCTTTTTTTGGTGCTCTCTGAAAAAAACTGAAAAATAAAATTCATCACTATAATAAAAAACTCACATCGACAAGCGTCTTATGTCGATAACAACATGTCTATCAAAGCTGACAAATCATCAATGTCTATTACACCATCTCCATTCACGTCGGTATTCTCCTCGATAATTTCAACCTCTTCATCCAGCAGATAATCAATTAAAGCGACAAGGTCATCCACCATTAATTCGCCATCATCATTAACATCGCCAATCAAGACATTTTCACCGACGAGCCGATTGAGAATGTTGTTGAACCGTTCACGGAACCACACCGAGGCCTTTTGGGATTGAGCGGCATAATCGGTACTATCAGGATAAGCATTCATGCTATAGATAAGGGAGGGCTCAGCATACTGATAATACTCTGCACAAAAGTCACACAACTCATCGAGACCATTTTCTTTAAACTCCTTGGCCAACTCATACATGCGCCGCGAAACCTTCCTGTTAACGCCCAGTTTTCTCATGAACTCATACTGAGGAGCATTATAATTGCTGTTGAAGAAGTCATAATCGACGAGATTCTCAAAGTAGGTGTTCACGGGATCATAGTAATATCCACACGCCCAGTCGAGATCCCACATTGGACCGAAAACCAATTTACTGGAACCTTCAAGAGCATTCTCATAATAGCAGAATGTGCTCTTGGGGTGGAAAATTTCCTTGTTGCAAATCAGGTCAGTAGCCAACAAATACCGAGCCAAGTTATCGATATCCACATAATTTGCAAGGTCCTTGCCGTTCTCAACACCTTTTACAAAGGAGTTAAATCGTGATTTAAGGCCAAGAAATGTGAGTACCGTTGTCCCCTCGGCAAATTCCGGTTCCTTGATATTAACGGGTATATCGAGTGGAGTGGAAAAAAACTTCTGACCAATTGCTTCATCAAAGTACCTGTCCAATTCAAGCAAAGCTGCCGCACTCTCGTCATCAAGGTCAATACTATTGTTGGAGAATCCCACTTTTTCAGTAAAGTTGTAACTTCCCCTATACTTTCCATTGATGTACAGGTCCACTGGAATCATGTGGTTAGCAGCGACAGTACCTATCAGGCTTGATGCCTTCATGCCGTAAGCGTTACTCAGCATCGATGCTTCCATATTATTGGCGAGCAACACCCAGCTTTTGCCCTTAGTCAACCCCAGGGGTTTCACCTTTTCAGCAAACTTAAGACGATATGGGTTCTTGGCATTGGCATCATGGGTCCACGACGTATTTCCACGTCCTTTAATCTGCACAGAGTCTGTCATCGAGGGGAAGACACCGGCACCATCAATAATGATTTCGGCATCAACATAAACAGACCGGCTAAGAATATCCACACCGCCAACGGTATTGATGTCGATGCGAGGAACCGTGGTGCTGTGGTCAGTCAGGAAATCCACATCAACGACATACTCCTGCCCAAACGGCACAAAAGCATATTGAGCCTCACCAACCTGGGAAAGTATCATGTCACCAGGATAGCCAACAGTATAAGTCACTGCTGTATCAAAGTGCAGACGGCTCTCTTTAGTCGTCTGTTTCTTGCCGTCAACATAGGCGCAAGCATTCTCGTCAGACAAGTTGAACGATGCCGTAAGCCACTTGCCGATACCAATCACTTCAACACTGATATGGTTCAAATCAATGGTTCCTACAGCATCTGTAACGACCTGATAGTTGTATTTGTTATTGAACTTGTAAGACGTGATTGTAGGCAATTCCTTGGTCAATTGCGTGTCTATAGAAGCTACATCAGACTTGGCATAAGAATAAACCGTACCATCAACTGCCGTAAACTCAACAACATCGGCGCTGTCTTGCATTTCACTAATGCTGCTGGACGGGAACACCAGCAGATGGCCATCGGCGAAATTCACATAGTAATCGGCATGGGCAATGTTAGAACAGCAGGCAAAAAAAACCAACAACAAAATCAGTCCGCGACTCTTTAATAAAGTCATGTCACGAAACATAAAACAATCCTTTTTACTCATGAGAGTCATCATAAAATATATTTTCAAGCTGCAAAGGTAATACTTTTTTGACAAAAAAGGCCTATAAAGACATGAAAAACTTATGATTCAAAGAATTAAGCAACTAAATAGGCATTTTTTTAAGCACAAAATGCTACTATTTCCAGTAATAAAACTAAATTAATTATCGGCGTCCTTATTGTGAAATAATGTTAATCTTATTGACAAACAACCAATTTAGTTGTAATTTTGCAATCGAAATTATTGTTTTACCATTTAACACCAATTTTACCATGAATCACATGAATAAAGAACGAGAACATCGCGAACTGTGCATGCAGCGCGACAAGGAATTCCTGGCGCTGTACCACCCCACCCTCGACGCCCTCATTGAGCAGGGCACGCCATTGAGCAAGGCACGCCGTGCCGCTGCAGAGTTTACCATAGCCAACGGTCATCCCCATTACCACGTGAACTATGAGCGGGCCTACCGCTGTGTGACTCGGCTGTTGAGCGCCGATGAGAAGAAGTCCTGCAATGCCCGAGACTACAGGAAAGACGAAATCGACCTTGTAGAAACGCGCCTGCGCATCCAGATGTGGAACGAAATCACTAACCGTGTGCGGACACTGCGACAACAGGGCATGAGCATTGAACGCGCCATCAATCATGTGCTGGAACACTGCCGCGCCTCGCGTTTCTTCATCACACCGACAACTGCACTGACCAAAATCTGCCCGCAGTCCCGCAGCCGCGCCATGAGATAGACATGAATCAAATAGCCAATAACCACTTAAACCCACATTACCATGAAATACCGTTTTGATTTGACAATCGATCTCGATGAAATCCAGCAAGCCATTTACACCGAGGGGACCTGGCATCCCGCAGAAAACGCCACTGCCTGGGGCGTGAACCCGAGTAATGAACCCATTATTGACCGCCGTGTCCGCGAGGGTCTGGACGACCTGCTGGCTCGCATGAGCGGCTATATCGTGAGGAAAAACATCAATTTCAACCTTGACAGTCAAAATATCATGTTAGGCCTTGAGGTGAAGAAACGCCCGCTGCTCTCGCTCGCCAGCGACCTGAAAAGTGCCATCATCAACGCCCTTGCCAACTACACGCTGATGTCGCTCTACGGTGACGAAGACAGCATCTACGGCACGGCATGGCGCCTGCACCGTGCCCGCGCCTTGTTGCTGCTGTGCCGTCCATAAGTCCAGAAACGACATGACACAAAAACAATTTGATGAAGTAAGACAAAAATGTTACCTTTGCAGGACAGTTGATGGCGGCAAGTGCCGCGACTTGAACAGAATGCTTCTAAATACTATTATATTAATTTTTAATCCAACTGTTTTATGAATAGAATTAGACAATGCATGGTAATGATGTGCCTCATCGCCATCTTCACCACGATGGCTAATCCCATCACCGAGAGTCAAGCGAGCGCTATCGCCTCACGTTTCATGGCCAGCAAGAGCAAGCCGTCCACATCGTTGCAAATGGTGCAGAAAGGTCCCAGGCTGAACGCCACCGGCACCATCGATAAAGCAGCCTACTATGTATTCAACAGCGGTCAGAGCGGCTATGTTATCGTTTCGGGCGATGACCAGGCGCCCGCTGTGCTGGGCTACAGCGACAAGGGTACATTCGACAGCAACCAGGTTCCTGAGGCCATGCAAGAACTGCTGAACAGCTATGCTGAGCAAATGATAGCCTTGAGTCAGGGCGGCAAAGCCGAACGCCTGCTGTCTGCTGGACCTGCCATAGCACCACTGCTCACCTGCGAGTGGTCACAGAACAATCCTTACAACATTATGCTGCCCTATGTCAACGGCAGGCATTCTGTAGCAGGCTGTGTAGCCACCGCGATGGCCCAAGTCATGTACTACTACAAATGGCCAGAGCGCCCAACGGCTCCCATTCCCGCCTATACCACTACGTCGGTACACATTAATATGCCCGAGTTGCCCATCGTGAATTTCGACTGGAATTTGATGCAAGACACTTACATGTCCGACGATACGACGAGTGCCGCCGCCCTGGCTGCAGCGAGACTCACGCTCTACTGCGCCCAGTCGGTTGAGATGGATTACTTGGGCGGTGCAGCTGGTGCCACCTCGACACGCATACCGATGATGCTGTCCACCTATTTTGACTACGAGCCCAGCGCTCACAGCATCGGCCGTGACAACTACAGTAGCCAGGAATGGGCAGAGGCGCTCTACAATGAGTTGGCTTCCGGTCGTCCCGTCATTTACAGCGGCAGCAAGAAGACTGGCGCACACGCCTTTATCTGTGACGGCTATGACGGCAACGGCATGTACCACATCAATTGGGGTTGGAACGGATTGAGCAACGGATACTTCCTGCTCAATGTGCTCAACCCTGACGAGCAAGGCACCGGCAGCGCCAGCGGCACCTATGGCTACATCCTCTCACAGGCCGCCATCATTGGCATCGAACCGGGACATGACAGCAGCAACACGTTTGAACTCACGTCAAGCAACGTAACCCTCGACAGCTACACCACGACACGTTCAGGCAACAATTTCCCGTTCTCGGTCATCGTGTCGGGACGTTATTACAACTACACGTCCGAAGTGATGGCCGTCAGTCTGGGTTGGGGACTCTACCAGGACGACACCTTTATCAAAGTGCTCTATCAGACCTATAGCCCTTCGCTCAGACCCGGTTTCTTTGTGTCAACCAACTCCAGGTCATTGAGTTTCGGCCAAAACATCACCAGCGGCACTTATCGCATTGTTCCCATCTACAGTGAATATGGTGCCGGAAACTGGCGTCCGTGTGTCGGTTCCGACATGAACTATATCGAAGTGACCATCGACGACAACACCTGCGCCTATTCATGCTATGGCACTACCGGAAGCAAGGAATACACCGTCAACGACATCACCTTCGAGGGCAAGATGCACAACGGACGTCCTGTTGACATCTACGTCAATATGACCAACAACGGCCAGACAAACGGAGCATTGCTCAACATGTTTGCCGACGGTGCGTTCAATGCAGCCGGCTATGTGGGTCTAGAGCCAGGCGAGACCGGTGACGTTCCTTTCAAGTATGTGCCAGCAACGCCAGGTGACCATACCCTCACCTTCTCGTGGAACGAGGACGGCAGCAATCCCATTGCGTCCCGCTCCATCACCATCGCAGAGATGCCTGCAGCCAGGCTATACGGCTCGATTAACGTGCTCAATGTAACCAACAGCGCTGACGGAATCATCACCGACAACAAGTTCAGTGTTGAAATCAGTGTCATCAACAATGGTTCTACCACCTATGATGAGGACATCTCGCTGAAGCTTTACAAAAAAACACAAGGAAACTATGGCAGTGAAATCCAGGGTAAGAACATAGCTATCGAGCTCGCTCCCGGTGAGCGTAAAACGGTACAGTTCGATATGGAGAATGTAACTGACGGGTGGACATACTTTGCCAGTGCTTTATATTACAGCAGCGGCTCACAAGTGACACTCGGTATCACCTCGCCCTACACCATCGTCTTCCCCGATGAGCCCGAGCCCGGTTTCATCACAGGCGACGTAAACGATGATGGTTCGGTAAACATCTCGGACGTGACGGCGCTGATTGACTACCTGTTGGGCGGTGATGACGAAATCAACGCTCAAGCCGCTGACCTCACCGAGGACAACGACATATCTATCGCCGACATCACAGCTCTCATTGATTTCCTGCTGTCATCCAACTAACTGAAGATTCCAGTATTGACAACTATTAGTGTTCGGAAAAGATATTCAACATCGGCATAATTCACTAAATATGAGTCAATAAGCATTTCTACTGTATTATGAGCTTGGTTTTTGCCTCATAGAGGCAGGTCGGGTCGAAGACTCGACTTTTATGGAAATCACCATGCAAGCTCATCGAAGATGAGCGCAGCTTGGTGACTGCCAAATCAAGTGGAAAGTGCGTCGTAGACGAACTTCTACATCTGCCAAAAACCTGTCAATCACAAAGTTCCTCTTCGAGGCACCTGCAATGTTCAGCTCATGAACCAAGCTGCGAACCTCTCCGAGGTTCTTGCATGGTCTTTCTCATTGAAATCGGTTCTTCGAACCGCTAACATCTGCGATGTTTCCCTAGACACTAATCATTGACAACAAATTCGCGCGGCCCTGTTTCCGGGTCGCGCGAATTTATTGAATTGGCGCTCAAAGTGAGCGAAGTATCTGAGTTGTTACTTGAGAATCTTCTTTGAGGTGAAGCTGCCGTCCTTGTAACGGATCACCATAATGTTGATGCCGTCGAAGGGCGTCATGCTCTCCTGACCCATGATGTTGTAGTAGCGGATATCCACAATCATGGTAGCATCACGCGAGACAACTTCCTTCACACCAGTGTAAGTCTCGTCGGGCGACGTCATGTCGAGCGGATAAACGTTAAAGAACCCGGGGTCGTCATTAGCAGCCATTGGAGCCTTGCTCGGAACCTTCTTATCGGGTTCTGACGGGTTGTAAGGAGTATACTGGATGGCGGCATGGAAGGTGTAGTCAAAGTCCTTGCGCAATTCTCCTATGGGAGGACCATAGCCGGTGGGCTTGCCCGAATCATCCGTCTGGTTGATGTTATAATCCCAACTTCCGACACGGAACGCACCACCAATGGCTAGTGAATTATAGCCTTCATCGGGATCCCATTCATAAACCACAAAGATGCTATCTGTTCTCTCCTCATCGCTAAACTCATCATAATAATCCTTTTCACCAAGCCATACAGCCCAAACCTGAACAACCTCTTGATCCTTAGGTCTCATGAAGAACCAATGATCTGATACTAAATAGCCATCATCACCTTCATGAGAAAACTCTCCACTAGTATCAAAACCTTCAACACCATCAGGAGTCAAGTTCAAAATCAGGAAGTTGGCAGGACTATAGTGGTTGTAGGCATAGTTGGCAACAGGATTAGCATAGTATTTGCCGGCCGTCTCCAGCGGGTCATTCTGGAAGCCAGGATAACCCAAAGTGTTGTTCGGACCAATCGTTGCGGGATCCTTCACATACTGGGGCAGCTCTGAGAGCTCAATGACATGTTGAACCTTGATTGATTGATCTTGGTAAACACCAAACGGATCTTGATTAGATGTTACACACCTGTAGGAACCCTTGATAGAGCCAGCAACAATCTTGTTGTCCACATAGTTGTTCATCACAGCCATAAGTTGCTGTTGCGAGTAGCCAGCCAGTTCGGGAATCGTGCTGAAGTCAAGCATTACCCAGTTGCTCTGGTCCCAGTCGCGATGCTGCAACTTGAAGTACTCACGGTGATAATCGTGAATAATATATTCAGATTCAGGATTAATCTCAGAGTAGAAGTTGGAGACATAGGGAGCCTGATCCTTGGCCCACAGATACTTCTGAGCCACCCAAGTGCCGATAAGCTCGTCGGTCACCTCCACTTCGTCACCATCCTCATAGGTACCGGGGCGCTCAATGTAGGACAGCGGCGAGTTCAGCTGGAGATAAGCAGTAACAGTGACATTATACGCCGGCATAATGAAGTCACTCAAATACATTATGCCATCGTCGTCTAATCCACCCTCCAGATCTACAGTTTCTCCCGTTGATTCATTGGTCAAAGTTAACTTGACCACCTCATAACCTACAATGGGGAGCACATCAACCCAGATATCAGTGCCTTCGGCATACTCAGTGACATAGGCATGGTCCGCCCAATAAGCCTTCAAATCAGCAGTACCATCGGGAACGACAGCTGTATGGATCGTGTAACCAGGCTCAAAGTTTGCCGTGATGGTCACATCGGCGGCAGGCATGGTGAAGCTGTAGGTGCCGTCGTAGTTGAAGGCTTCGTCTTGGTTTTCTACGAACGATACTTCATTACCCTGAGCATCAAGAATTGTGATTCCGGTGAGAGCATATCCCGCATTGGGAGTCACCGCAAACGGGATGTCCAGTCCTTCACAACCCACTGAAACCACATCGATTTTACCACCTTGATCGGGAATACATTCGGTGAAAATATTATAGCCCGTATCAAAAGTGACGGTAACAGTAGCGTCGGCCGACGGCATGAAGAAGCTATAAGAGCCATCAATACTCTGTGGTGAAACAGGTACAGTCTCGCTGGTGCCATCGATGGTAACCACAACACTTGAGACAGCATATCCAGCCGAAGGCGTCGGAGTAATAGTTACAGGCATACCCTCAAGAGCAGTACTACCTACTACGCCTTCGGTCTGCTCAATGGTGATCGAACCAGCGTTCTCATCAGGCAGGGCTACAGTGGTGATGTTGTAAGGCTCGGCAAGCTTGTACAGCCAAGTAGTAGAATAGTGATTTTGATCAGTATATTGGGACACAAAGCCTTCACCATCTTTGTAGTAGATGCTCCAAACAAGATTGTGAGTGTCTCCGCTATAATCGTAAAACGAAACTGCACGATATTCGGAGGGGTCGGTAGTATAAATGTCATGAATACGTGATGCGATTTTTTTCGTATCGTCCTTAGACGCTTCCAAGGTGACATGGGTTATTTCCCTTTCTTCAGGAGATGCAGGTACATCAATACCTAAATAGCCACCTGGGGTCTTCAGATATGCATTTCTATATCTTCTATGACTACTACTATTATCGATAAGCTCAGTAACATCCTCCATTGTGAAGAAACCAGCGTTACCGTCAAGTCTCACAACTTGCTTATCCTCAGTTACCCACTCAACAATATCGGTCGAAGAGAAGTGATTGGGGGTAGCGTCTGGGGCGAGGTTGTTCAGCACCTTGCCTAAATATTGGGACACATAGGTGTAAATCTTGCCCTCCTGAATCTGTTCTGTTTTGGTTACCTGTCTGAAGATTTCGCCCTTCAGACCGAAGTTAGCCGTGATGGTCACATCAGCGTCAGGCATCTCGAAGCTGTAAGTGCCGTCACCATTGTCGGTCACTTCAACCGTCTGAGTGTTACCATCACCATAGGTCACAGTCACCGAACTGATGGCAAATCCTGTATTGGCATCAACAGTGAAGTTCACAGTCTCTCCACCCAAAGCTTGACTTTGCACATTGATTGTTCCGCCATTATCCGGGGTCACAATCGTGTGGATATCATAGCTAGGCAGCTCTGCGAAAATAGCCGTGATGGTCACATTACCTGTGGGCATGGTAAAGGTGTATTCGTTGCTGTTACCCGTTGGT
>JAEEGL016320456.1_pt1 | contig 36726 bp, 33 predicted proteins | sample 9134231 | NCBI WGS metagenome assembly JAEEGL01 (sample SAMN16246548, study PRJNA631951) | gut metagenome | biome: gut microbiome; feature: rumen; material: fiber-attached | host: Bos | place: Iran: Karaj | collected 2018-10 | reverse complement strand
GGGGGGGAAGAAATGTCCGAACTAGAGGAGATACTGAACTTTATTGAGGCACAGAAGAAAGAAAACGAGGACAGAATGACCAGCGCCGCCGAGAGCAAGGCTCGTCAGATAAAGGCTGACGGTGACGAGAAGGCTGCCAAGGCTTATGACGATTACATGGCAAAGGCTGAGGTGCAGTACAAGCGTGAATTCGAGAACGCCTGTAATTCGGCGGATTCTGCGATGAAGCGCAGACTGCTTGCGTGCAAGGTCGAGTGTATCGACAAGGCTGTCGCACGAACAGTCGAGAAGCTGAATGCCCTCCCCAACAAGGAGTACTTCGGCCTGCTCGAAAAGCTGATCACGCGCCGTATGACAGCTGAGGACGGTACGCTGTACCTCGGGAAGCGAGACATAGCACGTATCCCTGCCGATTTTGCAGACAGGCTGAATGCTGCTGCGAAGTCGCATGGGGGCTCGCTCACGCTCTCCGATAAGGCTGCTGATATTGCTGACGGGTTTATCCTCGAATATGGGCTCATCTCCGAGAATTGCAGCTTCGCGGCGATACTCGAGGCTGAGCGCGAGGGCGTCCGCGACACTGCTGCGCGGGCTTTGTTCGGGTAGGTGATACGATGAGCACGACTAAATATGCAAACGCCGTCGCGGCTGTCAAGGCTATGGAGAATACACTCCTGACCCGCGCCGACATCGATCAGCTCATCAATACCCGCACACGCGCGGAATTCAGGTCTGCGCTCGCGGCGAAAAATACTGCGGCCGGGGAGAATGCTTCTCTGGCTGAGGTGTGGGATATGCTTAGGGCATACGCTCCCGACAGTGAGGAGCTGAAACTCCTTGCGTACCGCAATGATTTCCATAATTTAAAGGCTGCACTCAAGGCAATGATCTCGAATCATGACCCCAAGCAGTACTTTATATGTCCCACGAACCTCGACCTCGAGATGCTCGTCGATTCGCTGAAAACCAAGGAATATGAGTACCTGCCGGAGCACATAAGGAGCACCTCGGCGGAGGCTTACGAGCTCCTCACGCGGACGCTTGACGGTCAACTCTCGGATTCGCTGATCGATGCTGCCTGCCTGCGTGAAATGCAGAAGAAGGCGCACAAGTGCTCGGGAGATATGATGAAGCAGTACGCTCAGCTTATAACTGCGGCTGCCGACATCAAGACTGCATACAGGTGTGCGCTCATGGGCAAGAACAAGAACTTCCTCGATACCGCGGTGTGCGGCAGTGAGAAGCTCGAGAAGGACGACCTCGTCCGTGAGGCTCTCGCGGGGACTGAGTCTCTGCTCGCTTACCTCGAGAATACGGAATACTCTGATGCGGCTAAGCTGCTGAAGGAGTCTCCCGCGAAGTTCGAGAAGTGGTGCGACGACGTTATCATCGACATCGCTGAGGAGGCGCGTTTGCTCGCTTTCGGCTATGAGCCGCTCGCGGCTTACTACCTCGCGAAGGAATCGGAGATAAAGAACGTCCGCATTCTTTCGGTCTGCAAGGAGTTCGGTGCGGACAGGGACACGATCACAGAAAGGATGAGAAAGCTCTATGTTTAAAACAGCAGTCATCGGCGACAGCGCAAGCGTCTCCGGATTTGCGGCACTCGGGCTCTCTGTGTTCTGTGAGACCGAGCCCGAACGCATAGCTAAGCTCATTTCCCGCCTTGCAGTAAGCGATTTTGCGGTTATTTACATCACGGAGCCCGCTGCGGCGCTCGTCAGTGATACTATAAACAAATACCGGAGCTCACGGCTCCCCTCTATCGTTCTCATCCCCGCGATCGACGGGAACACCGGCGACGGCATGAGAGCTGTCCATGAGGCGGTCGAGAAGGCTGTCGGTTCCGACATACTAAATTAGGAAAGAGGCGCATGATTCGTAATGAGCAGCAAAGGCACAGTTGTTAAAATATCAGGTCCGCTCGTTGTTGCCGAGGGCATGAGAGACGCGAATATGTTCGATATGGTCCGCGTAAGCAGCAGACGTCTCATCGGCGAGATCATCGAGATGCACGGGGACCGTGCGTCCATTCAGGTATATGAGGAGACATCGGGTCTCGGTACAGGCGAGGCTGTTGAGTCTACAGGAGAGCCCATGAGCGTTGAGCTCGGTCCCGGACTTATCGGAAGCATTTTCGACGGTATCCAGCGTCCCCTCGACGACATCAGAAAGCAGTGCGGCAATAACCTCGCGCGAGGCGTTGAGGTCCCCTCCCTGAAAAGAGAGACTATCTGGAAGTTCACTCCCTCCGTTAAGGCAGGGGATAAGGTCAAGGGCGGCGACATAATCGGTACCGTTCCTGAGACTGATATCGTTCTCCACAAGATAATGGTCCCCAACGGTGTTGAGGGAACAGTTAAGTCAGTAAATGAGGGAGAGTTCCATATAACGGACACGGTCTGCGTTATCGAGACCGAAAAAGGCGAGCGTGAGCTCAGCATGATGCAGAAGTGGGGCGTCCGCCGAGGCAGACCTTACCTCAAAAAGCTCCCGCCGGACAGACCGCTCGTCACAGGTCAGAGAGTCATCGACTGTCTGTTCCCGATAGCAAAGGGAGGAGTTGCGGCTATACCGGGTCCTTTTGGAAGCGGTAAGACAGTTACACAGCACCAGCTCGCTAAGTGGGCGGAGGCTGATATCATAGTTTACATCGGCTGCGGTGAGCGCGGAAACGAGATGACCGACGTTCTCAATGAGTTCCCGGAGCTCATCGACCCGAATACAGGCAAGTCGCTCATGGAGCGTACCGTTCTTATCGCGAACACCTCAGATATGCCCGTTGCGGCGCGTGAGGCGTCCGTTTACACCGGTATCACCATTGCCGAGTACTACCGCGACATGGGTTATTCCGTTGCGCTTATGGCAGATTCGACGTCCCGCTGGGCCGAGGCTCTGCGTGAGATGTCAGGCCGTCTGGAGGAGATGCCCGGCGATGAGGGCTACCCGGCTTACCTCGGAAGCCGTCTCGCTCAGTTCTATGAGCGTGCGGGACGTGTCATATCCACAGGTACGGAGGGGCGCGAGGGTGCTCTCTCTGTTATCGGAGCTGTTTCGCCTCCCGGCGGTGATATCTCCGAGCCTGTTTCTCAGGCTACGCTCCGTATCGTCAAGGTGTTCTGGGGACTGGATTCCAACCTCGCGTATCAGCGCCACTTCCCGGCGATAAACTGGCTCACCAGCTACTCGCTCTACGCGGATTCGCTCGCAGGTTGGTATGATAATAATGTCTCCAAGGACTGGATGGGTGCAAGGACTCGCTTCATGCAGATTCTCCACGACGAGGCTGAGCTCAAGGAGATAGTAAAGCTCATCGGTATGGACGCGCTCTCCGCGAATGACCGTCTCAAAATGGAGACTGCCCGTTCGATCCGCGAGGACTTCCTCCACCAGCTCGCTTTCCATGAGGTCGATACCTACACGAGCCTCAAAAAGCAGCTTTATATGATGAAGCTCATACTCAATTTCAACGATGAAGCAGCTGACGCGATTGCAAAGGGCGCAGACATTGAAGCCGCTGCAACACTTCCTGTCCGCGAAAAGATAGGACGCTTCAAGTACGTTGAGGAAGAAAATACAGATGCAGAATTCGATAAGCTCTCCGTGGAGATATCCTCCGAGCTCAACGAGCTGCTTAGCAGGGAGGCAGACTGATGCCAAGAGAATACAGAACAATTCAGGAAGCAGCAGGTCCTCTGCTGCTCGTTAAGGACGTTGAGAACGTCAGCTACGGCGAGCTTGCCGAGATACGTCTTAAAAACGGTGAGCGGCGCCGCTGCAGAGTTCTTGAGATAGACGGCACGAACGCTCTCGTTCAGCTCTTTGAGAACGCAGCCGGTATAAACCTTCAGGATTCGAGCGTTGTTTTCTCGGGTCACCAGATGGAGCTCGGCGTTTCCGAGGATATGCTCGGACGTGTATTTGACGGTCTGGGACGTCCTATAGACGACGGTCCGGAGATAATCCCTGACAAGCGCATGGACGTCAACGGTCTCCCTATGAACCCCGTTGCGAGAAAGTATCCGCAGGAGTTCATTCAGACCGGTGTTTCGGCGATAGACGGTCTGAACACCCTCGTTAGAGGTCAGAAGCTGCCTATATTTTCTGCAAGCGGTCTTCCGCACGCTCAGCTGGCGGCTCAGATCGCACGTCAGGCTAAGGTACGCGGCAAGGACGAGCAGTTCGCTGTTGTCTTCGCTGCTATGGGTATCACGTTCGAGGAGTCGGAGTACTTCATCGACAGCTTCCGTTCGACGGGCGCGCTCGATAGAACGGTGCTCTTCATAAACCTTGCGAACGACTCTGCTATCGAGCGCCTTGCTACTCCTAAAATGGCGCTGACTGCGGCTGAGTACCTCGCTTTCGAGAAGGGGATGCACGTACTCGTTATCCTCACCGATATCACCAACTATGCGGACGCTCTGCGTGAAGTGTCGGCGGCGCGTAAGGAGGTCCCCGGACGCCGCGGCTACCCCGGTTATATGTACACAGACCTCGCTTCGATATATGAGCGTGCGGGACGTCAGATCGACAAGGACGGCTCGATCACTATGATCCCGATTCTCACCATGCCCGAGGACGATAAGACCCACCCGATCCCTGATCTTACCGGCTACATCACTGAGGGGCAGATAATCCTCTCGCGCGAGCTCTACAGAAAGGGCATTAATCCTCCTGTTGACGTTCTTCCGTCGCTTTCGCGTCTGAAGGATAAGGGTATCGGTGAGGGCAAGACCCGCGCTGACCATTCCGGTACGATGAACCAGCTTTTCTCCGCGTATGCGCGCGGTAAGGACGCCAAGGAGCTCATGGTCGTGCTCGGTGAGGCTGCGCTCACGCCCACTGACCTCATCTATGCGAAGTTCGCTGATGAGTTTGAAAAGCGCTATGTTTCGCAGGGCTTCGAGAACAACCGCAGCATCGAGGAGACCCTCGACATCGGCTGGGAGCTGCTCAGGCTCCTCCCCAGAAGCGAGCTGCGCCGTATCAAGGAGGAATACCTCGTCAAGTACTACGACGGTAAGGAGTGAGGTGAGCTGAGTGGCAAGACTTAACGTTAACCCCACCCGCATGGAGCTCAGCAAGCTCAAAAAGAAGCTCGTGTCCGCACGCAGGGGTCACAAGCTCCTCAAGGATAAGCGCGACGAGCTCATGCGGCAGTTCATGATACTTATTCGTGAGGACCGCGAGCTGCGTTCGGAAGTCGAGACCGCTATCGGCGAGGCGAACCGCTATATGGCGGTCGCGGGGTCGGTCATGCAGAGGGAGGTCCTCGATACGGCTCTCATGATACCTAAGCAGGAGGTCGAGCTCGAGGTCGGGGAGAAGAACGTCATGAGCGTCTATATCCCCGAATTCAAGCCAAAATTCCGTACAAGCGACAGCAGTGACATATACTCCTACGGCACTGCGTTCACGTCCATAGACCTCGACGGTGCTGTGAGTGCGCTCAGTGAGGTCTTCCCGAAGATGATCAGGCTCGCGGAGGTCGAGAAGGCTTGTCAGCTCATGGCTGATGAGATCGAGAAGACCCGCCGCCGTGTTAATGCACTCGAGCACATCATGATACCCGACTACGAAGAGACTATAAAGTACATTACTATGAAGCTCTCCGAAAATGAGCGAAGCACTACGACCTCGCTCATGAAGGTCAAGGATATGGTGCTCAAGCAGAAGCATAATTATCAGTGAAATAAAAATCCCCGAAGCAGCAATTTTGCTTCGGGGCGTTTTTTGTTACCGGCGTCCGAGGAGCTTCTCCATGATCCTCAGACTGGCTTCGATGTGCATTATCCAGTGTCTTGAAAACGGCATTTGTATCAAGCCGTGGATATCCTTGCTGCACCAGTAGCCGATAAGCCAGACGGCGTTCTCGTCGCTGCTGACGACATTCAATTTTTCAAGGATTTCCCGGCGTTCCGCGGGTATTCTTTGTTTCAGCATTTCATAGGACAGTTCGCGAAGCAGGGCGTCGGTGCTTTCTCTGACCTCAGAGATGTACGAATACAGCTCATCTATGTTCAACTGCATTGAAAAATCGGAGATCTCATTCTTTACAAGCTCGTTTCCGGTCGTTATTATCGGAGAGCTGATGCGTCTCTGATATTCGTGCGAAAAGAATACCTGTTCATCGCCGTTTATCAGCGTATGTGCGACGATGTCCTCAATCCTGAAAATGTGCCACAGGGAATATGCGATAGTCTTGCTGTGGTAACCGCCCGCATTTATGTAAGGCATGGCGTTATAATCATCGCGGGACAGGTCATTTCTGAATGAAAGTATCGTATGCATGAGCTTTTCTCGCAATTCAAATAATGTATTCATGCCGGCGGGGAAGGTCTCTCTCTTTCTGATTTGTACCTGCATCGCCTTGTTCAGTTCGGACCATTCTTTATTCATATCGTTCACCAGTATTCCTGTGGTTTTTCGATTATTATAGCATTTTCAACGGGTGATGTCAAGAAAAACGCTCCCGCAAGGGGAGCGTTCTCATCAATTACTGATTGTTCTTTTTTGCCTCGATGTCTGCAAGGGCGTCCTTGCGGGAGAGATTGAGGCGGTTCATGCGGTCGTAGCCGAGAACCTTTACTACTATCTCGTCGCCGACGGATACTACGTCCTCGACCTTATCTACTCTCTGCTTGTCGAGCTTGGAGATGTGTACGAGTCCGTCTACGCCGGGCACGATCTCAACGAATGCGCCGATCTCGATGGTCTTTACGACCTTGCCCTTGTAGATAGCGCCGGTCTCGGGTCCGTATGCGATAGTGTTTACTATCTGGAGAGCCTTGTTTGCGTTCTCGGAGCCGATTCCGCTGATGAATACGTTACCGTCGTCGTTGATGTCGATCTTGACGTCGCAGTCTGCGGAGATCTTCTGGATGACCTTTCCGCCGCTGCCGATGACCTCGCGGATCTTGTCAACAGGCACCTTGGTCTGGAGCATCTTGGGAGCGAATTCGCTTACGTCAGCTCTCGGAGCGGGGATAGCCTTCAGCATAATTTCGTCGAGGATATAGAGACGAGCCTTTCTGGTCTTCTCGAATGCTTCCTTGATGATAGCGGGAGTAAGTCCGTCCACCTTGATATCTACCTTGATAGCTGTGATACCCTGGTGTGTACCGCCTACCTTGAAGGCCATATCGCCGAAGAAGTCCTCAAGTCCCTGAATATCGACCATTGTCATGAAGTCGTCGCTGTCGGGGAGGGTGATGAGTCCGCAGGAGATACCGGCTACAGGAGCCTTTATCGGAACGCCTGCATCCATGAGTGCGAGTGTGGAGCCGCAGATAGAACCCTGCGATGTGGAGCCGTTGGAGGAGAGTACTTCGGATACGAGACGGAGCGCGTACGGGAACTCCTCAACGGACGGGATAACGGGAGCAAGCGCTCTCTCAGCGAGTGCGCCGTGACCGATCTCGCGGCGTCCGGGGCCTCTGCTGGGCTTGGTCTCGCCGACGGAGTAGCTCGGGAAGTTGTACTGGTGCATATATCTCTTGGATTCATCCTCGTCAAGACCGTCGAGCTTCTGTGCGTCGCTGACAGGTCCGAGAGTAGCGATAGTGAGTACCTGTGTCTGACCTCTTGTGAAGAGACCTGAACCGTGTACTCGGGGGAGTACGCCGACCTCTGCTGCGAGAGGACGTATCTCGTCGATACCGCGGCCGTCAACACGCTTGCCCTCGTAGAGCCATGTGCGGACTATCTTCTTCTGAAGCTTGTAGATGCACTCGTCGATCATTGCGATCTGCTCGGGGTACTGCTCGTCGAACTTTGCGTGGATATCGTCAACGATGGGAGCAAGTCTTGCATCGCGGACTGTCTTGTCGTTGGTATCGAGAGCTACCTTTACGCGGTCAGCAGCGAATGCCTCGATAGCATCGAACATATCGTGGTCAACTTCCATGGACTCGAAGGTGAACTTCGGCTTGCCGATCTGTGCACGGATATCGCTGATGAAAGCGACCATTTTCTTTATCTCTTCGTGACCCTTGAGGATAGCCTCGAGCATTGTGTCCTCGGGGACCTCGTTCGCGCCGGCCTCGATCATGACTATCTTCTCAGCTGTACCTGCAACTGTGAGGACGAGGTCTGTCTTGGCTCTCTGCTCGAGTGTAGGATTGAGGACTATCTCGCCGTCAACGAGTCCTACGTTGATGCCTGCGATAGGTCCGTTCCACGGAATATCGGAAATGGAGATAGCGATAGATGTAGCTATCATGCCTGCGATCTCAGGGGAGTTGTCCGGCTCAACGGAGAGGACGGTCATAACAACGGAAACGTCGTTGCGCATATCCTTCGGGAAGAGCGGGCGGATAGGTCTGTCTACGCAGCGGGAGGTAAGTATAGCCTTCTCTGTGGGCTTGCCCTCGCGCTTTGTGAAGGAGCCGGGGATCTTGCCTACGGAGTAGAGTCTCTCCTCGTAGTCAACGGAAAGCGGGAAGAAGTCGATGCCCTCACGCGGCTTTGCGCTTGCGGTAACGTTCGCCATTACGACTGTGTCGCCGTAGCGTACCCAGCAGGAGCCGTTAGAGAGCCCGCAGGTCTTGCCGGTCTCGACTACGAGTTTTCTGCCGGCATAGGTCGTTTCAAAGGTTCTGTAGTTTTCAAACATGGTTTGTCCTCCATTTTAGTTATTTTTGAGAGGAGCCCTTAGAAGTTAGAGAAAAACATCGGAACAACGAAATACTGCGCTTTCCTGACACTTTCCTCTGACTTCTAATCTCCTTACTCAAATAGACGTAAAGGCAGAAGGGTAGAACCCCACTGCCTTCAGCTTCAGACAATTACTTACGGAGACCGAGCTTCTCAACGATAGCACGGTATCTGTTGATGTCCTTCTTCTTGAGGTACGCGAGAAGGTTGCGTCTGTGACCTACCATCTTGAGGAGGCCTCTTCTGGAGTGGTGGTCGTTCTTGTGTGTCTTGAGATGAGCTGTAAGGTCGTTGATCCTTCTTGTGAGGATAGCGATCTGGACCTCAGGGGATCCTGTGTCATTCTCGTGGGTTCTGTTAGCCTCGATAACGGCTGTCTTCTGATCTTTCAGTAACATTGAAAGCACCTCATTAAATATATATTCCGCTAACTTAGAGCGGGGTGATTATTGAGGACACGCCCCTGTCCAAGTACACGGTATGATTATTATACCACATTTATCCTCGTTTGTAAAGGGCTTTTTTGAGATTTTTTCTATTTTCTCATTGAAAAAAAGAATGTGAGAAGAGTGCCTTGAGCATCAAAAGTAAAAAAATAAATCTATAAAAGTATATTGACGTATGCGCAGAAATATTATATAATAAAAATGTATGAAAATCAGACAGAGCTATCGGAAGAAGTGATATAATGAAGAACTATGTCTCCGCCTCGATACTGAGCGCGGATATGCTGCGCCTTGAGCAGGAGGTGCGCCGCATCGAGAAGAGCGGTATAGAAATGCTGCATTTCGACGTCATGGACGGCGTTTTCGTCAATAATATCTCCTACGGTCTGCCAATTCTTTCCGCTATCAGGAAGATAACTGACCTCACCCTCGACGTCCACCTCATGATAACGGAGCCGATCCGCTATATCCCGCGTTTCGCGGAAGCCGGTGCGGATATTATCTCGTTCCACACCGAAGCTGCGGAGGACGTCTCCGCGACGCTCGATGTGCTCAGAAAAACCGGGAAAAAGTCCGCTCTCGCGATCAAGCCCGGCACTCCCGCTGAGGTGCTTTTCCCGTATCTTGACCAGCTCGACATGGCGCTCGTCATGACTGTCGAGCCGGGATTCGGCGGGCAGCGCTTCATTCATGAGACTATGGAGAAGGTACGCATTCTGCGCGAAAAAGCTCCGCTGCTCGATATTCAGGTGGATGGCGGCATAAACGCTGAAACTGCCGCTATCGCGCGTGAGGCAGGCGCGAACAATCTCGTTTCCGGAAGCTATCTTTTCAGCGCTGAGGATATGTCACTCGCGGCTCAGCTTGTCAGGACGGGAAGCTCATGCTGAAAAAGGTCAAACGCGAACGCTTTGTCTGGCTCGATACCATGCTCACTCTGCTCACGCTCGAGCTCATGGCGTACTTTTACTATGGTCCGCGCGCGCTCGCTCTTGCTGCTGTGTGCGTCGCGTTCTCGCTCGCGGCTGAGATAGTTTCTTTCCGCCTTATGCACAGGGAATTCACTGCCGATGATCTGACCTGCACGTCCGATGCGCTGATAATCGCGCTTGCGCTGCCCTCGGTCATGGACTACCGTATCGCTGCTATAGCCTGCGTTTTCGCTGTTGTCGCTGCAAAGAACGTCTTCGGCGGCCGTATTAATATGATATTTTCACCCGCTGCGGCGGCCTACACATTCATGTATACCTCGTGGGGACGCGAGCTCCTGCAGTTCACTGAGCCGCACGTCAGGCTCGGTGTCTTCGACAAGGCGGACGATCTTGTAAGCTCGGCGTCATATACCTTCAATGTCTCGCGCAATATGGACCACACGGATTTTGAGCTGCTCATGGGCAACTTCAGCGGTCCGTGCGGGGCTGTGAGCATTCTTCTCCTTGCGGTCGCGGCTGTTATACTGATACTTCGCAGAGATATCTCGGCTGGCGCTTTCATCGGGACTGTCAGCGGCACGGCTGCTCTGGCATATCTCGCTCCGGCAGCTAATTTCCGGTCGGATTCCGTGAAGTATTCGCTCGTCACCAATATGGTGCTGTTCGCGGCGGTCTACATCGTTTCTGACAAGAGGATAGCTCCGAAGCGCAATTACTACGCTTTTTTCTACGGGCTTTTCATCGCGATGTGCTCGTATATCATCGTTCTGACCACTGCGCGTGAGAACGCGATAATGCTCGTTTCTGTGCTGTTCACGCCGGTCGCGCTCGGGTTCAAGAATCTCGAGAAGCGTATCGAGACTGCCGAAAAAGAAGCTGCGGAACTCGCTGCTCAGGCTGAGGCAGCCGCCGAAGTTTCTGCAGAAAATGCCGCTCCTGTAACGGCGGAGGAGGTGAGCGCTGATGAATAGGAAGCCCTCTGTTTTCGACGGACTGCTCGGCGACAACACTGTGCTGTCGTCGCTCATGGTCATTTCGCCTGTGATCGTTTGCGGTAATACGCTCCGCAGTGCGCTCGCGCTGATGTATGCTTTTTCTGCGATAACTATGCTGTCGGTGCTGATCTCGTCGTTCGTTCCGAGAAAAATCCCCTACGCGGTAAGGATAATCGTCTACGCTGTGATATCCTCGCTGGTATATATTCCCGTAAGGCTTGCGGCGCAGAACTTCTACCCGGATTCGATTGAACAGATAGGGATATATTTCCCGCTGCTCGCCGTAAACTCGCTCATAGTGTTCCAGACAGAGGCGAAGTTCTTCCGCATGAAGCGCATTAGGATGATCGGCTCACTGGTGTTCTATATACTCGGATTTGACGCGGTCATGCTCGTCACTGCTTTCCTGCGCGAGCTGCTCGCTTACGGCACTATCAATAGTAAAATGACCGGCATTACGGTACTCACAGGCGGTCTCGCACAGCCCTTCGGCGGGTTCATCTTCCTCGGGCTGATGTGCGGTGTGTACCGCTGGATAAGGTCGGCATTCGTACAGACAAGGAGTGAAGCTGATGTATCTGATAAATGAACTCATCGCGCTCCTTGCGGTCAACCTCATACTCATGCAGGCGCTCGGTACGAGCACGCTGTTCATCGCTGCCGATAACCGGCGCAACCTCGTCGGTACGGCGCTCGTCATAACGTTTTTCACGACTGCGGGTTCGGCTGCTGCTTATGGTATAAACAGTGCTCTGCCGGAAAAATATTCCGACCTCACACTGCTGTTTTATACCCTCACTGTGGGAATACTATATCTGCTGCTGCTCACGCTCATGTACTTCATAAGCGGCGAGAAGTTCAGGGATATAAGGAAGTATATCCACGTTTCTGCGTTCAACTGCGCGGTAATGGGTACGCTGTTCACGGTCTCCGGGAACGCGGCAGAAAACGCTGAGCTCAATACCTTCTGTAGCTTTGTCTGGGCTGGCGCAAAAGCCGGTATAGGCTTCATCATCGCGGCTCTGATACTAACCGCTGCGTACCGCAAGCTCAATTCAGCTAAGGTCCCTGCCTCGTTTAGAGGCTTCCCCGCGATGCTCGTATATCTCGGGATAATTTCTATGGCAGTATATTCTTTGAAATAATCAGATAAAATCACTGGAGAGAAAAAGAAATGAAATTCAGGAACAAGGGAAGGAAGATCTACAAGACCAAGGAGAAGAACTATTACGGTAAAAGTCCCGCGGGAAAAGCGTTTTCTGTCGGGCTGACCGTGCTTCTCATCGGCGGTATCGGGTTCCTCGGCTACAGCATTGCCGAGCCGATAGTCAATTACAACAAAAAGACCGGCGATCAGGCTGAGAGTTCGGTCGTTTCAATCGAACAGCCGAAGTCTCCCGTTGACCCCGATTACAGCGGGGAAGTCATAAACGTGGAACAGAACCTAAACATCGAGGTCTACAAGGCTGCGGCGCTTAGCGTCGAGGATATGAGCAACTCCACGACACTCAGCGCGGCACTTAATCGTATCCCGGCTGAGCAGGGGATAGAGTACATCGAGATACCGCTCAAGGCTCCCGGCGGGCTCGTCTACTACGATTCCGGAAACTACTACGCTCAGATGACGGGTGCTGTGCAGTCTGATCTCACGCTCGACGAGATAACGGGTATCGTCAGACAGAAGGGCTACAAGCCTGCGGCTATGGTGAGCACCTTCAATGACAATATCATTCCGGCATCGTTCCCGGAGACGGGGTATATCACTATCGACGACGGTTCGCAGTGGATAGACAATGACGTCGAGGCTGGCGGTAAGCCGTGGATGTCGCCGTTCCAGGCGGCGGCTGTGTCTTACGTCACTGATATCGTCAATGAGGTGTCCGTGGCGGACTTCGATAAGGTCATCTGCTCGGATTTCGTCTTCCCGCAGTTCCGCGACAGTGACGTGGAATACCTCGGCCCGACGGTAGTGAGCACAGACCGCTACTGGACGCTTATCCAGACGGCTAACCTCATGTATGACACTATCCTTAAAAACGGCTCGACTATGATGCTCGAGGTCAACGCTTCGGACGTTCTCAAGGGGAGCGACGATATACTTCAGGATATGCTGCTCGACGTGAATACAGTTATCCTCAACATCAACGTTGACGAGATAGAGTACGGCGTCTACACAAGCGAGACCGTCTATGAGTTTGACGGGACTGCTGCTGAAAAGGTCGATAAGATGCTCGGTCTTATCAGCGGAAAGCTCAAGGGGTTCAACGTCGCGGTGCGTATTTCCGGCACCGGCGTCAACGCTGAGGAGCTGCTCAAAGCAAAGGAAAAAATATCCGGTTACGGCTACAGCTCGTTCGTGATCGGCTGAAATAAGGCTGCGTATGCCACAAATACGTCCGACTATTCGGAGAACGGAGTTTCACATGGCAGAGAATTTCAAGGTCTCACTACAGAAGGTCATTGAAGAATTCAAGCTCGAGGTCATCTATATCCACAAGGACGCAGGAGAGATAATGATCGACGAGAACGATATCAACCGTCCCGGTCTTCAGCTCATGGGCTTTTATGAGTACTTCAACCCTGAGCGTATCCAGATCATCGGAAAAATGGAATTTGCGTACCTCTCCACTATCGACGAGAAGACACGCCGGGAGCGTCTCCAGCTCCTCTTCGCACAGCGTATACCTGCGCTCATCATTACCCGCGAACTGCCTTATTTTGCGGAAATGCTCGAGCTTGCAAAGGAATACGAGGTACCGCTCCTCAGAAGCAAGGAGAGCACGTCCAATTTCAGTGCGGGACTCATCGCGTTCCTCAACCTCAACCTCGCTCCCAGAATAACACGTCACGGTGTTCTTATCGAGATCTACGGCGAGGGCGTGTTCATCACCGGCGAGAGCGGCGTTGGTAAGAGCGAGACCGCTATCGAGCTCGTAAAGCGCGGACACCGTCTCGTTGCTGACGACGCCGTGGAGATACGCAAGGTCTCCAACATCAGCCTCGTGGGAAGCTCACCGGACAATATCCGCCACTTCCTTGAACTGCGCGGCATCGGTATCATCAATGCGCGCAGACTGTTCGGTATCGGTGCTGTTAAGCTCTCCGAGAAGCTCGACCTCGTCGTTGAGCTCGAGCAGTGGAATTCCGAAAAGATCTACGACCGTATGGGCGTGGACACTGAGTATGTCTCGCTGCTCGGCGTTAAGATACCGTCCCTCACCATACCCGTCAAGCCCGGACGTAACCTCGCTGTTATCCTTGAGGTAGCGGCTATGAACAACAGACAGAAGAAAATGGGCTACAATGCGGCGCGTGAGCTCCTCAACAGGCTTGGAATGGAGTCCGACCCCAAGGAGATCGTGCGCAACTACGACGCATTCTGATACATACAGACTGGAGGCAATATGCTGAATATAAACGAACTTACGCAGCTCTGCGGGGAGCTCGGGTGCCGTATAATCCCTGAGTGTACTCTGAGCGAGTATATAACCTTCCGTTTCGGGGGACCGTGCAGGGCGCTCATCGGGGTGAATTCTGCCGAGTCCGCCGCGAAGCTGCTGCGCTACCTCAAGGACGGCTCAGTTAAATACGGCGTCCTCGGGCGCGGGAGCAACGTTATCGTTCCCGATGAGGGCTTTGATGGCGTTATCCTGCTGTTCGGCAGTGATTTCGCGCAGATAGAGCTCGACGGAAATATCATGAAATGTCAGGCGGGTGCCCTTCTTGCGTCTGCCTGCGTACACGCGCAGCAGTCGTCGCTGAGCGGTCTGGAGAACCTTTTCGGTATCCCCGGGACTATCGGCGGGGCGCTCTACATGAACGCCGGTGCCTACGGCAGCGAGATAGCTGATGTTGTGGTCTCGGCTGAGTACATCGACTCCGACTGCAATATCAGGACCATTAACCGGGAGGACATGGACCTTTCGTACCGGCACAGCGTCTTCTCCGGGACAGACTGCGTCATAACCTCCGTTACTTTAAAGCTGCGCGAGGGTGACGCTGACAAGATAAAGTCTGCGATGACTGAGTGTATGTCCAAGAGAAGTTCCAAGCAGCCGCTCGATCACCCAAGCGCGGGAAGCACATTCAAGCGTCCGCAGGGCAGCTATGCGTCCCTGCTTATCGACCAGTGCGGGCTCAAGGGTCTGACCTGCGGCGGCGCTATGGTCAGCGAAAAGCACAGCGGGTTCGTCATCAACAAGGGATACGCGACCTGCGCGGACGTACTTGAACTTTGCGGAAAGATACAGTCTATAGTCAAGGAAAAGACCGGATATCAGCTCGAGCTCGAGCCGGTGATCCTCAGATAAGCGGAAAGGTGTTTTTATGGATCTTTTGATTGTGACCGGTATGTCCGGCTCAGGTAAATCATGCGTCATGGACGTTATGGAGGATATCGGCTATTACTGCATAGACAATATCCCGCCCATGCTTATAAAGCAGTTCGTGGAGCTGTGCAGACAGTCGGAATCCGACATTAAAAAGGTCGCTGTGGCGGTCGATATCCGCTCCGGGGATATGTTCACGGAGATATTCCGCTCGTGGCAGAAGCTGAAGGAGTCGGACGACATTAAGATAAAGATCCTCTTCATCGAAGCCAATGACGAGGTGCTTATAAAGCGTTACAAGGAGACCCGACGCAAGCACCCACTCGATGAGAGATTCAACGGCAACCTCCATGAGGCTATACGATATGAGTGGTCTCAGCTCTCGCAGATGCGCGAGATAGCCGATTATTACATAGAGACCTCGAACCTGACTTCGGCTCAGCTCAAGGAACAGGTCAAGGCGCTTTTCCTCGACCGCACCTCGGATTCGCTCATCATAAAGGTGATGTCGTTCGGGTTCAAGTACGGTGTTTCGACTGAGTCTGATCTCGTATTCGATGTGAGATGTCTGCCGAACCCCTTCTACATCGAGGAGCTGCGCGGTCACACGGGCTGTGAGGCGTGCGTGCAGGATTACGTCATGAGCTTCGAGCAGTCGCAGACCCTGCTGAAAAAGTTCGAGGATCTTGTGGATTTTCTGCTTCCGCTGTACGTTCAGGAGGGCAAGAGCCAACTCGTTATCGCCTTCGGGTGTACCGGCGGCAAGCACCGCTCCATTACCTTCGCGGAGCTCATGGCAAAGTACCTCACGGACAAGCAGTACAGGGTCCAGAAATACCACCGCGATATAACCAGAGATAAAAAAGTCTGAAAATATCCGCATACTTCTGTATGCGGATTATTCATGAACGGAGTTGATGAGATGTCTTTTTCCAACGACGTGAGAAAAGAGATCTGCGCCTCTATAAATGACAAGGACAAGCGCTTCGCCTGCCTTTACGGTATGATACTTTTCGGCAGGACCGCTGAGCCCGGACATATCTGCTTCCAGAGCGAGAGCCAGACCTCCGCGGAGATGTTCCGGACGCTATTTGAGAGCGTGCTGAAGTTTGCTCCCGAGTGTACCAGGAATACGCGCAGGAGCGGTTCTGTGCTTTATTCATACGACATTACAGCTCCTGATATACTCGCGGACGCTGCCCGCAAGTTTCGGCTCAAGGACGGGGCGCGTTCCATAGATCAGGAGATAATATCAACGAGCAGCCTCGGGGTATTTGCGGCAGGAGTGTTCCTCTCCTGCGGGAGCGTCAACGACCCGTCAAAGGAGTACCACCTCGAATTCACAGTCCCCGAAGAGGGACTTGCTGCGGAGCTCGTCATGCTGCTCGGAGACATCGGCGTCACTGCGGGAACTGTCCAGCGCAGGGGACAATATATCGTCTACATCAAGGGCAGTGAGTCTATCGAGGACACGCTGACCTTTATAGGCGCGCAGCAGTGTACGCTTGACCTCATGAACGTGAAGATCTTCAAGGACGTGCGCAACAAGGCTAACCGTATCGCGAACTGCGATTCCGCGAACATCGACAAGGTCGTCAACGCTGCTATGCGTCAGATCGAGGATATAAAGCTCATCGAACAGACTAACGGGCTCGACAGTCTGCCGTCCGAACTGCGCGAGGTCGCGGAGCTGCGTCTCGACAACATCGACATGAGTTTGCAGGAGATAGGGGAGAGCCTGTCCGTACCGATCAGCCGCTCGGGCGTGAATCACCGCTTTCAGCGGCTCGCGAAGCTCGCGGAAGAGATACGCGGGGGAGGTGCGTGATGGAACAGAACGGATTCGTAAACCTTCATCTGCATACTGAGTACAGTCTCCTGGACGGCGCTTGCCGGATAAAGGAGCTTTTTCCGCGTATAAAGGAGCTCGGGCAGACTGCTGTCGCTATAACCGACCACGGGAATATGTACGGGGCGGTGGAGTTCTGGAATGAGGCGCGTGCGAACGGTATCAAGCCCATAATCGGCTGCGAGGTGTATGTCGCGCCGCGCACCCGTCACGATAAAGATGGAAAGGCAGACAGCTCGCCGTATCATCTGGTGCTGCTCTGCGAGAACAACGAGGGATACCGGAACCTCGTGAAGCTGGTCTCGTTCGCGAGTATCGAGGGCTTCTACAACCGCCCCCGCGTTGACCGTGAGCTGCTTGAAAAGTACCACGGCGGGCTGATATGTCTGTCTGCGTGTCTTGCGGGTGAGATCCCACGGAAGCTGCTCAGCGGGAACTATGCTGCCGCGAAGGAGTGCGCGCTGTACTATCAGCACGTTTTCGGCAGGGAGAATTACTTCATCGAGGTTCAGGATCACGGTATCGGGGACGAGAAAAAGATACTGCCGCTGCTCTACAAGCTGTCGAGGGAGACGGGTATCCCGCTCGCGGCGACAAATGACTGCCACTACCTCAGAAAAGCAGATTCCGAGATGCAGAACATTTTGCTGTGTATCCAGACCGGCAAGACACTCGGTGAGCCGAACGGAATGAGCTTCGAGACGGACGAGTTCTATGTCAAGTCCGCGGACGAGATGGCGGCGCTGTTCAGGGGTCACGAGGAGGCGCTCGCTAATACTGTAAAGATCGCGGAGCGGTGCGATGTGGAGTTTGAATTCGGCGAGATAAAGCTGCCGAAGTTCACTATAGAGGGCGTCACTGACAACGAGGCTTACTTCCGCGAGCTTTGCCGCAGAGGTATGATCGAGCGCTACGGAAGTATGCCGCCGGCTGAGGTCACGGAGCGCATGGAGTACGAGCTGTCGGTCATCACGAAAATGGGCTACACGGACTACTTCCTCATTGTCTGGGATTTTATCCGCTATGCGCGCGGACATAATGTCCCTGTCGGTCCCGGGCGAGGATCGGGTGCGGGAAGTCTCTGTGCGTACTGTATCGGCATTACCGGTATCGACCCTATCAAATACAAGCTGCTTTTCGAGCGTTTTCTCAATCCGGAGCGCGTGAGTATGCCCGATTTCGATATTGACTTCTGTATCGAAGGCAGGCAGAGCGTCAAGGATTACGTCGTGAGAAAGTACGGCTCTGACAAGGTCTCCGAGATCATCGCATTCGATACGCTGAAGGCGCGTGCGGCTGTCCGCGACGTGGGCAGGGTGATGAATCTTCCATATCAGCTCTGCGATCGAGTTGCGAAGCAGATCGACCCGCGCGACACCCTCGCAAAGGCGCTGAAAAGCTCCGACGAGCTCGCGTCCCTGTACCGCACCGACAGGCAGGTCAGGAAACTCATCGACACTGCTCTGAAGCTCGAGGGTATGCCGCGGCATACGTCCACGCACGCTGCGGGCGTGGTGATCTCTGCTGTTCCGCTGAGTGACCTCGTGCCGCTCCAGAAGAGCGATGACACGATAATCACGCAGTACACGATGGGTGTGCTGGAGTCGCTCGGATTGCTGAAAATGGACTTTCTCGGGCTGCGAAACCTCACTATTATCCGTGACACGGTCAACGAGATACACCGCACAGAGCCTGATTTCAATATCAACGCAATCTCGCTCGATGACAGGGCGGTCTACGATATGCTATCCAACGGGGATACCGGGGGAGTGTTCCAGTTCGAGAGCGCAGGTATGACACAGAAGCTCATGGAGCTGTGTCCCGAGCGGCTCGAGGACCTCATCGTCGTGCTGTCGCTGTACAGACCGGGCCCGATGAAGTCGATACCGGTCTACATCGAGAACAAAAAGCACCCCGACCGTATATGCTACAAGCACCCGCTGCTCGAGCCGATACTTGCCGATACCTATGGGGTAATGGTCTATCAGGAACAGGTCATGGAGATCTGCCGGCGGCTGGCGGGATACTCTTACGGTCATGCGGACATCGTGCGTCGCGCTATGGCGAAGAAAAAGCATGAGGTCATGCTCAAAGAACGGGAGAGCTTCGTTGCGGGAGCTCGGCAGAACGGCGTACCTGCCGAGACTGCGGACTCCGTTTTCGATGAAATGGTGAGCTTTGCATCCTATGCGTTCAATAAGTCCCACGCAGCTGCTTATGCATACCTTGCGTACCAGACTGCGTACCTGAAATATCACTACCGCGGGCTTTACATGGCGGCGCTGATGTCAAGTGTTATGTCCTACACGGAGAAGCTCGCGGAGTATATCGACCTCTGCCGGACGAGCGGGATAGAAGTCCTCAAGCCTGACGTCAACAAGAGCATGAGGGGATTCACGTTTAGCGGCGGGAAGATGTATTTCGGTCTGCTCGCTATCAAGAATGCCGGGAGCGGACTGGCTGACCGTATCATCGCTGAGCGCTCGGCAAACGGCGATTTCAAGGGTTTGCAGGACTTCTGCGAGCGTATTGAGGGACGTGAACTCAACAAGAAGGCGCTCGAGAATATGATTAAAGCCGGCGCGTTTGACGGGCTGGGTCTCAACCGCAGACAGATGCTCGAAAACCATGAGGTCATTCTCGATATGGCTGGCTCGGGCTCGCGCGGGGTCATCGAGGGACAGCTCGACCTTCTTGGCGGCACTGATACCTCCGAGATGAATATGAAGATACCGTACCGGCAGGAATTCGAGTTCCGGCGGCTGCTCGCCATGGAAAAGGAGGCAACTGGTATGTACCTCTCGGGCAGCCCGCTGACTGAATTTGCCTATATAGCGTCGCTCATGCACACCAAGCGGATAAGCTCGGTGCTTTCAGGTGAGCCTCGCGACGGGGAGAAAGTGAAGCTGCTGTGTAACGTGCAGAGCGTAAAGCAGCACAACACCCGAAACGGCGATAAAATGGCGTTTATAACGGTTGCTGATGATTCCGGCGAGATAGAGGCCGTGGTCTTCCCGGACCTCTTCGCGGTGAGCGCGAACAGGCTCAGACAGGACAATATCCTGCTGCTGAGCGGGAAGATATCCGTCAAGGACGATTCTGTGACGGTGGTGTGCGATTCGGTCTTCGCTGATACAGACTTCGAGCGAATGACGGGGAACATGAAGCTCTGCATAAAGACGACCTCGGACAAAGCCTCCGTGCCGGAGCAGCTTGTCCGGATATGTGAGGAAAACCGCGGTACTACGCAGATATGCTTCTATCTGACCGACCGCAAGGCGACTGTCATGCCGAAAAAGCGGCTCTCGCTCTGCGTGAACGAAGCAAGCTACCGTGCGCTCGCGGAATGCTATGATCCTGCGCATATCGGGCTTATACATTAGATAATGCTAAAATTTTCAAAAAATCAGTAAATCCCCTTGACAAAGCAGCTGAAATTTAGTAGAATATATATGTATGGAATTATGCTTCCGCGGTGATCCCGCGTGAAGTTCATTATATGCATTTGCAGAATGGAGAATTATTATGATCAAGAAAATCGGTGTATTAACGAGCGGCGGCGACGCACCGGGAATGAATGCTGCTGTAAGAGCTGTTGTGAGAACTGCTCTCAGCAAGGGCATGGAGGTCTACGGTATTCGCAGGGGTTATGTCGGACTCATCACCGGAGATATTTTCAAAATGGACGCTTTCAGCGTTACTGATATTATCCATAACGGAGGTACTATCCTTTATACTGCAAGATGTCCCGAATTCAGGACTCCCGAGGGCGTTGCTAAGGCTAAGGCTAAGTGCGACGAACTCGGTATCGAGGGTCTCGTTGTTATCGGCGGAGACGGCTCCTTCAGAGGTGCTGCTGATCTTTCAGCACAGGGCGTGCTCTGTATCGGCCTTCCCGGTACTATCGACAACGATATCGCCTGCACAGACTACACTATCGGCTTCGATACCGCTATGAACACCGCTATGGAGCTTGTTGACAAGCTCCGCGATACCTCGCAGTCACACGACCGTATCTCTGTTGTTGAGGTAATGGGTCGCGGCGCAGGTCACATCGCTGTGAATACTGCTATTGCCTGTGGTGCTACTGATATCATCACACAGGAAGTTCCTTACGACCTCGATGCTATCGCGAACACGATGCTCGCTAAGAAGGCTAAGGGCAAGCAGAATTTCGTCGTTATCGTTGCTGAGGGCATAGGTCACTCCCAGGAGATCGCTAATATCCTCCAGGAGAAGACCGGTATCGAGTCCAGAGCTACTATCCTCGGTCATGTTCAGCGCGGCGGTTCGCCTACGCTCAGAGACCGCGTTGAGGCTACGAGAATGGGCTACTACGCTGTAGAGCTCCTCGAGCAGGGTATCGGCAACCGCGTTGTCGGTATCAAGAACAGCCAGATCGTTGACTACGATATCCAGGAGGCTCTCTCCATGACTAAGCCTTATGACGAGAAGCTCCACCACATCGCAGAAGAGATCGCATTCTGAGTAAAAACGGCGCCTGTTCGTCATGGACAGGCGCTTTTCTTTTATTCAAATCTGCTCATTATCAGCTTCGGGCTCCCCTCCGTGGAGTAGACCCATTCGGTGATGTGTCCGCTCTCGGTGAAGTACCTGAATCTGGCAGGAGTGGGCTTTTCCTCGCCGGTATCGACGATGACCAGCTTTATCTTCATTTTTTCGGGGATAACTGCTTTTATGTAGACGCTCACGCTCTGACCGGCGGTCATGCCCTCCTTCGGCTCGGCAAGTCCCGCAAGGTTTGGTGCAAGCTCTACGAATATTCCGTAATCCTCGACGGAGCGCACTATACCCGAGACTGTCTCGCCGGCGTGGTACAGGGATGCGTTATCGAGCCATGTTCCGAGCAGCTCCTTATGGGAAAGGCATATCCTGCCGCAGTCCACTAACCGCACGACTGCGCGTATGAGCTGACCTACCGTAAAGCGGTCGGCGGGGTGGGAGATGCGCGACACTGATATCGCGTCGATCGGTATGAGCGACGGCAAGCCGCAGCCGATGTCCACGAAGCAGCCGAACTGCTCAAGGTGCGTCACTCGGGCTTCAATGATGTCTCCGACTGTTAGTCGGGTGATGTAGTCCCTCATGCAGTCCTCTTGTGCGGCACGTCGGGAGAGGTGCGCGGTAAGGTGTCCGTGCTCGTCGGTGACGAGTTTTTCCACCTTGAAACAAACATATTTGTTGACCCGTGAGATCAGTGCGATGTCACGGGTCGTTCCGTCTGAAATGCCTATCGCGCCCTCCTCGCGGGGGATAACTCCTTCTCCGCACGGCAGATCTACTATAAGGTCGTGGGAACTGCTGCATACCGCTGCTCGCGCTTCGAGTATAATGCCCTGCTCCATAGCCTCCGCAAGTCCCTCGGCAGATGAGATATACCGCTGATTTTCGGGCTCTGAGAAAAGGCAGCCCTCAGGTCTGTAGTCCATATTTTTACCTCCGTCATTTGATACGCCGTCTCCGGTCTGATGATAAATTCTATGCGGCTGCGGCGGAGGTTATGACTCATCTGATATTGAGCCCGCCCATTGCGTTGAGCAGTGCACTGACGTTTTCAAGGCTGCTGTCGTCGCAGACGATACACGCTGTAGTCTTGCGGCTGCGTGCAGGCTCGGGGATAACGTCCTCGCAGGCGGGAGATTCGAGCACTGCTGTGAGGTAATTGTGCGTGGTGACGGCTGTTGGTATGACTGTGTATATACTCCCGCCGCGAAGCTTCCGGGCTTTGTCGGAGGTCTTGTTATACATCATATTTGTCGAATATACGCTCTGTACGCTCTCCCTGATACGGCGAAGGGCAAGCTCGGCTATCTCTGGGCAATCAAATTCTGCTGAAATTTTGGTTATCATTATTCTGTTCCTTTCAAATTTTGTATGGGTTCAATATGTTTTGATATCAGTTTTTATAATTTTTCCACAAAAACAAAAAAATATACGCTCTATATATTGATTTGAGACTGATTTTGGGGTATAATGTTATTTGCACGATTTTCGGTTTTTGTAAGGGAGGGGATAGTTTTGGACATCAGACCCGAGGATATTCTGACAATGAAAAAGAACCATCCCTGCGGCTGCAATGAGATGTTCGTTATCCGCGCAGGTATGGATTTCCGGCTCAGATGCGTCAAGTGTTCAAGAGAATTCATGGTCCCCAGAAGCAAGATCGAAAAGAGTATCAAAGCTATAAAGCACGCTGATGAGGGTTAGCGCTCCCGAGCATTTTCGTATTATAATGTAAAGGAGTTTCCCACTTGTTTGAAAAACTATCTGTAATGGAGGAGAAGTACGAGGAGATAAGCTCACGGCTCTCCGACCCGGACATTGTCAGCGATAATAAGCTGTATACACAACTCATGCGCGATTTCAAGAGCATGACGCCTATCATCGAAAAATTCAGGGAATACAAAAAAGCCGAGGCTTCCTTCAATGAGGCGAAGGAACTGCTCGACGGCGGCGGTCTCGACAAGGACTTCAAGGAAATGGCTCAGGCTGAGCTCGAGGAGTCTCGCGAGGCTATGGATACCTGCACTCAGGAGCTCAAGGTGCTCCTCCTGCCAAAGGACCCGAACGACGACAAGAACGTCATCATCGAGATACGCGGCGGCGCAGGCGGCGAGGAGGCTTCGCTCTTCGCAAATTCCCTCTACCGTATGTACACCATGTACGCAGAAGCACGCGGCTGGAAGCAGGAGGTGCTCAGCGCCAATCCTACAGAGCTCGGCGGCTTCAAGGAGATCAGCTTCTCCATTGAGGGTGACGGTGCTTATTCACGCCTTAAATTCGAGAGCGGAGTTCACCGCGTACAGAGAGTTCCCGAGACTGAGTCGCAGGGACGTATCCACACATCGACAGTTACCGTGGCTGTTCTTGTCGAAGCCGACGACGTCGAGCTCGAGATAAACCCCACGGATCTGAAAATAGATTATTTCCGCGCAAGCGGCGCCGGCGGTCAGCATATAAATAAAACAGAGTCTGCCGTGCGTATAACCTACCTCCCGACAAATGTGGTCGTGGAGTGTCAGGACGAAAGAAGTCAGCATAAGAACAAGGATAAGGCAATGAAGATCCTCCGGTCGAGGGTCTATGAAGCAATGCAGGAGGAACAGAACGCTAAGATCGCGTCGGAGAGAAAGAATCAGGTCGGCACTGGCGACCGCTCCGAGCGTATCAGGACCTACAATTATCCGCAGGGACGTCTCACCGACCACAGGATAGGGCTCACTATCTACCGGCTCGAGGATATCCTCAACGGAAATCTGGACGAAGTATTTGACGCTCTTGCGACCGCTGATCAGGCTGCAAGACTGGCAGATCAGGAAGCGTAATCTGTATGGAAACTTTATTGCTTAGCGATAGTGAAGAACAGCTCGAAATAGCCGCGAAGCTCATTCAGGACGGCGAAATAGTAGGCATACCTACGGAGACTGTGTACGGTCTCGGAGCCGACGCCTCCAATGAGGAAGCGGTCAGGAGCGTTTTTGCGGCAAAGGGCAGACCTGCCGACAATCCGCTGATAGTTCATCTCGCTTATTTCTCCGATGCGGAGAAATATACTAAACATATCCCGAAGCTCGCGTACCGGCTCGCAGGACATTTCTGTCCCGGTCCGCTTACTATCGTGCTGCCCAAAAACGACAGGATACCTATGGTCACCTCCGGCGGTCTTGATACCGTCGGTATCCGTGTGCCCTCACACCCGGTCATGCACCGCATAATTGAGCTCTCAGGCTGCCCGATAGCTGCTCCGTCGGCTAATGCGTCGGGCTATCCCAGTCCCACGACTGCAAAGCACGTCATCTCCGATATGGACGGCAAGATAGCCGCTGTAGTTGACGGGGGACAGTCCGAATACGGCGTGGAATCCACTGTTATCGCTATTGAGGACGAGGACACTGTACGCATACTGCGTCCCGGCTGCGTAACGAGAGAGATGCTGCTGAAGCACTGCGGGAACGTCATCATCGACCCAGCTATCCTCCACGAACTTGCGGAGGGTCAGACGGTTGCTTCGCCGGGAATGAAGTACAAGCATTACTCCCCGAAAGCTGATATTATCATGGTCGAGTCCTCGCTGGAGGATTTCACCGACTACGTCGGCAAAAAAGGCGGGGACGAGGTCTTTTCGCTCATATTTGACGGCGACGAGAAGGCTTTTCCTTACAGACATATGACATACGGCGGAGACAGCCTCTCTCAGGCTCATCTGCTCTTTCAGCGCCTGCGTGAGCTCGACGACATCGGCGCAGAAAGGGTGTACGTTCGCGCTCCGCAGGCAGACGGCGTAGGATTGGCAGTATATAACCGCCTCATCAGGGCGGCAGGATTCGAGGTGATAAGGATATGAACAGTCTTGACGGAGTTATGGTCGTAGGTCTGACGGGTCAGACCGGCGCCGGCAAAAGCACGGTCTCACGCGTTTTCGCAGAGAACGGGTTTGCTGTCATAAATGCGGACAACGTTGCGCGCAAACTCGTCGAGAAGGGGACCAACTGTCTCGGTGAGATAGAGGACCTTTTCGGTCATGAGGTGCTCAACGAGGACGAAACTCTCAACAGACGCGCCCTTGCGGGGATAGTTTTCTCCGAGCGCTCCAAGCTCGAAATGCTCAATTCTATTATGTATCCTTATATCACCGGGGAGATCCTCAGGCAGATAAAGGCGCATTCTGTAAAAGGGGAGAAGCTCATTCTGCTCGACGCTCCGACGCTATTCGAGAGCCGTGCCGATGACTTCTGCGAGATAATAATTTCTGTCCTCGCAGACCCCGAGATACGCAAGGAACGGATAGTCGCGCGGGATCAGCTCACGCCCGATCAGGCTCAGAAGCGTATGAATTCCCAGCTCGATGAGGAATTCTTCCGCAAGCACTCCGATTACATAATCAAAAACAACACCTCGATGGATACGGTCAATGAGATATCCAAGGAGGTGTCCGACAAGATAAAGGACTACTACCGCAACAATTTCAGTCCGGTAGGGTACAAGCGATGCGAAGAAAGGAGCAATACAAATGTCGGATAAAAAAGACGAGATCAAGGAATTAAAGGAAAAACTCTTGCTTCAGAGGAAAAACGGCATCCGCCGTATATCCGGAGAGGAGCTCGCGAAGTGTGATGCTTTCTGCGAGGAATACAAAAAGTTCATGGACGCTGCCAAGACTGAGCGTGAAGCAAATGCAGTCATAATAGAGCTCGCCAAGAAGAACGGCTACAAGGAGTACAAGTCCGGTATGAAGCTCAGCGCCGGTGACAAGATATATCGCAACAACCGCGGCAAGGCTGTCATTCTCTCCGTGATAGGAAAAGCTCCTATCTCTGAAGGCGTAAGGCTCTGTGCGGCGCATATCGACTCCCCGAGGCTCGACCTCAAGCAGAATCCGGTCTACGAGGACACGGAGATGGCTTACTTCAAGACCCACTACTACGGCGGTATAAAGAAGTATCAGTGGACCGCTATCCCGCTTTCGCTCCACGGCGTTATTATCAAGGCTGACGGTACGACTGTCACTGTAAGGATAGGCGAGGAAGAGTCCGACCCTGTATTCTGCGTGACTGATCTTCTTCCGCACCTTGCGGCTGAGCAGATGAAAAAGCCGCTCGCGACCGGTATCACTGGTGAACAGCTCAACGTCCTCATAGGTTCGCGTCCGTTCAAGGACGATGAGTCCAGCGAGGCTGTGAAGCTCGCGATACTGAACCTCCTCTATGAGAAGTACGGCGTTACGGAGTCTGATTTCATTTCCGCGGAGCTCGAGGTAGTTCCAGCGTTCAAGGCTAAGGACATCGGCTTCGACAGGAGCATGATCGGCTCCTACGGCCACGACGACAGAGTGTGCGCTTATACCGCTCTTGCGGCTACTATGGAGTGCGAGGCTCCTGAGCATACTGTAGTCACTGTCCTCACTGACAAGGAGGAGATCGGCAGCGACGGTAATACGGGTCTCTGCTCGTCTTACCTCGAGTACTTCATCTACGATATCGCTGAGGATCTCGGCTCAAACGGCAGGGCTGTGCTCTCCGCTTCGCAGTGTCTCTCTGCTGATGTCAACGCTGCTTTCGACCCGACCTTCGCTGATGTGAACGAGAAGAACAACTGCGCTTACATCAACAGGGGCGTGGTCATCACCAAGTACACGGGCGCACGCGGAAAGTCGGGCACGTCCGATGCTTCTGCTGAGTACGCTGGCAGGGTAAGGCGTCTCCTCGACAAGAATGACGTAGTATGGCAGACAGGCGAGCTCGGTAAGGTGGACGCAGGCGGCGGCGGTACGGTCGCTGCATACATCGCCAATCTCGACGTTGACACTATCGATCTCGGCGTTCCGGTGCTCTCCATGCACGCGCCCTTCGAGATCGTTTCCAAGCTCGATACCTACATGGCTTACAGAGCATTCAAGGTCTTCATTGAAGATTAAATAATAAGAGCTTCTGAGTTCGCTCAGAAGCTCTTTTTTCGCTTATTGCAGGTATTTTCGGTCGGGGTCGTCGTCAACGGTGTAGCCGTCGATGTCGATTATATTCCCGGAGGCGCCTTTGTTGTGCTCGTTTATGGCGCGGGCGATGTAGATGTTGTACGCGCCGAGCAGTATCAGTGTGACGCCGATTATTATTCTGGCGACTGTCGCCGCACTGAACGGATTGAACATCATGAACACTCCGATAACTGTGATGGCTATTCCAAATATCATGCCAAATAGCCGCTTGTCGGAGCCTTTCTCGGACTTCAGCGCCTTTCCTATCTGCACTGCGCCCCAGATGATGAAGCCTAAACCGCCGAATATCGCGAGTCCAAGTGCTATGATCTTAGGGGCGAGTATCACTATCACGCCGATGATGACCCCTGTCACGCCGCCCGAAAGGAAGCTCCCTCCGTCTCCGGAGAACAGCGCCGGGACTATCATAAGTGAGCACGATACTATTATTATCATGCCCAGCGCAACGAATATCCACGTCAGGACCTTCGGGAAAAACGCCAGTATCAGTCCTGTCATTATGAGGGCTATCGCCTTCGCGATGTAGCCTGCATTGCTGATCTTCATATTTACCTCCTATCTGCTCAGCACCGAGAGGTACCTGAGCGAGAGACGGCGTATAAAGCCGGATTCTTCGTATATCTTAGCTGAAAGTGTATCCACGAACTTCCGGCACGCTTCTGCGTCGGCGGTCTCTGCGCTGCGCTGTCCGAAGCTCGAACGCAGGGCTGTGTCCATGAATGCGGTGAATTCTCCCTCGGGGAAGCGTCTGCCGTTTTTGCCGCAGCACCGATCCTCGACCTGCTTTGCGAATTCAACGTAGCCTATGCCGTTCTGCTTTATGCCGACTGTGCCGAGCAGCTTCACTGCGTAGGCGTACATATGAGCTATCCTGCGGGCATTGGAGCCAGTGGTGAAGCGTTTTTCGCGAAGTTTTAGTGCCAGGCAGCGCCTCAGCAGTATAATGCACACTGCTGCTGCGATTAGCGTTACTGCGATAAGCATCTTCTTGACGAAGCCCGGCACCTTTATGCTGCCGGCACCGTTTCCGGAACGTATTACTGGGGCTGAGGTCGCGGGGAGAGCAGTCGTTGCGGTCGCTTTGGTTGTGACCTGATGCGCGCGGGTCGTGGCTTCTCTGCTGCCGGAGGAGGTCGCGAGAGTCGTACCAGACGCGGCGACCGTAGTGGTGACAGTGGACTTATTAGTGGTCGAGGCGGCAGTGGTCTGCTTGGGCTTGTTGGTGTCTATCGACTGGTTGGAATAACCGGCGGTGAACTCAAAGGGCACCCAGCCGTAGCCGTCGAGGTAGACCTCAGCCCAAGCGTGGCTGCGGTTGTCCTTGACGTTTATCGTGTATGAGCCGTCTTTGTTTTTTGAGGAGCTGCTGAAATCGTCGCCGACTATGATGTAGCCGGTCGCATAGCGGGCGGGTATGCCTGCCATTCGTGCGAGAAGAACGCCCGAGGAAGCAAAGTGCGTACAGTAGCCCTTCTTGTTCTCAAGGAGGAAGTAGTTGACGAAATCGCGGTTGCCGGGAGTCTTGCCCGGGTCGAGGGAATAATCAGTCTGCTGGGCGATGCGCTCTCTTATCTCCTGCAGTAGAATGACCTTTTCTGCTGCGGAATTAGCGGTGTCTGCCTTGCTGAGAATGTCGGAATAAGCCTCTCTGACCTCGTCCATATTGTGGTTGTCAGGCACTTGCAGGTAGTTGTCGTATACGAACTCCCTGTATCTGCTTTCGAGCAGGAGAGCCATTATCGCTTTGCCGTCCGAATACATTGAGCTCGTGTAGCCCTGGACAGTGGTATCGACTGTGAACAGTCCGCTGTAGCTGAACAGGTCGTTATCGTCGCAGTATTCCTTGATGTCGCTGTACCAGTTCTTGTCGGTTATCGAATCGAGCGAGAACGTCAGTCTGTTGGAGACGTCGAGGGACGGAGCGACATATGCCGCCGAGACTGGCATGAATTTATAGGAGTACTCGTCCGAGGAGCCGCTCTTGGAGGAGACTGTGCTGTCGCGGTAGTAGGTGAGCTCTCCCATGCTGTCGGTGCCGTAGGGCGCGAAGTTCTTGTCCTCCTTCAGCTTGGAGATTATCCATACGGTCATCTCGTTGCTCGGGGAGCTGATATACTTTGACATAATGCACGGGAAGTCCTGTGCGTAGACGCCGTATTCTTCGAAATCGCCGAAGATGTCGTCGCTGTACACGGAGGAGTCGAGGTCGTTCCACTGGTTGCTGCCATAGACCGCACCGGTATAGCTTTTTAGGTAGACGGCGCCGTCGTATTTGCGGTCAAAGGTGCAGATAAGGTCCGTCGTATTCTTGTAGCGGACGTGATCCTGCGTGCCAAGCTTGTGGTCGTCAAAACTGAAGTCGAAACCGAACGCCTTGGAAAGTCCGGAGACGCTCTCAAGAAAATTGTCGAAGGAGAAACTGTCAAACGCCTCGCTGATATCGCGGCGCTTCTGGTTTATCTCGTCGCTGCGCTCGTAGTCGGTGGCTCTCATTACTGCGAGGGACATTCCCGATATGATGAGTACGCAAGCCATTACGACAAGTCCGCACTCCTCGGTGACCTTGAGTTTCATTTGCTTCTTCGGGAAGAACAGGTTGTCGCGCCGGACAAATCCTCCGATACCGCCGACGTATTCCCCGCCGTCTATGGTAGACATCGCCATGAGCGCGAGCCAATATGCTACGGTCATGATGCCCCAGAAAAGCGGTATCTCGATGCCGTTGTAAAGTCCCACCTCGAGGATAGGAAAACTGATGAGCAGCGGGAATATCGGGTTAGGCTTATATATGGTGAAAAAATAGATGATTATCGCCAGCAGCCAGACGGCAAAAATGAGGAACGTGGTGACGTATTCCTCCTCTAAGCGCGGCTTCAGATATTTGTAGTAGCTGATGTTCGTGTGGAATGAGGTGCTGTAGACGACGTTGTAGATGTACTCAAAGCCTTTGGTCAGCTCGTCGAATCTTCGGTACGCTGAGACTCCGAATGCTATTATCGAGCCGAGTATCAGCCACAGCGCCTTCCTGCCGATGAGGGACAGCGTTATATACACTGCCGAGAGCAGGATACACGTCACGCCGAACTTGATCTCGTCGTATACGAGATCGAACATTCCGAGGAATGAGAATATTACTGAAAAATAGCCGGCTATCGCAATGCATACGGCAAGCGGCTTCCGGATATTCGGCCGCTTGTTCCGAACGGACATCACGATGCTGTCACAGATAGCAACACCGTTACTGTTGCCCTGGAGCTTCTTACTCATATCGTATCCTTTATAATTCTATGTCCTTTATCGAAGATGATATCCTGCCTATGATGACGGGTATCGTATTTACGGAAGCGTGGGAGAAGATGTCCCGGTCTGCTTCTTCAACTGTTTTTAAAACTATGACTGCGTTCCTGATATCCGCGTCGAGCTCGGTGTCCATATAGTCGATGACAGGGTGGTCGGGCTTCGAGGTGATGAACGTGAATGAGGAGACGGAGATGTCAGGGTTGTCACTGAGATAGTCCTCAGCAGGCTGACAGCCCATGTCGTCGCGGACAGAGTTTATTATGCCTCGGACTGCGGCTGAAAGTGAATCGGGGGAGGTTATTCGGTACTCGACGAACGTGCCGACGTGTCCGTTGAAGCAGACAAGCGTGTGTATACGCTCATTTTCGAGCATGAACTGCGATATCGAGACCATTGCCTCTATCATTGTATCAAAGATAGGGAGGGTGTACTCGGAGTACTCATAGCCCTTTAGATCGAGGAAGATGACCGACGGCACATCAACAGGGAGGCTGTAGTCCTTGACGATGAATTCGTCCTTCTTGGAGCTCAGCTTCCAGTGTATGCGGTTCAGCTTGTCGCCGGGGATATAGTCGCGGAGGTCAAATACCTCGGAGGGATCATCACCGGGGCGGTTCTCGGAGAAGATATCGCTCTCCTCGTCTATCCTGCCTGTGAATACGACGCTGCCGCCTATCTCCTTGCCCTCGGGCATTACAGAGACCTGCGTGGAGATGCCCTTGCCGACCTTGAAGCGGAAGAGCCGGAGCGGGTCGTATATCTTGATAAAACGGCAGCTTATCTTGATTATCCCGCAGAATTTTGAGTTCATCTGGAACGTCATGCGCTGGGTGTTCCTTGCCTGTATCGGCATATGCAGGACGAAGCAGTTTATCTCGTTGTTGAAGACGTTGTAATAGTCTATGGTCGCCTCTGCCTTTCCGATAGGGAGGAAGCTGCGGTTGGTCAGGCAGATCTGTACGGGGAAGTTCTCTTCCTTGGAGACGGTGTCGCTCTTTACGGCGAATTCGACCTTTATCAGGAACTTCGTGATAAGCAGGAATATGAACATCAGCACCGGCAGCGCTATCATTATGACGAGCAGCACCAGCGCGAAATCCCAGATGTACAGGATATAGAAGGCGGCACATACCAGTATCAGTGCGATGAAAAGCAGCTTTGTCAGGATCATTGCGCTTACCTTTGCGGTGCGGCGATGCCCGGCACTGGTACGGACTTTATCACGCCGTCTATGACTGTCTTGGCTGTAAGGTCAGCCAGCTTTGCCTTGGAATTGAGGATTATGCGGTGCTCAAAGACGTCAGAGCAGATGAATGATACGTCGTCGGGGATAACGTAGTCGCGCCCCATTGCCACTGCTATGCCCTTTGAGAGCTGCATGAGGGCGAGAGTTCCTCGCGGGCTGACGCCGAGCTTGAGCATGGGGTCCTTTCTGGTCGCGGCGGATAGCGCTACGATGTACTCGTATATCCTGTCGTCAACGTAGACGTTTGAGATGTACTCCTGCATTCTTATCAGTGACGCAGAATCCGCTACGGGACGGACCTCGTCGAGCGGGTTGGCGTTGTACTTGGTCTTCAGTATCGAGACCTCGCCGCTGAAATCCGGATAGCCCATGCTGAGCTTTATCATGAAGCGGTCGAGCTGGGAATCGGGGAGATTGTGTGTTCCGGCAGAGCCTATGGGATTCTGCGTGGCGATGACGGTATAGGGCTCGGGGAGCTTGTATGTACTGCCGTCAACGGTTATGCTCTTTTCCTCCATGAGCTCGAGCAGCGCGGACTGCGTTTTGCTCGAGGTACGGTTGATCTCGTCGGCAAGGAAAAGGTTGCAGAAGGCAACTCCCGGGCGGAATTCGAAGGTGTTCTTGGTCTTATTGAAAACAGAGAAGCCGGTGACGTCGGACGGGAGAACATCAGGGGTGAACTGCATACGGTTGTGCTCGAGGGAGAGCGCCTTTGAAAAGGCGAGCGCAAGGGTGGTCTTGCCGACACCGGGGATGTCCTCGATAAGGATATGTCCCTTGCAGAGTATCGCAAGCAGTACCTTTATGATGATGTCGTCCTTGCCGATAACGGCCTTTTTTACTTCTTTGACGATCTGGTTGATCTGCTGAGTGTAGATTGTGTTGTCCATAGTTTTCTCCTGTAAATATCATATATACAATTATTATAACATTTCTGGGGTGTATTTGCAAGAGCGAATAAGCAAAAAATTTGCAAAACAGGGCTTGAAATCTCCTGAGGGAAGTGGTATAATTCTGTGTGGCGGACTATTACCGGCTATAACGAGATAGTATCGCTGACATTATTGACACCGCACGTAGAGTGTGGTATATTATATATAGCCTACAGGAAATATAGGATAACATACAAAGGGAGAGAATAAATATGAAAAACAATGAACGCATCAAACTCAGGAAGCTCACGCTCGCGGCGCTGCTCGCAGCATTCACCTGCGTTGCGACCTTCCTGATACAGATACCTACCCCGACCAAGGGCTACGTCAACCTCGGCGACAGCCTTGTCAATATCTCGGCGTGGCTGCTGGGTCCGGTATACGGAACTGCTGCTGCCGGCATCGGCTCCGTGTTCGCTGACGTCGTTACCGGATACATCATTTACGCACCGGCGACGCTCGTGATAAAGGCGCTCATGGCTGTCGCTTCGTTCTTCACGTTCAAGACAGTCAGCAAGAAGATCACGGGCGCTTACGCAAGGATCATCGCGGCTGTTGCTGCTGAGCTGATAATGGTCGCGGGGTATTTCGCTTACGAGGCTGTGCTCTACGGCTCTATGGCTACGGCGCTCCTTGGTATCCCGGCAAACCTCGTACAGGGCGGAATGAGCATCGCTATCTCGGTAGCTGTATATGAGCTCGTGCTCAAGCGTGTTCCGAAACTTATATAAGATGCAAAAATGCACCGCATTTGCGGTGCATTTCTTTTTATTCGGTGATCTTTCTTGCTTCGATGTAGAAGCGCTTGTCCTCGGCGTGACCCATGGAGAAGGTCTTGCGGGGGAGGGCGCCGTCTGCGATGACGGTCGGGAAGAGCTGGGATTTGTCCATGTCGGGAAGAATGAACGCGATACCGCTGTGCTTGTCCGCCAGAGACTTGACTGTCTCGGCGCCGTGGATATAGTCTATCTTGCCGCCGTTTGCCTTGATATAGCCGTCAAGGAAATTCTGGAGCGAGCCGACCGACAGGTTCGAGGACTTCTTCGTGATATACAGCTTGCGCTCGACGTTCCCGCACTTCATGATGAGGTACTGATCGGACTTTTCAGTCTCGGAAAGTCCGAGGGCGTCGGTCAGCTCAGCGATGAGCATCGCGTTGTCAACATCGTACACAAGGCGGTGTATAGCCTCAAACTGAAGGGCAGGGGAGTGGAGGTTCACAATCTCAGCGAGTGCATAGCGGGCGGGGTGGTTCGAGAAGTCCTTGTCCGGGGCAGACTTCTTGAGTTGCTCGTAGAACTCCTTTGCGGTAGCGAGGGAGTGGTTTCCGTCGCCCATTGCGTAGAGCAGCACGGGAGTGTCTTTAAGATCGTACTTCTTCGCGAAGGCTGAAGGGTCAGCGAGGGCTGAGAGTGCTTTGTCAACAGCTTCCTGAGCCTCAGCGCCGAGCAGATATCCCTTTATGCTGCCGCCGTTCTGCATGAGCTGGAAGTCGTACAGCTTCTCGTCGGATTTTCCTGCAATGGGCTCGATGACTGTATTATCAGGGTCGTCGATGAGTATCATGATGTGCGGGAGCTCGAGCTGTGCGCCCTGACGCACCTTGATCCTCGGAGGGATACGCTCGATGACAGTCGCTTCGGTCGCGCGTACCTCGGACGTACTGCCCTTAGAAAAATCGTACTTTTCGAGGTCGATAGCACCGACGATGCCCTGACGGAGTATGCCGTTGCCCTGCGTGCGCTCAACGTAGATCATGGCGTCCTTATATTCCTCGAAAATGCCGTCAGACAGGTATTTATCCATAGACTTGTGGATATTTTCTATCCGCTCGGAAACGTCGCTGTCCTCGAGGTAGAGCTCGGGGAGAATGAGGTTGAGGGTAGACGGCGCGCTGCCTACGTTCGCATAGACCTCGTCCCAGTATTCAGGCTCACTGGTGTACTGGTCGCAGGCGATGACCGACCATTTGTTCATGTCCTGTCCCTTCGGGAGCAGTATATCGGCGTTGTGGAATGCAGTTGAGTTCATATTCAGTTCTCCTTTATTTCATGCATAAATTTTTTCAATTCCTGGTTAAGTCGGGAGACTGGCAGTCCTACCACGTTGAAGTAGTCGCCGTCTATCTTGTCGATGAGCAGCGAGCCTTTGCCCTGTATGCCGTATCCGCCGGCTTTGTCGTATGGCTCGTCCGTTGAGATGTACCACTGTATGTCCTCGTCGGTAAGCTCGCGGAAGGTGACGTCCGTCATGACCGAGAAAGAGGCGAGTTTTTCCCTGTAAATGATAGCACAGCCTGTAACGACCTGATGGGCGCGTCCGGAGAGAAGCTCAAGAAACGCACGGCATTCAGCTGCGTCCTTCGGCTTGCCGAGGATATGACTGTCGCATATCACGGTCGTATCGCAGCCTATCACTACGCTGTCCGGGTACTTCATGGAGGCTGAATCCGCCTTCAGCTGGGCGAGGTACTCCGAAGCCTTGAACAGTCCTACTGTCGGAGGGAGGGTCTCATTACAGTCGGTGGAGACCGCCGTAAAATCTTCGGTTATCAGGGACATCAGCTCACGTCTCCTCGGGGAAGCCGAGGCGAGTATTATATTCACGCTGTCACAGCCTTTCTTCTTCATATGAGCGCCTTATCGCTCCTGACGCTCAGTATAATATTACCACAGCCGGCTCCGTATGTCAAGCACAGCGGGGCGTTCTTTATGCTGGAAATGCCCGGAAAATGGTCGGTTGACAAAAATTTACCAAAATTTCATGAAAAATATCTCTGAAGTACTTGAAAAATCCTGCGGGATAGTGTAAAATATATTTGTAAGGTTGTTATTGGATTAACAACCGGGCAATTTTTATGTATCTTATTACGAAAGGATGTCATACCAATGGCAGGATTAAACAAGGTCACAGTTGAAGACATTAACGTTAAGGGCAGAAAGGTGCTCGTAAGAGTTGATTTCAACGTTCCTATGAAGGACGGCGTTATCACCAATGACAACCGCATTCAGGCAGCTCTCCCGACTATCAACAAGCTCGTTGAGAACGGCGCAAAGGTAGTTCTTTGCTCTCACCTCGGCAAGCCGAAGAACGGTCCGGAGGCTAAGTTCTCTCTCGCTCCCGCTGCTGCAAGGCTCGGTGAGCTCGTAAACACCAAGGTCACTTTTGCTGCTGACGATACTGTTGTCGGCGACAACGCAAAGAAGGCTGTTGCTGCTATGAACGACGGCGAGATCGTTGTTCTTGAGAATACACGTTTCCGCGGCAATGAGGAGACCAAGAACGGCGAGGAGTTCTCCAAGGAGCTCGCAGACCTCGTTGACGGCGAAGTTTTCGTAATGGACGCTTTCGGTTCAGCTCACAGAGCTCACGCTTCCACAGCAGGCGTTACCAAGTTCGTCAAGGAGACAGCAGTAGGCTATCTCATGCAGAAGGAGATCCAGTATCTCGGCAACGCTGTTGAAGTTCCTGAGCACCCGTTCGTTGCTATCCTCGGCGGCGCTAAGGTTGCTGACAAGCTCAACGTTATC
>JAEEGL011383459.1_pt1 | contig 36731 bp, 37 predicted proteins | sample 9134231 | NCBI WGS metagenome assembly JAEEGL01 (sample SAMN16246548, study PRJNA631951) | gut metagenome | biome: gut microbiome; feature: rumen; material: fiber-attached | host: Bos | place: Iran: Karaj | collected 2018-10 | reverse complement strand
GTTTGGCCATAAGGCCGGACTGGACAACCTGGAAACCATCACTACCCTCTGTTCCAACCTGGGCGTGAAGTACCTGACGGTTTACGCCTTCTCCATAGAAAATTTCAACAGGCCCGCCTCCGAGGTGGAGGCCCTGATGGGACTGGTGCTCAGTTTCTTCAAGATGCAGTTGTTCCACAATAACAATGTGAGTTTCCATGTCGTGGGCGATATGAAGAGACTTCCGCAGAGCGTGCAAGACAAGCTGAACTCGATGATGGCAGAGACAGCCGGCTACGACGGTATGGCTATGACCATCGCCATGCCTTATTCGTCGAAGCAGGAACTGGTGAACACCACGAAGATCATCGCCGAAAAGGTGCAGAAAGGTGAGATGTCCATTGACGATATTGACGAGGCAACCATCGATAAGAACCTGTGGACGAACTGGATGCCCGATCCCGACCTCCTTATCCGTACTGGCGGCGAGGTGCGCATCTCCAACTACCTGCTCTGGCAGTGCGCATATTCAGAGTTCTATTTCTGCGATGCCTACTGGCCCGACTTTGACGAGGAAGGACTCCACAAGGCCATCATCGCCTATCAGAGCCGTCAGCGCCGCTTTGGCAAGACCGAGGCACAGGTAGAGGCAGAAGAAATGAAGAATGAAAAGTGAAGAGTGAAGAATTTGCTACCGCAGGAAAAAAACAAAGAATGAAGATTATCTATATATATAATAAGGTGAAGACAAGTCTGAAGACGAAACGAATGCTGCTGTTTGTAGCACTCTTCACGCTTCAAGCTTCACTCTTCACTTTAAAAGCTCAGGACAAGATTGTCAATCCTGACATCTCATACGCGGGAACACCCCGTACCTGTACCATCGGAGGCATTGCGGTAACGGGTGTCGAAGGCTACGAAGACTACGTGCTGACGGGTCTTTCCGGCCTCTCCGTAGGTCAGTCGATCGAGGTGCCCGGTTCTCAGATTACAGAAGCTGTAAAGCGCTACTGGCGCAACGGACTCTTCTCAAAGGTGCAGATCAGTGCCGACTCCATCGTTGGCAGTAAGATCTATCTCCATATCGACCTCGCCCTGCATCCCCGCGTAAGCAGGATCAACTACAGCGGCGTGAAGAAGTCAGAGCGCGAAGACCTCGAGTCGAAGCTCGGTATGGTGAGGGGTATGAGTCTCACGCGTAACATCACCGACCGTGCCAAGATCCTCGCCAAGCGCTACTTCGACGACAAGGGCTTCAAGAATGCCGAGATTGAGATCTCACAGCGCGAAGACCCCGAGAACAAGGGTCAGGTGATCCTCGACGTGGATATCGACAAGAAGGACAAGATGAAGGTCCACGAGATCCGTTTCGCAGGCAACGAGAAGCTGTCGAGCAAGAAGATCAAGGGCTCGATGTTCGGCAAGGGAGCCTTCGGCAAGATCCACGAGGCAGGTAAGTTCACCAACCTCTTCAAGGCCAAGAAGTACACCGACGAGCGATACAAGGAAGCCAAGCAGAAGCTCATCGAGAAATACAACGAGCTCGGATTCCGCGATGCCACCATCGTAGAAGACTCCGTGTGCAACTTCGACGACAAGCATGTGGACGTCTTCGTCAGGATCGACGAAGGCGACAAGTACTATATCCGTGATATCAACTGGGTAGGAAACACCGTCGTCACCACCGACTACCTCAATGCCGTGCTTGGCATGAAGAAGGGTGACGTCTACAACCAGAAGCAGATCAACAAGCGCCTGAAGGAAGACGAAGATGCCGCAGGCAACTACTATTACAACAATGGTTACGTGTTCTCGAACATCGACCCTGTTGAGGTGAACATCGTCGGCGACTCCATCGACCTCGAGATGCGCATCATGGAGGGTCCTCAGGCCCGTCTGAACCACGTGCGCATCTACGGTAACGACCGTCTCTACGAAGAGGTTGTCCGCCGTGAGCTCCGCACAAAGCCGGGCGACCTGTTCAACAAGGATGCCATCATGCGTTCTGCACGTGAAATCGGCTCTATGGGTTTCTTCGATGCAGAGAAGATCAACCCCGACATTAAGCCCAACGGTGAGGACGGAACGGTAGACATCAACTGGCAGCTCGAACAGAAGTCGAACGACCAGCTGGAGTTCTCGCTCGGATGGGGACAGACAGGTATCATCGGCCGTGTGGGTATCAAGTTCAACAACTTCTCTATCCGCAACCTCTTCGGCAAGAACAAGCTCCATCGCGGCATCCTGCCTTATGGCGACGGAGAGCAGCTGGGCTTCAACTTCCAGACCAACGGTTCTTACTATAGCTCGCTGAGTGCCAACTACGGCACCAACTGGTTTGGCGGCAAGCGTCCTAACTCGTTCAACCTCAGCGTGTTCTATTCAAAGCAGAGCGACATCAACAGCAGTTACTACAACAGTAACTACTACAACAACCTCATGTACTACAATATGTATGGCAGCGGCTATGGCTACGGCTCATACAACAGCGGTATGTACAACTACGACTCGATGCTCGACGACGACAAGACGATGAAGGTGTTCGGTGCCGCTATCGGATGGGGTAAGCGTCTTCGCTGGCCCGACGACTACTTCCAGCTCTCCGCCCAGCTCGGATACACCCGTTATATGCTGCGCGACTGGAAATACTTCTACATCACGAACGGTAACTGTAACAACATCAACCTCGGTCTCACCCTGTCGCGTGCCTCTACCGACAACCCGCTGTTCCCGCGTCACGGATCAGAGTTCGCGGCAAGTGTCACCTTCACCCCACCCTGGTCGCTCTTCGACAACAAGGACTACTCCACACTGGCAAAGAACACCCAGTCAGCCACCTATCAGGAGGAGCTGCAGGAGGTGTACCGCTGGATCGAGTACCACAAGTGGAAGTTCAAGTCACGTACCTTCACAGCCCTCACAGGCGGTCAGAAGTGCTTCGTGCTGATGACACGTGCAGAGTTTGGTATCCTCGGATCATATAATAAGGACAAGCTGTCTCCGTTTGAGACCTACTATGTAGGAGGTGACGGTATGAGCGGCTACAGCTACGGCTACTCTGAGGAGACCATCGGACTGCGTGGTTACGACAACGGCGCTATCTCACAGTCGTCGTACTACGAGGAGATGATGCAGGGCAATAAGCTCAGTTCATACAATGCCTACGCCTACGACCGTTTCACCGTCGAGCTGCGCTATCCGTTCATGCTGGACCACAACACCATCTACGGACTCGGGTTCCTCGAGGGTGGTAATGCCTGGGCACAGGTCAGAGACTTCAACCCCTTCAAGATGAAGCGTTCTGCAGGTCTCGGCGTACGTATCTTCCTCCCGATGGTTGGTCTGATGGGTATCGACTGGGCCTACGGTTTCGACAATGTCTACACCAACTCCAGCGGTGCTCAGAAGAGAGGTGGCAGCAATTTCCACTTCATCCTCGGACAAGAGTTCTGATTAAACCATCGAATAGAATTAACGTCAATGATAGTGTAACAATAAAAAGACAAATATGAAAAAATTTCTCATCTGTGCAATCTGCGCAATCTGTGCGACGCTTCAGACGCAGGCTCAGAAGTTCGCACTGGTCGATATGGAATATATCTTTAAGAACATCCCCGCTTACGAGCGCGCCAACGAACAACTGAACCAGGTGTCGAAGAAATGGCAGTCAGAGGTCGATGCCCTCACCACCGAGGCACAGACACTCTACAAGACCTATCAGAACGAAGTCGTGTTCCTCTCCGCCGAGCAGAAGAAGGCCCGTCAGGACGCCATCGTCGCCAAGGAGAAGGAAGCCGCCGACCTGAAGAAGAAATACTTCGGTCCTGAAGGCGAGCTCTTCAAGAAGCGCACCGCCCTGATGAACCCCATCCAGGAAGAGGTTTACAATGCCGTGAAGGATGTGGCTGAGCTCCGAGGCTATCAGCTCGTGCTCGACCGCGCCAGCGACACAGGCATCATCTTCGGCTCTCCGAAGATCGACATCTCTTCCGAGGTGCTTCGCAAATTAGGCTATTCTAACTAGAACCACTAGACATATCTAGAAAGGCTAGAAATTAATAATAACAAAATAAAAAAACGACAATGAAAAAATTAATTCTTTGCGCCATTTGCGCAATCTGCGGTTTCACCACCGCCAACGCCCAGAAGTTTGGACACGTTAACACCCAGGAAATCATCCAGGCAATGCCGGAGTACACCAAGGCTAAGAGCGAGATCGACGCTCTGCAGCAGCAGTACGAGGCCGACCTGAAGAGCATGCAGGACGAGCTTCAGAAGAAGGCTGACGCTTTCGAGAAGGAGCAGGCTACACTGCCCGAGAACATCAAGCAGCGCCGTCAGACTGAGCTTCAGGAGATGTACCAGAAGATCCAGCAGAGCTATCAGGACAACCAGCAGGCACTTGCCAAGGCTTCTAACGAGAAGATGCAGGCCATCACCACTAAGGTACTCGATGCCATCAAGGCAGTAGGTCAGGCAGGCCAGTTCGTTATCATCAACGAGATCAACGCCGGCATCCCTTACATCAGCACTACCCTCTCTACCGACGTCACCGCTCAGGTTAAGGCTAAGCTCGGTCTGAAGTAATCACATCTTTACAGATACAGTTAAGGGGCCCCACATGGGGCCCCTTTGCTTTTTTATTCCGTCACAGATTTCACAAAATCATTCAGCCGCCTTCTCCATTTGTCAAGTATCGTTGGCTCCGTCGGCTCCTCCGGCTCAGGTATCGGTTCTGGCTCAGGCTCTGGCATAGGCGCAGGTTCTGGCTCTGGTGCCGGCTCTACCTCGAAGGGCAATACCTGCTGGATCGCATTCGCCATCGTTGGCTTCGCCACAGGCTTGTACAGTTTCTTGATGATGTCCTCGTAGTAGTCGTCCTCACTGCTGTGCACGTCCATCTGCACCTCCTTTTCCAGATGGTCTTCCATGCCTGTCGCCAGGATTGTCACTTTTGCATCCTCACCCAGCGTGTCGTCAGTAGCCGTACCCCAGATCACCTCGATGTTCGGATCCAGGTCGTCGAAGAAGTCATCGATCTCCTGCAGTTCCCTCACGAAGATTGGGTGTTCGTCGCTGGCGTAGATATTAAACAGGATTCGCTTCGCCTTGCCGATGTCATTACCGTATAACAGAGGCGAGTCGAGGGCATTCATGATGGCCTTCTCCACACGATGATCGCCGCTGGCGCGTCCCATCGCCATGATAGCTCCGCCGCCGTTCTTCATCGTTGTCTCCACATCGCGGAAGTCACTCTTGATACCCCCGTCGCTGGGCAGCGTGATCAACTCCGAGATACCCTTCACCGCATCCATCAGGATATTGTCAGCCCTCAAGAAAGCCTCCTTCATCGAGATGTCCGCATCGGCATAGACGTCGCAGAGGCGCTCGTTGTTCACGATCAGCAGTGCGTCCACGTTCTTTCGCAGCTCGTCAACACCCTTCAGAGCCTTGATGATTTTGCGCTTCTTCTCGAAATAGAAGGGGATGGTCACCACGCCCACCGTCAGTATGCCCATATCCTTGGCCATACCAGCCACCACAGGCGCAGCGCCAGTGCCTGTACCGCCACCCATACCCGCCGTCACGAACACCATCTTCGTGCCGTCGGAGAGCAGCTTCCTGATGTCTTCAAGATTGGCCTCAGCCTCCTCGCGTCCCTTGTCAGGATTGCCGCCAGCACCAAGACCAGCACCTAACTGAATCTTATACGGCACAGGCGAGCGCGACAGCGACTGACTGTCCGTATTACAGACGGCATACGTCACGCCCTCCACGCCCTCATTATACATATTCCTCACCGCGTTGCAGCCTCCTCCTCCAACGCCCACGACCTTGATGATGCCCTGCATCTGGTCCTTCACCTCTCCGAAATCTATCAGCTCCTCACCCATATCATTCTTCACTCTTCATTCTTCTCTCTTCACTACCAACTCTCTCGGCAGTGTAATCACCTTCAGTCTTTCGTACCACACCCGTCCTCCGATATGCTTCTGCGTATGGCTGCTGATAAAATAATAGCTCGCACGGTATTCGTCCATCAGTTCGAGAAACACCTTCTTGATACGCGAACATTTCTCATTGATCGCATTGTCGAGCGGGTTCACCAGATGGTCCACGCTCTCAATGATCTTCTCCTTGTCCATCCACTTCGCCGTCTGCATATAGTAGTCCGTCAGCTCCTGCCGATAGTCACCCAGCCGTTTGAACTCTATCCCCTCCGGATGCGCCAGAAACAGCAGATACACCGCCTTGTGCACAGGCTGCAGCTCCACCTCCAGATTGTCATAGTCGACAAGCACGAACCGATAATCCTCCGTGATGACCAGCCTCGACAGTTTTCCCTTCGCCGCCTCTATGCGCAGCTCCTCCAACAGCGGCACACTAATCGCCTTCAGCAGCAGGTCCTTCCGTCCTTCTGCCATCAACTGCTCCGCCAGTTTTCTCACTTCCAGAGCCGCTTCCTCAGGTGTCCATCTACGCTGTTGTTCAATCACGCTGCAAAATTACAAAACTTTTCTGAAATAAAAAAATCTCCGCAAGCCTTGCGGAGAGAATGTCCTATTACAAATACAATTAATCTGTAGTTGAACTTGGTTAGAACACACAGGCCCAGCCAAATTTACGCACAAGGTCTTTCAGAAGGTTTCGATCCTTAACTGGAATATGAACAACAACAGCCTCCTGCTCTTCGCCTGACATCTTATAACCGGACAGAGGAAGACGCTCTTCACCTACCGAAGTCGCCTGATGAGGCTCGAAATAATAATCGTCATCACGATACTCCACATCGAAATACTCAAAAGGAGTCTCTGGATTATCAAAAAGCTCACGAAGATCCTCGCCACCATTCAAAAAAGATTGCAATCGGTTATTGGATATGCGAATTGCCGTGTATTGACATGAAGGATAATCATCATATAACAGGCACAGGTAAATTGTGTCGAATGCGTCTCTGGCAATGAACAACTGGGGAACATCGCAGAAATCAAGGATTCTATCTATTGTCAATATCTTATTCATAACTTGATTATTATTGCTTGCGATACATCATAGTCTACAGAACGCCACCAAGAATAGTGAGAATCAGAAAAGGTCTTTTTCATTACACCGTCCTCGGGTCGTAATGTTACTTCTGCAATGTTAGCACTACGAAAATATGTTCCACTACAAGGAACTGCATCTGAGGGAGGACATAATGGGGGTAATTGCTCATACCAATCCATATCACTACTATTTAACGGTGCAAAGATAGTGAGAATATCTGAAACTTGCAAATTTTTGGAGCAGGAAATGTGCAAACTGTGGGCAAGTCTCACTCCTAATGCCGTCACAGAAAAGAGCATGCACTCAATTTTTAACCACTCCCACGGCGAGGGGCGCACGATAATGTGGCGGGCGACAAGCATTCATGTGGCGAAGGCCGCACAATCACGTGCCCTTCGGTAAAATCCCGAATAACCTAACTCCATCTCCCAATTATACTAACACATTCTCCCTTTTTACCCATAATCTTTGACGTTTTCTAAAACGACCATTTCCAAACCTTATAAGAGCCATAATATATCCAGCCAACAGGAAAGACTGGACGCAAATTTGCCTGCAAGATTGAAAGTGGTTTTATTGGCCTAACCTCCATCCAACCATTGCCGATTTTCTTAAACTGACGCACATTTTGCTCACAACAACCATAATGAGCCTCAATATAAACCGTTCGCTCTGTATAGTTGAAAGTAGTATAAGCAGCGTGAGCGTCACAACATGCATGAGCTCTTATCATACCATAGGGCATATCATGCGAAACGTCTTTGCAGACATTCTTTTCAGCATCAAGCTTACGAACCATTACATCCCCATCTACAACACGAACGCTCTCCTTCACCCCATCAAAATCCACATCAATGAAATATTCTCCTTCTCCACCAAGCGTAAATTCATTGAAAGACCTCATCTTCTCCACACGGGGAAGTCTGTCTGTAAGACACTCTGCTTGTAGACCTGCCATCGACACAAACAACAAAAGCGCCAAAACAATCTTTCTGTTCATAATCATATCCTATTAAAATTGTCACCTATCTGATTCCAATAAATCCTTGAGAACGAATGACCATTGACTTTCTGGATTCTGCTGACCTTGAAAGTCCTGTCCGCTTCGATATCCATACGATACGCCACGATATAATGTCCACCATAGTAGCGAGAGTATTCGATGTCGCAAATCCGACAAGTAAACACCCTGCCACTTCTGGTACAATACTCTATCTCTATCGTCTGCCCCAGTATCACCGCCCTGTCTATTACCTCCTCAATGCTCATAAATCATTGACACGTCATCACTATCACTATGTTGAGGAACAGCCAAAGGAATATCTTCAAATGGGATTTTCTTTTCTTCTGTTTTTTCATCTTCATTGACGTTCTTACTTCTGATTTCCCCAAATGGCATAGCGAACTCATCGAAAGTATCGTCATTCTCAAATCTGGTATATTCACCTTTGAACTTCAACAAGACGATATCTGTTGCCCCTTTACGATGCTTGGCAATAACAATCTCAGCCTTTCCACGATAATCTTCTCCATTTGGGCCAAATTCCAGATGATAATACTCTGGTCGGTGTACAAACACCACCATGTCAGCATCCTGTTCTATGGCTCCAGATTCACGAAGATCTGACAACATCGGGCGTTTGCCGTCTGCACCAGTTCTTCCCTCCACTCCTCGGTTTAGCTGACTGAGGGCAATGACAGGGATATCCAATTCTTTTGCCAACCCTTTCAGTGAGCGTGAAATGATCGACACCTCCTCCTGACGACTATTGAACTGCATACCCACCGCAGTCATTAACTGCAGATAGTCTATCATTATGAGTTTAATACCATGTTCCTTAACCAGCCGTCTGGCTTTTGTCCTTAACTCAAATACTGACAGGCCAGGCGTGTCATCTATAAAGAGTGGTGAACCTTCCAGCATTGTGATTCGTCTGTCAAATCTGTCCCACTCTGCCTTATCCAGATTACCATGCAATATTTTATTTCCCTCTATCTCACAAACATTCGATATCAACCTGTTAGTCAGTTGAACCCCAGACATCTCCAGTGAAAAGAATGCTACTGGGATTTTATTGTCAGCAGCAATATTCTTTGCCAGAGAAAGAGCAAATGCTGTTTTCCCCATTGCTGGTCTTCCTGCTATGATGACCAAATCCGAATTTTGCCATCCACTTGTTAATTCGTCAAGATGCTGGTATCCTGTTGAGATTCCAGTCACACCTCCTTGAGTACCATAGGAAGCTTGCATGATTGACTTTGCTTCAGATATCAGAGGGTCGATATGAACATAGTCTTTTTTCATGTTCTTCTGAGCAATCTCAAACAATGTGCTCTGAGCTTCCTGAATCACCTCATTAATATCATAGGTCTCATCAAAGGCCTTTGTGCCGACAGTGCTTGTGAATGATATCATTTGACGCGACAGGTATTTCTGAGCGACAATAGTAGCGTGGTATACGACGTTTGCCGATGTGGCCACTCTCGAACTGAGTTCTGCGATATAGCTTGGACCTCCTATTTCATCCAGTTCGCCAGTCTTAGCAAGTTTATCCGTTACAGTCAGCATATCCACAGGACTCTCCTCCATGCTCAGCTGCCTGATGGCTGCATAGACCTTCTGGTGTCGAGGCTCATAGAAGCTCTCCGGCCTCAGTATGTCACAGACTTCCAGATAGGCATCCTTGTCTATCATCAGTGCCCCAAGCACAGCCTTCTCTACCTCAGGAGCCTGAGGCTGCAAGTGTCCGTATGTGAAATCCAATGGCAGCTGCGATTGCCTTACTCTTCTACCGTTATTGTTGTTCATTTGTCTTTGTTTTAGTTGATAGTCTGCTGACGCTTAAAATTGCTCCGATATAGATGCAGTTGATAATTGTTGAAGTACCTCCTTTTGAGACCAGAGGCAATGGCTGACCCGTTACAGGGACTAATCCCACAGCCACCATCATATTAAAGAAAGCCTGTATAACGAGCAACATGCCAATCCCCATCACCATAAATGCAGGGAATCGCTTTTCGCACCTATGGGCTATACGGCCACAGCGAATAAGCAGGATAATATAGAGAAAAGCAACAGCAAGCGCCCCTAACAAGCCCAACTCCTCTATGACGATAGCGAAGATAAAGTCAGAAAACGCCTGCGACAAGAAATCACGCTCTGTGCTTTTCCCAGGCCCCTTCCCTAAAACGCCACTCGACATAATAGCGATATTAGCATGCGCCACCTGCGCATTCTTATCCAGGTCATAGTCTTCAGGGGCTGGCATCGGCTTCGTGAATTTCATAACACGACTTTTCCAAGTATCAAAACGATGAAAGACTTTACCGACCAGACTTTTTTCCTGTTTCTTCTCTACCAGCTCACTTCCTGCCTGCCCTTTCTTCCCATCATCACTTATATCATGTCCTAACAGCATTACAGCAGAAAACACGATTGTCAAAATCAGAATGATTGTACCTGCCAGTTTTGCAAGCTGTCTCATTGGAACAAGTCCTAAAAACATCATCAGGAAAACCACAGCAAAAAGCATTGCTGCAGTAGAAAGATTTTCCAAACCAATCATAACACATATCGGAATGGTAATCCAAAGAATCCACTTTATCGCTCTCTCATCTGCCCCATTCTCCCGTTGTAATACAGCAAGGATCTGTGCTACTGTCAGTACAACGGTACCTTTAGCTATCTCCGAGGGTTGGAAGGTGACACCAAAGATACTAATCCATCGCCCAGAATCACCTATCTTATTTCCCGCAATCAGTAGCCAGAGCAAAGTAACGACTGAGAACAGTAACAGGAATGGGATCATCCGCACAAACGATCTATACTGTATGTTCTGTATGATAATGGCGATAAACACACCTGCTATTATTGTGTAGGAGTGGTAAGTTATAGGTTTAAAATAGTCCTGGCTCTTGTAGGTCAGTACACTTGAAGCAGAAAACACCTCAACAATACTGATCATGCACAAGAGAAACAATACCATCCAGATGACCTTGTCGCCCTTAAATAAATATCCCAATCGAGTATTCATCTTTTTGCTGCAAAATTACGTGATTATATTTATCTTTCAAAGCAAAATCCGCTCACAAGCCTTGCGAAATCGTCATTTTATTCCCAAGTGATAGAGTCACGAGGAAGTGCTACATTTTTCACCCCTCCACGTCTACCTCTTATATAATATTGTTCAGCCGTACTACTACCGAGTAAAGTGACAAAAGCCTTCCTGATTCTCGCGCACTTCTCATTGATCGAGTTGAGTGTCGGATTTGTTACATCCTCTATGCTCTGCATAGCCCTATCCGTCAAACCCCAGGGGCGAACCTTATCATAGATACCCGTCAGCTCCTTTCGATAGTCTGGCAGATCCTTGAAGTTGATGCCTTCAGGGTGCTTTAAGAACAGCAAATAGACAGATTTCACTAAGGGTTCCAAGTGAACCTCTTTACGTTCTTCACCAAGAAATAGCCTATAGTTCTTACTAATCAACAGTTGAGGCAACGACTGGCTACAGAACAACAGTGCTATGATATCCTTTTCAGTCATACCATACGCCTTAAGCATCTGTACTTTCTCCTGCATCTCTTTGATGAGGATAGAGCAATGAAACTGCTTCAACTCTTTGTTCTCTGTGTCATTCATGTGGTCTGTCATAGTTTGGTTATGTGTTTGGCTAGTAATTCTAGTTATCAGAGTTAAGCGGCATTTGGCTCTTCAGAGAACACCTGCTTCTTAATCAGTCGAAGCAGGTATTCTACTGCCTTTGGAGCCTTCTCGCGAGCTGTCACCAACTTCTGCGCAAACTCCTCCTCAGTGATGTCAGAATTGAAATCATCCACCAATTCACGAGGCTCATCCGATGTCTTTACGAGTACCAAGCCCTTACGTTTCATCAGATAACGAAGTGACAAGATGCCCTTATTGTACTTCGGCTTTGCCTTGATCAGCTCCTGCATCAAGTTCAGGCCATTATCGCCAATATGCAGTTCGTTGAGCATAGCTATCATGTAAAGCACCTTGGTATCAGGTGTTGACATGTCGAAGACATCACCCATCAGCACGTTCACAGCATCAGCCTCCTCATAACGTTCGAGTTTAGCCAGGCAACGTGACTTCACATAGAGAGCCTCCTGACATTGATGCTGAGCCAGCACGCTATCAGCATAAGCCAGAGCCTGCTCATACTTACAAGCATAGAGACTCAACAGCGCCACAAGGAATTTCGGTGCCCAATGATCAGCAGTCATCAACTCTGCCGGCACTTCGTCTATGCATCCAAAGAGTGCTTCGTCACAGATTACAGTATCGAGGAATCGCTTCGTCTGCTGCATTGCTTCCTTGATATCGCCATTGGCTGCTTTATTCTGCACCAGCAATAAGTATTGCCTGGCAGCCTCATCGTAGTCATGATGACTTAGCAACAGATAAACAGCCTTACCGCTCTCAATCTCGCTGTTGATGATCTTCTCATCGTTATAGCTACTGGCGTAAGCCAATACCTCACGACTCGTATGAGCATACTGAGGAATGATGCAACGAGAGAGGAACAATCCACCCAATGAGCGCACACGACTCAGAGCCACATATAATTGGCCTGCAGCAAACATACCTCTGCTCAGATCAAGGTAAAGCTTGTCGAAAGTCATGCCCTGACTTTTATGCACAGTGATGGCCCAAGCCAATCGAAGCGGATACTGCGTGAAGGTACCCATCAGTTCTTTCTTCATCTTGCGTTCCTCCTTATCGTACTCGTAACTGTACGACTCCCAAGAGCAGTTAGGCACTACATAGGTGGCCCCACCATCAGTAGTCACCAGTATCTCATCCTTCGCCAGCTTGGTCACAGTACCAATGGTTCCATTTACCCAACGCTTATGCTGATCGTTGCGAGTGAACATCACCTGAGCACCCACCTTCAGTTTCAAGGTCAAATCCACCGGAAAGCGTTTTTCCTCGAACTTACCTGTGACAGTACCCTCGTAGGTATACTCCTCAGCCTCAATCTCAGCGAGTTTCTTCTGATTGATGTCATCAGCTGTCCTATTGAGCGATGCCAGCGTAATCACAGTACCATCTTCTTTTGTAGGCTGGCATACTCGCTCGTTCAGGCGCATCAGGATTTCTGGAGTCGTCTTGTTTAGGCGAACACTCTCCAGAATCTTGAGGAAAGCCTCATCTTCCTGACGATACACCTTCTGGAACTCGATCTTCACCATTCGCATGCGCTTAATGACATCTGCCTTGTAGAAGAAACAGTCATCCGCATGATAGAGGTCGTGCATCAGATCACTTTCTGCTCCCTTCTTCAGTACTGGTGGCAACTGGAACATATCACCAACGAAGATAACCTGCTTGCCTCCAAATGGCAGTGATGAGCGCAGCGTCTTACGCATCGTATAGTCGATAGCATCAATGATGTCGCAGCGAACCATCGAGACCTCATCTATAATAATGGTGTCTGTATGGATCAGTGTGAGGATTCTTGCCTCACTCATCTTGCCCATCGTGCCTGGCATACAGACGTCCATGGGCAGTCCAAAGAATGAGTGGATAGTGTCACCACCTGCAAGGATGGCAGCCACACCAGTTGGGGCCAGTGTGATAAACTGCTTATCCACCATCTTCTGCACATTGCGCAAGAAGGTCGTTTTACCAGTTCCTGCACGTCCTGTCAGGAAGAAGCTACTGTTTGTGTTAGCAATCAGGTCGTAAGCCTGCATCTGCTGCTTGTTCTGTGTGTCAATCATGTGCTCCATAATTATCGTTGTTCAAGTTTAGGAAGAATTTGGGTTAAACGTGTGTTGAAGTCCGGATCAAGGAAGCTCTTGTAGCATCCGTTGATCAGTTCAGAGGCCTGCGCTGCAATCTGCTCAGCTGGAGTGCAGATTCGTTGAGTTTTCATAACACCTGTCAGATAGTCCTTCACCATCTGTTCCGACTCTTTTCGGATAAAAGCTTCATCGCGATACACCTTGTCGAAGTCACGCTTCTGGATGAGGTCTATCTTCTGCCCGTTGAAGGCATAGAGTTCGATGCTATCGATGTAGGTCCAACTGTGATACAGCCCAACCTTCTCAAGGATGACGATACGATCGCAGAAACGGATGCCTCGATAGTAACGATGTCCGTTACCACTCTCATACTCGTCGCAGATGAACATCTTCTGGCTGTTATCCCAGACGGGAATATGAACACGCGGATTGCCAAAGGATGGCAGGATGCTATCAAACAGGTTCTTGTTGATTGCCTTAGTTAGTGTTGCCATTGTCTTGTAGTTTTTTATGGTTAAACATCTTGTTATCTATGTCGCAGATAGCAGCTATTAGGCTAACTGCTTGCGTTGCGTCTCTTCTATCATCTGGTACGCAAAAGAGACAATCTCCTTGGTGCTTACCTGAGCACCCTGAGCTTTGGCCTGTCCTGCAAGGTAATCACTCAGCATCAGGATGCTCTGATCCTCAGCAAATCGCTCGTTGAAGATACGATAGTCACTGCCTCCCCAGTATCTCTGTGCAATGAGGTGTGCCTTCTGACCGTCAAAGCAGAAAAGCTTGATTCCGTTCAAAAAGGTGTGTAGATACCCCTGTCCCAGGTCATAGTACACAATCAATCTGTTCGAGAGTCGGATAGCTCTGTAGTACATATTACCTGCTGCGCTGGTGTATCCCATCGACAAGAACACGTTCTTGGCAGCGTTATAGGTGATTGACTCGCCCGAGAGGGCTGGAAGGCTTTTCGCCACGATAGTCTGAAGTGCGGTGTTGTTCATACTACTTTAAGATTTAAAGTTTCCACCACTATTATTTAAGGCTTCAACTCTGGGGTGGTTTCAGATATTGACCCTATCCTAAATGGAAAGCAAATCAGAAGAATAACATTGCATCTACCGCAATATCCTCCAACTCTGCCTGAAGCTGTAGAGATTCCATGAATGCATCAACTTCGATGTCCTCCATATCTGCCTCAAGCTGCAGAGATTCCATGAAAGCTTCTGCCTCGATGTCCTCCATATCTGCCTGTAGTTGCAGCGACTCCATGAACATCTCATCTTCAAGGTTAGCAACTTGGAACTTGGTTCCTATTGTTTTCGAATTCTGATTCTTCATAATATTATCAGTTTTCGTTCCCACCACTAAGCATTTGCAGCATCAATCTCGAGGTGGTGTCGATGATTGACGCTGCAAAGTTAAGACGTTTTTCGCAATCTTGCAAGAAAAACAACCTTGTGAACGGTTCCGTTCTACCTAGAACCGTTTTTAGACTTTATTTTCGCTGCTCTATAGTCTTTTACGTCCCAATTATTAGCATTCTGCTCAACATTACCATTCTCCTTTAAAAAGTTTCTATACCAGAGAATAAAGTCGCATAATTGGAGTGCAAAACTTTTCAAAAGTAAAGTAGAGTCATCAACTATTCCGAAATATTCCTCCTTCTTCACATCTTTCTCTTCCTTGTTGTCTGAATGACAAAAAGCGGGGATTATTCTTGTCATCGCCCTTAAAGTTTCCTTCATCACAGCAGGCAAAACTTGCTTCTTACATTCTACGATAACAATGTCATTTCCCGTTTCGTCTTTCCTCATTGCAGACATACCTGATAACAAACAACTTGACCATTGTAGATTAACTTGTTTACCCCAATCTGGGAGAATTCCATGTACAGCCATAGAACGGAAAATATACTCAAGAATAGTTCGTGCCTTTTCAAACTTATCATTATAGTCTTTGTCCTTTATTTCTTTAGGGAAGTGTATCGGAACAAGCAAATCTTCCAAAGCATTATATCCATTATCATCGATTCCACATTCTTCTACTGCTTCAAAAATATGACGATACATTTCCTGAATCTGAATACGTGGGGATTTGTATGCATGATAGCGTATTCTACGATACAAGCCTTCATTATCTACATTCTTTGAGTAATACTTTTTGTTCTCACTTTCTGTCCAATCCTTATCCCATTGCAATCGTTCATCATTAATAGAATCAGAAACCTCAGATTCATCACCACCAGTTAGGACATACCAAGGAATGATATGACCGTTTTTCTCACTTAGCACGGAGATATCTTTTAAAGCCTCACGAAGAAAGACGACAGCACTGTCTTTACTATCGCGATGGTGCTTACACTTGGCATCTAAAATAATCGCCGACCAGCGGTCATAATCACTTTCTAATGCGGCCTTGGCATCATCCCAACAAGGGAATGATACCAATTCCAGATCAAAACTCTCCGCCTTTAGCGGGTATGTTTCCGTAACCTTTGGGTCATCTTCAACCCACAAGACCTGTATCAAATCATATGCTTGCATATTATGTACAATTTATATTGTCCTAATAATAGAACGGTTGAAAGTGAGGATATATTTTACCGTAAACTCTTTATCTGGTGAAGAGACTATTTCGACTTCGCCATCATATCGATGCATAATATCGGCAATTTCATTGCAACCAATTCCATTATGGCCGTTCTGATGAAGTACCGTTGACACACCATATTCAAAAAAAGATGCAGTTTCTCTATCGTCAGGAATAGGTGTTCCGTTATTCTCAATCTCAATTATTATGTTCACTCCATTTGTATGCCAAGAAAACCTTAATTTATAATCTTTGCGAAACGAATCGGTAAATCCATGGGATTCAGCATTCGATACTATATCCTTTAGGATTCGACCCAAAGCGTCTTTAGGAAAGAAGAATTGGTTAATTGGATTTCCCCTCCGTAAGATAAATTCCCCTGTAGTAGAATCTTTAATATCTTTTAAAGCCAGATTCTGCCCCTTCTTCCATGTTATACTTGGTTCAAAGTTCAGCCAACCGCTTTCGTGCTTGGAGATATATTCTTCGACGAATCTCTCCGGATCAATCCATTCCGGTTTTGCGAAAGAATATTCTACTTCAGCTATATGCTCCAATGCTGGCATCATATCCTCAATGCTTTGAGACAAAAACTCAAAAGCATCGCGGACAGTTGTGCCTTTTACACGTGAAATCACATCTCCGTCATGCAGCAGGCCTTCATGTTTATTGCGATAATTATTTAATGCATAAAACATGGATTCAATTGAAGAAAGCGACTGTGTAAGGGCATGTTTCCTCCGGCGAATGGCCTTTACAAAAAATTCATGAGCTTTCTTTTGATCATCTACTAAATTCTCCATAGCAGAATAAATAACATCACTCAGAAAAGACGCTCTTTCTAAATCTGTATGATTTGGAACATAGACATGCCTAATTATAGTTGGCATATGGAAAACGATATCCTTCCCACAATATATAGCTTCAATTTGTTCTTTTACCTCTGGTAGGAAAAGTAATGCTGCAACATAGCGAATGTCAATGCCTTTTTTAGGAATTAATCTTGATATTTGTCCAGGCAATGCATATTCTATATTGCTTTCATTTCTCATATACCCCACGCGAAACTGTCCCTTTATTCCCCATAGAAATACGCAAGGTATATTACTTTCATGCCAATCCATAAGGTTTAAACCACCCTCGTCAGAGAAATATGTAAAATCTGACACGGAATAAAGCTCTCTCTTGCTAATATCAGCATCTTTAAAGGAGTTTCCAAGATCTTTAAGGGAAATAACTTTATCGATAGACTTAACTTTACTTTCGCTGATAGTCGAGAACTCCCGCTTAAGAGCATCAGGAGCATCTACAATATGGGATAGAGTTATCCAGTTTTTCTGCTTATCAACCAAATAATAATTGGGCAACAAGAATGTTCTGTCAATTTTATCATACGGAATATTCCTACAGTTTCTAACTGTTTCGTCCTGCATGGAAATGCACTGGTGAGAACATTTCTCAACAAGCATGACATACTTGTCTGAATCGTATTTCGTAATTGCCTTTATTGTTTTCGATGACATACCCAAGTCTCTCCAATCCTGCCATTCTTCGCTTAATAACTGTTCTGTTCGAAGATAGCAAAACATCTGTCCGTTTGGATTAACAGAAGAAAAAGTGACCGCGCCAAAATGTTTCCAAGGTCCACCTGCAATTTTACGAATTAAGGTATCAAACTTTTCGTTCTTTAAATCCTTTACAACTTTGCATAAGATATCAGAAGCGAAAAAGCGTATCATTTTTAGAGCGTTTTCTTCTTGATCTGTATGGAAACCACTCATCCAGTTCGTTTCCGAATCGTGCAATACAATAGTACCTTGGGGAAATTGCATGGCAACATCTCCCATAACATCGTCTTCAGCATACACAATGCCAGAATGAGAATTAGCTTGTTTGCCTATTACTGAAACGAAGTTAAATTCAGGTTTCATTTCCGTTATAGAATTCCAATCAAAATCGCTCATACCATAAAGCCTACCTGAGAATATATACTCTACAGCATTCTTGAAATTGTCACAGAGGAATGAAATCTCGTCAGCATTGAGAGCATCAACCATAAAAAGTTTGCTATAAGGGGAAAGACCTTCTATAACATAAGAATCTGCTCTATCTCCAGCAACTGATTCATAAAGTTTTATAAGCAGTTGGTGATCTGCATATTTATGTGCTGGAGAAGAAAAAACGCCAATGTTCTCATTGGACTTAGGAGCATGATGTTCTTCTACGAAGTTACGATACTTGGCAACGAGTGCCTCTACTGTGAAGTTGCTGTTGTTGTTTGCTTTACGCATAGTTTCTATGTTTTTGGTTTTCACGCTGCAAAATTACAACCATTATTTCATCTTTGCAAGGATTTTTCTTTTCCGAATAGTTCCAAATAACTTGGAACTGTTATTTAAGGAATTATTCTTTTTGCCAAATATTGGAAATGATCTTTTGTCTGCTCTTGTGAATAAGGATTACGTACTATTTTTATCACTTTAACATGTTTTCCTACCAATCCCATCTTCTCTACGATGTTTGACTCTACACAATACAAATCACCAATATGGTAAAAATCAGTAATACCATCAATGGGCTCAACTATACCTTTGGGGTAATTCAATTTCTTACATTTTTGTAAATTAGCATTAATATCACGATGTCCCTTTATATAATCATTCATCCAAATAATAATTTCACATATCTGAAAAGTTAAACTATATATTAAATAGTGCGACTTTCCTACATCATCTTTCAAATAATTATCTAATTTTAGTTTGTCTCTATCATTAAGTTTTGTATAATGTGATTTAATGTTTCCTAAAAATAATATCATCGATAGCATATCTGCAATATGTTTAGGAACAACACTTTCGCCTGTATTTCCATAACGCAATTCAAGTACTTCACAATCATTGCCTACCAAATATCTATAACATTGATCGATATTGACCTTCTCTTTCTGGAAACATGCATTTGGTATAATTTGATATTTATTCGCCTCAGTAAAAAGATGTTCTAAGATCTGTCTAAGTTGATTATAATATAAAAGTGGATTGAACTTCGAATTATCTTTCGGATAATGAAGGGCCTCCAGAATATCTAGAAGAATCTCACTAACATCTTTATTTATTGAACTCAAAACATCAAGAACCTCATGATAAAAAACTTTTGTCTGCAGTCGGCTATTGTGTTTTGCATCATCTTCTATTTGCTTAAGCAATCTCTCAATATCATTTATATTATATTTATAGTACACTTTATCTTTTCCGACGGAATATGCGAACTCTTCATCTCCAACTAAATCACCTTGAGCAGTCAACACATAATATGGTACGTATTTCTTATAGGCCAATCTTTCTATACTTTTTATAGCCTCATGCATACCATATGTCGTTGTTAAAACTTCTTTTTTGTCATGCCATCCCTTCGCATCTAAGATGACGGCTTGGAACTTGTCTAAATTGTGTTCTAAATATGATATTCCATCAATTGCCAATTCAAAAGATTGCAGATGAATTCCATGTCGTTTCTCACACCTACTTGTAAAATCTGAAACAAACCTTGTTTGCTCTTTACACTTATCATCTATCCAAATAACATTTAATTCCATACTGTTACTTTATTGGTAAACAAATTCTCACAACAGTCCAACCCTCTTCCACAAAAACATCATAGTCACCTCCATAGTGTTCAACAAATGTTTTTACGTAGTTTCCACCAATACCAGTTCCCCCTGTTTCTCCTGCTTTCTCACCTTTCAAGCCATAACGCATTTTGTCCATTCCATCTGGCAAGGGGGTGCCGTTATTGCGAAAATCAATTTGAAACATGTTCTTTTCCGTATCAATTGCTAATTTGATACGGATTTCATTATTTTTGTTTTTGATTCCCCTAAATCCGTGTTTCCTTGCATTATCAATTATATTATTGACAGCCCTCTGCATATCATTTTTTGCTATATTAATGGTTGGAATACTGTCACTGATAGATTTTACGACATTATTATCCAATACAATTAAATCATCCACAGATAGTGAATCGCCTTCATCCAGAATATCGTCTTCATCCAAGATATCACTCACATCCAGTGAATCGCCTTCATCCAGAATATCACCTTCATCCAAGATATCACCCACATCCAGTGAATCGCCTTCATCCAAGATGTCACTCACATCCAGCGAATCGCCTTCATCCAAGATATCACTCACATCCAGTGAATCGCCTTCATCCAAGATATCACCCACATCCAGTGAATCGCCTTCATCCAAGATGTCACCTTCATCCAAGATGTCACCCACATCCAGTGAATTATCTTCATCTTGGATGTCATCCGCGAAAAGCGAATCATCATCCTGAATATCGTCCGCAAGAACATTTTCAAACTCTTTTTGGCTATTATATTTTCTGATTGATTCCACGTCACGTTCATATATTATCTTAAAGCCATCTGCTTTATGACGATCCACCAATTGAGACAAATAATCATCTAAGAGGAAAACTTCTGGATTACCAAACTGTTCTTCCTTACTTAAATCTGACAATAAGGTTGAGAATTCACCCAAAGAAGACTTGAAATCATCAAGCAATTTTTCTATTTCCTGACAAAAGTCTTTTTCTTTTTCCCTATTTTCAATATAATAGCGCATCAAATCTTCTATGTTTACCAACTCGAAGACGTATTGCCCCATATCATGCTTACGCATTCTAACTTCATTTATGTATTCCGTTTTTTGGGCAATATATTTCTCTTTGAGAGTATTATATTCCTTTTCCTCTTCTTCTAATTTTTTCTTTCCGTCAAGAATAAGGAGTTTATCCGTTGGAACAAGGATCTCATTAAGATGTCCATAGGGACCATATAACCCAAACTCTTCATACACACCTAACTGTCTATAAACAATAGGCAAATTGATAATTGCCAGTAGTGACATAGCGTCCATTGGGGGATTGGGACAAAGCACATGAATATCTGACGATACAGCAATAGCCTTCCCTGTAGCATTGATAAGAGCAGTGGTTATTCCTTCTTTGGTTAGTTTGAAGAGGACAACATCTTTGCTTCCATCAATATATCTACAATTTCTATAATAAGAAATATGAATATCCTCTTTAGTATATTTGTTTCCAAATACGCCGAGTCCAAATAAACTAAGTTTTCTATTGCCATATTTCCATCCTTCAGGGTTATTTGGACATCCTGCTTTCTGTAGTGAAGATAAATCTATAGTTCCTCGGAAAGTTGCAGAAAGATCTCCACTTTCAACCCATGGTGTATCTTCAGGGAGGCTCTCTTTAACATCAAAGATGTGAGACATACTAAGAGAACATAGTTCTGTCAAAGGTACTGGGAGATCAGATTCTGACGGTTTCTCAAGCACATAAACTTGTGGTACCAACAGATTTGAGTTAATCTTGGTTCTTGGTATATGTACAAACTTACGAAGACATAAATTGCCTTCTTTTCCTCCATTCTCTATCATTGAATGAAGTGCATCTAAGTCCAATGATTGTTTGAACAATTTTCCATCAGATTTTAGTGATGCGAAACGAACGTCCATAAAGGATACGTCTTTGCTTTCACCACCTTTCTCTGCAATTACGATACAATGCTCTTCTTTATAGAAGCTCTTACCCATTACAGAGGGAAGTTGAATAACCTCAACCAAAGAGTTGTCATTAATCAGTTGCTTCCAAAGCACTTCTAGTTCTAATGAGTAGACCGTTTTTTCTCCTGTGTATATAACTTTCTTTTCCCACAAATATTCTGTTGGAATAATGAGAATCATTCTACCCATATCAGCCAAGTTCTGATATGCAGAAACAATCTTGTTTATAATATCTGGATCAGACGGCTCATCACCCATTACTGGCAAGAGGTTTGGTATTGCACTTGGAATATATGGAATATATGACACTACAGCATCGTAATTCTGTGGTGTTGATCCTTCTTCTATCACAAATGCTTCTATATTGTTGGCATAAAGGGCAACCTTCATCCAGGCGTGCAATTTATTCTCATCGACCTTAGATTCGACAATATGTTCTGTCTCACGCAACTTGTCGCAATGTGCATTCCATCTTTTATAAAAAGACATATAACTTTCTTCGCAGAAGAATGAACAATCCTTATAAAGACATACTAATTGTGCAAAGCCAGTAAAGGGATTATAGACCTTTGAACCAGTGGGGATTTCAAATCGTTCTTTTACAAGATTCAGTACTTCTTTAGGTAAAAGATTAATATCATTTCTGTCGTCACCTTCAACTGCCTGAAGATCGTTGTTGGGAGTCTCGATGATATAGTTTACCATTTCGGCAAAGTGGTTTTTCAAGAAAGAAGCCTCTTCTTCTGAAAAAATAGTAGAATCATATTTCTTTGCAAAAAAATATGATAATACACTTGGATCTGCATCATCCCCTGCAACTTCCTTGTAGAAATAGCCAAGAAGTTGCTCATTTGCTCTAATTGCATCAACATCTTCTTCAGGTATTCTAATGTCAAGACAATAGCCTTCTATCCCTTGCTCATGAAGGCTGTAAGCATAATCTATTTCGGCATCATACTGTTTCTTGTATTCATCTGCAAGGTCTTTTGCCTTCTGACTTTCCTTACCTACTTTAGTGCGGTAAAGTTCTACGAGGTTTATCACTCTCTGCTGAATCTCTGCTGCGTTCTGTACGTTCTGCATTGTCTCTTGTGTTTTTGTTGTTAGTACTCTATTTCAGGCATTTGTGTCTCAAATGCGTTGCAAAGGTACAACCCATTTTTGATTGCTGCAAAGAAATTGCCATTATGAACGGTTCCATTCTCCTTAGAACCGTATTCTGATAATGTAGTAACCACTATAAAGGTATTCAGCTTTGACATATCAATCATTTTGATAGTGCAAAGATACACATTATTTATAAATTAATAGGGAAAATCAAACAAAATGAGAGCAAAATAATGAAAAATAATCCAATTTCATCTTTCATTAGAATAGATTTTGTATCTTTGCACCAGTTTTATTGCATATCGAAGCGAGCCAATGAGCCATAATCAATAAAACGGGGTGAGCAATAGTGCTCATTCCAACCTTAAAAAATAAATAAATGGGAAAAATAAAGAAGTTGTTAGTAACAGCAAAGTATGGCTCGCTGGAGTATTCAGAAAAAGCAAAACCGTACATCCCTTCTGCTGAAGAGGATCAAGCAAGAAGTTGTGCAAAAAGCATTACTCAGCAGATTATAGAATCAGGGAGGGCAGAGATGTTGGATGCATTTCGACTCCAAAAGCCACAAATAATCGAAGAAGATGAATAAAGGGCTATTAACACGGCTGGTGTAGTTGGCCCTCTACAGTGACAACCAGTCTTAAAACAATTTACATGTATGAAAAAATTTTTTCGTCGTGCTTAGATTGAGTGTAAAAGGATCGCTCAATCGTTAATGCACAAGGCCGGAAGAATGATTCTTCCATTATCCTTTGTATTATGTTTCGTAAATCTCCAGTCCGCCTAGCACGATTATTGGCAAAACCCCACTCTTAGTAACGAACTCAATTTCGAGTTTAAGTAGTTAGGTGCAGCAGAGAAAGTGAGGAAATAGAGCGAGACATTTGAGATGGAGATACGGACATTGAACACCCAAAAAATCAAAACTGGCAATTGGATATCTTATTCGTTACATAAGAGCGGTGGTTCGAGTCCACCTGCCAGTTCCATTATACTTATTCATATTGACATATTTGTATCTCTAGTGTTTCTTTGATTTGCTCTCTTAATGACCGAGGGCTCATAACTTCGAGGTTCTCACCATAAAGGAGAATACGTCCTCGCAATTCACGATTGGGCTCTATAGTCAGACGGATTTCACCATAATATTGACCATCATGCTCTCCAAAAGACAGCACTTCTTCTTGCGAATGATGAATTGGCTTTGTTAGTAGCAGTCCATGCTGATATTCTGTCTTCGTACGAATGATGACTTCTTCAACCTTAGCATCTTTCTCGTGAGTTACACCTATTATATTATAAAAGAAATCCTGATAGAAACCTTTAGGCGCAGGGATGTATTCCACATCATTCATCTCGATAATTTCACCCATAATTCTGTCCAAAGGCACATTATAGGCCTGATAGGGTTCACGATCTGCATCCCCAAATACAAACCAACGACCATTATACTCCTTTAGAAACTGGGGATGGAAGGTCAATGTAAACGGTTCCTGACCAAATCGCTGATAGTCGAAACGGAGAACTTGTTTATTAGCAATTGCCTTATAAAATACAGGTAGCAAATCTATATTCGTGAGATTCTGCTCAGCACCAGAGCAAATGAGCATATTCCCATCTCTCGATGCTCTATTTGTATCAAGCAATACTTGCGTATTCTCAAAGAATGAAGAAAACCAACTTGCCGGCAATATACCAGCAGAAGCTTTGCAGAATGCTACGTAATCCTCTACGGACTTTTGGACAACAGCCTTTCGCTCTTCAGACAAAGGATCATCATTATCACCGATGTATCTGTATGCTTTCCCCTTACTAAGCCCATTGTCTTCTACGCATCCAGGGCAAGCCTTTTCCAATGCTTTCAAAACCTCAGGGAAAGCTTTCTTCAATTCGCCATAACCTGGTTCGCTATTGCAAGCCATCTTGTCATAATAATCCTTAGGTCTGCCACAATACAAGGCGAGCACATCTGCATAACTGACGAAATCACGCTTCATCAGCTCAGTGTATATCAGATTAACAAACTCTGATCTTACTCCAAATCCTGCAAATATATTCTTAGTAGGCATAATCTATACGTTTAGGACAGTGCAAAGATAAAACAAATATTTGATATACACGCTAAATATAGGTAAATATTTATATTTTCACAAGGCTTGTTATTGCTTTTTGCTTGGATGGTAGAGAAATAAGCCCTATCTTTGTGGCAAATTTTAAAGTGTAAAGATATGAAAAAGAAAGTAATGATTATGGCACTAATATGCTTAGTGGCAATGGAGGCAAGGGCTCAGGTATATGGATATGACCAGGCACTTCCACTTCCTACGGTGGATTTGTACGACGATGCAGTGATGGATATGGCTTTGAAAGCTGCAAGAGAGACTGCGCCAAGAAGACAGCAGGCTTTTGAGCATTATGGCAACCAAGCATACGATGCCTATTGTAACAATAGGTGGGTTGACGTGATTAACAATGTAAATTGCGCCTTTAATACTGGCTACTATAATGGGAAACTCTATTATTTCAGAGGATATGCTTACGAGTCGCTGGGCTATTACAAGTATGCGAAGAAGGATTATAAGGTGGCAAGGAAGAATGGAGTCTTTGAGGCAAATGCCGCCTTGGAGCGAGTAAAACAGAAGATGAAAAGGAAATAATGTCAAAAAGAGAAAGGATAGGATTATGAAAAAAGTATTATTAACAATGGTGGCTTTTGCAATCACCATCACAGCAAACGCGCAGAGTTACAATGTAGGTACATCTTCAAGATATACCGATAGTTACGGGAACTCTACAAGTACTCATCGCAACCAGTATGGTCAGACTACAGGAACATCGTCTTCCTATACCGACAGTTTCGGAAATACGACAACGACCCACAGAGACCGCTACGGAAACACCATCGGCACCTCTTCGACCTACACGGACAGTTATGGCTACACCACAACTACCCATCGAGATGCTTTTGGGAATACTACTGGTACTACCAGAAGCTATACTGACAGTTATGGCAACACCTCGACATCGTACTCTGATTCTTACGGCAGAAGCACCGGATACTCTAACAGCTATTCTGACGGCTATGGTAACAGATCAACCACCTACAGCGATTCATACGGAAACCGCTTAGGATCATCATACAGCTATTCAGACTCCTACGGCAACACCACAACCCAGCAGCGTAGCAATGATCTGGGCACAAGCATCTGGAGCTGGTAATATAGTGAAAAGCAAAACAATCCGCTCATCCCGCCTATTCCACACGCAAGGTTTTAATCCTTATGTGTGGGATGAGCGGGAAAGGTAGTAAGATTTGCCATAAGACTACTATTGACAAATAGTAGAGTGATATTTAATTTTAGTCATTTCAGGATATCTTGCAATTGTTTCTATGATAGGCCACAGATAAAGTACACAATTTGGGACTTTCGGACTTTTGGACATGGGACGATAAGCCAAAAATTTAGGTTCAAAGAAGCTGCCAGAGAAGATAAGAAAATGGCAGATAGAGGCAGATGTATATAATAAAAACAATATAATATATAATATATATAATAGTAATATATATAATAATATTTTATTACGATTCCAACCTTTCTTAAAAATTAAAAATCGCCTTATCGTCCCATGTCCAAAAGTCCGAAAGTCCTATTTTTACACGACGGGTATAGGCTCGTGCTTTAAACTCCACAAAAAACATGCGGAAAAACACGGACTTTTACGCTATTGCCAGATTACGGCAAAATTTGCGGCCTAACTGGGCAACAAAAAAAAACTAGCGACAGAACAAGTGTTTCCTAGGTAAAGTCAAAAAGCAAGCCAATTTCTATAACCAAGAAAATCATTGACAAGAAAGCCTTTGACGAAGAAATACAGAACCTTAAGAAATAAAAAAACCGCTGAACTGATTTGCTAACCCGATTACGGTGCTACTCTTTCATTTCAGCGGGAGGAATTTTCCTTTCGTGCTGCAAAGATAGGGAGAATGTCTGAAACTAGCAAATTTTTGGAGAAGAAAAAGCAGAAATGAGTAAATATTCCTATGGTAAAGGCATATCCTTTGGGAGTTTGCGGATTTTATCGATGCCTTTTTGGAGATCTTCATCATTGGCATCCCTGAACCATTTCGCTGCCTTTTGGTATATGGCAAGCTTAGCACGCATGGTTCTGAGGGAATCCTCCAATTGCTCTATCCGCTGATCGCGTTTTGCCAACTCGGTTCCATACTCATCCTGCGTATATCCTTTTTTAAAGAACATGCCCCACGAAATTCCAAAAACAATCACCAATGCCATTACAATGATGATTCCTAACATCAACTTTTTCATGAGTGCAAAGGTATGAAGAAAAAGCGAAGTCTGCAAATAATCTGGTAAAAATTTGCCAGTTTGAGAAATAATACTTACTTTTGCAGACTGAAAGGCTATACATTATTATATATGAAGATTTTGAAATCACAAATAATAGCAAGAGTACTGTCGCTGATGATGATTTGTCAGGCGGCGGCGATTGTTGCTGAGGCACAGACAGACGAGCCCGTAGCGACACAAGTGGCAGAGGTGACTCAAGTGGCACAGTCAACGATACCTCGCTTTGGTTACATAAGCTATCAGGAGGCGCTGGCATCGATGCCGCAGTATGCCCTCGTGCAGAAGAAAATGGCTGACCTGCGGGCGCAGTATCAGGCAGAGACAAAGCGCGTGGAAGAGGAATTCAACCGTAAGTACGAGGAGTTTCTTGATGGGCAGCGCGAGTTCCCGAAGACGATCCTCCAGAAGCGCCAGACAGAGCTGCAGCAACTGATGGAGAAGAACATCGAGTTCAAGGCCAACAGCCTGAAGGAGCTGGAGGCGGCAGAGAAGGAGGCGATGGCCCCGCTGCGTCTGCGACTGAACGACGTGCTGCGCGAGATCGGCATCAAGCGAGGCTATGCCTTCATCTACGATACCGACACGAAGGCACTGCCGTTCATCAGTCTCGAAGCAGGAGAAAACATTAATCTGTTAGTTCAGGATGCTCTCAAATAACCCAGGGCCGATAGGCGTGTTCGACAGCGGCTACGGCGGTCTGACCATCCTGCATGGCATCCGTCAGCTGTTACCCCAGTACGATTACCTCTATCTGGGCGACAATGCCCGTACGCCCTACGGTCCGCGCAGCTTCGACGTGGTTTATGAGTTCACCCGTCAGGCGGTGATGAAGCTCTTCGAGATGGGTTGTCACCTAGTGATACTGGGTTGTAACACAGCCTCAGCAAAGGCGCTGCGGTCGATACAACAGATAGACCTGCCGAAGATTGACCCTGAGCGACGGGTGCTGGGCGTGATCCGTCCTACCGCCGAGGTGATCGGCTCGCTGACGTCATCGCGCCACGTGGGCATCCTCGCCACAGAGGGAACGATCAAGAGCGAGAGCTACAATCTGGAGATCAGGAAGCTGTATCCGGACATCACGGTGAGCGGTGTGGCCTGTCCCTTCTGGGTGCCGCTGGTGGAATACAACGAGGCCGACTCGCCAGGCGCCGACTACTTCGTGAAGAAGCGCATCGACCAGATCATGCACCTCGACCCCAAGATCGACGCCATCATCTTAGGCTGTACGCACTATCCGTTGCTGATGCCGAAGATACTAAAGTATCTGCCCGCAGGCGTAAGGGCCATCCCTCAGGGGGAGTATGTGGCCGACAGCCTGAAGTCGTATCTTGAGCGTCATACGCAGATAGAGACGAAATGCTCGAAGGGCGGCGATGTGCACTATCTGACGACGGAGAGTACGGAGAAGTTCAAGGAGCAGGCACAGCTGTTCCTGCACGAAGCGGTGGAAGTGGAAAGAATAACATTGGAGAAATAAGATATATGAAGGTAATAATCATCAATGGTCCGAACCTGAACCTGCTGGGGCAGAGAGAGCCGGGCATCTACGGCTCGGAGTCGATGGAGACATTCCTGCCTGAGCTGCGCAAGCGCTATCCCGACGTGGAGATAGACTACTATCAGAGCAACGTCGAGGGTGAGCTGATCAACAAGATGCAGGAGACGGGCTTCTTCGGAAACTACGACGGCATCGTGCTCAATGCTGGTGCCTACACCCATACGTCGGTGGCGCTGCACGACTGCATCCGCTCGCTGAAGTGTCCTGTGATAGAGGTACATATCTCGAATGTGCACCAGCGAGAGGAGTTCCGTCACAGGTCGATGATCTCGGCTGCGTGCAAGGGGGTGATCTGCGGCTTCGGCCTCGACAGCTATCGCCTGGCTATCGCCGCGCTGGTGAAATAGTATGTCTGAGGAACTGGAAAAGTACATATTGGCGCATACGGAGCCGGAGCCGGAGTATCTGTACAGACTCTGGCGGGCGACGAACATCCATACCATCCACGGACGAATGGCCAGCGGGCACCTGCAGGGACGACTCCTGAAGATGCTGGTGCAGATGGTCAGGCCACAGACAATCCTCGAGGTGGGCACGTTCAGCGGCTACAGCGCGATAGCGATGGCAGAGGGACTGCCGGAGGGCGGACGCCTCTACACCTACGAGATCAACGACGAGATGGAGGACTTCACCCGTCCCTGGATAGAGGGCTCAGACGTAGCTGACAAGATAGAATTCATCATCGGCGACGCCCTCACCGAAGCCCCAAAGCTCGGCATCACCTTCGACATGGCCTTTATGGACGGCGACAAACGCACCTACCGCGACTGCTACGAGATGGTAATGAGCATCCTCAGGCCAGGCGGCTACATCCTCGCCGACAACACCCTCTGGGACGGACACGTGGTGGACCACGCCTACGACAACGACCGCCAGACGCAGGGCATAGAGACATTCAACGACTACATCGCCGCCGACCCGAGGGTGGAACAGGTCATCCTCCCGTTAAGAGACGGTTTGACAATCATACGGAAGAGGTAATCATAATTACTAATTCCTAATTATTTATTTTTAATTGCAAACTATGCAAGAGACAAGACAAAACAAGATTGCGAGACTGCTCCAGAAAGAGCTCTCGCTGATATTCCAACAGCAGACACGCGCCACACACGGCACGATGATCTCTGTGACGCGTACGAAGATATCGCCCGACCTCAGTATATGCACCGCCTATCTGAGCGTATTCCCCAGTGAGAAGGGTGAGGAGATACTGGCCAACATCAACGCCAGCAACAAACAGATAAGATATGAATTAGGTACGCGCGTGAGAAACCAGTTGCGCATCATACCTGAGCTGCGTTTCTTCATCGACGACAGCCTCGACTATATCGAGCGTATCGACGAACTGCTCAAAAAGTGAAGAGTGAAAAGTGAAGAGTGAAGAATTTGCTACCGCATGAACTTTCCGTTTTTTATAGCTAGGCGCTACCTGTTCTCGAAGAAGTCGACGAACGCCATCAATGTCATTAGTGGCATATCGGTGATCGGCGTCGCTGTGGCGACGATGGCCCTTGTGGTGACGCTGAGTGTGTTCAACGGTTTCCACGACCTCGTGGCATCGTTCTTTACGAGCTTCGACCCCCAGCTGAAGGTGTCGCCCGTGATGGGAAAGACCGTTGCTGCCGACGATCCCATACTCACAAAGATAAAAGCGCTGCCCGAGGTGGATGTCGCTACGGAGTGTGTTGAGGACCAGGCACTTGTGATCTATCGCGGACGTCAGGCGATGGTGATGGTGAAGGGTGTGGAGGATAATTTCGACCAGCTCACGCACATCAAGGAGATACTTCTCGGCAGCGGAGAATACGAGCTGCGCGCTGCGGATATGTTCTACGGCATTCCTGGCATCCGGCTCGCAGAACAACTGGGCACGGGCTATCTGTACGACGAGCCCCTGAAGGTGTATGCCCCACGCAGGGAAGGCCAGCTGAACATGGCCAACCCCATGGACGGGCTGGTGGAGGACGAGCTCTACTCGCCTGGGGTGATCTTCCAGGTGTCGCAGTCGAAATATGACAAGAACTATATCCTCACGAGCATCGCCTTCGCCCGTCGCATCTTCGAGCAGCAGGGTATGATCTCCGACCTCGAGCTGCGACTGAAGCCAGGCAGCAACTTCGAGCGCGTGAAGTCAAAGATACAGGACATTGCAGGTGACAAGTACTACGTGAAGGACCGTTTCGAACAGCAGGACGACACCTTTAAGATCATGAAGATCGAGAAACTGATGGCCTATATCTTCCTGACATTCATACTGATGATTGCCTGTTTCAACATCATCGGCTCGCTCTCGATGCTCATCATCGACAAGAAGGACGATGTGGTGACGCTGCGCAACCTCGGTGCCTCCGACAAGCAGATCGTACACATCTTCCTCTTCGAAGGCCGCATGATCTCCGCCATCGGAGCGGTGCTGGGCATCATCCTCGGACTCGCCCTGTGCTGGGCGCAGCAGACCTTCGGACTGGTGAAGCTCGGCTCGTCGAGTGCATCGTTCGTGGTGAATGCCTATCCCGTGAGTGTACATCCAGAGGATGTGATCCTGATCTTCGTAACCGTACTGGTGGTAGGATTCCTGTCGGTATGGTACCCCGTACGCTATTTCGCCAAACGACTCCTGAACTAAAGCCTTTTCATGGAGAAAGACGTCGTAAAGGGCTATGTGCGCTATCTGAAGTTGCAGAAGGGCATGTCGGGCAACACGCTCGACGCCTATCAGCGCGACCTCAGGAAACTGCTCGACTACCTGAAGCGTGAAGACAAGGACGTGCGCGAGGTGACGCTCGAAGACCTGGAGCATTTCTCAGCAGGACTCCACGACATCGGCATCGGCGCCCGCAGCCAGTGCAGGATACTGAGCGGCGTGAGGAGCTTCTTCCGCTATCTGCAGCTCGACGGCTATCGCGACGACGACCCCACGGAACTGCTGGAGTCGCCACAGATAGGCGACCATCTGCCGGAGGTGCTCTCCACAGAAGAGGTGGACATGCTGGAGGCGAGCATCGACCTCTCGAAATGGGAGGGGCACAGAAACAGGGCCATCATAGAGGTGCTCTTCTCCTGCGGACTGCGCGTAAGTGAGCTGGTAAACCTCAAGCTGTCAGACCTTTACATCGACGAGGAATTCGTGAGGGTTTTCGGCAAAGGCTCGAAGGAACGTCTCGTGCCCATCTCGAAGAAAGCCATCAGAGAGCTGGGTTACTGGTTCGATGACAGAAGCCACATGGACATTAAGCCCGGCGAAGAAGACTACGTATTCCTGAACCGTCGAGGGGCACACCTCACCCGTACGATGATCCTCATCATGATAAAGCGTCATGCCGAAACGGCGGGCATCCAGAAGACCATCTCGCCCCACACCTTGCGCCATTCTTTTGCAACGGCACTGCTCGAAGGAGGCGCCGACCTGAGGGTGATACAGGCACTGCTGGGACACGAGAACATCGGCACGACGGAGATCTACACACATATCGACACTTCGATGCTCAGAAACGAAATTTTAGAGCATCATCCGCGAAATATAAAAAAAAAGTAGTACCTTTGCACCCGAAATTAAAAAAGAAAGGAAATTATGAGTTATCTGTTTTCATCAGAATCAGTATCAGAAGGCCATCCCGACAAGGTCGCGGATCAGATTTCTGACGCCATATTAGACCAGTTCCTGGCTTACGACGACAAGGCGCGCTGTGCCATCGAGTCGTTTGTGACCACAGGACAGGTAGTGATCATGGGTGAGGTGCGCAGCGAGGTATATATCGACCTGCAGACCATCGCCCGCAATACCATCAAACGAATCGGCTATACCAAGGCAGAATACCAGTTCGACGGCAACTCCTGCGGTATCCTCACTGCCATCCACGAGCAGAGCGGCGACATCAACCAGGGTGTGGACCGCGAGGACGAAGAGGAGCAGGGCGCAGGTGACCAGGGTATGATGTTCGGCTATGCCACCAACGAGACGGAGAACTACATGCCCGTCAGTCTCGACCTGGCACATCTCATCATGCGTACACTCGCCGACATCCGCAAGGAGGGAAAGGTGATGACCTATCTCCGTCCGGACGCCAAGAGTCAGGTGACGATACAGTACAGCGACGAGGGCATCCCCGAGCGCATCGATACCATCGTAGTATCTACCCAGCACGACGAGTTCGACGAAGACGAGAAGATGCTGGCAAAGATCAAGGACGACGTGATCAATATCCTCATCCCGAGGGTGAAGGCGCACATCCACTCCCAGAAGGTACTCGACCTGTTCGGAGAGGACATCAAGTATTACGTCAATCCGACGGGTAAGTTCGTCATCGGAGGCCCTCACGGCGACACAGGCCTCACGGGGCGTAAAATCATCGTCGATACCTACGGCGGCAAGGGTGCCCATGGCGGCGGTGCCTTCTCAGGCAAGGACTCTTCGAAGGTGGACCGCTCAGCTGCCTACGCAGCACGTCATATCGCGAAGAACATGGTGGCAGCAGGCGTTGCCGACGAGATGCTCGTACAGGTGAGCTATGCCATCGGTGTGGCAAAGCCGATGAATATCTACGTGAACACCTACGGCCGCAGCAATGTGAGGATGAGTGACGGCGAAATTGCCAAGAAGATCGAGACGCTCTTCGACCTGCGTCCGAAAGCCATTGAGCGCACGCTGAAGCTCCGTCAGCCAATATACAGTGAGACAGCCGCTTACGGACACATGGGCCGTCAGTCGGAGATCAAGCAGAAGACATTCACCAGTCACTACCACGAGACAAAGACCATCGACGTGGAGCTCTTCACATGGGAGAAGCTCGACCGCGTGGACGATATCCGCGAGGCGTTCGGATTGTAAACAGACATGCTCGTAAAAGACAGTATCCATACTGAGGCCATCGTAGCGCCGGATCTTCCCGACTTGATGGAACATATCCCTACAAGACCGCAGACACCCTATCAGGTGCTGCGGTTATTGCCTAAGGATGCTACCCCAGCGCAGCAGGACTCTGCCATCCAGGCATGGTTCCAGCCCGGAGAGATACACTACAGCAGCCAGCCAGACACACTCCATCTGCCAGGACACGACGCAGGCCGTAACCTGAAAGACGTGAACCTGCCGCAGTACTATCGCGAGAATTTCTTCTCAGCGAGTGCGATGTATCACCCTGAGCTCGAAGGAGGACGGTTCGGCATGGCCGGTGACCCCATACCCTACTCCACCAGAAACGACAATATCATCACCTCCATCCTGCTGATATGCATTGTCGTGACGATGATTGCCTTCTCCATTACCAAGAACGTGATCGTCCGTCAGGCAAAGGACTTCTTTAATGTGGTAAAGGCAAACCAGGATCTGAGCGAGACATCGATAGAGATAAGGTCACAGTACTTCTTCGTGGCACAGACGAGCCTGCTGATGGCACTGCTTTATTTCTTCTATACCAGGGAGTATATCGCGAGTTCGTTTATCCTGTCTGATGAATACCTGCTTGTGGCGATACTCTTCGGCGTGATTTTCGGCTATTTCATCGTGAAGAACATCGTGTTCACATTCGTCGACTATATCTTCTTCGACAGTAAAAGAAACAGACGTTTTCTGCACTCCCATCTCTTCATCGACTCATGCGAAGGCATACTTCTATACCCTATTGTGGCACTATTGACATTCTTCGATATCAGTGCCCTGACAGTGGTATATTACACCATAATTGTGGTGGTTTTGGTTAAAATCCTTACTTTTTACAGGTGTTTCCTTATCTTTTTCAGACAAAATGCGTATTATTTGCAGATTATTTTGTACTTTTGCACCCTCGAAATCGTACCGTTGATAGCTCTTTGGGGCGGACTCTCGGTGATCGTGAACGCATTGAAAATAAATTTTTAAGACACTGAAATGATAAAGAAGATCTTGGTTTCACAACCAAAACCTACCAGTGAGAAGTCACCGTACTTCGACATTGCTGAAAAATTTGATGTTGAACTGGTGTTCCGCCCGTTCATCAAGGTTGAGGGTATCTCTTCCAAGGAGTTCCGTGCCCAGAAGATCAGCATCCTCGACCACACAGCCGTCGTATTCACATCACGTCACGCTATCGACCATTACTTCAAGATGGCCAAGGAGCTGCGCATAAATATCCCAGAGGACATGAAGTACTTCTGCGTCACTGAGACCATCGCACTCTACATCCAGAAGTATGTGCAGTATCGCAAGCGTAAGATCTTCTTCGGTGAGACAGGAAAGATCGACGACCTCCTCCCGGCGATGGTGAAGCACAAGACCGAGAAGTATCTTATCCCGGTAAGCGACGTACACAACAGCAGTATGTCGCAGCTCCTCGACTCAAAGAAGCTGAACCATACAGAATGCGTGATGTACAAGACTGTCAGCAACGATTTCACGGAAGAAGAGGTGAAGAACTTCGACTATGACATGCTGATCTTCTTCAGTCCCTCTGGTATCGAGTCGCTCACCAAGAACTTCCCCGACTTCAAGCAGGGCAAGATTGCCATCGCCACTTTCGGTCCTACCACAGCCAAGGCTGCCAAGGAGGCCGGACTTCGCCTTGACATCGAAGCGCCCTCAGAGAAATACCCCTCGATGACAGGTGCCCTGCAGCACTATCTGATAGAGAAGCAAGGTTAACTACACCTTATTATATATAATGACGGGTCTCGCCTCTGCCACTTTCAGCAAGAAAGAGCGCATCGTCAGCAAGAAACTGATAGAGCAGCTCTTCAGCAAAGGCAACAGCCACTCCACCTCTGCCTTTCCACTGAGGATTGTGTATATGGAGAAAGAGCGCGAGGAAGGCGAGGCACCCGTACAGGTAATGGTAAGCGTGTCGAAGCGGCACTTTAAGAGAGCCGTGAAGCGCAACAGGGTGAAGCGCCAGGTGAGAGAGGCCTACCGTCAGCACAAGCAGCTGCTCACAGAGAAAATAACCGAAGGGAAGTCGCTGGCAGTAGCATTCATCTGGCTCGCCGACGAGCTCTGCGAGAGCACAAAGGTGGAAAGGAGTGTCAAGCGTCTTCTGGAAAAAGTGGCAGAGAGCGTATGAACATCATCAGAAGCCTAATAAGGAGCATCTCGAAAGCGATATCGTTCCTGCTCTGCATCCCGATCGTCTTCTACCAGACCTGCATATCACGCTTTACCCCGCCATCGTGCAGATTCACGCCCACGTGCAGCGAGTATGCCAAGCAGGCCATCAAGAAGCACGGCCCGATAAAGGGACTCTATCTCGCCATCTGGCGGATACTGAGATGCAATCCCTGGGGAGGAAGCGGCTACGACCCAGTGCCTTAGGCGATCGCAGGCAGTCCTAGGTTATCCTAGGCAATCCTAGAAAAAAATAAAAAATAAAAAGACATATGAAGAATTTTGTTGAAGAACTGAAATGGCGCGGTATGCTGGCGCAGATGATGCCCGGCACAGAAGAGCTCCTGCAGAAGGAGATGGTTACTGCATATCTCGGAACCGACCCCACAGCAGACTCCCTGCACATCGGTCACCTCTGCGGTATCATGATGCTGCGTCACCTGCAGCGCTGCGGTCACAGACCCGTCATCCTCGTGGGTGGTGCCACAGGCATGATCGGCGACCCTTCAGGCAAGAGCCAGGAGCGCAACCTTCTCAACAACGAGACACTCTATCACAATCAGGAGTGCATCAAGAAACAGGTGGCAAAGTTCCTCGACTTTGAATCGAAGGATGCCAATGCCGCCCTGATGGTCAACAACTACGAC
>JAEEGL013155008.1_pt1 | contig 36738 bp, 19 predicted proteins | sample 9134231 | NCBI WGS metagenome assembly JAEEGL01 (sample SAMN16246548, study PRJNA631951) | gut metagenome | biome: gut microbiome; feature: rumen; material: fiber-attached | host: Bos | place: Iran: Karaj | collected 2018-10 | reverse complement strand
GACTTGACAACACCACTTTCTGAGGACAGAAGCATCAAGGAATACCTGAAAACCTACTCCATCGAGGTCGAGGAACTGGTCAGCGACGGAAGGGACATCTATAAGATAGACCTATCACCCGCAGAAGGAGTTCCTGCCTCCACAAGAATACTGACAGGATCACTATACGTCGACAAATCCGACCTGAGACTGCTGGCCTTCGACGGGGATGCGAAAAACATGTGGCTTGATATCAGCAATCAGGATAATCCTTTGCAGAGCGGCGTCAGCATTCCGCTAACCCTGAATGTCCACATCGATTACAGTTACGATAAAGGCTACCCCGAGGTGACGAACCTGACCATGCGCACTGATTGTGCGGATTTCCATACACGCGCCATGATGTTTAGCATGGGGAAATCTGGAAAGAACAGGCCAAAGGGGAGCAAGATGAACAGCGATGACAACATGCTCTCTACCATTGAAGTGGCGGGCTATGACAGCACCTTCTGGGAGAATAATGAGGTCATCAAGCGCACAGAGGAGGAACAACGCATTGCCGAGGGCATTATCAGCGAAAAGAAAGCACGGAAAGACTCCATACAATCTTTGCGTGACAACCTCCCACCATTGGAAAAGTTTGCTGAACGGGCGCGGCTCATAGGCGAGCGCATCCCGCAGGAGAAGGTGTTCGTGCAGATGGATAATACTTGCTACTTCCTGGGCGATACGATTTGGTTCTCGGCGTTTACCCGACGGACGAACAGTGGTAGGCCGAGCAAGATCAGCCGCGTGCTGTACGCCGAGCTGTGGAACCACGACGGGTTCTTGGTAGAGCGCAAGTTGGTGGAGATGCGCAACGGACGGGGAAGTGGGTTCTTTTCCTTGCCCGATACGCTGTATTCGGGATACTTCGAACTTCGGGCCTACACTCGTTGGCAACTCAACTGGGGACAGACGGAACACCCCCACAACAAGTACTCGGAACTCTGGTTCTACAACAAGGCTATGGCGAAGGATTTCTTCCGCGACTATGAGAAGCTTTACAGCCGTGTGTTCCCCGTCTATGACAAGCCAAATGTGGAAGGGGAATATAACCGCGACATGACGCTCCGCCCCTTGCGACGATATTTCAAGAACGACCCCGAACCGCCGAAGCTGTTGCTCTCGCTCTTCCCCGAAGGCGGAAACATGGTGGCAGGAATGCCCTGCCGAGTGGCCTTCGAGGCGGCACTGGAGGATGGGGAATACTGCGAAGGGACGGTGTCCCTTCGGATTAAGGATGAAGGATTAAGGGTGAAGAATGAGAAGGGTGAGGAGGTGACCGAGGTTAGGACGGAGAACCGAGGCCGAGGGTCGTTCACTTTCACGCCTGAAGACGGGAAGTCATACGAAGCAGTATTCACTTCTTCGGACGGAAAGACCGCCAAACAGAAGATAAAGGACTTTGAGAAAGAGGGCGTGAGTCTGCAAGTCAGTCTGCAAGGCGACGAATGGGTGCTCGACATCCACACGAACCTCGACAAGCCGCTGGGAATGACGATTATGCATGAAGGAGTAACATCCCGCTTCGCTCAAATTAAAAATGAAATAATAAAAATTAAAAATGAGGAGTTGAAGTCTGGAATTAATCAGGTTACCATCTTCGACGAGGAAGGACGCGTGTGGGCCGACCGCCTGTTCTTCGTCACCAAGCCAGAACTGACAAAACCCACCATTGCCGTCACAGGACTCAAAGAAGAGTATGGACCATTCGAGCCCGTCGAGCTCGATGTCAAATGTAAAATGTCAAGTGTAGAAGATTCTACTCCTCGCCCTTTAAGGGAGAGGATGGGAGAGGGTCCGGGGACTGGCCTTTCTCTTGCCGTCCGCGACGCCGTCCGTCAGGACAACACCTTCGACTCGGGAAACATCATGACCGAGATGCTGTTGGCCTCCGAAATCAAGGGCTTCGTGCCACAGCCTGAATGGTTCTTCGAGAAGGATGATAAGGAACACCGCCGCGCCCTCGACCTACTGATGATGACACAAGGATGGAGACGATTTGCTTGGAGAGAAATGGCACTGCCCGGGGCATGGGATATCACGCATCCAGCCGAACAAAGTCAGATGGTGACGGGAACGGTGAACAGGTATTACGTAGAAAATCCTAACACCTACGACAGAGACCCATATGCACTATATATAGCAGAACTTTCTGAGCATTATAGTAACATGGAGAACCTCAGCACCCAAGATACGCCTGTCATGGAAACAGGAAGTCACGGATGGGACAACACTGACTACAATGCTCTCGTCAAGAACTATGGAAACTACTACACCGATGAAAGGATTAGGAACATCAAAAATTCCGAACAGAGGTTTGAGGAACGGGGTAACATCAAAAAAGAAGTTCAGGTGCATGCTGAAATCGTCAAGCTCGATAACCAGAAGGAAAGATTCGGAATCGTCGGTGACGTAACAACGAAGAAGGGGAAATTCAAGATGGAGCTTCCCCGCTTCTATGGAGACTGCTTGTTCTTTGTCACGGCCAAGGATACTACGCTATGGCATAAGAAAGGGCGCAATCTTTTTATGAAGAAGTTCCGCCAGCACAACTGGATACAGATGGAAACGAGTGAATACGAGCGCATTCACGAAGATGCAGAGTTCTATGTGCGTCTCAACTTCCCTCATCCACGATGGGTGAAGCCCTACAGCTACTATCAGGTTCACTATGCAGCCCTGCGCGATGAACCGTCAATCGCAAAATTGCTCACCGACGGCACCCACTTGCTGGATGAGATCACCATTCGTGCACGACGCAACGGTCGCCGCAAAATCGACCTGTCAAAGCCCGTTTATGTTGTAGACGCCTACGAAGCATGTAATGCAACCATGGATGCAGGATTGTTAACACATGTATATCAATTAAGTAAAGTCTATCTTATTGCTAAAAACTATATCGGAGACATGGGCATGAGCCGTGCATTCGACTATTCCCTATACCATGACTCCATCAAGATCCAGGAGATAAGGCCCCATCTAAGATTGGACAAAAAAGATTCTGAACTCTTTCCTTTGGGAGATGAATATATTTGGACGAACTTTACCGCTAATAATAGAGAGAATGAATATTATCAGGCACTTGAATATCTCGATAAAATATACATCTACAGTGACTATTCACCGCGTCGCGAGGGAGATGAACGATTCAGCCAGGACAACCAGCCCAGCGTCGATATTTCATTGCACAAAATGCCTAATCAACAACGTCGTGTCACCTATCGCGACCGCCGTTACGTTCTTCATGGCTTCGCCTATCAGGAGGACTTCTACCATCCCGACTACAAGCGGAATCCGCCCAAGGCAGGGCAGAAGGACCACCGCCGCACCCTCTACTGGAATCCCGACCTGAAGCTGGACGAGAACGGCGAGGCCCACGTCACCCTCTTCAACAACAGCCGCCGCACCCAAATCAAAGTCGAGGCCAACGGCCTGACAAGCGAGGGAGGATTCCTGTATAATTCAAAATAAAAACTGTAAAATATGATTTATAAATCATTGTACTAATAATTCGACTAAATAAAAACATTAATTCAATCTATAAATCTAGAAACGAATAAAGAATTATGAGTTCACAAGACATTTACCAAATACAGAATATGTGTTCATTGAGTAACACGTTCCCTTCACTCCCGAAGGAAATAGTGTCTAGAGAGCTGTACATAAATTTATTTGAACAGCAATTTGAGAATAACCGTGTATTATGTGTAAACGGAGATGAAGGCGTCGGCGTGACAACAGTATTGGCAATGTTCGCTTTTAAACACGCAAACGAATGTGTGACTTATTTTATAAATGACTCATCATCTAATTATCATATTGATTTAAAAGCTTTAGAACAAAGTTTTGCTAAACAGCTTTCGTTTTATATTTCTTCTCAACGAGAACAAAGCGAGAATGAAAGTTTATCATCATTGATGTATCGAACCTTTAGAAAATCTAGCAAGCAAGGCAAACCTCTCTATTTTGTACTTGATGGCTTTTCAAATATTCCTTCAGAATGCAAAGAGATGGTAAAGAACTTGCTTAGCGCATGGTTCAGCAATAGCCATGCACGTTTTTTGTTATCCGGGCAGAGTGAAGATATAAAAGAAATGTTACCAGACGGAATTTCTATCGTACAATCAAATACCGTTTTACCTTTTCAGGATGCAGAAATCAAGGATCTTCTTTGCCGCGTAATACCAAATGTGAGCAATGAAGAAATAGACCTGATTAGCAGATTCTCTAATGGAAATGCCGAAAAAATCCATATTATCATAGAAAAGTTCTTTTTGAAAAAAACTTTGGATTTCCTTTCTATTATGTATATGCACAATGTGCAGGATTTGTTTGAAGAAGAATGGGAGAATATTATTAGAATTGAAGATAAAAATTTATTGTTAGGTATAGGATTACTTGTTTACTCAGAGTACCCACTTTGTGAAAACATATTCTCCACTTTGTTTGGTAATGAAAATGACATCTTTAATAAAATACAATATGTCTGCCCGTATTTTGTAATCAACAATGGTGTCCTTGGCATATCTTCTATAAGTCTAAAAAAATATCTTAGAAAAAAACTCCTTTTTATAAAGAGTGAAGTTGAAATTCTACTCATAGGATTATTAGAAAAGGACAACAATGTTGAAAACTCTTTTCGCTATTTGCCTTCTTTATATCGAAGCAACAATAAGAAAACAGAATTAGTTAATTATCTTTCCTCAGAGAAGGTACAACAATTTCTTGAGGATAAAAAATCTCAAGCTGCGTTAAATGAGCAATGCGAATATGGATTTAATGCGTGCACGGATTTTGATTCACAGGCTGGCGAGCAGTTTCGTTTTGCACTAAATCGAAGTTCTTCACGAGAAATTGAAAAAAATACATTATCTGATGGTGAGATAGACGCTCTTATTGCCATTGGCGAAGAAGAGTCTGCCTATGCACTTGCACAGAAAGTTTTCTTGTTAGAAGAAAGATTGAAAAGCTTGCTAATTATAGCAAGATCAAGTACGCACATGACAGATTCTATGCAGAAAGAACTTAAGGAACAAATATGTTTGCTTGCCAATTCTATTGACTTTGAGCATATTCCAGACAAAGCAATGGAACTTGCAAAACTTATGTTACCAATAGATTTTGTAACAGCATTGACAATAATAGATAAAATTGGAAAACAAAAAAAGGACAAACTTCAGTTAGATACATTCTATGCAACCCTTTCACTTTCATACAATGCAGAGGGTGAAGGAAATACAGATGAAATGTCCAAGATAGATATTATTAATACCCGAATAGAGGATGATGGTATAAAAAAGATGGCAAATGCCATGAAGTCTATCATGAAGGATTGTACACCAGAAGAACTCCTTTTGGAAATTGAAAAACTACCAACAACAAGCAGTCGTTTGTATTTTTTGCAATTCTGGATTCCAGACCATGCTAAAAGTGAGGGGATAGAGAGGGTTGTGAGATATGCCGTAAAATTAGTGATAGAGACGGCTAATATCAATATCCCCAAAGTTTCATTACTTGCAAACTATTGCAAGCCAATATCACAAATCAGCAATGAGGGGATTACTGATGTAATTACACAAATAGATGCTGTCATATCTTCTATTAAATACCCAACTCTGGACTATGTAGATTTACAATTATTACTTGTCCAGGCTTTAGGAAAAACTGATAAGAAGAAGGCGGAAGAGCGGCTAATGAATTTGTATTTTGATATTACAAAAATGGAAGACAAATCACTTGCCATTCATTGTAAATCCAAAATTCTCGGAAAATTTGATAAATTGGGGAATAGAGCAGATGTTGAAAATTGGCTTATGCCATCTTTTGAACTCCAAAAGGAGTTAACAAATGAAATACTTGACCAATTCACTAAAACAGCCTACCATCTAAAAGTCGTAGAGGTGACCATTAAGGAATTGGTTTGTTGTTATCCATCATTAATAGATGATGTCGTATGTAATATGAACACGGCAGAAAGAAGATGTAAAGCTTATCTACTAGCCTTGAATGAATATATCAGTCAAACAAAGATTGAGAAAATTAATTGGAACTATTTTCAAAAGTTGTATGACAACATAACTTTTGACAAATCAGATTTAGAAAAGGCACTAATTAGATTGGTACGTAAAATAGTAAACTACGAAGGAGAAAAGTCTTTACTATTGCAACAAATAAAAAAACATTATAGTAAACTGAAAGAAATAGAAATCGCGAGTCCTAAGTGTTATGTCCTTTCAATGCTATATGTATGGTTTAGAGTTAATTTTCAAGATGATTCTTTTGGTGAGATAATAAAAAGGGATCTGGATAAGACATGGGAATGTATAAGTGTTCCCTTTCTCAAAGTAGAAACTGGATACCAAATAGCCAAGCAACTATCAAAAATTCCTTTTAAAGAAGAAGCCCGTGAATATGTAAAAAAGTTGGCAGAGGAACGAAAACATCAGTTACTCTCTTCGTTCTCTTGTATGACGGCATATCAAGAAAGCTTATCCCTTTATATTCATTCACTAGGTATTTTGATTCGATCATCCTTGTGTAGGGATGAAGATTTAAAGCAATTAGAATTATTTTTAAATTATGATGACTCAAAAGGAGATGCGATGGTTGCATGGTCACAAGTTGCTCTTGAGTATCTTCTTGCTAAAAACAAAAATAAATTTAATGAAATCATTACTGCCCATGTTTCTTTGTCCTTAGATGATTTCTCACCGTCCTATAGAAAATATGTTTTTTATCATATTTCACCCGCTCTATTTTATTTGGGTGATCAACTCTTTTTTAGTAAATTATCTGCTTTTGATGAATGGTTCAGGAATATATGTCTTGAAAACATTGCCCTTTTTATTAGAACAAAGTATCCTTATTCTGGGTATAATGACTCAAAGGAAGAAGGTATAAACACTCCTTTGGAGTATGATGACTTTGAAAGATTGTTGAAACTCATAGATAATAGTACAGATGAGTGTTTCATTTTTAACCAAACTAAAATTGTATCACATGGACTTAAGGATAATTTGGGTAATAAAGTATCAAGAGAACAAATAACATTCTTGTTCAGTTGGTTGGAAAAACTGATTCAAAAAAAATTACCAACCAAAAACGGAATACAACACAATGGATATCTAATAGCATGTAATGCGATTATAAATGGATGCAAACCTAATTCGAGTTATTCCTGGATTAATATAATGAATGAAATATCTACAATCCCGAATGTCGCTGATAGGGCATTTTTATATTCACATGTATCACATTATGTAAAGAAAACAGAGGACAAAGGAAAGTTTATGGAGCGAGCCCTTGCAGAAATCGATTCTTTATCAAGTTCTTTTGATCGAATGAATCGGTATGATATGTGCCTTCAGGAGGCTTTCACCACATTGCCTTCAAAATCCAAAGCGATAGCTAAGAAAGCTATGGAATCGATGCTTGCAGACAAGAATGGCTCTTTCAATGACATTAAAAAAATGATTGATTATGTGAGAGACCACGATGAACAACTTGCTGATGATATAATTGATATGATAGACAAGGATCCTGCAAGAAGCACTTTCAAACGGAAACTGAAATTGCATCAAGCATCTCGTGCAAAAATACAATCGGCCAAAGATAATATATCCAAGGTCCTAGAATTAAACAACGAAGAACAAATGGCATTCTTTGAAAAGCAATTAGAGATTCTGATAAAAAGACGGACCGTTTACAGAGATATTGAAAACACATCCGCTATCCTGGCAACTGTATACAGACATCCAATTTCCAACACGTCTAATGCTATTCTTTATTTTATGGAGAATCTCTACCTTAAGCATAGCCTTAATCAAAAACATACATCCTTAATTAAAAAAATTCATGAATCCATTTTGTTTAATCTTAAGATAGTTTTAGCTATAGCTTCTGGGACAAAGGAAAGGATGGAAAGAATTAACCGAATCATGTCTGAAAATAACAATTCATCAAGTATGTTTGTTAGAGTGGGTGAATTTAATCGTGGTTTTGAAATTCTAAAGGAATGGTATAAGAAAAACCCACATGGTATGTTGCGTATTATAGATCCCTATTTTCATGCTGATGATATGTCTATTATTAAAACATTCTTCGATGAAAACAACAATCTAGCTGTTTCAATTTTAACACATTTACAAAATTATCCTGATATTTCCTCATTCCAAAAGGGATGGAATCAGGTTTCTGCGGATATGACAGGTTCTATACACGTAACCACCGTATGTTTTGACGATGATAAATGTACATGTCCAATACATGATCGATGGTGGGTACTCTATGACTCAGAAGAGAATGTATATGTTGGGCTTCGACTAGAATCTCCTAGTGGTTTTGGAAAGCGTGATTCTGAAATCTCGGAGATGAATCAACTTGCAATAGATAATTTTAATAAACTATGGAATGATTATGTACTCAATAATATTAGGAAAGTTGGAGAACGCAGACTAGATTATGATAGTATTATATTAAAGTAGAATGTGAGATTACCAAAAACATAAACTGTAAATAACACATTAAAACGAGTAACAACACTATTTTTCACTCTTCCCCCCTCACAAAGACTCACATCATCCTTTTATGTCTATTTTCAATAAATCATGTCCATAAAACCATCCTATTATTTCATTGCATTTGATAATTATTTGCTATCTTTGTGCCTATAAGATTGACAATAATTCAAAGGTAATGATATAACCATTATTAAAATTAGAGAACTCATGTTATTTTGCAGCCGATTGTAGTGATGTATATTTGGAAATATAGAAATTTACTTGTACTTTTGATGTCTATATGCAGCGGTATGGCATTCGGGCAGGGAATCTTCAACATGGAGGGGCTATCTGACGGGCAACAAATATCGATGCAGCGTATGGAATGGCTCTATGTTTCTGACGATGACGATGAATGGGACTTTACGGAACTAGACGTACTGGACGAAGGCGGACTGACATATTATCACCTCTCAGATTCCACCCTGCTGGAGGTGAGGCCAGATGCCATGATGGAATACCGTATCGGGATGGATTCCCTGTTCCTCACACGATGGGAAACTCCTCTGACACGGATTGTATATGACTCACCTATTTGTGTACTGAAGAGAGGAATGTCAGTTGGCGATTCCATCCTTTCTAGTTTCAGTGCCTCAGGTGCCTATTGCAACAAATTTGCAGTTTCTATCATGGGACAAAGTAAGACAAAGGCTGAAAAGTATGGTACCCTGATACTGCAGGAGGATGATACTCTGCGGAATGTACTTTGCCTGCATCATACTAGGACGGCCCATGTTTCCATGCAGCTTGGAAGTGACAGCCTAACGGAAGTCAGAAACTACACGGAACGGACAAATGAATACGAATGGTATGCCTCGGGATGCGGCCATCCCGCTTATCGCTCAATCGTGACAGAGTGCCTTGAAGGCGGACAACCGACATTCCGCAGACAGGTTGCCTATCGTATTTTAGATGGATTTCTGCCAATGCAGGAAAACCGGGGTGAGGAAGATTACCTACAGGACGAGGATTGGGAAGACGATTGCCTGCCTCCAGTCCTTTCTGACCTTAACATCCATATTATCAGTAATCGGGTAATAGTTGATTTCGAGACGACGACGGCTGCAACCATTAGGGCAATACTATGCGACACTCAGGGCGTTTCATACAGGAACGCCTCCCATTCATGCTCTCTAGGAGAAAAGGGAACCATAAGTTTCGACTGCAATGGACTTCGCCGTGGTACTTATGTTATATACTTGAATGTCAACGGAGCCGTCGTAGGCAGAAACATAAACATATAGTTGATGAAATGAAAAGATGATTATGAAAACTTTGAAATTATATATTGCTAGCATATTTCTTTTGATAATCCCGGCATTGAATATCGTGGCACAGGAGGAGATAGCCCAAGTTCCCACACCCAATGCTGCCGACTTTGGTCGCTTCGGTGACATACCCGTCTCTCCCTATTCAGGCCGCGCCAATGTGGAGGTCCCCATCTACAGTACCACGCAGCGTGGTGTCACGCTTGACGTCAAACTCACTTACGATACTTCTGGCCTGCCCATGAACGGTCTTCCCGGTTGGACGGGACATGGCTGGAGCCTGAACGTGGGTGGTGTGATTACGAGGTCGGTAAATGGGGAACCAGATGAATACATATATCCTGAGATAGGAAATCCCCAGCCTCTATTCTCTAATTATTTCCAATCGCCTGCAGCCTTAAACAATGTTTTTCAAGATGAAGAAAAGTTTAAGGATTCGTTATTTTGGAGACGTAATGATTACGCTCCAGATGTTTTCTATTTCAATTTTATGGGGAAGACTGGCCGTTTCATCATGGGAAATGATGGGGAATGGAAGATAGATTGTGAAGAAAATCTGGATATAGTTTTTAATGTATCAGACACAAGTAATTACATTGCTCCATATATTGACAAGTATCCTACATATAGAGCTTATGATGTCCCCCCAAAAACGATTAAAGGATTTGTTATTGTGGATGAAGCAGGGAATAGATATATGTTTGGTGGTGATAGTAGTTATATAGAATATTCCATTCCTTTTTTTGGTTCGAGCAGCGAAGAAACAGAAAAATCATGGCTTGCCAGCGCATGGTATTTAAAAAACGTGCGTGACAGATATGGTAATGTATTATATGATTTTACATACCAACGGGCTTACTATATGGTTCAGATGTATCATTCATTATATATGTATGAGCGAAACTGCAGTGGGATAATGCTTATTGGGAAATGGAGCGATTATCAGGATATTATCTTTACTTGTAATTTGGACTTTCCGTACGATATGTATATTACTTTACCTATATATCTTTCAAGGGTGAGAGTAAAAGATGGGACGGAAATAAATTTCTATACGAAAGATTTAGACATAACCTCTCATGACTTATACGAATCAATATATGAAAGATACTCGTATAGTGGGTTAAATAATATTATAGGTGATGTTTATAGACGAAAAGGTTATAATAATGTAGAAAAATTGTCATACTTCCTCCAGTCTCCAGACGATAGTATTGCAAATAGATTTCAGAAAAGAGGAAGTTATACACAATCGCAAATAGATCAAGATCCCTTTCTTACTATGGGATTAGTGCATTTGGACCGTATTGATATAAGTAGTCAAGAGGAGAACCCTTATTCATATACGTTTGATTATAGTTTAATTAATAGGTTACATCTTGTAAGCATAAAAAAACATTATATGCAAGATGAATATGAAAACGGATATTTACATGGAGGCACGTATAAATTTAAGTATAATCATTATGACAGTATTCCATCTGACTATCTAACAACCAGAATGGACCACTGGGGTTTTTTCAATGGAAGAGAACACGGCCATATATGTCCTGGGACAATCCCTTATCAACAGACACGCAATGTAGATCTGCAATGTTCACAATATGGTATGCTTACTGAAATACAGTATCCAACAGGGGGTGTCTCAATTCTGGAATATGAGCAGAATCGTTATGACCGATATTGGGATTATTGTCAGCAGGCTCTCGTGGATAGCAGTGGATATGCAGGAGGATTGCGGATTAAAAGTATTACGGAATATGAAGAGCCATCCCGGTCTCACATGCTGTCAAAGAAAACTTATATTTATTCAAATGGAGAACTTCATGCCATGCCGCGATATTTATGGAGTGAATGGGTGCCCACTTCCAGTGCAAGTGGAATTAACATAACGATTTCTACAATAAAGTCTAGTTCCATAATCCCTCTTGCTAATTCTTTTGGCCAACATATCGGGTATTCTGATATTAAAGAAACTTTTGCAGACGGAACGAGTAAAACATATCATTATAGTAACATCTCTGACATTAATGATGAGTCATTTATATGGGCGTTCAATCTTACTTCCAGCCCGTATGATAGACAAAGCGATCGTTCATATGCCAGGGGAAAGCTACTTTCAGTGAAAACCAAGAATCAATTAGGGGATGTTTTGAACATTAAACATTATCGATATCGCTCAGACAATATTTCCAGCCAATATGTATTGACATCGAATGCGGAGTGTAAAATTGCGCCATCATCAGGTTCTTTTACCTATTATACTGGTGGTGTCTACAAGATATACTTTCCTCGATACGATGTTATTTCAGTTATCGACTCCACCCGTTATGGCGACACCTTAATCAAGGACAGTATACGGTATGACAAACAGGACTATACGCTAAACATGACGCAGGATTATCCGCATAAGGGTTTTATGAGGGTATGTCGGTCAGAAACCACGGTAAGGAATGGACAAAAAAAGAAAGTAGAATTCACCTATCCCACGAGTAGCCCAAACTCCCAACTCTACAACTCATTGACGTGTGCAGAGTTCTTTAATCCCGTTATTGCAAAGACAACCTATCGGAACAATGTTTTCCAGAAAAAGGAAAAAACGCAATACGGGTTATTCTCATCCGTTGGCCACTATTTGCCACAATATAAAGCCGAGGTCTTTGCCAATGATACAGCACAAACAAGGGTGACATATAACAGTTATGCTTCAAATGGTATTCTCTCACAATATACCCCACAAGGCGAAGCTCCTGTCAGTCTATATTGGAACACGAAGGATAGACTGATGGCTCAAAGCCAGGGTTATGTATCTCCTGTGTTTAATGTAAATGCAGAGACCCCACAGGCTGTTCTTACATTTAATGGTTCGAATATCTTTCAACATCCCAATAATCATGCCACCACATATGTTTATGACCAGCATGGTAATCTGAAAGGTATGGCCGAGGGACAGGGAAACACGATAAATTACGGCTATGACAATTTCAATCGCCTTTCCTCTATTACTGATCTGAATGGTGATACACTACAGACCTTCCATTACACTATACGGAAAAACGGAATCGAGAACAATGTGTTGACGCGGACGATGCAGGATAGTCTGTCATCGCATGTTGTCCCATCCTATGTATTCTATGATGGGCTCGGTCGTCCTGTACAGACAGCCAGCAAGGGAGTTAATACCAGTGGGAAATTCGTATACGAGGCTACGGTGTACGACACGAACGGACGTGAGCAACAGAAATGGCTACCGTGTGAGGGTGGCACCACACCTCTCTTCCTACAGGATTTGAGTTCGGAGAGCTACTCGACCTATGAAGAATCGTATGCCTACGATGAGTATAGCTACGACCCTATAGGACGTCCAACAGTCATTATGCCACCAGGTGAAAGACACCGCCAAGCCAACAAGCCGCAGAGAATAGAATATGTTACGAATACTGCAAATCAAATTCGCAAATATAAAATCTCATCCACACTTAACAGTAACGGCAGATACCAGATATCCACCGATGGCTATTATGCGGCAGGCACTCTTACGGGAGAACGCTACATTGACGAGGATGGCAAAGGTTATACCATATATAAAGACATTTTTGACAATGTAGTATATGAGGAAAGAGGTACAGATTGCAAGACGAAATACATCTACGACACACGTGGCAGGCTGATAGCAGTTCTTCCTCCTATGGTGAATCAGCTAATTAGGAGTGCGGAAATCTATGAGTACCATTATGACGACTATAACCGTCTCGTCAAGAAGTTCCTTCCTGGTTGCGCAGCCATGCAATACTGGTACGACGATGCCGACCGTCTGATATACATGCAGGACGGCCGTTTGTCCAGTGCTGGAAAATATAGATTCTTCCTGTATGACACATTGGGAAGGCTTGTAGTACAGGGTATATGTACAGATGCTAACCGTACAAATTATACATCCCCGTTGCGGACATATTTCTCCGTTGGTAGCGCTGGATTATGCAACACGGGATATATAAGTGAAGGCCCGACACCCATTGAACCGGAGATAGAAGTTGTCAATTACTATGACAATTATTCTTTCCTGTCTGCTCCGCTGTTCTCAAATCTTGATGAAGGGTATGACATGCAGATGAACAATCCATGCCTTGCAACCACTTTACAGACAGGCAGAATCGTTTCCACCACGCAGGGTGATTACGTCATGTCGGCACTATATTATGACGCCAAGGGCCGGTTGACAGACGAGCGGGAGAAGTCCATCGACAGCCTGTTCATACACAGGCAAACAGAATATACGTTCACGGGCGAGCCATTTTCCGTAACGGAATGCATAACAAACCTAAAGAACGGTCGTACTTATCCGACCATCACTCAGTACACCTACGACACGGATTCTGGAATTCTAACTACTAAGTCCTTGCAGTATGGGGATGGAGAACCTGTAACAATTGCATGGAATGATTATGACGGAGCTGGCCGTATATACATGTCAGAGCGTGGAGACGGGGCTATTCTTGATGTATACCAATACATTGCATCGGGAAGTCCCAAGTATATAGAATCCAGTTCGACAGCCCCACTGCTTATCGAAAACATCCATTACAACGACGGGACAGGAACACCCTGTTATAATGGTAACATTAGTGCTGTGCAGTGGCGAACGGGGAATGAATCACTTACCAGGAAATACCGTTACTCGTATGATGATATAAACCGACTCATCAAAGCAGAATACGAAGTTTCAAATGGACAGAATCCCAACCCTTCTGCCTCGTATGATGTTGATTACGCTTATAACAAGAGTAGCTCTATCACAAGTCTGGTTCGCAAGGGACAGACGAATGTTGGGTATGGAACTATTGATAGTCTCGCTTATTCATACAATGGGAATAAACCTGTTCACATTAAGGATTTCGCCGGCTCCATGGTTTATGAGAATGCCTTTGACTTCAAGGGCGATGCGAGTACGCTTGTAGGTTACCGATACGACAATTGCGGTGCCTTGACCTATGACCGATATAAAGGCATCTCCAGCATTACCTACGACTTCAATGGTCAGCCAACAAACGTAGAGTTTCAGAACGGCAATAGCGTTTCGTATGTCTATACCGCCACAGGAGAACGGCTGAAGTGCATAGTTACAACAATAGAAGAAAGTTCTTCTGTCCCACTTGATTCAACATGGACTTGGGTAAATCCTGCAACTGTCATCAGGGATTCCACACTCCATATAGGAAACTACACTCTTGGAACCCGTCCCGTGCTGAATGACCTATATGTTACCCGCTATGATTTTGAAGGCGGATACATATCGGCTAACGGAGGTTATGTCAACCACTTCCATCCAGTACCCTACACCTTCCACTACCATTATTATTGCCGTGACCACCTCGGAAACAACCGCGTCGTGGTCAGCGAGGATGGTGAGATAGAGCAGGTGACGCATTACTATCCCTATGGTGGTCTCTTTGGTGACGTGAACACAGAGCCTGGACTTCAGCCATATAAGTTCGGAGGTAAGGAGTTCCAACACACCCACGGTCTCGACCTCTATGATTTCCATGCCCGTCAGTATGACCCAGCCATAGGCCTGTTCACCTCGATGGACCCATTGTGTGAGAAGTACTACCACATCAGCCCGTATGCCTACTGTATGGGGAATCCTGTGAATGCAATAGACCCAGATGGAAAAAGCACATGGACAAAGGTCTTGAAGGCAACAGTGAAAATAGGCAAGCAGGTAGCCAGGTCGGGGGGTAAGGCACTTTTAGAGGGTGCTACTTATGCCAATGCTGTGTCAGACCTTGTGGATGATTACAATACACTGACAGACAAGGAGGAATCCGCAGCTAACCGGATATGGGCTGGTGTCAGCCTTGCGTCCGAATTCCTGCCAGTGAGTATTGGGGATGTGAAAAGATTTAGTCGAAACATTAATTTTGTAGAGAATAATCATTTGATACCAAAAGGAAAGACAAGATTTTTTGTTGATTCTAATGGTAAAACAGTTGATATTCATGCAACTCCCAAAGGTTCATACCGCCAACCGAATGGTGATAGAACAGATATTTTACAAAGCAAGGAACATTACAACAAAAAGGCACGGAGGAATGATGGCTTCTCTCATACTCATCCAAATGAAATAAATATCACGTCAGATGGGGAAGAGTTTCAGAAATGGAGTAATGATACACATTCTCCCACATATGTAGAAATTAATAATATCAAAGATGGAATCGCAGAGAAAATACTTTATTAATGAAGATGTTGAAAAGGTAAACTTCTATGAAAGTTCAATTATGGAAGTGAATTTTTCCCAGTATCCCATCATTTTATCTCTAACAATAGATTGGTCGGAAGGAGACCCTATTGTCATGGAATTTCAAAAATGTAAGGATACTAAAATTGAACTAACTGAGAACACAGCGTTGAAGAATACATGTATAAATTGTTTCAACCTTGAAATCCATGGCTTTATATACAAAAAGATAGATGATGAATACATCGTTCAATTAAACTTCTGCCATGAGCCCAAAGGTTTTATTCGCATCAAATGTGATAGTTTTAGGGTTGTAACAACTTCAGAACCAATAACAAATGGAGGACAGGCCAATTCTATCTATGAAGATAAGTAATGTTGCATAACATGATATTTTTTGTATGTCTCTGCACAGAACAGGTGACGCATTATTATACTTACACTACTGAAAGATGACACCCATTATCAAATGAAGGATTATAGCGAGGCTCTGCGATGCTATCAAACTGCAGAATTCATGTGTCCCGTTCGCGTTGCCCCATTGGAAGGTATGTTAAATGTATATCTTGCTATGAATAATACCACAAAAGTCGACTCTATTAGAACCATCATTCAAAATAAAGACATCAAAGTGCCCTCCTCTACTATTGTAGAAATAAAAAGAAATCGGAGGCGACCCATACAAAGTGAGTTGCCTTTCCTAGCCCATAATATCATTTTTTATCGTATTATTACCCCAGTATAAGCAACGCTGTCTCAGAGGCTATTTTGGCATGCTATTTGTTAACGATATATTGGTGCAGTAGACACTCACGAGCCTATGATTTATAATCAGAATAGCGTGGCAGGGCTTTTGTAGATTCTTCCCCCATGAAAAAAACTGAAGATAAGAGTTCGTTCACATTGTTTAATACCTAATTCTTTTTGCCTATGTACGTAAAAAACGTTAGTGGTTCAAGTAGATTCCCAAAGCCAAAAGGATATGATTCTTGGTTAGAATACTGGAAAGCACATACTGGTTCAAATCCCTTCTTTTGTTCAGCCGAGAATTGTTTGGGTACGGACCTTGTTGGTGCTCATGTCCAAAAGGCTTACAGCGATGACAAAAGTTGGTACATCGTACCCCTTTGCTCTTCTTGCAACAAGAGAACTGACAGCTTCAACGTCAATGCGACATTGGTGCCTGTTCCAAGCAATTTGTAGACATTGCCTAAACAAACTCGCTCACATCGTGCAGTAACACGATAAAGATCCTTTTCAAGCGACTGGCGGCATGCACCACGGCAGTCGCTTTTTACAAATAAGACTGCTTCGTTATATTTTCAAGTACTATGGAACTGACACCAGAATGGAGCAAAGTCTTTTATAGGTTCTTTATTTGCGCTATTCCTTTACCTATCAGTATTACTGCATTATTTAGAAAAGTCGTATATAGTTTTTATATTCGGGTGTTTATCTACTGGCAGATTTCATCGATTTCTGAATTAGTAATATTTGTTGCAATATCTTTATCTATAATGGAAGACAACTCTTCATAGGGATATTTGCGGTCTTCTTTGTTACATACAACTGCAACTATGCGGGCAATTAAAACACCTATTCCTGTCCATAAGAAACTAACCACTACAACTATTAGCGCCCCCAAATAAAGATTAACTCCATTATTTGTACTAAATACGCTCAGAAAATACCCAAGTCCAAGTGAAATAAAAGCAATTCTATTAAGCAAAACCTCTTTGTGGGCTTCGCGTAATTTCTCCTTATTTACATTAACCATATTGTCATCTCCACGATTTATAATTGTGTTGGCAGGATATACTAGCCTAAGAATCATCTTCTCCGTATTACCCCAGCAGAAGATAATAAGGGTCAAAGCACCCGAAAGTTGAAACGATATGGATAACAGAAAGAATATTTGGGGGTAGTTCATTGTATGCCTGGTGGAATAAAATCCTTTTAATTTTTTAGACAACCTATAGGAATCACTAGCACGTCATCTTCTGGACGCTTATATGCATAATCACCGATTCCAGTCAACACCATCAGAAAAGATGGTTTCTTCATTCTGGTAGTATCGATTTTATCAGAAAGTGTTTTCAGACTTTCGGCACCTTCTCTGATAAGATCGGCACCGCCAATTTTAATCTCAATCAGCCCATATGAACCATTCCTAAGATGGATTACGGCATCACACTCCAAATTGTTTTTGTCACGATAATGGTAAACTTTTCCATCCAGAGATTCCGCATAGACACGCAAGTCCCTGATAGCAAGAGTTTCAAAGATAAGCCCAAAGGTGTTCATGTCGTTTATCAAATCTTTTGGTCCCAAACCTAATGCAGCAGTTGCAATAGATGGATCGATGAAATAGCGAGTGTCCGAAGTTCTTATAGCAGTTTTGCTCCTCAAATTTGGGTTCCAAGCAATAGAGTCCTCTATGACAAAAATTTCTTTCAAAGCTTTAATGTAGTTATAAACCGTATTCTCCGACATCTTCTCTTCTCCGTTATTCTTTATGTCAGCCAAAATGGTTCCTGCTGTAGCCTGACTAGCTTGATTACGGGCATACGACCGCATAATACGCTTAGCTAATTCCTCATCTCTGTCTATATCGTCAACTCTTTTAATATCGTTACTAACAACTGAGTCGTAATAGTCAAATGCTTGTGCAAGAGCAGCCCTTTCGTTTTTCTTCAAAACGGCCTTTGGCCATCCCCCACAACAGGTTAGATAAGCAAGCCGATCCAAATCTATATGGCTCTCTCCATCTATTCTCTCCGCATTCTCGAATAGTTTCCCTAAACTAACCATCCCTGTAGAATCTCCAGATTCCCATAATGACATAGTGCGAAGTTTAAGTCGGGAGATGCGTCCTGTACCCGTATGATGTATTTGCTCTTCTTCTATAAAATCTCCCTTCTCATCTTTTCTCGGTTTCGGTGGCACAGCTGAGCCAGTTAGTATGAACTGTCCGTCATTTTGACGCTTATCTACCTCATTTCTTACTGCATCCCAAAACTGGGGTGCAATCTGCCACTCATCTATTAACCTTGGGGTGGCACCTGCAAGAAGCCTAGATATATTCGTCCGTACAAGAGTAAGGTTTTGAACTAGTGTATCAGGGTCAGCCATAGACAGAATGCTACCAGCCTGTTGTGCGGCAAGAGTTGTCTTTCCACAATACTTTGGCCCTTCAATAAGAACTGCACCCGATGATTCCAGTTTTTCGGCAAGTATCTGGTCTGCTATCCTTTTTTTATATTCCATCGGCATGAATAATTCATTTATTATAAGCTATCATTTATGCTGCAAAGATAAGAATTATTCTTCAGTTTCTACAAATTTTTTCATTATAAATGTGACAGTTGGCGCATTTTTGATGTGACAGTTGGCGGGTTTTTGATGTGACAGTTGGCGCATTTTTGATGTGACAGTTGGCGGGTTTTCATCACCTTCCCCTTCCCTCTTGTCAGTTTTTTGTCAGTTATAAGCTTCCAAAATATTTGGTGGCTTATTTTTTTGTTTAGAACTTTGTGGTTGTAAAGATAATCCTTAATGAAAAGGCCCCATGTAACTATAAGTTTTATCAGTGGTAATTTTACCTACTTTTGCGACATTGAATTATAGAAATCACGTTTGCGTGACACATCAACCATCATTATTTAATAATTCTAAACCCCAAAAACATGAAAAAATTATTTTTACTATTTGTTTCAGTTTCCTTTTGCATACATTATTCATGGGCTATAGACATTGACGAATTGGCAAAGAATGAAGGAAATGAACTAATCTCTATACGCAAACAGACTCTTCAATTAGGTCCAGAAGAGATAAAGCAAAAGACCACCAGTGACCTTTTGGAAGAATGCCTAAATTATCCTTATATCATAGATGTCTTTTTCTATAATGATATACAAGAAGGATTTGATTCTCTTGTTGCAGAGTTTAACGGATTCGAAGAACTACAGTCCAGAAAAGATTTTGCAGAATGCATACTTGCAAAGATGGAAAAGTTTCCGAAAGAAGTTTCAAATATAAACAGCTCTGATAGCATAAGTAAAGGACTTTTCTCTTTCAAGAATATTGTCATAGAGATGCTACTATCAAAGAGCATCACCCTTTTCGAGGAAATGGAACAATTCAAGCGTCTCAAGCAATGTCTAGACACTTGTTTAACTTTAAAGGCTGCCCATCCAGATATTTTTGGTTCCATCAGCACGAAATCCACTCAACATATAAAAAATAAATTGGCCAAAGAAATGGGGTCTAAGTCTACAAATCATAATGCTGTTACAATTTATACTCCAAATGGTTCTGTGGTTCCAGACACCTATCATATAACTGGTGATGATACCACATTAAGTTCCTCAGAACTTGCTGCATTAGCGAATACTCTATATACTAATTACGAGGGTGCGGAACTGCTGGGAGGACCAACGAACAGATACAATTGCCACGGCTATGCATGGCATGTATCAGAAGGAGGTAATAATGTCTGGATAGGATATTACACTACTACGGCCGAAAATATATATTGGACTGATGGAAGTTATGTTGAGGTTCCAGAACCTCTGGCAACAAAAGTTTCGTATGACGAATCAACGGCAAACCATTCTGCGGTGAGACTTAACAGCACATGGTATAAATCAAAATGGGGGGCAGGACCGCTTGTAAAGCATCATCCAAATGCATGCCCATACAACACATCTATGCCTAAGAAGTATTATAAAAAACGTTCAGAGATTTTAGGTTTTACAACATTATATGATAGTTCTTCCTTTTCGCTAAGTAATTGCACGGGCAACGTGACTGTTCATTGGTCGGTTTCAGGCTATTATTCGAATTTCATTACCATAGAGAATGACACATCAAACACAAATATGTGCAATGTTACCATAATTAATGCACAAAACTTTCCTGGAGGAAATATAACACTGACCGCAAATATCATGTACAATGATACAATTATAGAATCTGTATCAAAAGTCATTCATGCGGTTGGCATTTTTGGTGACACTGTACCATGTGGCTATGAAACGTATTATGTCAACCCACGCCCTGACAATACTACAGTTGAATGGAGTGTAAGTGGAAGTAATATTGTATCAAGCACTGATACCGTCCCCAGTGGTTTCCTTTTCCCAGAGCCTGATACTTATGTTATTGTTAACAGAAATCATCGTAATATCTATGGAACTCTGACTGCTACAGTGAAGAATGGAGGAAACGTGGTTGCGGTATTGGAGCGCATTATTGATACTACAGGCGGGTTATCAGGAACATGGTATCAAGAAGCGACAGCTTCAGATACAGTAAACGCCACCCCCAAGCCGTTCTATCGTAATGCCCATCTTGAAATAATACCTAATCGTCGAGTATATTTAGAGTCAGAGCTGTTTGAGGAAGCCAGCATCACTTATCAAAGTAATGGTTTTCACATAACTGGAAAAACAAATAGCAATGGCGTTATTTCTTTTGTTCCCTATATGTCGATTTTTGCAAATAGCGGAAGTGTAACCATCAATGGAACCTACCCAAATAGCTGCCAGAAGTTCAGTATTACCCTATATACAATAAATACTGACCCCATTCCATTTGACCCGTTGAATCCTTTGCAGGTCAACACATCAGGAAGTACCTTTGAGTTTTCTCTGAGTGAAGATGTATTAGAAAAGATTGGTCCTACGAATGAAACTAAATGGCGGCTGACAATACAGGATAATGCCGGAAATAGAATCTTTGATTCGTCACATTCGTATGGCAAAAAGTATGTCAACACGTCGAGGTGGAAGAAAGGTTTATATATTGCAACAGCACAAATTGGAGGAAAGAACTATTCCGTGAAATTCTGTATCACACAATAGGGTTTACCATGTTAAAAAAATTATATATAAAAAACATTCTTTGATGGATGAGATTGTTTTCTTATCTTTGGAGGAGATAATTACAAATATACGTTTAACTCATAAATAGATTTGCTATGAAAAAATACATTTTTATCCTGCTGGCAGCTATGGCATTCGTAGCATGCAGCGAAGACGAAGGAAACGTCATTGAGAGTCAGCCACGATTCGTTCAGTCTGAAAATATTCCACAGGAAACAGTCCAGAAAACGGACATGCCAGTCTGGCTGTCGAAAAAGGTGCAGAATATCGAGGAGAACCTGAAGCCCCTGGCTCAGTACAAGGTTTATCAGGGTGTCTGGAAAGATAACACCATCTATTACATCTGGAGTTACTTCTCGTCGGCCTGGTTCGGTGAGACTTACGACCAGCAGGGCAATCGCCTGGACTGGGAGAAGTACGACTTCAAAGACTTCGATGCGAACAGTCACGACTGGAAGATTATTTATACCATTGAGTGGAAGTCTGAACAATAGCATCTACATAAAACGGACTGGTGCTGATAGCCGAGGACGTTGACAACAAGGAGAATGGCAACTATGTGATAGTTGGCGTGGTGTCAGTTGCAGGCAGCTAGGGGATGAGGGGAGGTATAAGATGGAAAAATATTTAAACTATAATAATTAAAAAGATATATGGCACAAAGGAAAATAGGTTTTTATTACCTTCATTATAAAAATGGTGAAGAAGAGTTACAGGTAGAAGGTGGCCTACTTAGATTACTTCAATATATTGGAGCGCAATCGAATCGAGCAAAGAAACTGGATATTGCAGATGATCGTATATGCTTCCTCGATTTTTTTGAATACGACGAAGAAGCAGGTCTCTTGAAAATTCTTTTTAAAAGTGCAAAGCATAGTTATCGCGCTCCTTTGTTGAACAGAAATACGGTTGAGGCAAGGGAGAACCCCAAAACGATGGAGGAGGGAGAACAGGTAAAAACCCACTTGCTCATTAAGTTTGTGGCCGGTGATGCTATTGTTTTTTTGGAAACGGGACGTAATATACTAACATTAAAGATAATCATAGATTATCTCAATACTTTTATCTCTATATTTAATAACGCCCACCGTCGTGACAGGATCGAGGGAGGCTTTTGCTTTGACATGATACCTCGTGATGATTTTAGTGAGGTCTTGGACAGTATGAATAGGGTCTTATGTGCTGAAGTTTTCATTGACAAACAGATATTGGGAGGAGATGCGTTAAATTTCTCTGACCGTATAGATCATGTTCAGGATAACATCATTATTGAAATAAGAACAGAACGGAAGGAAACGATAAAGAATACTATCTATGATATTTATTCAAAACTGACAGGAGGACGGACTGACATAAAGCGTATCCGAGTGAAAGGAAAAACTTCTGACACGAATGAAAGCATTATTGATACAAGTTTTATAAACAAAAAAGAGTACATTGATGCTCAGCAGAATGAAGATACGGGAGAATATAATACTGCGTATATGTTCTCTCAGTTAGAAATATTGTCACGTGATTTCTGATGTATTTTGAATTTATTCTTGTCATTTTCGATTATATCTCCACATTAACCAAACGAGTTGCAATATACGAGTGGGGAATACCACTATTTTTAGGTATAACCAGTGGAGTGTTTTCGTATTTAAATGATATTAATCTGCTATATAATGTCATCCAAAGTGCCGTACCAATTATTACTACCCTATTGGGATTTACATTGGCAGCATTGACGCTATTTTTGACGGGGAATACAAAGATAGAGGATGCGAAAAAGTATATGACGGAGAAAAAGATATCAGGGAAAAGAATATCATTATACAAATTGATAGTCATATCATATTCATATCTGATATTAATAGAAACTATTTTATGCATTGGATATTATATAGGGATTCTTTTCCCGTTTATAAATAATATATATGTATGCGTAGGACTCAATACAATCTTTATTGTTTTGATGCTGAACGTTCTCTTCTCAACTATTCGTAGTATAACAGATTTGTATTTTGTAATTACAAGACATGAATAATGGCTGAAGCCTATTACTTGCCTTTTCTACGAGATTCTTCATATCCTATCTTTCATAAAAGAATAAAGTGACGTTTTTAGCCAATGACAAACTATTCTAGTCGAATTAATATTCATTCTGGTTGACAAACCATTATGAGTTAGCAAACATTTTTATGATACAATCTGTTTAAAGCGTTCTTGAATGAACTTCATACTTTTCATTATCTCGGCAAAAGTCGGTGGTTGGCCATAAATAAAACTGTTCGTTATCTCGTTATAATCAGTCTCATATGCTGATATTAGTTCTTCATTAGGCACAATCTGGATATTAGCTGGTAGCTCTTCATCGTTATCCACATAACCCACATGATAGAATTGTCGTCTGTGTTCCACAATCTCATGATAGAGTGCCAAATTATTGAGAGCGATTTCTATGTATGGAGTATGCATCAGTTTCTCCAAATCGTAGAAATGGCGCGTCTTTCTGTGCGTCCTCGGTTTTTCTATTTGGAATTCTTCACACAAGAGAAAGGCTTTTTCCATGAAAGTTCTGGCAGGGCTGACAGTACGAATTGTTTGAATGAAATCGGAATCCACATCTTCATCAAAGGCTGACTTCACTCGCTGTGCAAAAAAATAATTCCCTAGCTTACAGCGCATTATAAAAGTTGTCAGTTTTTTGTTAGTTATAAGCTACCAAAATATTTGGTGACTTATTTTTTTGTTTTGAACTTTGTGGTCGAAACAGTATAACTAATTAATAAATAAACTAACAAACTACAACCATGAAAAAAATCATTATCCTTGCCGTATTGGCGGCTCTTATCACATCTGTATGTAACGCACAGCTGAAAGTAAAATCCAATGGGAATGTTGAATCCGGGAATATATTAGTAAATGATTCCGATAGTGTTTATAACAATGGAAATTACAGTATATTCAGCAATATTTCTAATAATCAGAAACCTTTGGCTGTATCAATCTATGGTAGGGCGAATGGAAACACAGTTCCAAATTCGAATTTACAAATGGCTATCGGTGTGTCTGGAAAATCTATATATGCCCCATATGCGATTGGTGTAAAGGGAGAGGCTGATGCTGGAAACAATAATTTTGGTGTATATGGATACATTCCGTTAACTATGTCATATCCCAATCTGGGAGCCGCCGTATATGGAACGGTATATAGTCAACCGCTAGCCTTAATAGATGTTTATGCTGGATATTTTGATGGTCCTGTAGGTATTACTGAGAATCTGCGTGTATATGGAACGATCATGGCTGGCCATGTCTATTCTCGAGCCATAAATTCCACATCAAATAGCGAGGATATCTTTGATGCGAATAGAGAAAACCAGATACCCATATCGGAAAAATTGTCATCACTGGATATGATTAGTTATTATGTGGAATCTGAGACCAAGGATAATGCTATTCAACAGGAGAGGGTATGCACACAAATTGAGAGAAACGTTAAGAACAAAAGGCATTTTGCCATTCCGGCCGACCAACTCGAGGAATTATTTCCAGATCTTGTCATAGATGACGAAAAGGGAAACAAGAATATCAACTACATCGAGATGGTACCCCTTCTGGTTCAAAGCATCAAGGAACTTTCAGCTGAAGTCACTACCCTGAAAGAGCAACTAGGTGTTCAAGACCCGAAGAAGTCCGTCATGAAGGCCAGGTCAAAACAGGCTGAAGATGCAGACGAAGTGCAACTCACGATTCCTGATGAGGCACAAAAGATACATCTGAACATCTATGACCTAAGTGGCAAGACTGTTCGTACAACTGACGTAAACGAAAGTGGGAATGTCCGCCTTTCTACCTATACCAAAGGATTACCCACAGGAACCTATGCATACAGTCTCATTGTAGATGGGAAAAAACAGAAAACTCGAAAAATGATTGTGAAAGAGTAAAAACATGGACAGTATGAATAAACTTACATTCACTCTATTTTGTATGCTTATGTGCGTTAGTACGACAATTGCACAAAAGACGATGCACTTACAGACGAAAGAAGTAACTAAAGGTATAGGAAAGACAATACCTACCCGAGATGTTGAAGAGACAAATAATGGTGTTAAAGTCACATACCGTTTCAATAATATAATTTTACAAGAAGACCCATTGTACACTAATGCTACCATTGTATTCATTGATGGATTTTATCCAAATTGCAACGTCGGTGAGCCTGCAGTCCTTTCAAGATGGGACACCTTTGTCGTCCCAGCTACGGGTGCAAAGATTGTGGTTAGCGATAGTTCCTATGTTGAAATTCCTTTGGAACTATCTCCTGCAAGACCTGTTCTTTCGAATAGTGACAATGATATTTATACGAAAGAGAATGTATTACCAATATCCAACTACAAAGGACGCTTCCCTTCGTACATCATATCAGCGACACGCGATGACAACTATCGAAGACAACACCTTTTAGATGTCTGTGTTACGCCTGTACAATATGACTTTACGAACAAAAGGCTGCGTATATTCACAATGATTCAATATAGTATTCAATATAATGTCGCATCTTTAAAGAAATCCCTATCAAGGCTCTCTAAAGAAACCACGAGTGGAGATTCATTCCTTAATAATATTGCTTTAAACTATTCGTCACGAGAATCATTGCAAAGTGCCAAGGATACAAATTCATCAAGAAGTATCATTAACAGTAAGTATCTTATTATTTCTGTTCCCAAATATGCCACAGCCGTAAATAGATTTGCAGAGTGGAAAAGAACGCTTGGATTTGATGTACAAATTAAAATGCAAGAATCTTGGGATACAACAATGGTGAGAAGTGCTGTCTTCGCATCTTGCGAACCAGACTTTATAGACCATTTGCTGATTATTGGTGGACACAACGATGTCCCTGGTGTTATTCGAGACAAAGTTTTTAACAATAAACATCATTATCACCCTACAGACCTTTATTATGGGTGCTGGAATAGTGGTTATACACCAAATTTCTTTCGTGGACGCATTCTTGTAAATACAAATGATGAAGCAATGACCGTTGTTGATAAAATAATCAACTATGAAAGAAATCCCGTTTCCGATGAGTTTTTCTATAAGAGAGGTGTTCATTGCGCATATTTTCAAGATAGGAATTATTATAATAATAATGGAGAATTAACTCAACGTATTGATAGCTGTGAAGATAGACGATTTGTCTTAACTTCTGAAAGAATCCGAGATAGCCTACTCAGCAATATAATTATAGATAGTATTTCAAGAGTTTACTATACAGAAAACTCAATATATCCCCTCCGTTGGAACGACGGAATTTATGCTCACGGTGAATGGATTCCCGCAGAATTAAGGAAAAACACATTTGCTTGGGATGGTGATTCTGCCGACATTGCAAATTGCATCAACCAAAAATCCTTCTATGTATTAATGAGAGACCATGGTGGTATTGACAAATGGGAAGAACCATCTTTTACGAATAATAACATTGACAGCCTTCATAATGGCAATTATCTGCCCGTTGTCTTCTCTATATGCTGTAAAACGGGAAAATTTGATGCAAACAACTGCTTCTGTGAGGGTTTCCTGAAAAAAAAGGATGGAGGGTGTGTTGCTATTTATGGTGCAACGCAGTCCAGCCTTTCTGGCCCTAACGACGTAATGGCAGAGGGCATGTTCGACGCGATATGGCCAACACTGAATCTGCGTCCAGCATTTGGAAACATCGACAGTTTGCATTATACCCCTACACCTTCTCCGACTTACCGCTTAGGACAGATTCTTGATCAAGGACTGAAAAGATGCGATGAGGCATATTCGACAGTTTATGACAAAACATGGTATTCACAATACACATATGAACTTTTCCATTGCTTTGGCGATCCAAGTATGATGATTTACACTGAAAAACCCAAAACTTTCTCTAATGCCTCTATAAACAGACAGAGTAATGGTATGATTTCTGTTAGTACGGGAGGGGTCTTTGCAACTATAACGTTTTATAATAGAAGAACAGGTGAGATTGTATCGTATAGAGGAACTTCGGCATCAAATCCTGGTGATTCTGAAACATCTGTATGCATTTCTGCACATAATAGAATTCCATATTTAGACGAGGGAACACTGTACATTCAGAACCAAACACTGACCAATGGCGGTTATTATGAGGCAAAGACCATAAAGGTAGGTGAAAATGTCACCACAACTCAGACACAAGGGAATGTAATCTTCTCCCAAGGTAGCTATCATTTAGTTGGTAAGAATGTGGAATTACAGCCAGGTACAACAATTTCTGTTGGTACAAAAGTGGAAATAAAAAATAAATAGTAATTATTTGTCGCATTTAAGATGTATTTATACATTTGCAACTGAAACCATTAACCGACGTAGACTATGAAAACAGTAATATTGCTTTTACTCCTGCAAGTAGCAGTCTTTGAAGGCTCCGCAGACGAATACAAGGATCCTCTCTCCAACGTGATTTATACATACATGCCTGCAGGGGGCAGGGCCGAGGTGAAGCAGGGAGAAGAATGGATAGACACTGACGATGGTGAGATTGGAGTAGACAAACCAGGGTCTCCAAATGCAAACACAGAAATCGTTATCCTCGACAGATTCACCATTGATGGCAAGGAATACATAGTGGATAAAATAGGTGAACTTGCATTTGTAAATATGACGTACATAACATCTGTAGCCATCCCATCTTCCGTCAAATCCATAGGCTACAAAGCCTTCATGGGCTGTGCCTCATTGTCGACGGTTGTCTTGTCCGAAGGATTGGAAACCATCCAATGGGCAGCCTTTAATTCAACGAGGGTATCATCCATCACCATCCCTTCCAGCGTACAGTCCATTGAGTCAATGGCATTCGCGTCAAGAGCCATTACCACCATCACTTCGCTGATAGAGAACCCATTCCAGGTGTTGGACATCTGTAGGCCAACTGAAAAAAAACAAGTAATCCTCCGCGTACCCATAGACACCAAATCCAAGTACATGGAAACTCCCGACTGGAATCAGTTTGGAACCATCGAGGAATTCCTGCCAACAAGCATCACGTCATCAACGATGCATCAAAATCCTAACGATTACGACCTAAGTGGACGGTACATAAAACGACCTAACAAAGGTGTATTTGTGCGGCAGGGAAGAAAAGTAGTAAAATAAAAGACAACAGTATAAACCCCCGTATTGTGTAAGAGAATGAAGTTATTCAAACCTACGACCTCAACGGACAGCGAGTCGCGTCGTCATCATCCCTGAAAGGGAGTATATATTCTAGGAGGGCGCAAGATTGTGTACTAAAAACATAATAATAACAAGGATTCATAAATAGAATTAACTATTAACTAAAAAAGAATAACCATGAAAAGAATCATTATCCTTGCCGTAATGTCGGCTCTTATCACATCTGTATGTAACGCACAGCTGAAAGTAAAATCCAATGGAACGGTTGAAACAGGTCGGGTTTTAATTAATGCAAAAGATAGCGTTTACTGGAATGGGGACTATGGTTTGTTCTGTGACCTTTATGGAGATACTCAGGCTAACGCCACAGCAATATGCGGACGTGTAGATGCAAATATGACACCTATGTCAGGTGCGTCGAATGTCATCGGTCTTCGTGGAGAAGCAACAGGAGGACTATATACCTATGGAGTAAAAGGAACAGCTTGGGGTGGTGCCGCTTATGGGGTATATGGCTCACTACCTCCTGTAAACTATGGTGTCAACTATGGAGCTGCCATATATGGCACAACTAATACCTCTCCAATAGTTCTTGATAATAATTGGGCTGGTTTCTTTGACGGAATGGTTAAAATTGCTAATGGCTTGTGGGTTACAGGATATGGAATTCATGGCACATTATATAGCCGGTCTGCTCCAAGCGATTTGGCACCAATAGCAGACAATCGTCTTGGAAATGCATATGAAAGCTATGTATCTGATAAACTATCATCATTACAACCAGGTACTTTCCTTGAATCTCAAAGTATAAATGAAAATGAAAAGATTGACACAAAAGCCGACGCTCGTCTCCACTATGGTCTTTCGACCGAACAATTGGAAGAAACATTCCCCGACTTAGTTACAGAGGATAAGGATGGAAATAAATACATCAACTATGTTGAGATGGTACCCATTCTTGTGCAGGCCATTAACGAGCTTTCTGCCAAGGTCGAAGCCTTAGAAGCTGAACGAGAGAACTCCAAAGCCATTAAGGCCAAGTCGTCCCAAATGGACATTGCAGATAATGTAAATCTTTCCATTCCAAACAAAGCACAAAGGATACAACTGAACATATATGACTTAAGTGGTAAATTGGTTCGTACAACCGACGTTAAAGAAAGTGGAGATATTCGTCTTTCTACCTATACCAAAGGTTTAGCCACGGGAACCTATGCATACAGTCTCATTGTGGACGGCAAGAAACAAAAAGCGCGTAAGATCTTGATAAAGCATATTTAAAAGAGGGGGTATTATGAAACGATTACTATTTTTACTCTTATTAATATTACATTCTTTATTGCTATTGGCCCAAATAGGTTCAATGCCCGAGAGGAATGTGGAAAATGTTTCGGATGGTGTTATTGTAACATATTATTTCTCAAATCCTAATATAAATGAAAATGAGTTGGTGACGGGCTCTTATTTCTGGCAATATGATGGATTTGGCATTAATGATGTTTCGGGAGAACCTGCAATACCTTTTCGAAAAGATTTAATCTATATTCCTGCAGATTATTCGGCAAAGATAGAACTAATAGATTCTATTTATAATGATTCTTCTCTAGTTTTATCCCCATCATTGCCGTATATTGCTGAAGATGAAACACTAATAAAAATTGATAGTATTAATGCTTATAATGGTTTTTTTCCTCATAGGATTATAAAGTCTGACTCATTGCAGTCATATCAGGGTGCAGGTCTAATAAGAGTTACTGTTATGCCTATTCAATACGATTATATACATCGTTTTGTACGCTATTATTCTAAAATTCAATATAAAGTTTCTTTTATTCATAATGACAATCAGTTTATTACACGAGATTTAATTACCAATAATAGTTATAATTGGAATGAATTACTTTCAAATGCGACATTAAATTATAACAATACAATTAGGCCATCCCTGACAAGGGATGTAAAAAGTACTTGGCATTCTACACCCATTTCAAAGAATATGTTAATATTAACAATAAACGAATATCTAGATTCTATTCAACATTTTATCGAATGGAAAAAACTGAAAGGATACAATGTTTTTATCGCGGCAAAAAGAAGAGGAGAGTGGAATGTTCCAGAGATTGAAGATACCATTCGTTATTTTTATGATCATTTTGGCATAAAATACTTGCTTATTATGGGGGGGATAAACGATGTTCCAGCAAAAGCCGCAAATAAAGGCGTTACTGATTACTATTATGGATTACCGCCATATGAGTCACCCGGAATACCTCAAATAGCTCGGGGACGCATTCCCATGAGAAACTCGTATGATATGAAAAATGTTGTAGATAAAATAATAAAATATGAAAAGGAGCCAATTCAAGATTCTGCTTTTTATAGCAGAGGAATTCATTGTGCAGAATTTGAAGATTCAATATATTTATACAGGGTTAATAATAAATTGATAATTATACATAAGGATAGTTGTGAAGATCGCTTTTTCACACTGGGGTCAGAAGAAGTTCGCACACATTTAATGACAAATTATGGTAAAAACATTCATCGTCTATATGAAGCTGAAACAACCGTATATCCGATTAGATGGAATAAAGATAGATACAGTTATGGAGACACTATTACCCATGAACTCCAAAGAGAAAACTATTTATGGGATGCTTGTTCTACAGATGTTATTAATAAGATTAATGAGGGCGCTCATTATATATTGCATCGCGATCATGGTAAAATAACTGGATGGTTGCATCCTTTATTTACAAATGCTGATATATTAAATCTTCAAAACGAAGATAAACAACCCGTTGTATTTAGCATTAATTGTAAAACAGGTATGTATCAACGTCCAGATTCTTTAATTTCTTTTGCAGAATCATTCTTAAAAAAAACACATGGAGGATGTGTCGCAATGATAGCTGCTACAGAATCTAGTTATTCTGGCTATAATGATGCTATGACATTAGGCTTTTTTGATGCAATTTGGCCTGGGCTTCAGCCTGTATACGGATTACGAGGTTATAGTTCTTATTCACAAAATACAACTCCCATATATGAAATTGGGAAGGTTCTTGATATGGGACTAATTAGAATGAGTGAAACTTTTGGAACAAATAATTCTACAAGGAATCTTGAAACTTGGGAACTTTTTCATTGTTTCGGCGACCCTTCTATGCGAATTAACACTAGTTTACCATGTGAGTTTACAGAACCTTTAATATATTCAAGAAATGATAGTATCTATGTGTTCGCAGAAGACGGTGACTGTCAGATTACTTTCTATAATAAAACTACAAAAAAAAATAAATCATTTAAAGGGAACTATGCAGTATATCCTAATCCTACAGATAGCCTTATAATATGTCTTGATAGGAATAATTATATTCCTTACATTTGGGATTATTCAAAAGACATGTACATACAAAATGAAAATATTATAAATGAGAGCCGGATATACAAGTGTGGTATTGCACATATTGGCAGAAATGTTACTCCCCAAAAACCACCAGGTGGTGTAAATATACAAAATTCAAATATTACCATTATTGGGAATCAACTTAATCTTCAGCCAGAAATTTTCATCGATAAAAACTTTACCTTTCAAAATAGATAAACTATGAAGCGACTAACAATCTTGATTTTATTATCAGTATTATTTCCACTTTCACTTCTATCTCAATCATATACCATTGAGGGGTATCCTACGATTGAGCCTTGGATTTCGGAATCATATCTTGAGTATAGTCCTAAATTCTGGTACTCACACCTCAAGATGGAGGGTGAGGAAACATTTATTAATTTATGCTATAACATCATGGGAGACAGTCTTCTTAATGATAAAGTATATGCCAAGGTCGGGGTTGGATATGATAAGAAGGAGGATTTGTTGGAAAACTTGCCTATAATTATGATTGCTCTTCATCCATACAAGAAAGGTGAATATAGCGACATCCTACTATTCCGTCAGGAAGGTGATAAAGTATTCTATTGGGACAAAATAAATCAGAAAGACTTACTCATCCTCAATTATGGGCTAAATGAAGGGGACACGTTTATAAACGCCGTTGGTGATGAATACATTGTGAGCGAAGTATCAAGCATTTACAAATCCCAGTATGGTATTCAAAATTGGTATACCACAGCACAAAAAAAGCTTCGTCTTGTGGCAAAAGATTCCGGAGAGGAGGACGTTTGGGTAGAAGGCATAGGTTCTCTTAATTGGGGTATTCTTCCGTTGTTTTTAGCCTCCCAAGTGGCTCCTCTTAGTTCTGAAACCTTACTGCCTCAGAAGTCTCAGGTCGCACTCTCTTCAGGTTCGAATTATATGGGACAATTCTTCATTAATGAACCTTACTACAAATTCCTGCCTTTTGAAATAGATAATTATGGGAATGAAACAGAAACGGAGAATTATAAAGACCTGACATATTGGTTCGAGGGAGACACCCTCTGCATAAAAGGATATATGAATTTGAATTGTTATAACACTTATGCCGAATGTTTAATAAAAGATCAAGTAATTGACATCATGATTAAACAGGCATATTTGTTAGACGAATTGGATTGTTTACATGAAACTTTCGTCAATGTCCGCATTCCCGGCTTTGAGGCTGGTATTTATAATGTAGGCGTCGTAGGAGAAAATCGTGTAACAGTTGTGTGCGAGGGAGCAGACGGAATCCAGTCCATTGATAATGAACCATTGACCTTTGACCATGAGATTTACGACCTCAGCGGGCGCCGCGTCTCCCCCTCGTCAGCCCTGAAGGGAGTATATATAAAACAAGGGAAGAAGGTGGTAAATAAATAACAGTTGAATTTGCTGTCAATCCTAAATTGAATCCATTAAATATGAAGAAGATTATATTATCATCATTTTTATTGCTTATTTCTTTGTTATCTATGGGACAGGGCATAAAGCATATCTCATTAGATTTCAACGTTGATAAGTTTAATGTTCAGCAAGATGATTCAGGAGAGGTTTATATTTTATCGGATTTTTACGATTTCTTCTTAAATTCAGACACATTGCTTCCAGCCCTCCCATATCTTGGATATAATGTACTTATTGGAAACGCTGAGAAATATGACAGCCATGTTTGCTCTGGTTCAAAGAGTTTGTTCCAAAGTAATGTCACGATGGCACAAAATCCGAAAGCTATCCCAACCAACATGCAACCTTCTCCCAATAAGGCAAAGTCTTCTTATTCCAAAAAGACTTATCCCTCTGAGTTTGTCGAGTTTGCTGGGATGAGTGAATGTGATGGCTATAGGATTTTGACTTTTCATGTTTGCCCCTTTGAATATGATACAAGAACTAAAAATTTGTATCTAAGGACACATATTGATTTAGAGATTCATTTAAGACCTTCCCCTTCTGTCTCATCTACAAGGACAGGAAATAGAGAAGCCGTGAGAAATGCCATAAAAAAAATGGTAGTTAATCCAGAAGATTTGGACGAAAAGGATGTGCCTACTAAAGGTTTCAGGTCGCATTCTAATCTTACAAAACAAACAGGCTTTGAGTACGTAATTGTGACCAGCAATCAATTCAAAAACACTTTCCAAGAACTTGCCAATTGGAAAAACCGAAAAGGTATACGTTCAAAGGTTCTCACGGTTGAACATATAGATACTACATATATAGGTTCAACAACAAAAGAAAAAATAAAACGTGCTCTTGCCGATATTGATAGTTTGTCTTACGTCCTTCTTGGTGGAGATACTCTTAATGTACCAACATGTATGTGCTACATTGGTTACAGTACAGATGCAGACAGTATCACACCCGCCGATGTCTATTATTCTTGTTTAGGAACAATGAACTGGGATAATAATGGGAATGGTTTTTATGGTGAGCAGGATGATAATGTGAGTTTGATACCATCTCTTCATGTCTCAAGGGCTCCAGTTTCAACAGTAGAGAATGCACAAGTTTTTGTCAATAGAATAATCAATTACGAGAGTGCGCCAGATACAACTAATTGGAAAAAAAATATTTTGATGTGCGGAACATCATTAGGAGCGTACGATACTTTGACTTGGCAAAGCGACGCTCAAGAATATAGCCAAATGATTTATAATCAATATATCCGCCCATCATGGACTGATAGTCTATGTACCCATTTTTACGATACATATACTAGTATTAGTGGGGATAGTACTTATGATTTCAGCACAACCAACCTTCAGTACGAACTTGCTAAAGGATATACATTTGTTAATGTGATTACACATGGTACTATGAATTATTGGAAAATGGAAACTGGTAATAATTATCATAGTAACGATGCAACTAGATTGGTAAATGGCGGTTATTCAATTATCACTACAACAGCTTGTTTGACTAATGCATTTGATTATCATCCAGCTTTTGGGAGATGTCTAAGTCAGCGTTTTATTAATAATCCAAATAGTGGTATATTGGCTTATTTGGGAACCGCCCGTGAGAATTGGTATTCAGAACGCCCACCATTTGTATTGACCATGGGTATGGCATTTGATGCTAGAATTTATGAAAATTTATTTGAAGAAAAGTATCACCGATTGGGAATGGCTTTGACTGCCGTAAAAAGTATGTATATGGCATCTGCCATAGGTACGGGATCTAATTATAATGTAAGCAGAAAACTATTTATGGGATATAACCTTATGGGAGATCCTGAAATGCCAATATACCTGTCTAAACCAAAGTCATTCCAAAATGTTAATATTCAATTTGTCAATGATAGCATATATGTTGATGCTGGTACCAGTGGCTTCGATATCTGTTTCATCAACCAATGTGACTCAACAGACTATTACATAGCAAGAAACATTGCCGACTCCGTAGCTGTTTTCAGTCGAATTAACGGCATATTTGATGTTTGTATTACTAAACCTGGTTACATTCCTTATACAACGACATGTGGAAACACCTATCTTCAGAATATAATTATGACAGGAACGAAGAACTATGAGACCAACAATGTTATGATTGGCTCTGATGTAACAAATAAAGTACCCCAAGGACCAGTTGTCATCAATAGTGGAAGCACTACTGTTAAAGCAACTCATGAAGCAACTATAACCAAAGATTTTGAGGTCAAATCTGGAGCAGAGTTTACTATTACAAACCAATAAATATGAGACAATATTTTAAATCATTTAGATGTGTTGCACATTTTATTGTGGCACTCGTATTGTGCATTATGGGAACATCAACGACCAGTGCCCAAGAAGGAGAAAGAGTATATGTGCCGTTTGTGGAAGAGGGGAAGTGTTGGTATTTGGGCTACTTTCATCCACGGGATGTTTTTCCTGCATCACTTGAAGACCCCGAAGGAGAGGGCGTAGACTGCATCTTCACCATGCGTGGCGACTCACTGATAGGCGACAGGGAATATAAAAAAGTTTACTGCCAATTTGAGGAGTACTACGGCGACACGGAGCAGCACTACTATTGTGCCGTCAGGGAAGAAGCCTATCAGGTGTTCATCGTAGAGGGAGAGACTACGGAGGAAAAACTAATATACGACTTCAGTCATCCTTATGAACTTATAACACTCACTTTTAATGGTCGTCAGTTTGCTCGAACAGAAGGTGGT